>Ga0154538_154_pt1 | contig 57002 bp, 53 predicted proteins | sample RifGroF1_FD_105681 | JGI IMG/M metagenome (GOLD analysis project Ga0154538, IMG submission 105681) | Spirochaetes bacterium GWF1_51_8 | reverse complement strand
AATATTTTCAGCTTCCTATACAATCTGAGGCTTGTTTAGACTGGAGGTCTCTTGTTTGTTACGCCACCAAATATTTTATTAAATTTTAGTCTACCTATTGATATTCTAGGCATTATTAGATATAATCATTTTGATAAAAGTCCGATTTGGAATTTTACATAAGTCGAGATGACGGGTTCACTCAATATATGGAGGTGTGGAATGAAGGGCAGAATTTTTTTATTTACCGGGATCATCTTGATCGGAGTGGCGCTTATCGTGTTTTTCAGCCTCAACGGAGCGAAGCTGAATGTGTACGGGCCCGGTTATCAGCCTGTTTCCGCTGAAACAGAACAGTTGGCGAATATGATTGTTCGATACGGTGTGCCGGGTTTGCTGGGGGGATTGGGCCTGATATTTCTAATCGCCGGTTTTGCCGGGATGGGGAAAGACAGCAATCAGAATAAAATGATGAAGGCCGCCCTGCAGTACGGCACCGAAACAGAGGGTACTATTACTTTTGTCGATAAAAACTATACTCTTTTAGTGAATAAAAACCCGATCTATTCTATCGTGGAGTACAAGTATCTGGATATGAACGGAACCGAGCATGTCCGGAAAATTGATAATTTCAGTTCCGAATTTGTGATCAGGTATAATATCCAGGTGGGGAACAAAATCAAAGTCAAGTACCTGCCGAACGATCCGTCCCAAAGCGTGATGCTGCTTCAATAGCCTGGCAATAGGACAATGACTAAAAGGTAAGTATCGAGTTGATTTCGATAATAGCCCCGGTTTTACTCGAATTATATCGATACATAGTGAGTAAAATCGGGGTTCGTGATGAACGGTTTATATTCTAAGATTAGTTTACTTTTACCTTGCCCTCTTGAATAATCTCGTTTTTTTCATCAACGATCTTTTTAAAGTTCTCATCGAGAGTGCAATAATCCAAAACGTCAACCCTGAACGGTAAGTCGGATTCTTGAAACGCCTCCACTAATTGATAGAGAGTATTATTGTCCGTTTTTTCATTACTATATACCACAATATCAAGATCGGAATATTCCCACGATTTACCATTGGTACGTGAACCGAAAACTCTTACTTCGGAATCCGGGATAAAAATTTTCAAGATGTTTTTTACCATATGAAGATGTTTTTCCGATAGATCAATCATTTCGTGCCTCAAGTGAACTCAATAATAGTTCTGCTTCCCTTAGAAAATTTTCAGCTTGATTATAGATTTCTTCGGCGATTTCCGGATCGTAGGTATGAGAAGTTTTGTTTCTTAATTCATGAAAAGTCAGCCATAGTTCGAAATCTTTAATCAATAAATTCTCAGCTCCAGCCCTAAATATCTGTCTCCTTGAAAAACCGATTGTATATGATTCACTATAGTTATTATCCAACCAGCGTTTTATCATTTTCCAACAGATTTCGTATGTGAACTCGAAGTTCTGAATGACTCCGGCTCGAATAACTTCCAATCCAATACCATCATTAGGGTGAGAAGCAAAATGCTCTTTTGAGTAATTGATAGCTTTTTCCAGAGAATTAATTGCGTTTGAGAGACTGGATGTATCTAATTTCATAAATTCTTCCTAAATTTTATAATTGATTATAATCCCATATTGATAAAAAATAAAGCATTCCATATGAATATACTAACCCCGGTTTCACCCGAGTAAAAATCGCTACATATTGAGTAAAATCGGGGTTAGTGATGAACGGTTCAGATTCTAAGATTAGTTTACTTAAATGACCGTCACCTTCGAAAGGTCTGCCTCCATCCCTCTCAAGGCGGCGTAGGTTAGCTTATCCATTAACGCGCCGTCGAAGCAGATGGATTTGACTGCCCGGTAAAATTTGTTTGTCAGGGCGAATGCCGGGGTGAAAGATACATTTTTAAGTGTCGCGCCCTTGAACGAAACATCGTTCAGTGACGATCTGTCGAACCTCACGCCGATAAACGTCAGTCCGTCCACGCTTAATCCCCGAAGGTCGCAGAACTTGAAGACAACCCCGCTGAAGATACACCTTTCGAATATCGTCTTTCTCAGGTCGGTCATATTCAGTTTTACGTCGATCAGTTTAACATCGGTGAATTTCGCGCCGTCCATTCCCGACATGCTGAACTCGGAACGCACAAGAATGGATTTGTTAAAACTCGCATCGGTCAGGTCGAGGGTGGAGAAACTGCAATCGGTCAGATTCGCGTTGTCAAAATCGGCTTCACGCATATCGCTGGCTTTGAACGAACTGCCGGTCAGTTCCGCGCCTGAAAAGTCCGATCCCCGCAGGACGCTCGCGTCGAATTTTCCGCTTTTTACCGTGACGCCCTTAAAATCGGAATGATCCAGATTACTCCCGCTGAAGTCGGTCAGTACATGACGTTCCAAAGACGACGATAAGACGGTGAGCTCCCGGACTATTTCTTCGATATCGCCGACCGACTCGATAGTCTTGGACAATGCGGTCTCGTCATCGTTACCCTCCTCTTTCAATTCCGAATAACGTTCCTGCAAATCCGCCAGCAACTCGGCCTTTAACTCATCCACGCTTTTTACATTTTCATAGGGCGCAAAAACCTCATCGACATAGCTGCTTATTCTTTCCTTCATTTCAATTTCCTCCTATAATAGATTATCCAGGATCCGCTTCGCGAACTCCCAGTTCTGTTTGTTCTGTGAATAGACAGTTTTACCTTTAGCTGTAATCTTATAGTACTTTCGTCTGCCTCCCTGCGTTTCATCGCCCCAGTACCATGAAATGTCGCTGTTAGTCTCGAGACGTTTGAGGCTGGAATACATGGTCGCTTCCTTCAGCTCGTACTCACCGCCCGAATTCCGGCCGATCAATTTCACGATTTCGTATCCATACCTGTCGTTTTCCAGCAAAAGCTTCAAGATCATCGTGTCGGTATGCCCCCGTAAAAGATCCGATGACATCATGGTTTCATTTATTTTTTCATTCATCTTAACACCTCTGTATATTATACCATAAAATACTATGACTGTCAAGGTACTATGTTAAATATATTTCTCGGCCGCGGTTTTCGGTAAAACCCGTCGATATCTTTCTTTCGAAGGAAGAATTTAACCCTTGACAATATGTTTTATCCTCTTTAGCATAAGGGCATTACAAATAACCTCGTTTTTTAAACAAATCGAGTTATTATTTGTAATGAAACGCCCAATGGTCACTCCCTTAACTTGGTATATAGAAGTGACCATAATAAACAAAGGAGGCTCACCATGGACCAACGCCACGCCGATTACCTTGCCTATTACCGGGCACGGGTGAAGAAGTACGAAAACAACCCGCTGTATCCGTTTTCATACCAGGCCGAGCTGAATATGCTGGCGGCGTTCGAGGGGTGCGAAAAGCTGGAGGACTTCAAGTCCCGGGTGGGCGACTTGCCACTCAAGTGCGCGATCGCGCTGGTCAAGGATCAGGAGACCGCGCGTCTGGCGTTCTACGAGGAGATCAATGAGCCGATTAAGGCAAAGTATAGCCGCCTGATTATCGAGGCGGCGGATAAAGTCACTAACGTGTACGAGCTGACCGAGACTGTCAGCAATCTGATGTCCAAGATGAACCTCGAACTGGCGGTTGACGGCTTCGCGGGCAACCTCTATTTCGATTTCACCTGGCTCGAGAATATGGAAGAGAACACCACTATCCAAGTCGGCGAACCGTGGAAGTCCGAGTGCCGCAAGCACGCCCAGGAGGATATTAACGAGCACCGGAAGCTGTTCAATGAAGTCACCCTTCCGCGCGCACGCGAATGGGACCCTAATTGGAAAATGAACTACGACTTGGTTTGGGAAGACCGTCACCGGCGTAAAATCCCTGCCCCCGACGCCGTGGTCAAACAGCGTATCGAAGAACACAAGCGTTACCTGGGAGGTGCATGATGCCGGTCGACAAATCCATGGTTGATTCGATGCTTAACCCGTTCCGCAACATGGTCAAGGATGTGGACGACCGAAAACTGACGGGCAAGGACGTGGACGAAATGAAGGGCGTGATGGCGAAGATGGAAGGCCTGGCGCTATCGATGGACGACATGAGCTCGTATTCGGTTAAGCTGACCACCGACGGCTTGTTTACGGCATTCAGCAACGCATACTCCCGGGCGTTGGGCGCCGCGGCGCAAGCCGCGAATTCCGCCAAGCCGCCGGACGACGATGAGATGCTCAGGCAGTCGCTGGCCGCTTACGAGAAGAGCTACAATTATCTTAAGGATAAACCCGAGATGGAGCATTTGGTTCCGCCGGTCAAACGCGCGGTGGAGATCGCCAAGTCCGGTGTCACGTATCCCGTCTTCCTTCGGATGTGCGAGGAGGAATTGGTCTTCGAGCGGATGAAGAACGGCGAACAGCGCCCCGCGCTGGAGTTTCAGCTCGAATGCGCGCGCGAAATGGGCGATAAACTCCGCACGGAGATGTACGAGAAACAGCTGAAAACTTACGAAGAGCTCTCGAAGCAAAACAGGTGCGGGATAGCCGACAACTTGGGGTTCGAGATCGCGCGTCAGCGTATCGAATGGGAGTTCGCGCCGAGGATCGCCGAATGGGACTCCATTCTCTGGCTTGTGGATTCGCGCATCCTGGACGTCGTGCACGACTGGATCGACGCGCATTGCTCGTTCGCGCCGTATGACCAGCGTTGGATAGGCGACACGCCCGCGATCACGCAATACAATATCCGCCGCACCAAGGAAAAGAACCCGGGTCGTCTGGTGGTCTGGGAACGCATCCTGCGCGCCTACCATGGGATCGGCTGGGACGATATCTGGACTCATCCGATCTGGCTTCACGAGCAGGCGGAAAGCCGGGTCTGGTTCAGCGACGGGAGCATCGAGAACATGAAGCGCACGTATCCGGTCTGCAAACCCGGCCAAAAACCCCCCTCCGACGTGATCGCATCGGAAGAGGCTCTCTACCGCGCCAAGGCGTACCGTAACCCCAAAAACGCCGCTCGCTTCGGCGGCGAGGCAGGCTCCGGGCCGGGCTACAAGATCAGGAGTTTCGAGGATTTTGTCAAGGAGCGGAAGGTGAAGCTGGCAAAGGCAAGTACATAGACCCCGCGAAGAGCTGGAGGATGACGAGTAGAATAGTGTCCGACGAAGATTTGAAACCGAATATTATCGCTATTATTTTCGGTTTAAACCGAAATTATTGACATTATTTTGCGGTTACAATAGACTATTCCTATGATAAACAGGATAATTTCACAAAAAATACTCGGAAATTTCTTTAAAGGGAAGGTTATTCTCATCATCGGGCCGCGTCAAACAGGAAAAACCACCCTTCTGCACCAAATAACCGACAACCAAAAAGAAAATACTCTTTGGCTTAACGGCGACGAGTCGGATATCCGTGAAATTCTTGCGCGCCCGACTTCTACCGCATTGAAGGGTATTATCGGTAATAAAAAGATAGTCGTTATCGATGAAGCGCAGAGAATCGACGAGATCGGACTGACTATCAAACTGATGGCGGATAGTATTCAGGGTATCCAAATCCTCGTCACCGGATCGTCGGCATTGGAGCTTAGCGGAAACATCAAAGAACCGCTCACCGGAAGAAAATATGAGTATCATCTATATCCTCTCTCATTTGAAGAACTGAGAGGATACACTTCGGATATTGAAGAAAACAGAATGCTCGAACAGAGGATGATTTTCGGATACTATCCCGATGTTGTCAACAATCCATCCGAGGCAAAGGAAATACTTCGCCTTTTATCCGAGAGCTACTTGTATAAAGACCTGTACATGCTCGCGCAGATTAAAAAACCGGTCGTACTGGAAAAGCTGGTAGTCGCGCTTGCGCTTCAGCTGGGCAACGAAGTCAACTACAACGAACTCAGCCGTACTGTCGGTTCGGATAAGGAGACTATCGAACGATATATCGACCTTCTGGAAAAAGCCTTTGTGATCTTCCGCCTGCCGTCGCTGTCACGGAATATGCGCAATGAGATCAAAAAAGGGCGTAAGATATATTTTTACGATAACGGCATCCGGAACGCGGTCATCAAAAACTTCAATCCGTTAGCGCTGAGACAAGACACGGGCGCATTGTGGGAAAACTTCCTTGTCGCCGAACGGAAAAAGCGCAACGAGTATTCCGGGATTTGGAGTAATCACTACTTCTGGCGGAATACCTCCCAGCAGGAAATCGATTATATTGAAGAAATGGACGGTAAGATGTCCGGCTTTGAATTCAAGTGGGGTCAAAACAAGCTGAAGACGCCGAGAGTGTTTCTGGAAGCCTATCCCGGCTCCGATATCAGGATTATCACCCGCGAGAATTATCGGGATTTTATCTGCCTGTAAGTCATTCCTTCATCATCCGCGATATTATACCGCAATAACGGCAGATATACGCATTCTCTTATAGATTCTTGATATTTCTTCTTAAAACCTCTATTATTTACCGCTTGAACGGGAAATGATGCCGTTTTGGAAAACCAGAGAGGGATGGGATATGGCCGGGACGATAGTCGATAAGATATTGCGGGAACGCGAACTCAAGAACGAAAAAACAGTCGCTATTGCCCGTATCACGTTAATCACATTCACGCTGATTCTGGACACCCTTTCGTTTTTCCGAATCATATCCTACACGGAAATCACCCCGACAATCCGGTCGCTGATTCTCGATTTCTCGTTTTTCCTGTTTTCATCAATCGTCCTGATAATCGTTTTGAAGAATATCTATTATCACTCGCTGAAATTCTTCGTCATGACATTAGACTATCTGATTATCGCGATGATGCTCCTGTTCGACCCGACAGTCCCGAAGGAAGGGAACTGGCCGGGGATGGTCGCCTCGATATTCCTTTTCGTTCTCAATCTTCTCAGGTATTCCAAGAGCGGGACGATTTACTCGGCCGCGTTGTCTATTCTCCTTTTGGTTTTATCGAGCTTGAATATCCATCATGAGTTTGCGCCGGACATGTTCCCGATGGTAGTCAGCTTTCTCATGATAGCGATGATGGGGTATTCCATCACGTCGTCGAACAAGAAGATGATGGTGGAAGCCAACACGAAAAAGATGATGGAGCGGTACCTTCCGCCGCAGTTGGTGGGGGAGCTGTACAGGAAAAGCGCGAGCCTCGAACCGGGCGGGAAAAAGCAGGAGGTCACTATCCTCTTCTCGGATATCCGGTCATTCACGACGATCTCCGAGTCCATGCCCGCCGAAGAGGTCGTGACGCTCCTGAACAGTTATCTTTCCTCGATGACAGATATCATCTTCGCGAATAACGGTACTATCGATAAATTCATCGGCGACGCGATCATGACTATTTTCGGCGCTCCTGTGAAAAGCGACGACGACGCGCTCCGCGCGATCCGCACGGCGGTGCTGATGACGAGGGGGCTGAAAGAGTTCAATCGGATGCACCCGGAACTCAAGGCGCCGTTGGAGATAGGGATCGGAATTCACTCGGGCGATGTGATCGCGGGCAATATCGGCTCGGAAAAAAGGATCGACTATACGGTGATCGGCGACAATGTCAACCTGTCGTCGCGTATCGAGGGGCTGACGAAGCACTACAAATGCCCCATCCTTATTTCGGAAACGACGTTCCGCGCGCTTCCCGCCGGTGCCCCGAACGAGATGTTCCTGCTGAGAGAAGTCGATGACGTGGTGGTCAAGGGTAAAACGAAGAGCATCCGGATATATGAAGTGATGTGTTTCGATAACGGCGGCGAACGGGAAGCCCGTGAGAACGTGAAAAACGGGTTTGAAAAAGGGCTTGCGCTCTATAGGAACCGTCAGTTCCGGGAAGCGGCCGCGGAGTTCATGAACCTGCCGGACGACCCGCTTTCACGGTTCTACGTGTCGAGATGCGAGAAGTATATCGAAACCCCGCCCGGCGTGTCGTGGGACGGATTGTATGTTTTGGATACGAAATAGAGAGTATATGACCGGCTACTTCACATCATAAGTGAGTTTATAATGCGAGCCTTCGCCGGTGTATTCCTGCACAATCCCTGTGACAGGCGCCGCCTGGATTTTGATCTCGCCGAGGTAGTCGTGATAGTCCGGCCAGTACCCGAGGTCCATATCCCACAGCTTCACACTGATACTTCCCTGGAATTCGAACGGTTTATCTATTTGCCATGTGTCCGAAGCCGACATATCCTTTTCCAAAACCTGAAGCCCGGTATCGCAAAACACCTCGATTCTGCATTCGTCATGCCCCTCGGCGTCCTCGGTCTTCACGCAGTTCAGGGTCTTTAATACCAATGTCGCCATATATGCCTCCGTATTTTAATAAGAACGGTCTCCCGTAATGTAATTCCGGAAAATCACACATCATTATACCATGGAAAAAACGGTCTATCGCAAATTTTCGAGGATATTTTTATTCCGGAATGGGGCGGCATATTTGATTAGGTTGAGGGCGGTATTTTCCAAATATTCATATTATCCAATCACGATATTTATTGAAACTTCCTTTGTTCTGATGTAAAATGATGAAGCTAAAAGAATTTCTTTTCCGGAATGTTAGGGGTGATCCGTTCGAGTATGGGGAAAAATGGCTCGGAGGAAACATGGAAAAGGATCTATATCGGCTTGCGCTCGAGAAGTCTCCAGTCGGATTCGCCTATCACAAAATCGTTCTTGATGATAACAATCGCCCTATCGACTATGAGTTCCTCGATATCAACCCCGCATTTAGAGTCATGACGGGCCTCGACGATCCCGTGATAGTCGGTAAAACAGTGACCGAAGTCATTCCCGGAATCAAGAATGGGGATTTCGACTGGGTCTCATTTTACGCCGAGGTGGCGATGGGCGGCGGCGAAAAGGAATTCGAGCAGTACTCCCTTCCCTTAGACCGCTGGTACAGAGTTAACGTCTTCTCGCCCGAGAAACTGCACTTCATCACCTTTTTCACGGATATCAGCGGAGTCAAAAATAACGAGAGGATGCTCGAGATCACCCTTCAGTCTATCGGCGACGCTGTAATCGCGACCGACGCGAAAGGGAAAGTGACGTCGATGAATAAAAAGGCGGAGGAGTATACCGCATGGACAAGCGAAGAAGCGAAGGGCAGGGACCTGACCGATGTTTTTCAGATTGTCAATTCCGAAAGCGGGGAACGGGTGTTAAACCCGGTGGAAATAGTTCTCCGTTCGGGAAGGATTCAAAATCTCGCCAACCATACGGTGCTGATCGATAGGAACCGTCAGAGGCGTCAGATCGCAGACAGCGCCGCCCCGATCACGGATGAAAACGGGATGATCTACGGGGTGGTCATGGTCTTCCGCGATGTCACCACTGAATACGAGGCTCAAAAGGAGATCGAATCGTTCGCGAAGTTCCCGGGTGAAAATCCGAATCCCGTGATGCGGGTAAGTGCCGGCGGTTTGATCCTTTTCTCCAATGCCGCCGCGATGCGCGATTTACAAATCCAAAAAGATCAGCTTGTCGACAATAAATGGGTCGAAATCATTAAAAAGTGCATGGACAAGAATAAGCCGTTCGATATCGAGTACGAGATAGGGATGAAAATATTCCTTCTCGTATTTGCGCCGGTAACCGGGAACGGCTATATCAATGTCTACGGAATAGATATCACCGAGAGAGAGAACAACCACCGGCTTTTAGCGATCAACGAGCGGAAGTACTCGACCCTTTTCAACAACATTCAAGACTATATCATGCGCTACGACAGGGAATTCCGGCATATCGACGCCAACATCGCGGCGTTAAGCGTCACCGGAAAGAAGCGCGAAGAGTATATCGGGCTTACTCACCGCGAGATGGGTTTCCCAGACGAACTTTGCGGGCTTTGGGAGAAGTCCATCGGCGAAGTTTTCCGCACGGGGAATCCCGAGAGCGTTATTTTCGAATGGGAGAGCCCCGACGGAAGTATTTATCTCGACCTTAAGTTCTTCCCCGAGTTGAACGAGCAGGGCGAAGTCGAGACGGTGCTGGGCGTATCGCGCGATATCACCGAGCGGATGCGTCTGCAGGCCGAGCAGGAAAAACTGCTCGATCTCCTCAACTCCCTGTGGTTCCTTGTCACGAGCCGGAATGTCAGCATCAAGTCGATCGCCGACCATGTCCTCAAGGAAACCTACCGGATCACCGAAAGCGAATTCTCGTTCTACGGGTTTATCAGCGACGACGAAACCAAGATGAAGATATACGCGTGGTCGGATCAGGCGATGGAACAATGCGCTATGAGCGATAAGCCGTTCGATTACAAGATATCGGACGCGGGGATTTGGGCGGAAGCGGTGCGTGAGCGGAAAACGGTGATTGTTAACGACTATGCGAAGCCCGATTCCCGTAAACGCGGGTTGCCCGGCGGGCATGTCCCGATCACCCGTTTGGTCTCTGTCCCTATTTTTTCCGGCGAGAAGATCGTCGCGATTGCGGCTGTCGCGAATAAAAAGACGGACTATACCCAGACCGATGTCCACGCGCTCGAGAGTTTCCTTTATAACGCGCAAATCCTGATCGACCGCCAAAAACAGGAAGACGCGATCAAGGCGAACGAGACGAGGCTCGAGGGACTGCTGAGGATATCGAGGTATGAGTCCGGGACGGTACAGGAGTTCCTGGATTTCGCGCTCGAGGAAATTATCGGGCTGACTGAAAGCAGGATCGGATACATCTATTTCTACAACGAAGAGAAAAAAGAGCTGAGGCTCAATACATGGTCGAAGGACGTGATGAAAGAGTGCACGGTAGCGAAGCCTCAGACATTATACTACCTTGAAAAAACGGGTTTCTGGGGCGAAGCGATCCGTCAGCGCCGTCCGATCATCAATAACAATTTCACCGCCCCCAACGAGTTGAAAAAGGGTATCCCCGAGGGGCATGTCGAACTGAAAAAGTTCCTCACTATCCCCGTGATGATCGGCAGACGGATTGTCGCGGTGGTCGGGGTGGCGAATAAGGAAAACGACTATACGGATTCGGATGTCCGCCAGCTGATCCTGCTGATGGACTCGGTTTGGAAGGACACTGAGATGCGGAAGGCCGAGAACGAGCTCAGGAAAAGCGAGGAACGTCTCTCGCTCGCGGCGAAAACGGTCCGCCTCGGGATATGGGAAACGAACATCCCGCTAAACGAGACGACATGGAATTCGGAGATGTACGGAATATTCGGCATGGATAAAAACACGACAGACACAAGTGCGCTGAACATCGTCGATTTTGTTCATCCCGACGACCGGAACCGTTTCGCGATGGAGAGGGAGAACGCGTTCAGAAACGGGGTGGATTACGACCTTCAGATCAAGATCGTCCGTCCGAACGGCGAGGAACGGCACGTCCGGACATTGTCGCACACCTACGAGTTCGAGGACGGCAAGCCCGCCAAGATAATAGGGGTTTTTGACGATATCACGGATCAGGTGAACACATACAACACGATCATCAGGAATCAGCGGCTGAACGCTATCGGCGAGTTTGCGTCCGGGGTCGCGCACGATTTCAACAACAGCCTGGAATCGATCCTCGGTAATATCGAACTCCTTTTTTTGAACAAGGGCACCAACGATGAGACCCGCGACACCCTTCAGTCGATGAAGAAGAGCGTCAGCGACGCGTCCGCGAGGATCAAGAAGCTGCAAAGTTTTAATAAGCCTTCGGCCAACAAAAGCGCGTATGTGGAGATCAACCTGAACGATGTGATCGCCGATGTCATCGCGCAGACCCGTCCGCTCTGGAAGGACAGCGCGGAACAGAACGGGGTCTACTTCGATATAGTGAAGAATCTGAACGCCATCCCCGATGTCAGCGGCAACGAGAGCGAGCTCAGATCGGCGGTGTACAACCTTCTCAAGAACAGTGTCGAGGCGATGCCGAAGGGCGGGAAGATCGAGATCACGACCGGGATAAACGACGGATTTGTCGAGGCGGCTATCGCAGATAACGGTATCGGGATGGACGAGGAGACGGCGGCGAAGGTGTTCCAGCCGTTCTTCACGACAAAGGGCTACGAGTTGGGCCGGGGTTTGGGAATGAGCGGCGTCTACTCGGTGATTCAGGATCATAAGGGCGACATCGAGATCGCGCGTTCCGTTCCCGGCGAAGGGACGCTGATCCGATTCAGGCTTCCGGTATCGAAGAACCGTAAGTTGAAGACGCCGCCGAAGCCGGAACCCGTCGGGCAGACTAAGCGTCTTCAGGTGCTTTGGGTGGACGACGAGCAGTCGATCAGACAGCTCGGCCAGCGCAGGATGGAGATGCTCGGGCATCTGTGCGACACCGCAGAGAACGGCGAAAAGGCGATCCGGATGATCCAGTCCAACCCCTACGACCTGATTATCACCGATATCGGGATGCCGGTGATGAACGGCTGGCAGTTGATCGACAGAGTCCGTTCGATGATCGGCGTGGATATAGAGATCGCGGTCCTCTCCGGCGGCGGGGAAGACCAGTTGAAGGAAATGAAATCCGGAGAAAAGGAAGTCTATATCCTCAATAAACCCATCGAGATCGAAAAGCTGAGTGAGCTTCTGGAGACGGTGGTCGCCGGGAAGAAGTAACCGAGTCTATTTCACCTCGACCGGAATCCAAACACTCCATTCATCGAAATTTACACCGGCAGTCAAGTCGCGGACGATAGGTAAAATCTTGAGTTTTTTCGGCGACCCGATTTCGGCCATAGGAAGCTTCATTTCAAAATAGGAGATCGTTTCACCCTGCTCGTTTTTTTCGTTATTCCACGAAGACAGGGTATTTGTCGGAATAAACATCGTCTTCGGTCCGTCACGGTAAATCCAGTTCGCGACCGGTGACGGCATCATAAATGCGAATTCATAATCGGGTGCTCCGTTCAGATCCAAATCAATCAAAACATCGAACACGATATTGTCTTTCGGAATAATCGGATACTGACTTTGAACAATGATGTAGAGATTGTTGTCCTTCAATGTGTAATTGAGCTCGGTGAAATCGTAACCCGCTTTTTTGTTCCCGTCTCCGGCTTTGTCCTGAAATTTCTGAGAGGTGATATACTTCCATTCTCCGGCAGAACCGTCGATATATGGGGCGTTTTTTTTCATGAAATCCGGATCGTCGGCTTTTAACGGGTCTGAGCCGAGGTTTATTTCGCTACCGTCGGGAATGAAATCCCCATCGGTATCGGCAAGACGCGGATCCGATTTACCGAAAATTTCGTCGATATCGATCAGGCCGTCATGATCGAAGTCGCCGAAACTGTTGATGTTCACATCGTGATATTCGCCTTTATATACCCACCCTGAAAGCACATGTTTCCAGTCGATATCCTTCAATTCTTTCAGTTTTTCGGGTATGGCTTCGAGATTTAGCAACGCATATTTCCGTTGGTTTAACCAGCATAAAAAGTCGCGGTATTTTTCCGGCCCCAGCGTTTTAAAAATGAGGTATTGAATTTTATATGTCTTTGTATAGAAAAATGGGGCGTCTAAAGTAAATTGTGTGGGAGAACTGAACCGAAAATCAGGGTAGACCGGCAGGTCTTTCTGATTTTCAGCTAACGGGTGGTAGAGACCCCAATGAAGGTTAAATATCTTTTCGGAGTATTTCTTCGGATCGAGAAACCCGCTTTGAAGCATGGCAACCGGTAAAAAGCTTCCCAAGCCCTCCATGCACCATTCGTCTCCCTGCGGAATTGGAAAAAGGAAGTGATTGATCTCATGGATTAAAAGCGAAGGGTTATCGATCGGAGTATTGGGGTATCCGAGATGAAGGTCTACTCCATTAAATTCGCCGCCGATATCTGTTCCCTGAAATAAATCCGCATCCACCCCATAGATTTTCATGCTCTTCATGAGAAACGGGTTTCCCCGCACATACTCTAAAGCCTTGGGAATATAATCTTTTAGAACTGAATTAATGTTTTCTGCCCATTTTTCCATCCCGGCTTTATAGAACGTCTCGATTGTCAGTTCGCCTATCACGGTTTTAAAAGTTACTTTTTTTGAAAGCGCATGGGAAAGGCTGACAACAGCCATGAGCAGTGCAATAATAAAGGGGAGATAGATTTTCATAATACCTCCTTATTTCACCTCGACCGGAATCCATTCGTACCATTCGTCAAGGTACTTCTTCTGCCCGTTATCCCAGAACGCGGGCGATATCTTGAATTTCTTCGGAAGTTTCAATTCATCGAGAGGAATCTGCATCTCGAACACATCGTGCAGTCCGGCATTGTGCCCGGCGATAATTTTCCAGTTGTCCTTCGAGTAAAAATAGACCCACGGGTAACCGGGGCTTTTCACACTCATCGCGCAATCGTAATCCGTCCGGCTGTCGCCGTCGATATCGATCCTGACCGTAAAATTCACATCGCGGATAGGGAACTCCGTGGCGAGAGTCTTCGCGGTCACATACATCTTGTTCCCGGAGACATAAAGCCCTATCTCCTGAAGGTCGAACGCCGCTTCCGGCGCCTTCACGATATCCTTGTCGGTGTAGGTTTCGTGCGCGATAAAACTCCATTCGGTGTCCATCCCATCGATAATCACGCCGTACTTTTCGACTATCTCCGCGTACGTGTCGGACGCGTCGAACCACAGCAGTTCCATCCATCCGCCCATCTCGTCGTAATTCTTTCCGGCCTTCTGGTCGCGGATGATCGGGAGAATCTTCAGCATTTTCGGACTGCCTATTTCCGCCAGCGATATCTTAAACTCAAAGTAGGCGGCGGTTTTACCGTCACTTCCGGAATGAAAGTTCCATGAGCCCGTCGTATTCACGGCATCGAACGAATCTTTTTCCTTGACACGGTAGAACCAGTTTCCTCCGGGGTTCGACAGGTAGAACGCGCAGTCGAAATCCCATGTCCCGTCGAGGTCGGTGTCCATCAGGATATCGAAGAAATCGTCCGGCTTGGGCTTGAACCCCGCCGCGGACCTGACAATCACGTACAGGAAACCGTCACGCATCGAGTACTGCATCTCGGTGAAATCGTACCCCCCGGAACCGTCGCCGGAATTGTCGAATTGGGTGAGGGACGCGATATGGCCCCAGTCGCCGGGGATACCGTCAGGGAACGGCCCGTATTTCTCGATTACCGAGGCCGGATCGGGCTTCACGGGGTCAGTCCCGAGCTCGATCTCGGCGCCGTCGGGAATCATGTCGCCGTCAGTGTCGGTCTTTTTGTAATCGCTTACGCCGTAGATTTCGTCGATATCGATCAGGCCGTCATGGTCCTGGTCGAGGAACGAGTCGGGCCCAAGCCCGCCGTACTTACCCTTATACACCCAGCCGGAGAGGAATGCTTTCCAGTCCTTCTCCTTCACGCTGTTCAGCGCGGCGGGGATATATGTCAGGTCGCTTTCCGACCATTGGCGCGGGATCAGTGTCAGGAGGAACTCACGGTAGAGATCGGCGCCCAGCTCCTTAAAAAGGATGTAGTGCACTTTGAACGTCTTAAGATAGAAATAACCCCGCGCGTCATTTTCGTCCCTGAAGTCCGGATAGACCGGATAGTCCTTTATGTTGTCGGGCTTTAACGCGTGCAGGCCCCAATGCCAGTAAAACGCCGATAGGGGAAAGATTTCAGGATCGAGCAGTTTCCGGTCGAGCATAGCGAGCGGAAGAAAACTGACCGCGCCCTCGACACACCATTCGTCGCCCTTCGGGATAGGGAAGAGGAAGTGGTTGATCTCGTGCAGAACCAGCGCGGGATTCCCGGCCGGGGAAATTCCATACTCGGCGTAAACATCCTTGCCGTCGTTCTTTCCGCCGATCTGTTTGCCGTCGAGATAAGTCTTGTCCTCGCCATAGATCGTGAAGCTGTTCGGGATCGGGACATCCTTGCCGAAGTACTTTTCGAGCGCGGGAAGGTAAAGCGAGGTCGATTTCTCGACATACTGCGCCCACTTTTCCATCCCGGACTTATACTTGATCTGGACGGTGATTTTACGGGATTCCATCGCGACCGTAAACTTCAGGCTCGCGGCGAAACCGGAAACGGCGATAAGAACGGCCATCACGGCGGATAAAAAAAGACGCGGCATCATGTCCTCCTGAACAAGTATAACCCCGCGCCGTCTGAATCACAAATATTTTACACTTCGGTGCATGAAGTTTTCTGGGGGATGCGGATGATATAAATAAACATGTATACAGGCAGATATTTTATTGACATAGACATATTGCCGGGTAATCTCCCGGCATCGCCGCGGTAGAGATAGACATCTTACAATCGGAATATCCGGGCGGAAGCAGCTTTCCCTCAACCCAAACCGGACATACCGCCTATCGCGGAATCGAATTCCTGTATATTTAATGCCTATGTCATTAGTTTCAGAAGTCCTGTTTCGGGCCGTCGTTCTTTTTATCCTGACGTTTTTTCAGGATGTTTTTGAACACCATGAGCTTGAGTATCCCGATCAGCACTACTCCGGCGCCGATTAAAACCCACCAATACCATGCCATAAAGGCCTCCTATCTTAAATTCAGTCTCTTCTTCATCAATCCGCGCATCAATATGAAAAGCGCGGTTCCCGATAGAAGCGTGATCAACGCCGAGCCCCAAAATCCGAGCGGGAGCGGGGTGTCCAGAAAAAGATTTTCAAACATGACGAACATCCAGTAATTCGGGAAGATGTAAAACACCCATTGCCAGTCGCTCGCGATGAAAATCGACACGATAGGGATGGTCATGAAAACCGGAAGCAGGATTTTATTCATGCCGATCGCCTCGATCTGGTTTTTTGCGGTGATGCCTAATATGAAGCCCAATACGGCGGCGAGCGGCGAGGATACCGCCATCGCGAGGACGAGCCTGCCGAAGTCCGTCCCGAACCCGTAAACGATCGTCGCGGTCAGGATCGCCGCCGCGGCCGAGATCAGGAGTGTAAACACCAGTTTCGACGCCATATACCCGCCGATAGTCAGAGGGGAGACCGCCAGCGCGCCGATCGATCCGGTGGAGCGTTCGTCGACGATATTGAATCCGCAAAGCAGACCGCCCAGCAATCCGGCAACCATCAGAAGGGTCACGAGGCTGTACTCGAGGAAGTAGGAACGCGCCGAACCGGCCTGTTCGAAATTCACCTCCGCGGTGTTTTTTCCATAGAGCACCTTGTCCATGACGACCGCGTAAACCGCCTTCACTTCGGCGTCCTCGTTACCCTGAAAATAGAGTCTATATTTGCCGTTTTCGAGGATTATTCCTGCTGTGTCGTCGTAACGGTTCACACGTTCCTTCACGGCGTGCGGGGTATCGAAAAGCTCGACAACCATGTACCCGCGAAACTCGTCCGCTACATGCTGTTCTACCGAGGCGTCAATCGCGATATGGAATTCGACTGTCTCCGCCGACGGGGTGAACACCCGGAACAGCACCGCGAGGATAACCGGCGCGACCAATATATATAGAAGCATGTTGTCGCGGATCGAGTTCGTGAAATCCTGAAGGAAGTTATTGATCATTGTTTTTATCATACTAACGCTCCTTCTTCATCAGTTTCAGTCTGACTAATACGAGCGCGGCCGCGAGCATTACGGCCGACTCTGCCGCAAGTAAGCCGATCACACTCCAGAACGCCGAACCGGCAGGCTGGCCGAATACGATATCTCTTGCCGCGAAGATCATGGGGTAGGAGGGAAGCAATGTGATCCAAGCGGGCGCAAACACGGGGTAAAGAAAGGACACCTGCGGGAGCATGTTGATCACAAGGATCGCCACCCCAATGAAGAACCATTCCGATATGCTGCTGAAGAACACGGCGACCGCCATCCCGAACAGGGTCATCAGAAGACTGCCCGCTGTGAGTAACATCGCAGCCGCGAGATAGTCGATTCCGAAACCTACGGTCGCGAGAAGGAGAACGATTCCGTAGAGTACCGAGAGAACTACCCACACCAAAGTTTTCGAGAGGACATACGCACATACTCCGCCGGGCGACACCCGGTAGGCGCGGATACTGCCTTCCTGCTTCTCCTGAAAAATGACGACCGCGACGAAAAGAAATCCCAGCACCATGACTTCAAATGTCAGAAGTACCGGCAGGAGGCTCACCCGTAACGGGACCTTCAGAGCCGGTCCGCCCAATTCTACGGTAACGAAACCGTTGGATTTTTTTTCCGCAGTTGAATCCGTGAGAAGCTCCTCCAGCCCAGAGTGAAGGATATTTTTCTCATGCGCGCTCAATTCGCCGTTATGGATGACGGTAAAAACCGGCGCCGCATCACCGGCCTGATCGAGGATAATCCCGATATTGTCGCGGTTACTTGCGACAAGAGCGGTGATCGAGTTTTTATCGGTAAGGATATTTCCCGCCGGAACACCGTGATTGGTCAGTACCGCGGTCAAAAGTTTTCCTTTAGTGTTATCGATAAAGTAACGGTTATCCGTTTTTGGGATGCTGTCTGGAATCAGATGATACGCCCCGCCCATCATGACGAGCAGTACCAGCATGAACCAATGAAACTTGTTGCGGAATACGAGCAGGGTCTCCTGCGCCGCGAGGTTAAAAAAACGTTTCATGATAACCCCCTTCCGGTCAGTTTCATGAATATCTGTTCGAGGGTCGCCTCCTGGGAATGAAGGGTCTGGATCTGCCTTGTGTCGATCAGCGCCTTGAGCCGTTTCCCGTCCTCATCCTTGTCGAGGAAAAGCACCTCTGTTTTTACCTGACCTTTCTCGCCGTATTCGACTTTCACGGATTTCTCGCCGTACTTGAGTTTCAGGTTGCGGGGTTTGTCCATCGCGACGATCCGCCCGTTATTGAGGAATGCCACATTGTCGCAAAGATCGTCCGCCTCGAACATGTTGTGGGTGGTGAGGAATATGGTGACTCCGTCCTGTTTCTTGCGTCGGATGATCTCCCTGAGAACGCTGGACGTCCCTGGATCGAGTCCCGAAAGAGGCTCGTCGAGAAAGAGAATCCTGGGCTTATTGATGATCGAGCGCGCGAAAACAAGCCGCTGTTTCATGCCCTTGGAATAGTCGCCCGCCTTTTGACTGGCCGCGCTCGCGAGGCCGACACTTTCGAGGAGTTTCAACGGGTCTTCGGTGGGGACAGAAAACAGCCCGGCGTAGAACTTCAGATTCTCATAACCGGTCAGCTTCGTATAGAGATTGGGATGTTCGAACGAGTATCCCATTTTATTGAAAAAACCCGAGTCCATATCTCGGATGGATTTCCCTTCGTAGTTAATCTCTCCTTTCTGGAGCCTCAGCAGTCCGGTCATCAGGTTTTGCACCGTACTCTTACCCGCGCCCGACGGCCCCAGAAATCCGAAAATTTCGCCCCGAGGTATCGAGAACGTGATATCGTCGACCGCTAATTTTCCCTTACCGTCGTAGTCGTGGAAAACATTCTTGACTTCTATCATGGCCGCCTCCTCGTATAATGACCACCCGGTCACTTCTTCTATATAAATATAGCATATTTGTATGCGGGAGTCAATCCCTATAGTGAAAATATTTCTGGGGGAGAACTTTAATAAAGAAGACTTGTACGGGGCGTTATACGGCCTTCCATGGGGGTCGATTCGGATTATTCCCACGCCTGCCCACGGGAAAATATCATACATCTAAAGGTTTTACAAACCGTCCGGTGTTGGTTATAATAATTCGTTCGATATAAAAGGAGAATTTAATGGAGGAACAGGATATCCGCTGGATACAGAGATTTAATAATTATTGTATGGCGCTTGCCCAGCTTACAAAATTTATCGCGAAAAAAGACTTAAACGAGCTGGAGCTGATGGGTCTCATACAATCGTTCGAGTATAACTACGAGCTGGCATGGACGACTATCAAAGACTATTTTGAAAATCAGGGGGAAGTAGATATCCGGGGGAGTAGGGACGCTTTTCGATTGGCGTTCAACAGAGGCCTGATAAAAAACGGCGAAACTTGGATGGAGATGATCGTTTCACGCGGCCTGACTGTACATACCTATAATCAGGAGACCGCGGATTTGATCACCGGGAAAATTATCAACACCTATTATCAAGAGTTTTTAGACCTGAGGGAAACATTCGAAATAATCAGGATAAAAGAGGGCCAATGAGATACGGGCTTCCGGACGAAACAATACGGAAAATTCAAGAAGCTTTTTCACATTATGCACAGATCGAAAAAGCGATCATTTACGGTTCGCGTGCAAAGGGAAATTTCAAAAACGGTTCGGATATCGATCTGACCTTGACCGGAGAAGGGATCGACCTCGCGCTGATGGCGAAACTCGAAAGTGAACTGGACGACCTGAACCTGCCGTACATATTCGATCTATCGATTGCCCTGCAGATATCAAATCCGGCGTTGACCGAGCATATTGAACGGATAGGGATAGTCTTCTACGAGAAAGGACTGCCGGACATCGGGCGGGTTTGAAATATCCAACTCTATTTTTTCATTACGGAATTCAGCTCATCCTCAATTGCTTTCTGTATGAATTGATTCAATGACATCCCTTCTTTTAATGCAATTTGTACCGCTTTTTTATGAAGCTCCGGGTTTATTCTAACATTAAATGTACCCCGATAGGACTTATGCGGATCAAGATTTTTCATTTTACATAATTCTTTGTAATCCTCGACAGCGTCTCTGAAAGCCTGATTGAGAGATTGAACGTTATCGCCTTCAAAAGTGACCAGATCGTCAATGCCTTCGATTTTTCCAAAAAACGTATTATCTTCAGTGCTGAAATGTATTGAAGCTATGAAGTCTTCATAGATAATTCTATCTTTCATGGAATAAACTCCTGTTTTCTGACTTCCTCAGTAATCAAATCTATTTGATATCTTTTTAATTCATTTCCAGGGTGGGGTTTGTGAAGTAATATGATGTGGTGGTTTTCCTGCTGAATAAATCCAACCCTCGATCCCGATGTTTGTCCTTTAGAGATTTCGTGATAACCAAAGCCCTTTAATAATGCCTGCAGCTCCAGATAGGTAAAATCCTTAGGGCGCTGTAAAAATCTTTCGATTAATTTCTCTCTTATACTCATAAGTAAATATATCATAAAAGCAAATATAATGCAACTAATATTCAGTTACAACCGGGCAGAAATAATCTTCGATACGAGAAAGGAATGCCAAGCATCAAACCGGTTTAAACTAAAATCGGTAAGGATCTCTCACTGTCAATCTACACCCGGAGCAATCCGCGGAACCCCCGAACGCCGTAATAGGAAGGAGCGCTGTTATGATACACGAAGACGTGACCGTAACGGCGATCGGCGAAAAGGGCGCCGCCGAGTTTCCGGATATCGGGGGGTGTTTTCATCCAGCTCGACGTCTTCAGATCGAAATTTCCAAGTTTCTGCAGCTCACGGTATTGTTCTTCATTCAGGAGCTCTATCCCCATTCCGGCGGCCATGTCGACTGCGCTGTTCTCCGGTTTATGTTCCTTCCTCGACTCAAGAGCCTCACGGTCGTAACAAGTATTGCGGCGGCCCTCGGGACTTTCAGCCGAACAATCATAAAAAATGTACTCGTCCGTCTTTGTATCAAATCCGGCAACATCCGGTTCCCCGCCGGTTCTTTCCATTTCGCCGAGTGACCACAGCTTATCGGGATTGGCTTCCAGCCTTGCCTGCACTTTCGCCCATTCGAGACCATTATGGCGATTCATGTTTTTCTCGAAACGGGCTTTCAGCGCACGGAGCAGTTCTTCGTGCTGTTCCGGCGTAAGCTTCTTTTCGTTATTTTTGCTGTTCATAAAGCCTCCTTTTTGAAAATGCTTATCAGGCAGATTCCATTTTCAAAATATAATTAATGACCAAGTTTGCGTAAATCCATATCATTAATTTACTATTTTCAAATCCGGCAGTCAACATGAATAATTTGTCTGCTAATTCAAGCATATGATAAGTTAGAAGTGTAAAGGATGTGATATATAGTACAAAAACGTACTGAAAAATATCACCGATAAGCTGAATTATGTTAAGTTTAAATTATTCATCGATCATAGTATCCATACCACTGATCGAGGGAAAAGCCATCCCTTTCTTTTTAGATTCAATTTTTACACAATATAGTTTCCCATCATCACTACCAAAATAGACTTTGCCGTCCCATATGCATAATCCTCCTACTTCATCACCAGTTTGTATAGTCCATAATATTTTTGGTGTTTTTGAATAAAGCCCAGATATAATAAATATTTGAAAAAGAATAAAAAATATCAACAGTTTTATAGATTCTTCCTTCTTTTTTTTTAATATGTTATACCATAATTGCACCTGTTTCCACTGTTCAGAACCAAAATAGATACCCTCTTTTTCAATACGGGAATTCAAGCACAAAGTGCAACAAAGCTATCGTACACTTTTAGCGGCGTAAGATAACCGTGACGTTTCCGTGGGCGACTGTTTATCAGCTTTTCAATCATCTTCAATTCGGCTTTCGTTATCTTAGCGAAGTCCGTTCCTTTTGGCAAGAATTGCCTCAACAATCCATTCGTGTTTTCCACAACCGGCTTTTCCCAGCTGTAATACGGACGACAGAAACCCCGTTCTGTCGCCATCTTGTGTTTACGTGAAAAATAAGTCCTCATGATTAGGGGGAATGATGAGGGCCTATGCATAAAATCAATGACTTTCGGTGGGATAACATCTCAGCTAGAACGATACATCCACTGAATGATACTGAATCGTTCATCTTGTATCATTTAATGATACAATGCATTGTTGGTTCTCAAATCATTTAAGTTTTCATTATAGATCAAATTGAGCCCTGCATTTCTACGGAGCGCCAAGTTGACCAAAGGAGGTAAACAAACATTTTATAGTTGAATGGTATATCGTTCCTGAAAATACCACGTTGACGCAAACGAGACCGCTTATTAGAAAGCAATCGCCGAAGCTGAAGAAACGTGCTTGCTCGATATGGTCAAAACCCCTACCCCGGTCGACAAATCGAAAGAGGAATCGGCGGGCGTCTTTGATTCTCAATCGATGGAAAATCCAACAAGCTGTTGGAAAAATACAGACTTGAATGTTTTCCAGTAAGCTCTAATTAGTGCTTACTGGAAAACAAGTATTCCGTTACGCACAAGCTAAATTGGTATATACTCCGAAAAATAAACGCATAAAAAATCGGCGCATCTCGGTTATGCTCGATACAGAGTTCATCAGGAAGAAGTTCAGTCAAATCACCGCTATGCTTGTTTCAGGAAGCTTGGTCATTACCAGTCACAGACTTAATTTTCGCTTTACCGTACCGTATTCTCTTTCCACCGCGTTCCATTCCGAAGTATCTTTCTTTTCCTGTTTCTTTTGCCTCAATCTCTCTTTCTCATCCACCGTCGGGCGTCCCAACGGCGGCCCGCTCCAACGGATACCCCGCTCTTTACAGTAGTTCAGGTTCTCCCGCGTATGGTAAATCTTATCCCCTAACACATCCATCGGATAAACTCTAATACGATCATGGTATCTTTCAATCTGTCCCCGTAAAAGCGTTCCCTCGTTGAAATTCTCCCAATCGATCCGGTCGATGAACGCAAAGCCGTTTACCAGACTGATCGTAACCTTCGCGCCGAACTCCACGTCAGCCCCTGCTTTCCCGCGGACTATAGGACGGACATGCGGCTAGGACAGTCTCACAATCCTGTTCGAGACACTATGCGTCCCACTGTCGAACAATTCATTCTGTTGGCTGTAGATTTTTAATCGTCTTCAATTCCTTCCGTTCTTTATCGCTTAATCGATCTAACTCTTTATTTTCCAAGTAATTCCAATCTCGCTTCACGTATGAGAGCTGTTTCCGTATCACCTACTTCAACATCTTAGCGCTTAGTCTTCTGTTCTTCGCCGCCCTCAAGTAATCCCGCCGGGCTTTACAACGGTATGTTCTCGGCTTTTTCTCCCCGTCGAAACAGACGTCGATCATCTTTTCCAATTTCTACCGTCCCTCGTTGAGAAGATTGAGGTCGGTCGGATACTTGATATCGGACGGTACGCATGTCGCGTCTACTATCAGCTTCCCCAGGTTCTGAGATCCATCCTTATTATCGCGAAAACAGCGAAACGGTGTGGAAAATGATTCTTTTTGGAAGGGTACTAGATATTACTTTTTTTAATAAATGAAAAGTCTTATAAATTGATTTTAATGATACTATAATCCGTATGTTTAAGAATCAAAAAAAGCGTAAAAAAAACAGTCTCAGGATTGGCTATATATATAGAAGAGAGTAATTTTTCCAATTTGAACCATGAGGAGCGGTATATTGAAGGTAAATAGCCTACTTCGATTCAAATATGAGTCTTGTAATGAATCCCGTGTTTCCTATTTTCTTAATTTCTTATTTTCCCCGATGTTAACTCTTTACGGGATTAGGCGTTAAGTGATTATACTATGAGGGATATAATGTGTATTATGTGTTCTCTAATGCCTATTATGAGTTAAGTAATGGTAAATATGAGTTTCATAATGAACTAAATATGAGAAATCTAATGGAGTAATATGAGTTTTATAATGCCCTATTATGAGGAATTTAATGTGATAATATGAGTTTATTTATGCAGTACTATGAGTTTTCTAATGTCTTGTTCTTGAAGCCGAAAAATATAACGTATGAAGAGGGTTTTATTATGAGAAATCTAATGTAGAAGCGGATTTTAACCCCGGGAATCCCTACCCCATATTTGCATATAGCAAATAGAATAATGCGCCTCAAGTCTATGGGATTCCTATGAGTTCGAAAATTGTTCGAAATAGCTGGAATCATGCGCCCGCGAACTGGACACGGACAAGATGTACGGTAGGAATCCGGTATTATGAGAAATCTAATGTGATGTACCCCCTGTCCGGATAGTAGTAAAAAAGGTACTGATTCTATGAGTATATATTGACAACGCTCATAGAATACGTTATAATATAAAAAACATTACGGTGGCCTATGCCGAGGAAAGACCCGAAGAAATACCTGATCAGGCAATCCAACACCTTGTCGTTCTCACGGCACAACCTGAACGCGCTCGAAAAACGGATTGTTTACCTGCTTATCTCGAGAATCAAACCGGACGATATCAACTTCCAGGAGTATTCGTTCACGGTACGCGAACTTCTCGCCGGTATCGAGATCGGCTCGGACAACCATTCCTATCTGCGCGATACCACCGAAAGCCTCCTGTCAAAGGTTTACCAGATACCGACCGAGGACGGCGGGCTACTGCAAATCTCTCCGATTTCGAGCGCGGAGTACGACAAGAACAATACGACCGTCAGCTTCAGCTTCGACCCCAAGATGCGGCCGCATTACCTCGAACTCAAGCAGAACTATACCCAGTTCCAGCTCAATATCGTCATCGGCCTCAAGAGTGTCTATTCCCAGAAGCTCTACGAGATGGCGAAAAGTATCGCCAACAAGGGAGACCCGTCGGTACGCCACAGTCTCGCGGAATGGCGTTACCTGCTATTCATCGAACCCGAGGAGTACAAACTCTACGCCGACATGAAGCGATACGTCTTCCAAACAGCCCAGCGCGAACTGGATGAGAAGACCGATATTCACCTCGAGTTTAAAGAGGAAAAGGCCGGCAAACGGGTAAACTGGCTCTGGATGGAAGTTCACAAGATCGACAGCGAAGAGACCCGTCAGGCATGGACCAAACAGACGAAATTCAACCAGCTCCCGAAAAAGGTGCGTGAAGGCCTCCTGCTGAACTCCGGGGCGACCGGGAAACACAGTCTCGGCGATGTTTCCGCCAATGCCGCCGCGCGTCAGAAGGCGATCGCGGAGGCCGAGGGAATGGGCTTGTTCGATAAGAAGTTCGACCAGCCGGGACAGGACGACGACCCTGCCGAAGAGTAAATATTTGTATCAAGCGTTAATCTCATAGCACACCCCTACCCTGCTCCGGCCATACGCCAGGAAAAATCTTCACTTTCAATTTTCAAATCATCAAATTTGTTTCGCCGGGCGGGCAATGCAGTATAAACGTTTATATAGTCGGACGCTTATGATTGAGACAGGTAGACTTGGAAAACCGCCAAAAAAACGGTAAAAACAGGGCGGGGGCTGTTATAGGGCGGTTTTATTAAAAGATGTGAAAAGATATGAAACAGGATAGAAGACGGGCTTTATACGGGCTGAAAACGGGGCGGCGGGAAGGGGAAAGCGTGTAGCTACATTGTGAATATAAAGAAGCCACTAAAAAGCTTAAAAGTGCCATAATGTGAATATAAAGTAACTACATATATCTTGACAAATTCTTCCATCCATGATATCCTTATTCTATCAAAACTATTTTAACGGGGAGAATCTGCATATGCAAAGAATCGCGTTTCATATCCAGAAGGGCGGGGTGGGCAAAACGACCCTTTCGGGAAATATCGCTCATGCCCTCGCGATCAAGGGAAGAAAGACGATCATGATCGACTGCGACCCGCAGGGGAATCTGTCCGGCTGGTTCCTGAAGGAATCGCCGAAGTTCGAGCTCGCCGATGTTCTCAACGGGCGCGCCGAACTCAAGGATGCGATAGTCGAAGTGCATCCCGGCCTTTCGATTCTGCCGACATTCGGGATAGGCGGCGAATTGAAGACATACGCCGAGAACAAGCTGAATGACGAACCGTTCATTTTCGAGGACCTCTCGGGCGAACTCGCCAAGATGGGATTCGATGTCGCTATCTACGACCTTTCGCCGGGAATGAGCCGTCTCGAAAAATGTGTCATCCTCGCGATGGACGAGGTCATTACGCCGTTGACACCGGAATACTTCGGCCTCGACGGGATCGAGATATTCAACGAGGAACTCAAGAAGATCAACAAGAACTACCGTAAGACCGTGAAGCATTCGAAGATCGTGGTGAACAATCTCAACCATTCGTTCAAACGCCATAACGAGATTTACGAGGTGTACCAGAAAATGGACTACGACCTCTATACGATCGGGCAGGACTCCAAGCTCGCCGAAAGCCAGGTCTACAACCAGTCCATTTTCGAGTACGCGCCCACATCGCGTGTCGTCCCTGAGATCGAACGCCTCGCGATAGCGATCGGGAGGCCGTGATGCCGCTCAAGAAAGGAAAAAGTATCGGCGAGGTGGTGGGCGAACGAATCGATAATTCCGAGCTGAAGGTCAAACGCGGGAAGGTTGTCAAGGACGACATCCTCCGTCTGCGTATTCCCACAGGAGAGAAAAACGCGCTCGAGGCTTACTGCCAGCGGATCGGTTCGTCAGTCTCGACCGAAGTCCGGAAGATGATCTACCGTTTCATGGAAGAAAACGGCATCCGTTAGGAGGAGGGTAGGGGAAGATGAAAAAACAAAGAGTATATCTGGATAATTGTTGTTTTAACAGGCCTTATGATGACCAAGAGCAGGAAAAGATAATTCTGGAAACCGAGGCTAAGTTAAAAATACAAAGCATGATAAAAAATGAACAATTGGATTTGGTATGGTCTTATATTCTGGACTATGAGAATAGTGAAAATCCGGATAAAACCATTAGTCGGGCTATATCGGAATGGAAGCAGTATTCTTATATTGATACGGAGGAAGATGCGGAGTTGATAAACTTAGCGGAAAGTATTAAAATATTAGGTCTTGATTCAAAGGACGCATTACACATAGCGTGCGCGATAACCGGTAAAGCGGACTATTTTTTTACCACGGATAAAAAAGTATTAAAAAAAGGTGCAAAGATAAAGGAGATAAAAATTCTCAATCCCGTGAAGTACTTTATCGAGGATTTTATGGAGGATAAAAATGACTGATACCGAGATTAAACAGAACGGACTGAAAAGCCTGATAGATAATTTGGGATTAGTTGAAGCTGAAAGATTCTTTGTCCTCATGCAGAGGGAAAAATTCGATTACACGCTATGGCGCGAAAACCTTTGGAAGGATAAAAGCATAACGGAAATAAGCAGGGATGCGATGAATTTTAGAAAAAAGTCCGGAAGATGATCTACCGTTTCATGGAAGAAAACGGTATTCGTTAGGGGAGGAGAGAGGAAAAATAGGACACTCTTTCCTATATTAAAATCCAATAGCCGCCGTATTTTACGCGCTCCCGGAAATCTCTTGACTTTTACTTTTCGCATGTTAAACTATAGATATCTACGCCCGGGAGGTCAACATGTTAAGAAAGATGTTTTTATCAATAGCCGCTTTATTCATAATGCTTTCATCGTCATACGCGGTCTTCAAGAAGAAGGAAGCGGATGTTAAAAAGAACCCTGTCGATATACTCGACTTTTTCCTGATCATCCCGGGCAAGTACCTGGATCCGTTCTATGGGGATATGAAGTTTCAGGAACGGCTCAATTATATTAACGATGTCTCGTCGAAACAGGTCGTGGTCGATACAAAAAACGCCTACCTGCATCTGACGGAATTTATTACCGAGATGTCCGTGAAGCAGGCGATGACTTATTTTGTCAAGGCGGACAAGAGCAAGCTGATCGGTGTGAGCTCCGCGGTATCGGGGTGCGAGGGTCCCGACGATTGCGGTTTGGCGTTCTTCGAGTACAAGGGCGGAAAGTTCACCGATGTCACCTCGAAGGTGTTTCCAAAGCTGTCCATAGAACTGTTTTGCGCCGACGCCGATAAGAAGCTGATCACGGCAAAGATGAACAAGGCGATGAAGTACAAGGTCGAACTGCCGCACGAGGGGACGGAATGTGTCGTCTATCCGCTCGGGATCGGCGAGGTCGATAACGGCTTGAGCCCGTCGGAATATGAAACATTCCTCAAGATCGAGCAGAACTTCCCTTATAAAAAAGTTCTCATGGTATGGAATATGGCGGCGGGCAAGTTCGAATTCGGGAAAAAGGTCAAGTAATCGAAACATACTAGCTAGGGGCGAAGAATGAAGAAATTTTTAATTATTTCAGTCGTCGCGGGATTGTCGGTTTTCCTTCACGCATCAATTCCCGGGACAAGGCCCGATATTGTTTCTTTCTCCGCCAAGACGGCCGCGGCCTCGAAAAACAAGATTCCCGGCAGTGTGTCGATCAAGGTGAAAAAGGAGCCGAAGGATAAACTTCTCAAGGCGCTGAAAAAGTATTACCCGACCGGCTACTCGATCATCGCGTCGTTAGACAACTATCCCGAAGAGATCGAACTGGGCGATTCCAAGATATCCATTTCCGGGGGCGGCAGCTATAAGGACTATGTCGAGGGCGGCAAGCTGTCCGAGCAGATCGAATCGCTCCCCACGGTCGTGCATGAGATGAATCACGCGTTCACCGGGAGGTACGGATACCTCATCCTGCAGAAGACCGGCGGGTACGACGGTGACCGGACGTACTACACGTTCTGTATCGACGAGAACGAGGCGGTGCTGGTCGATTTCGGGAAGACATTCCCGTGCAAGAAGCTCAAGGATGTCATTCCCGCGGCGCTCCGGACGTCCCGTTTCGAAACCTATATCTATCCCGCCGACGAGTACATGTCCACCCAGCAGGACGGCGTCTTCGGCCTTCTCGACGAGTACAACGCCTATTACCATGACGCGATGACTGTCTACAGCCTGTTCGATTTTTACCATGACGAGATGAAGCAGGATGATGCGACATGGACGACCTATGTCGGATTGTGCGCCGGGACGTATCTCGCCTACGCGGAGTTCAGGTACTGGATACTGACCTACATGATCTACGCGAAGGACAAGCAGTCCGCGATCTATAAGGATATTATCGGGAATAAACTCTTCAGGCAGGTGTTCACGAAGATCGACGCCCGTTTTACCGGGTTGATGACCGCGATCGACAAGAGACTCGAGAATGTCGCGGAGATACTGAACGATATGGGGTATGAGGCGGAATACGCCGACGGCAACTTCAGTATCGGCGGCGCGGCGATGGGTTTCGAAAGGGACAGCTTCGATATGCTGCTGAAGGAGATGCAGAAACCCGCGTATAAAAAAATGCTTACCGAACTGAACAAGATATAGCCGGATAAAAGACTATAGTATAGAAAAAGGGGCTGTCTCAAAAGGGTACTTAAGAGAACCTTTGTCATTGCGAACGAATTTATCAAATTCGTGTAGTAATCTATATGATTAACTGATAAATAGTTACATAGACTGCTTCGGCGCGCTGCGTACTGTCTGACTTCGTCAGCCTGTCCGCCTGACAGCATGTCTGCATTCGCAGTATGCAGGCGGAAGGCGGGAAGGTAAGCTCGCAGTGACAGACTTTTCTGCTGTTTGTATTCTTATGGGACAACCCCTGTTTGGTGTCAGATCAAAATACCCGAACGAATCGAAAGCCTTAAAACTTTTTACACCGTTCATTTCCCGACTTGTTGAGAAACAAGAGTAAATTTAAACATAAGATATCAAACTAACTTGTTGTGAATTCAAGAATTATTCTAGGAATATAAATTATTTAGTCACATTTCTTGATTTTTCTTTTTTAGAAATATAAAATCTTGTGGGGGAAAGCTGAAAAGCGAAATTTTATCTCGAACATATTATTTCAACCCCCGGCTTTCTAAGGAATAGAAAACAAAACCCAAAGGCCGCGATGAATGAATGATGACAAGCAATCTACTCCGCTCAGTATTCTGATTGTCGACGACGAGCCGAGTATCCGGAAGAAGTTGGCGTCTTACCTGGAATCGCAGGGGCATCGGGTGGCGGTCGCCGGGAATTCCCATGACGCTATCGTCGAGTCGGTCAGCCGGGTTTTCGATCTGGCGTTCATCGATCTCTGCCTCGGGGCTGAGAACGGCCTCGACCTGATCCCCGTCCTGCTCAATTCATACCGCTGGATCAAGGTAGTCATGATCACAGCGCATGCCACGATCGACACGGCGGTGATGGCGATCCGCAGAGGCGCCGACGACTACATCTCGAAGCCCTTCTCGCCCGAGCAGGTGAACATCGTAATCAAAAGGGTCAGCCGGATACAGGAAATGGAGCAGAGGATATCGTCACTGCAGGACGATATCGAACAGCTCAGCCCCAACGAGGACTTCACCTCCACACACCCCACGATGCAGAACGCGCTGGAGATGGCGCGGCAGGTCGCGGAGTCGGAAGCGGTGATCCTGATCCGCGGGCCGAGCGGTACCGGAAAGACCGTTCTCGCGAAGGCGATTCACCGATGGAGCCCGAGGGCGCAGAACCCGTTCATGGTGGTGTCGTGTCCGACCCTCAACCCCGAGCTCCTCGAGAGCGAATTGTTCGGCCATGTCAAGGGCTCGTTCACAGGCGCTGTGCGCGATAATCCCGGCCGCATCAATTTCGCCGAAAATGGGACGCTTTTTCTCGATGAGATCGGCGACCTTCCGTTGTCTGTCCAGCCTAAGCTTCTGCGCTTCATCCAGGATAAGGAGTACGAACGGGTGGGGGACCATCATACCCGTAAAGCCGATGTTCGGATCATCACAGCGACCAACACCAACCTCGAGACCGCCCTGCGCGAGGGAAAGTTCCGTGAGGACCTTTTCTACCGCCTGAATACTATCCAGATCGATCTGGCCTCTTTGAGCGAACGCGGCGACGATATCGAGACACTCGCCGTCAGGATGCTCGAGTTCTATGCCGCCAAAAACCATAAAACTATTCACGGTATTTCCGGCGAAGCCATGCGGCTGATGCGGAGCTATTCGTGGCCGGGGAATATCCGTGAACTCCGAAATGTGATCGAACGGGCCGTGATTCTGTGCCGTACGAATGAGATAGGGCCGGAACTGCTTCCGGTGTCGATTTCGCCGAAATTGAGTCCGATGCAGATCGGCGACCCGGTGCCGTTGAAAAAGCTCGAAGAAGAGCATATCCGCAAAGTGCTTGCGTCTGTTGCGTCGATGCAGGAAGCCGCCGACATCCTCGGGATCGATCATTCCACCTTGTGGCGGAAACGGCGCCAGTACGAGATCTAAATCCGATTCTGTATTGCAATTTGCAATAACAATCGTCCTTTTTCTGCATTTTGCAATACCAGCCCCCGTTTTTTATCTTTTTTTACTCATCCGCCCGGTTTTGAAAACACACGCCGCTTTTTTGTAAACATAAGTATGTATCATTATCCTCCGAAACCCGCGATACAAATCGCTGAAACAGATATTTATATACCATTTCTAATACTGAACTATCTCATTATCCTGTTGAGATATATTACTAAGCATACGTGTTATTATGAGTAATCATACTAAGTAAGTATGAAACCACTGTACACAAGAAGCTCGTTTTTCATTTTAGGCATCTCAAGGATAAAATATTTCCTTTTTTCCGAGGATAATTCTGTGCATTGGTACGTGTCTTGCTCTATAATGGGTAATGGGAGAGAACGGGATGTAACAGGAAAAGAGGTTTTTAAAGTAATCGAGGGATGAAAAAATACCGGCGCCGGTTTAGGGTTTCGGCGGCGGCTCACGGGAGGGAAGTATGTTATACGTCTCCGCGTTTATTTTTTTCGTAAGTTCCGCGTATCTCTTTTATGTGATAGTCCATACTCAGAAAGTTTGATTTGAAGGCATCTGGGAGGTGAATATGTCGGCGTTATTATACGATACCAGTTTTAAGTATGAAACCGATCCGGGGTGCGTTCTCAATCCGTACATCACTCTTAAGGAAGCGTTACTCGAAACGGCGCGGATCGCGAAAGCCCGCGAACTTGATATCGAAGCCGTGGAAGAGGTTATCCGGGAGCATGCATTTCTGCCGGTTTGGCTTTACTCGGTGGAATATTTGGTAAACATCCTTTTGGTTAACGAGGCGCTGGACAAGATAAGCGAAGGGAATTCCGCGGTTAATTCACGCGAAGAGAAGAATCTTTGATCGGATAAATAATTGAGTTCAGATAAGAAGGGGATGGTGTACCCTGAAAAAATAGTATTCCGTGCCGTCAAGAAACGAATTAATATCCATAAACGGTGCTTCCTGTTCGGCTAAACGCCCGGGAAGAAGAACGCACGGCGATTATGAAAAGAGCCGGAGACTCGCGGAGGTGCGGAGTCTTAAAGAGAACAGCTTGAACGGCTCAAAACTAAGGGTACGTCAGAAAAGACAGCCATATCCCGCTTTTCCCCATACTTAGCGGCGAATTCGGCGGCAAGTTCGAGTAATACGGACAAGCCACCGGATTAGCCGCAAGTTATAAAGGGATAGTCAGGAATAGAATCGACGGTTATAGAAGGCTCAGAATCCTCGAAAGGTCGCTCTGATTGTGCAGGGCGGTGAGGAAAGAGGTCTCGAACGGCGAGGGCGGCAGAAGGATACCGTGTTCGAAAAGCCGCCGGTAGGCCTCGCGGAACGACGCGAAATTTTGAGTTTTCGCGTCCTCGTAGTTCTCGACTTTTTTCGGAGTGTGAAATACCGAAAAGAGCGTGCGGTACGTATTAACAGAAATATCCCGCTTTACCCCAGACTCAGCGGCGAATCCCGAGACGAGATCGGTCACCCCCGAATAAGTTCCCGGATTCGCCGTTAATTTTTTTATTACCGCGATCCCGGCGGCCATCGCCACGGGGTTTCCCGACAGCGTCCCTGCTTGATAGACCGGGCCGGACGGCGCGAGCATATCCATAATCTCAGCGCGCCCGCCGAACGCGCCGCACGGCAGGCCGCCGCCGATTATCTTACCGAGCGTCGTCAGATCGGGCGCGATCCCCTCGATCCCCTGTACCCCCCCGAGACCCACACGGAAACCCGTGATCACCTCGTCGAAGATCAATAGGACGCCGTTCTCCGTGGTCAATTTCCTGACAAACTCGAGGTAGCCCGCGCGCGGCGGGACAAGCCCCATATTCCCCGGCACCGGCTCCATGAGCACGCATGCGATCTCGTTTTTATATTTGCGGAGAACTTCCGTTAACACTTCGGTGTTGTTGAACGGGATCGAGACCGTGTTCCGGACAATCTCGCCGGGCACTCCGGGCGAACCGGGGATAGCGGCCTCGGCGATACCCGATCCCGCCTTCACAAGCAGGCTGTCGGAATGGCCGTGGTAGCACCCGTCGAATTTCACGATGACGCTTTTTCCGGTATACGCCCGCGCGAGACGTACCGCCGACATCACCGCTTCAGTGCCGGAATTGACGAAGCGGATCTTCCCGATAGACGGCATCTGCGCGATAATCAACCTCGCGAGTTCCGCCTCGGCGGGATGGCAGAGGGCGTAGGTACTGCCCCGTCCGATAGCGCGCTTGGCGGCTCTATTGACCCCGGGATCGGCGTGCCCGAGGATGACCGCGCCCCACGACATACAGAAGTCGAGGTAACGTTTATTGTCGCACGAGTAGAGGTGCTTCCCCTTGGCGCGGCCGATAAAGAGCGGCGGCAGGCCTGTCGACGCGAACGACCTGACCGGCGAATTGACCCCGCCGGGGATCACCTTAAGCGCTTCTTCATAGAGATTGATAGGCATCTATTTTCTCCAACGCCCAGGGCGTATGATAAGATATGATCCTCGAGGCTCCCGCCCGTTTGATCGAAACAAGCGTCTCGTAGATGATATCCTCCGAGGCGAGGCCTTTTTCGATCAGCGCGTGTACCATCGCGTATTCCCCGGAGACGTTATACCCGATCAACGGCACATCGAATTCCGAGCGGGCGCGGCAGAGGATATCGAGATAGGGGAGGGCGGGTTTGATAATGATCTGCGAGGCGCCTTCGCCGATATCCGCGCGGATTTCGTCGAGAGCCTCGGCGGAATTCGCCGGGTTCATCTGGTAGCCCTTACGGTCGCTGTGCTTCGGCGCGCTGTCCGCGGCGTCCCTGAACGGCCCGTAGAAGTTCGACGCGTACTTCGCGGCATACGAAACGATAGGCACACCGGACAATCCTATCCGTTTCAGCTCCGAGGCGATATACGACACCCGTCCGTCCATCATATCCGACGGCGCGACCATATCGGCGCCGGCGCGGGCGTAGCTCCCGGCGATCTTCGCGAGCAGTTCGCAAGTCCGGTCGTTGTCTCCGGTGTAGCATTGCCCATCCGCGCTGTACGAGCAGATGCAGACGTCGGCGATCACCTCGAGTGCGGGGAAAGCGTCTTTCAGCCTCGGGATCGCCTGCTGGACCACCCCGTTATCCGAATACGCCTGTTCGAGCCCCTTCGCGTCCGGTATCCCGAAAAGGATGACCGAGCGCAGGCCGCCGGCAACTAACGGGCGCAGGTACGGGATCGCGTTATCCGCGCTGAAACGGGAGATGTCTTTCATCGAAGGAATGGGCCGGTTTACGCCCGTCCCCTCGGCGATGAAGAGGGGAAGGATGAAGTCCCCGCGCGCGAGGAAGGTTTCCTGATAACGGAGCCGGGTTTCACGGTCGGTGCGCCTCTGTCGAAATCTCTGAAACATCGATGACGATCTCCTCGCGGACACCCGTTTCCAGAAGCCGTTTCGCGGTTATGGGGCCGATACAATAATATAGCAGATTTTCAGGAAATTCGCCAAATTGACGCGCGAAGGACGCGACGGTCGACGGGGAAGTGAAGACGACGCCCTCGTAGCCCGTCAACTCGATCTTCGGCTGAACGCGGTCGGACGTCGAGTACAGGGCGAGGGTTTCCACCTGCGGCAACTCGTGAAGCGGATTGTCCGACTGCTTCGAGCACGGGTAGAGCACATGTTCGAACTTGTACTCCCGGAACGCGTCCGCGAGCGCACCGGAATTATGCTTCGCCTGCACGACCGCGTTACGGACACCGTGATGCCGCAGTTCTTCGGCGGTCGACGGGCCGATCGCGAATACGGTCTGGCCGGACAGCGCGTAACGGCGGAAGAACGCGCGCACCGCCGTCCTCGATGTGAAAATGACCGCGTCGTACTTATTCATATCGACAGGCTGGGGGACAAGAAACTCCTCGGTGCGGATCAGAGGGTAATGCACCATCCTGCCGGGGGGTCTGGCGCTGTAACGCGAAATCTCGAGACCGGTGAAGAGGTATTTCGGCTGACAAAGCGCGAGGTCTACGGATTTCCCGACAATGATCAGCGCGGGGGATTCCGTTTTCACGGATTTCAGCCCCGCGATATCGGTGAATACCGCGTCGGACAGCGCCGAACCGGTGTTTCGGACTATGGCGGCGGGGGTATCGGACGGAAATCCGGAGTCCGTCAGGTAATCCGACAGCGCGGGCAGAACTGTCGACGCCATGTAGTACACAAGCGTATCGCCGTGCGGCTCGCCGGAAAACGCGCCCTGGCCGTGCCCAGTGGCGAACTTCACCCCCTGCGACACTTCCCGCAATGTGAGCGGTATGCCGAAATCCGCCGCCGCCGACAGGGCGGAAGTGATCCCGGGAACTATCTCGACCGGTACGAGCCGTCTCGCGAGGTACTCCGCTTCTTCTCCGCCCCGTCCGAAGATGAACGGATCGCCGCCCTTCAGACGGACGACCGTTTTCCCCTCTGCGGCGGCGCGGTAGAGCATTTCGTTTATCTCGGACTGTTCGGCGGAGTGATTGCCGATCCGTTTTCCGACAAAGACCTTTTCGCAGTTGTAAGGCTCGAGCATCTCCGGGTCGAGCAGGTCGTCGTAAAAGATGATATCGGCGAGTTCGAGGGTATTGACCGCGCGGACTGTGAGGAGGTCGGGCGAGGACGGCCCCGCACCCACCAGCACGACCCGCCCGAAAAACCTGCGGCTGTCCGCCGGATGGAATAGCTTGAGCAGTTCAGGCCGTCCGGTTTTAACAGTCACCGCGAGACTTCCCTGCAACGGGTTCGTATCGAAATTCAGGACCTCGGATATCCGGTCCGCCAGCCCCAGCCGTTTCAACGCGATAGTCGCGGCGATCACCGCGTCCGCTTCTCCCCGTTCGATATATTCCAGCCGTTCGCGGATAGCGCCCCGTATCCCGATCATCCTGATATCGGGGCGAAGTTCGGACAACTGTTTCATCCGTAGCGGCGAGGACAGGCCGACAACCGCGCCCGGCGGGAGTTCCGCGAGGGTTAGGCCGCTGCGGCTCACAAGCGAGTCGCTCGGGTCGGCGGAAACAGTCACCGCCGCGAGGGAAATGCCGTCCCGCAGAGGGTAGGGCAGGTCTTTCGCGGAATGCACCGCGCAGTCGGCGGCGCCGTCGAGTACCGCGTTGTCAAGCTCGCGTGTGAATATGTCTTCTATAACATTGTCGAGCAGCGAGATTTCCCGATGCTTGTCCCCGTAGGACTCGATGGGGACATACTCGTACTCGACCCCCGGTAAAAGGGACATCATCTCTTTCACCTGGGCCGCCGCAAGTGGAGACGTCCTTCCGGCTACACGGATTTTTCCCTGCATGGACTCTCCTTAATCGAGCGCTACCGAAACTTCCCCGTTATCGACACGCACCATATATATCTTCAGGTTCGCGACTTCGGGATTGGTGCAGACCCCGGTGATGATGTCGAACGAGTTATTGTGAATAGGGCAATTGAGCCTTCCCGCCCCGTAGATCGAATCGACGATAGGGCCGTTCTCATGGGGACAGCGCGCGGAAGTGGCAAGCCATTTCCCGTCGATCAGGTGGAACAGCGCGATCTCGGCGCCGTCGGTGCGGAACACCCGCGACTTACCGGGCGCGAGTTCGTCGGTGCGGCAGAGATGGAGCTCCTTCCCCTTCGCCTTGAGTACCTTGCCCGCGCTCTCGTTGTCCAGCGATGGGGGGTTCTCCCACGGGTTGACGATGCTGTCGAGCGCCTTCTGGAAGTCGCGGTCGAGTTCGGAGAGTTTATCTTCGGTGTTGTAAAGGATCGCGTCCTTGATCGTCTCCAACCCGATCCGTTCGACAAACGGCGCGGTACGCTCGAGGTACTTCCCGTTCCTGCGGTAGTACTCGTAGTAACGGTCGCAGACCTTGAGGACTTCCGCGTGGGTTTTTACACGGGTCAGTTTCTTCCCGGCCGTGACCTGCGCCCCGCCGTTACCGCCGATATAGATGTCCCATCCGTTATCGACCGCGACGACGCCGAAGTCTTTGATCGTCGCCTCGGCGCAGTTCCGGGGACAGCCCGACGCGCCCATTTTAAACTTCGCGGGTCCGGTCATCCCGTGGTAACGTTCGTCCATTTCGACGCCAAGGGTCAGAGAGTCGCCCAGGCCGAAACGGCAGAACTCCGTCCCGACACACGACTTGGCCGCGCGGAACGTCTTCGTATACGCATACCCGCAATCGGCGTCGAGTATCTTCCAGACGCCGTCGAGATGCTGTTTATCGATAGAGTAGAGGCCGATACGGTCGGCGCCAGTGATCTTCACGGTCAGGTTGTACTTCTCGGCGGCTTCCGCGATCCGTTTCAACAGCGGGAGATCCATCTTCCCGCCGTGCACCCTCGGGATGACGCTGAACTTTCCGTCCTTCTGGATATTTCCGAAGTAACGGTCGTTCGCGGGCTTCGCCTCGTACTCGACCTTGTAATCGCCCTTGTAGATATAGTTCAGCAGGAAGTCCAGCCCCATCTTCGTCTTGGCGTCGCCGATGAACGATTTATCGTGCGCGAGCACTTCCGAGACCGCGCGGTAACCCTTCTTGACGATCAGGTCGGTCAGGTCTTCGCGGTTCAGCGGAATACCCGGCACGAAGTACTTCTCGGCGGGGTCTTCTTTCAGCTCGCCCACTATCGAGATCAGGAGCGACTTGAGCTTGCCCTTGCAGTTTCCGCAGCCCGTTCCCGCGCGTGTGGAGTTCATTACCTTGGTCAACGTATCGTTCCCGGCATGGATAGCGTTCCTGATCTTGCCCGCCGATATCCCGTTACAGTCGCAGATCGTCGCGTCGTCGGGCCACTGGTTCGCGTCCACCATGATCTCGCCGCCCGCGCCGGTGCCCGGGAACAGGACTTCCGTCCGTTTGTCCGGAACAGGTATCTTCGCGGTGTAATGGATCGAGATCGCATCGACATTCAGGTCGTCGCCGACAAGGTTCGCGCCCACAAGGCGGCCTTTCCTGACGATCAGCTTTTTATAGATATTCGATCCGGGGTCTTCGTATGTGATCACATCGTCGCCCGGCTCCTCGTTGAAACGCCCCATCGTGATTACGGGGAAATCGCTCTTGAGGCGGGTGGGGGGGATGGACGACCCCTCGTAGAAGAGGTTTTCGCCGCAGAGTATCCCGGCGAGCACACGCGCCTGATCCCACACCGGCGCGACTAAGCCGTACACGATACCCCGGTGCTCGCAGCATTCGCCGATAGCGTAGATATCCGGGAACTCGGTGCGCATCCCGTCGTCGACGACAATCCCTTTATTCACACGCACGTCCATTTCCTTTGCCAGCGCCGCGTTCGCGCGTATCCCCGTATTGAAGAACACGCCCTGCACCGGGAGCGTCCTGCCGCTCTTAAACTGAGCCGTCTTGACTCCCTCGCCACCGCCGATCAGGTCGGTGACCGAGTTGTTCATGATGAAGTCGAAGCCCTTACCCTCGAGCTTTTTTTGAAGGATGAGGCCCGCGTCACGGCAAAGCTGAAATTCCATCAGGTGCCCCACGAGGTGGGATACCGTCACGTGCTTGCCCATCGTCTTCAAGGCGAGCGCGAGCTCGAGCCCCAGCAGGCCGCCGCCGATCACGAGAACCTCGGACTTGTCCTTCAGGTAGTCCTGCGCGATCTCGACATCCTCGATATTCCGGATGGCGAACACGCCCGGGAGTTCCGAGCCCTTTACCGGCGGGATGAACGGCACGGCGCCGGTCGCGAGGACGAGGGTGTCGTAGGGGTAGACCGTGTTGTCGGCAAGGCGCACCAGCCTTTTCTCCTTGTCGATATGCACGGCGGGAGTCCCGAAAACCCCGCGCACGCCGTTATCGCGGAACCACGGTTCGGAATGCGTCCAGAAATCGGGGCTTTCATCCGACTTCAGCAGGTTGATCAGTTTTACGCGGTTGTACACGCCGCCCTTTTCCTCGCCGATCACCGTGATGTCGAAATTCGCGGACTTCCGCTGGACGATCTCTTCGACTAATTTCCCGCAGGCCATGCCCGCGCCGATAATGACAATTTTCTTTTTATCGTTCATTTGCCGTACCCTTTATTTGTTTTTTCTTTCCTTCGCTCGAGATCAGGTAATATGCCGCGCCGATAAATATTCCGCCGCCGACAAAATTCCCGAGCGAGACGACAAGCACGTTCCAGATATAGCCCGTCCATGTCACGTTGTCGGGATGGGAGCTAAAAAGAGGCATACCGAGCAAACTCATATTTGCGACACTGTGCTCGAAACCGCTTGTGATGAACGCGAAGAGGCACCAGAATATGACGAAGATTTTCGCGGTGTCCTCCTTCACCCTCGCCGACATCCACACCGCGAGGCAGACAAGCATATTACATAGCACGCCCCGGACAAAAAGGTCCCAGAACGGCGCGTTCATTTTCGCCGACGAGACTTTGTTGAGAAAGTCGGCGGTCTGCGGATTCTGCAGGAGCCCGGTCTGCGCCACCATCCACGCGAGAAAGAGCGACCCGATAATATTGCCGAGGAAGCTCGCACCCCATACCGCGAACGCCTGAAGGAAAGTGACTTTACGGGTAAAAAGCCCGATCGTCATCACCATGTGATTTCCGGTAAAAAGTTCCGCGCCCGCGACGATTACGAGGGTGAGGGCGATCCCGAACGACACGCCCATGAGGAGCTTCACCGCCGGTGATTCCACAGCCGCGAACGCTCCGCCGATTGTGAAGATCAGGAATATCCCGAATCCCACGTAGATGCCCGCAAGCATGGACGACACGATATACTTCACGAAACTTTTCTTCAGGAAATCCGCCTTCAAGGCAGCGGTATCGCCGAATTTTTCAACAGTCTCTAAAAACACATTCGCCTCCGGTTAGGTATCGATTATTGGGCGGTTCTAAAAACTATTAACATTTTTAACATTAATAATGATATATCTTAAAAATACGCCTAATGGTCACTTCCTTGCCACCGAGAATTGGTGGTTATTAGAAGTGCCCTATACGCTTTTCAGCATCCTTCTTTTTTCGTATTCAACTATATAACGATTCAGTTCGTTTTCGACGATCTCTTCCGCGCTCTCGATCTCCTTCCGCCTGACCTCGAGGTTATGGAGCGCCCTTTTTTCGACATCTTCTATATTATAGAGCGTCACTCCCGGCAGTCCGCCGATCGTTTCGTCGATATCGCGGGGTACGGCGAGGTCGAGGATCAGCATAGGCCGTCCGGCGGGAAACTGCGCGGTTTTAACAATCAGATGGGGCGCGGAAGGCGCGCTGATCAGGATATTGGTGCGGGCAAGCACATCGGCGAGGTCGTCGAGGTGAAACGCCGAGAGGTGCAGTTCGTCCGCCATCTGCCGTGCGTGCTCCCAAGTCCGGTTGCCGACAAGGATCGCGCCCGAACCGCGCGCCGCGAGAAAACGGATCATTCCGCGATTGAGACGGTTCACCCCGATAAACGTGATGACCGAACTGCTCAGGTTGGGCGCCTCGCGTGTCACGATTTCCGCCGCCGCCTGGCTATGGGATACCGCGCCCCGTCCGATATTCGTCCCGGAACGCGCCTTCTTCCCCGCGTGAAGCGCCGATTGAAAGAGACGGTGGAGCGCCGCCGACACATGCCCGGCTTTTCTTGCGTCCTCGTAAGCCTTGCGGAGCTGATGAAGGATTTGCGCCTCGCCTACGAACGGGGACTCGAGACCCGCCGCGACACGGAATAAGTGCCGCGCGGCGGCGATGGGCGCGGGGGAGGGCCGTCCGTCGTCGGTATAAACCTCGACACGGTCGCAGGTACGCAGGATGATATAGTCGCCGCCGATACCGGAACAGACCTGTTCGAAAAACCGTTCGCGGGCATCGACAGTCTGACGGGCGTCAATCCCATTCAGCCGGATCATTCTCTATTATCTCCTTTATCCGGTTCCGCCATTTCACGCTTCTCGCGACATCCATTCCCCCCGACGAAACCGAAACGCTCATATTGTCCTTTTGATAAACAGCGGGCGAGATGAAGCCGGAAAGCTCCGGGTCGTCCGCGACATTGCAGAGGATACGCCTCAGCGCCGCGCTATCCGCGATCAGCCTGTTCGTCTCACGGTTGTCGGTGCAGGCGTAAACCAGCCCGAAGCCGTCAAGGTCGCCCGGCTCGAACTCCTTCCGGACAAGCGTCACACCCAGCGCCTCGAGCGACGGATCGTGCGTCAATGCGAGCACCGTGATCCGGTTCGTGAAGCGCAGGATCGTTTTCAGCTTGTGGAGCGCGACACGCCCTCCGCCGACCATCAGTATCTTCATCTCCGAGACATCGATTGAGAGCGGCAGAAACACCTTTTTTTCTTTTTTCATAGCGCCTGTAATTATACATTATTTATAGGATTATAGGAAATATTCCGCTTCTTATTTAAAAAATTTCTCTTAAAATTTAGCGATATTCCGACTATTTATCATAACAAGCCGTAAGGAATAGTCAAGGGCGGTTCTGAAACCCGCCGCGATTTCGGAAGGCAAGGTCATAGCCGGTCGGGGTCACAGGTAATACTCCGGCACGATTTCTTTCCTGATCAGAAGCTCGACTATCCGGCTCACCGCGCTTTCGGGGGATTCATCGGAACGGATTTCCAAATCGGCGGGGAATTTTTCGAGAGACGACCCGCCGTACTTCACGGTCAAAAGTTCATACGGGGTATTGAGCTCGCGGATTTTCTCCGCGTCGAAATCGTCCATCTCCTTCAAACAACTGATCGCGATCAGTCCCGCCTCTGTCAGGATACGCGCGATCTCGCCCAGCCGCCGGATCGATTCTTCACGGTTCTCTATCGAGCCGTCGAGGTCGATATCCAGCCCGGCGGAAAGGCTCTTCATCCCGATATAGTAGCTGAAAAATTTATGTTCGTACAAGCGCCGTTCGAGGAGCTTACCCGCTTCCTCGATATTCGAAGTCCCGGTCAGGAGGACGAGTTTCGCGCGGTGGCCGTAACGCGACTCCCGTTCGGACTTCATGACGCTCCCCGGGTCCCAGCGGTTTTCACGGCGTTCGAGGTATTTCGATAGCGACGAGTTTTCATCCTCGAGCGCCTGAAGCACAATGCCCGCCCCGCAGATCTGGTAGTTGTCGATGATCACGAAACGCGAGGTGGAGTCGAGAAGCGGGGACTGGTCGAACGCGACGGGGCGGTTGGCCTCGAGCACGCATTCCGCCACCTCGTAACGGTCGATCTCGGGTCTGTTCGCGGCGCTGTCGAGGTCGGACGCGTCCATAGTGCTGAGTATCTCCGTCAGCTTGACAAGCACATACGCCGTCCCGATCTTGATCTCGTACTGTTTGCCCTTGATCATCGGAAACGACCCCATCCAGAACAGGTTCGCCTTGAAACGGCGGCTCGATTCCGGCAAGGCGGTATCCGACGCCCGGAGCATCATCTCGCCCGGTTTGATATAAAGCGGGTCGTCGATAGTGAACCCGCAGCTTACCCCGGCGGAAACCGTATCGGGCGGGGTTCCGGTGAAGGTCTCGATTGTGCGGATGCGAGACTTTTTATTCGACGGCAGGAAGAGCACTTCCTCTCCCGCCGCGATCTTCCCGAACGCCACCATCCCCGCGAGGATGCGCCTGTCGTCGTTCATCCCGGTGAACTTATATACGTCCTGTACCGGGAAACGGAACGGCTTTTCCGCCTGCCCGCGTTCGGGTTCGAAAAGGTCGATCTGTTCGACGACTGTCGGCCCGACGTACCACGGCATATTCTCCGAACGGCGCAGGATGTTCTCGCCTGTCAAAGCGGCGACCGGGATGAAGCTTTGCGGCTCGACACCGACCCGACCGAGGAACGTGCGGTACTCCGTGACAATCCGGTCGAACTCGGCCTGTGAGTACCCAGCGAGGTCCATCTTGTTGACAAGCACCGTGACCTGCCTGATCCCGAGCATGGAGATCAGGTACCCGTGACGGCGCGAGTTTTCCTTCACGCCTTCCTTGACGTCGATGACGATCAGCGTCCCTTCGGCCTTTGTCGCACCGGTGATCATGTTGCGCAGGAACTCGATATGCCCCGGCGCGTCGATAATCAGATAATCGCGTTTCGCCGTCTTGAAGTATATCCTCGCCGCGTCGATCGTGATCCCCTGCGACTGCTCCTCTTTGAGGGCGTCCAGGAGAAACGCGTATTCGAACACCTTGGAGTTTTTCTTGCAGTACTCCTTCACCGATTCGAGTTTGCCGTCGGGTAAGGAGCCGGTATCGGCGAGAAGCCGCCCGAGCACGGTGCTTTTCCCGTGATCGACATGCCCGGCGATGACTATATTGAATTGTTCCCTGTCGTTCATGCTGACTCCTGAATGGTATTACAAAACTCCTAATATGAAATTATTTCTCTAAAAAGGAAGGTATGAGTCTTTTTTTAGACTCTATATCTTCTTATTATATAAAGGGAGTACTAAAAACTCTCCAAGGATGCAAAGTCTTCTGTTCTTTCTTTCTGCAAACCCAGAAAGAAAGAACGAAAGAAAGAGGTTCCCCGCCCGATACCGTTCCGAAGAAGAGGGGCGCGGAACGGGAAACGCCGAAACTCGCGTTCAACTACCAAATAAAGCGATAGAAAATCGCGCTTCGGACATCGGCGTTTCTGGCCGTTCCGCTAAGAAATAGTCACGGCATAGCGGCGGGGTTTGAACAGCCGAAGACATAACTACATACCATAAATGAATTTGGCTGTTTTACCCGCGCACTTTAAAGCGCTTGAAACTACAGGAAAATCCGACCAAGGGCGCATGTGCGACGCTGTGCCGTTTTCGCTTCAAGGATTCATCTCATGCGAGTTGCGCCCGACTCGGATTTTCCGGCTCTTCTCCTGAGCTTTATCAGCGCGGTGGTTCTTTCTTTGCTTACTTTCTTTCTGCCCGCTCAGAAAGAAAGTAAGAGTATTTTAGTGGATTTTCTATTATCTTCAAGGTTTTTAGAAGTACCCATAAATAAATACATTTCATTTCCTCAAAGAGAAGTAAAGGCATATTCTAGTATAATCCAAAATACTTTACGTCTTATAAAACTCCTAATTAGCTGAAAATTGATTATGTAAAGACCACCGTACAATCAATTACATATACCCTTCGCGGCGGAGCGTTTCGAGCGAACCGCCGTCGGCCTTGTCCTGCTCGCGTCCCGAACGTTCGGCGACATTCCTGAGCTTGCCGCTTTTCAACTCCGCGATAAGTTCCTCGATGGTCGACGCGGTTGAGTCTATCGCCTTCGTGCACGGGTAGCATCCGAGGGAGCGGTAACGTTTGCCGTCTCCGCGGTCGAGATAGAGCGGGATGAACGGCACCTTTTCGCGGTCGATGTATTCCCACACATCGAGCTCCGTCCAGTCGAGCAGGGGATGGATTCGGATATGGCACCCCGGCGGAAAGCTGGTGTTGTAGTAATGCCAAAGCTCGGGGGGCTGTTCGCCGATGTTCCATTCGTTGTTGTCGGTGCGGGGCGAGAAGTAGCGCTCCTTGGAACGGCTGCCTTCTTCGTCGGCGCGTACCCCGACTATCACGCCCTGATAGGGGTCTTTATTGAGGTCGGTCTCGTAGTTACCGGTCGCGTGGTTCATCCGGTAACGGGTCCAGTCCCCGGCGAGGGTATGCTTCAAGGCTTCGCTTTTCAGGTACTTACAGCAGGTCAGACGGTCGACATTGCCGGAGGGGAAGGTGAGGCCCTTCGCGAGCGCCCCGCTGTTCTCGCCGTAGATCATATCGAGCTTCCATTCGCGGGCGAGCCGGTCGCGGTACTCGATCATCTCTGGTATCTTGTAATGCGTGTCGATATGCACCATCGGAAACGGTACATGGCCGAAGAACGCCTTACGCGCGAGCCACAAGAGGACGGTGCTGTCTTTCCCGATAGACCACAGCATGCAGAGATTCTTGTTCTTGAACTCCCTGTACGCCTCGCGGAGGATGTAGATACTTTCCGCCTCGAGTCTGTCAATTCTGTCCATCGTTCCTCCCGGCGGGTTTCAGGTGAAGCCCGCATTCGCGCTTCTCCGGGGTTTCCCACCACCACCGCCCGGAACGGATGTCTTCACCCCCCCGGACAGGACGCGTGCAAGGTTCACACCCAATCGATTCATAGCCCGCGTCGTGCTGTCTGTTATAGGGGATATTGTTTTCACTGATATATTCACGCACCTGTTCCGCCGTCCAGTCGTAGAGCGGATTGAACTTGACGATGCCGAAGGTTTCGTCGAACTCGACGGGCTCCGCCCCGGAGCGCGTGATCGACTGATCGCGCCTTAGTCCGCATATCCACGCCCGTGCCGTCGAGAGCGCCCGTTTCAACGGCTCGATCTTGCGGATACGGCAGCAGAGCTTGCGGTTCTCGACACTCTCGTAGAAGAGGTTGGGGCCGCGCGCTCGCACCATTTCTTCGACTTCGCGGTAATCCGGGAAGTAGACCTCATAACAGAAGCCGTAGCGTTCCATCGTCTCCTGCATCAGGTCATAGACCGACTGAAAGTTCCGTCCGGTATCGAGAGTGACGATCCTCGCGTCCTTCGAGACGGCGAGCGCCATATGGGTCAGCGCCTGATCCTCGAGACCGAGGCTGGACGCGATCACAATATCCTTTATCACGAACGTCTCCAGCGCCCATTTCACACGTTCCGGCGCGGTCAGTTTCTCAAGCTCGGCGCGGATTGTCTTTATCTCACTCTTCATACCCGCCCCCTAAATATTGTACTCGGTCTTGTCTTTGCCCCATTTGATCCTGCTCCAAATCCGTTCGTGCAGGTAGTACAAGATGATCTTGATCGCGAAGTCGCCGATACTCACGAAGAACGCGAAATCGAGCTTCTGCGTGACTATCCATGTCAGGAGCCCGGTCGCGCCGGAACCCAAGAAACGGTATGATACCGCCTTGATGATACTCCTGATATGCGTTTCTTTAATTTGGTTTTTCATGGTTATTGCCCGCCTTTCTTAATTTTTACTTTCCAGTATCCGTCCGTCTGCTCCGACGAAAGGACTGCATGCCCCTCGGACTTCACCGAGCCGGGTACGTTGGCGATAGGTTCGCCGTCGTCGAGCAGGATATCGAGAATGTCGCCGGGTTTCAGCTTCGCGAGCTCCATCTTCGTCTTCACGAAGTTCATCGGACAGGCCACCCCGCGCAGGTCTTTGAAATGCACGGCGGACTCTTCAGATTCCGGTTTCTCCCGGACGAAGTTCATCGAATCGTCCATCGATTCGTAAAGCCGTACCACGTCCCCGGACAGTCCGATAATCGACTCCCCGTATTCGCCTAACGGCTTATCGAGGAGCACCGCCGCGAGCAAGGGCATATAACGTTTATCCGCGATCCCCGTCATTATGAAATGCTCGTTGAAACCGACCGCCGCTTCTTTCAGCGACGCGGCTTCGGTTCCCCTTGTCACAAGGAGCATCCGGCAGGAGTAGTGTAGGAGCGATGTCAACAACCCGTCCCTGTCCTTCGCGCCGGAGTCGAGCGCCGCGCGGGTTTCGGCGATATTCTTCAGGTCGCGTTCGATCAGGTCGAACAGCCCGGCGGAGCATTCTCCCGCGCCCCGCCCCTCGAGCGAAAACTCCTTGTCCGCGCCCCAGTCCGTGTAGAACTCCGGGCTCGAATGGTAATCGGGGATTTGGGCGTACTTCCCGGCGATCGTTTCCGCGAGAAGCTCCTTACCGCCGCCCGTGAGGAATTCCGCGAACGTCCCAGCCGCGCTTCGGGCATAAGCCTCGAGAGCGTCCGTCACGAACAAGGGCAGGTTCTTCGCCGGGAGTTCCCCGATCCGTTGGGCGAAAACCGCGCCGCCGGGAGTCTCCTCCGCGCCGGACGCCGCGATATACGCGGGCAGAAGCCTGCCGTCCTTCCTGAACGTCGTCCCGTAGAATCCGAGGTCCGCCGTCCAATGCTGTCCGCATGCGTTGGGACAGCCCGATATCTTGATCCGGGGCGTTTCCTTCCCCGCGAGCACGAACTTTTTACTTTCGATCAGGCGCATCGTTTCCATTGCCGCGCCGCGCGAGAGGCATATCCCGAGCTGGCAGGTGGACGCGCCCGCGCAGACAGTCAGCCCAAAGAGCGGACGGGCGCTTTCGTTACCGAATATTTGTTTAAGATTGATAAAGACGTTTCCCAGAAGCGTTTCCGGGATGTTGCGCAGAAGGGTGTTCTGCCCGACTGTAAAACGGATGACGTCGCCGCCGAACGGCCAAAGAAAACGCGCGAGAGCCGACGCGGCCTCGCAGGCGATATCCCCCAGCGCGGCCTGCACTGTGACCGTGTAGTACCCCGGCTGTATCTGTCCTCGCGTGAACATCGACTTCCACGCCTCGAACTCCGCTTCGTTCGCGGGCGTGACTCCGTCGAGCGCGGGTAAGACCCTTCTCCCTTCGCCCGGGTCGTCCGTCAGGCGGGGAGCGGTTTGCCTGATCTCTTCCCATTCGGCGTGAAAAAGGCGGATGAACTCGGACTTACCGAGTCTTTCCTTCACGAAACGCAGTCGCGCGGCATGACGGTTCTTCCGGTTGCCGAGCTTGGCGAAGAGATTCCGCGCGGCGAGCGCTACCCCGGGAACCTCGCTCCCGTCGACAAAACCGATCACCGGTACGCCTATCGACGGCCTTGCACCCATCCCGCCGCCCAGGGTGACACCGAATCCCTCGCGCCCGTTCTCAATCCTCGCGGTGAACCCGACATCGTTGACTGCGGTGAACATGCCGTCCTTTCCGTCGGACGAGAACGCGATCTTGAACTTACGGGGCAGGTTCCACGATCCGTCGTCCGCGATCAGGAGTTCGGTCAACCCGACGGCATAAGGCGTGATATCGAACGGCCCGCTCGGGGAAACCCCCGTATCGGCCGGTGCGGTGATATTCCGCAATGTATTTCCGCCGCCGCCGCGTGTGGAAAGCCCGGCAGTCTTAAGCGCGCGGATCGATGGGATCAGATGTTCGAGCTTCACGTCATGGATCTGTATCTCCTGACGGGTGGTGATATGGAGCCGCCCGCTGCCGTACACGCGCGCCGTTTCGGCGACCGCCGCGAGTTGACGCGGAGTGATCACCCCGGCGGCACAGCGCACACGTACCATGTAGGTGTCCGGCGTCCGCTGTTCGTACACCCCGAACGGGACCCGGTGCGCCTTCAGCGTGGTCTTGTCTGTCCGGCCTTGGATGTAGTCCGCGATCAGCGCCTCGAGGGCGTCGATCTCGCTATCGAGTTTATCCGGTATTCTGTATGTTATCATCGATCACCTCCGGCACGACCTCGTCGACGACGCCGTTTTTAATTCCGAACACTTTCATCACCGGCTCCTTCTCCGCAAGCGACACAATCGCGTAGAGAAGGTTGGGATCGTACGCCAGACGGATATCTTCCGCCGACGGCCGCGCGGGAGATGCGGGATGGCTGTGGTATCCGGCGATCAAAGTCAAACCATTCGCGCGCGCGGTCTTCACCGCTGTGAACTGCTCCGCCGGGTCCATCGCGTAATGCTCGCCGCTCTTGTCGGTGTTTGTCAGCGGGTATATCTCCGTCACCACGCCGTCCGTGCCCGCGAAATATCCGCACGCTTCGAGCGGGGCCTCACGTCTCGCATGGGCGACCGCCGCGTTATATACGTTCCGTGTTATTTTCAGCATTTTTCGATTACCACGCTGTGAATCCCGCTTTTCAGGTGCGCTATCCCGATCACCTTGTCGCCCTGTTCCGTCACTGACTTCGGCACGTTATCGAGCGGTTCTCCCTCGCACAGAAGGATTTCGACCCGTTCGCCGCGCTTCATCTTAGACAGACGGAGCTTCGTTTTCACGAATGTCATCGGGCAATGTTCGCGTGTGATATCCAGTACTTCCATTTTACACCTCGTTATATAAACAGAGTTTCGCCGTCCTGGGAAAGCTCGAGAAACTTCGCCACTCCCATGACTTCTTTAACCTCGGGGATGAAATCGCCGAGAGTGAGGCCGAGAATGACCATCGACATCTCGCAGGCGTAAAACCTCGCCCCGAGCGCGATCGACGCTTCGACCAGCTCGTCCAATGTCGCGACGTTGCGCTGTTTCATCATCCCGGTCATCAGCCTCGGGCTCATTCCGCCGAAGTTCATCCGGCTTAACGGCGCGTTCTTCCGTCCGCCCATCAGGAAACCGAACACCCGCGCGAGGAAGCCCTTGCCGGTAAAACGGTGCCCCTTCGCTTTCTTGACCGCGTTGAGACCCCAGAATGTGAAAAAGAGATTGACCTCATAGTTCACTGCGGCCGCGCCGCTCGCGAGAGTAAATGCCGCTACTAATTTATCGAAATCGCCGCTGAACACAACGAGCGATAGTTTTTTCTTTTTGTCCGCCATTTTGACCTCCTTCTAATGTTTCAGATCGCAGATCGCCTGTTCCCCGTCGGCCAGTTCCGTGATCGTAGGGTGATCGCCGCATACCGGGCATTTCGGGTTTTTCCGGACCTCCGCCGTCCTGAAACGCATCGTCTTGGCGTCGAAGATCAGGAGCCGTCCGGCAAGAAGCTCGCCCGCGCCTGTCAGGAACTTCAGCGCTTCCGTCGCCTGGATCGTCCCGAGCATCCCGGCGACAGGCCCGAGGACGCCCGCCTGCGAACAGGTCGGAACCGAGTTCGCGGGGGGCGGGGAGTTGAAGATACAGCGGTAGCATGGGGTTGCGCCCGGCAGCACCGTCATCGTCTGCCCGTCGAAACGCAGGATGCCGCCGTGGGAAAAGGGTTTGCCCTCGAACACGCACGCGTCGTTGATCAGGAACTTCGAGGCGAAGTTGTCGGTGCCGTCGATCACGAAGTCGTAATCGCGGATGACATCCCGGATGTTGCGGGAGTTGAGATAGTCGCCGTACACCGCGACATCGACACCGGGATTGATCGCCTTCATCTTCTCCGCCGCCGAGTCTACTTTGCGCTTCCCGATATCGCCGGTAAAATGGATGACCTGCCGCTGGAGATTGGAAAGCTCGACCTTGTCGAAATCGGCGATGCCGATATGCCCGACACCGGCGGCGGCGAGATAGAGCGCGATAGGCGCGCCCAGTCCGCCCGCCCCGATAATCATGACCCGTCCGTCGAGGATTTTTTCCTGTCCTTCTATTCCGATATCCTTTAAGAGGATATGCCTGCTGTAACGTTCCAGCTGTTCGTCGTTAAACTCCATATCCGCCTCCGTTATTTCAATGCAACGAACGCCTGCTCGATGTCGGCGATCAGGTCTTCCTTGTCCTCGATCCCGGCGGAGAGCCGGAGCATCGTGTCGGTGACCCCGAGCTTCGCTTGTTCTTCCGGCGGGAACTCGCAGTAGATGGTCGACGCCGGATGCAGGATCAATGTTTTGTTATCGTTGATATTCGTCGCGCGGCGGACGATCCGCAGGGCGTCCATAAAACGGAAGCACTTTTCCTTGCTCTCGAGAGTAAAGGTCAGTATGCCGCCGTAACGTTTTCCGAAGAGCCGTTCCGCGATCTCATGATACCCGGAGTATGTCAGCCCGGCGTAGTTCACGCTTGTGACATGGTCCTTCCGTTCGAGGAGATACTCCGCCATCCCGAGCGCGTTGTCGAAACTCCGTTCGATCCGCAGGGCGAGCGTTTCCAGCCCGAGGCTGAGCATGTAAGCTGCGTGGGGGGACATACATGCCCCGGTGTTCCGGTACACCTCTTGGCGCAGTCTCCGCAGGAAGCAGTGTTTCCCGTAGGCCTTCACATCGTCCTTGAAATAGGGGTTTTTCCCCCAGTCGTAATTACCGTGATCGATGACCGCTCCGCCCACCGCGGTTCCTCCGCCTGAGATGTACTTTGTCGCGGATAGAACCTCGATATGCACACCGGCGGGTCGAGCGTCGAAAGCGTAGGGCGTCATGACCGTGTTGTCGAGGATGACCAGCACCCCATGCCTGTCCGCGATCCGTGAGAGAGCCGGGATATCGAATACCGCGATCTGCGGATTGGTGATCGTCTCGAGATACACCGCCCTGGTCCGTCCGTCTATCACCTGCTCGAGGGTCTCCGGGAGACGAAAGTCGGCGAAGCGTATTTCCAGCCCCCACCGTTTGAGGGTGGACGCGAGCAGGGAAAACGTATTGCCGAAGAGGAAGGGCGAGATGACGATATTGTCCCCGGCACCCGCAATCGAAAGGATCGTGTCTGAGATCGCGGCCATTCCCGACGATACCGCGATCGTTCCCAAACCGCCCGACAGAAGCGTCAGCCTCTTCTCGAAATCAGTCACCGTGGGATTGGTGATCCGGGAGTAGGTATGGCTGGGTTTCTTGCCCCTGAACGCGTTCTCGATGTCCTCCGAGCTCTCGAATTCGAAGGTCACGCTGTCGTACACCGGGGCGCGCAGGGCGTGATGGGTGTCGGGCTCGCGGACACCATGGATGGCCTTAGTTGTAAATCCGTTCACAGGTTCCTCCTCCCATAAAATAGAGAAAGTCCACCGAGTCCCCGTCGTGCAGCAGCTTCCCGGAAAAATCATCCCGTTCGACAAACTCGCCGTTAAGCTGAACAGACACCAAATCGGGAGATTCGACTTTGTTGAGTTCGATCAGCCTCCTGACAGACAGCGCGGTATCGTTGAAATCCTGACGTGTGCCGTTAACCTGAATAATCATAGCCCTCTCCTATATACTATAATAACTATCATTATGGTAGTATATAGATTATACCAACAATTTGGGTTGTTGTCAAGGGATTCGGGAAATATTTTTTTACCGAACGGGGCGGGGGATAGGTTTACCGGGACAGTTGCGGGTCACTTTTTCCCGATAATCTTGAAAGCTATTATTTTTAACATATTTCTGCTTGGCCTCTCTTCCCCTACGGAAAATCACCCCGTTATGAATACCTATTGACAGAACCGGGAGTTGTATTACAATATCCGGGGTAGTAAAAATGAGTGTTATGAACAAATTCATCCTTGACGGAAAACGGAACGACTGGAAATGGCAGAACGCGAATCGAATCACGGATGCCGAATCCTTCAGGAAAGCCTTCCCGAACTGTACGGCGGAGCTGGCGGAAAATATCGGCGGCTATATCCGGAAATTCCGTTTTGCCGCGACCCCTTATTATCTCTCGCTTGTCGCGAAGGACGGGCAGGGTAATCCGTTACCCGGCGATCCGTTGTGGAAACAGGTCTGTTTCCATCCGGCCGATACTCCGGACAGCGACGGGTATGCCGACGGCAAAGTGAATTGGGAAAATCCAGCCGAATTTCCCACCCCCATTCTGCATCATAAGTATCCCGACCGGGCGTTGTTACGGATTACCGATCACTGCATGTGCTACTGCAATTATTGTTACCTCACCGCGCGTATTCTCGACAAAAACACGCCGAAGCACAATTTATTCGAAGACGATTATTGGGAGAAAAGCCTCGATTATATTCGGAAACATACGGAGATCAGGGATATCCTGATCAGCGGCGGCGAGCCTCTTCTTTTCGATAACGCTTCCTTAGAAAAAGTCCTCGCCGGTATTCGCGGGATAGGGACGGTAAAAACGATCCGTCTGAACACCCGCGCCCTCTCGTTCAATCCGTTCCGTTTCGATAACGGCCTTGCCGGATTGTTCCGGGATTACCGTCTGACCGCGCTGGAGATCCACACCTCGCATCCGTCGGAAATCACCCCGGAGTTCGATGACGCCTTAAGCACGCTGGAAAGTTCCGGCTACAGGCCCATGATTCTCTGGCGGGCGCCGCTTCTTCGCGGGATCAACGATTCCGCCGAGACGCTCGAGAAACTTTTTATCATGCTTTACGAACGGCGGATAGAGCCTTATTATCTATTTCATTACGCTCCTTACAGTCTTTCTCGCGCCGAGTACGGTGTTTCGGTCAGACGGGGCGCGGCCATTCTCCGTGAACTCCGCCGCAGAATCCCCGGCCCGTCTTTTCCCCGTTATACTCTTTTCCATATCCACGGCAAGCAGGATATCCCGCTTTCCGAAAACGGTACCGGCGATTTCATTTACGAAACGGATAAGAACGGGAACAGTATCGTCCGTTTCATCGACTGGAAAGGAGAATGGTCGATCTATCCCGATGTCGGCGAGAAGGGAAACCGTCCGTGAAGCTGAAATTCGCGCGGTATATACTGAAACGGACCGGGGATATTCTTCTCGGACGGGGGATGAACTTCGCGGTGAGGATTGATTCGAGCGGGATTCCCGACGGGTGGATTTGTCTCTCCGATTTTAGAACGGGGATCAAAAACCGGCCGGAACTCGGGGAGTACAATCGAAACCGGATTCACAATATGCGGCTTTGCGTAAAACTGATGAACGGTGTCGGGATCATGCCCGGGCAGGTATTCTCCATGATGCGGTTGGTCGGCGATCCGACCGAAAAAAAGGGGTTTGCCGCGGGCCCCGTGCTGTCACGCGGAAAGCTGGTGATGCTGGACGGCGGCGGGCTCTGTCAGGTGTCCACCGCTATTTTTAACTCCGCCCTGCTTGCCGGTCTGAACATCCTCGAGAAGCACAACCACCGTTACGACTACTGGGGAGACGCCCGGTTCATCGAACTGGGCCGGGACGCCGCATATGCGTTTATCCTGAAAGATATAAAATTCAAGAACAGGTTTCGTTTCCCTGTCCGGCTGCGTCTCGCGGTCGACGAGCAAGCCTGCGAGTTCGTCTGCGGGATATATTCCGAAAGACCCTCCGGTGAAACACATACGGTTCGCACGGAAGTTTTGGAAGAATACAGGCCGGACGGTTTCATCCCCGGATGGAAAGTCAAAACGGAACGGATGTCGGAGAAGGACGGTGTCTCCCGCACCACTTATTCCATGACCGAGACCTACCTGCCGTTGAAAGGAAAGAGCCATGACACGTAGAATCGGGCTGGTATACGAAACTATCGAGGACGCGGAGAAAACCGGCAAAAACCTCAGCCTGTTGAAACATTGGCGGGAACCAGGAGAACTGGAACAAATCCGCGAGGCGGTCGAAAAAGCGGGATATCAAACCCGGCTCATCGGTTCGCCGTCAGCCCTTCTGGAAAACATGGGGGCGATCCGGAAAGAGATCGATTTCATCTTCAACCTTTCGGTCGGATTCATCACCCGGTACCGTCTGGGCATAGCCCCTGCGCTGTATTCGTTAACAGGTATTCCTTATTCCGGCGCGGACCCGTTCACGAAAATCGTCACACAGAACAAACATATTCTCAAATCGTTCTGGGACAAGACCGGTATCCCCACTCCCGAATGGGCGTATTTCGAAAACCCCGCCGGGATCGAGAGTACCCCGATCCCGGAGTTTCCGCTCATAGTCAAACCCGCGCACGAGGGAACCTCGATAGGGATCGCGGAAGACTCGGTTGTGAATAGTATGGCAGAACTCAGGAAAAGGGTCGGGGCGCTGTTCGATACCTTGAGGATGCCGGTTATCGCGGAACGGTTCATCGCCGGACAGGAAATTAAAGTCGGCATGATCGGCGACAATGAGATTGTGTTCGAGGGGATGGCGGAAAATCTGACGCCCGACGGGAAGGCGATGGGCGGCGGTTTCCTTCACTTCGATCTGAAATCCGGGAATACCGGTACTTTCGGGCTCGTAGAGAGAAATTCGCTCAAGTGGAGCAATATAATAGAAGACTGCCGTAAAATATACCGTTCGTTTCTGCCGGTCGATTTCGGTACATTCGATATCCGAATAGACGGTAATGGAAATTATTATTTCCTCGAATTCAACACCGACGCCACTCTTCACCCCGGGCGTACGATGTCCCGTGTCTGCGGACTGAACGGACTGGATTACGACTCGATGATCGGAAAGATTCTCGCGGTATCGTTCGCGAGATGGGGGTTATGAATTTCAGTCATTGACCCGGTTGCGGATAATCCCGTTTTCAAAAAACAGGCGGAGAGTCTCGGCGGCCTTAAAACGCATTTCGCGGATCGAATGCTCGGAGAAATACGCGACATGCGGAGTAATCACGAGCCGTCCGGCAAGCCATTCCTCGCGCCGCCGCCACGCGTCCAGTAACGGATGTTTCATATCGGGCGGTTCCTGCGGCAGGACATCGGCCGCGGCAGCCCGGAGTTTCCCGCTTTTCAACCCATCCATAACGGCATCTAAATCCGCGAATATCCCGCCGCGCGCGGTATTGACAAGAATAGCGTCCTGTTTCATCGAACCGATAAACCCGCTATCGATCATCCCGGCGGTCTCGGTATTTTGAGGGCAATGCAGGGTCACGATATCCGATTGTGATAGCAGGCCTTCCAGGCTATCCGTGCGGGAAATCCCGATCGATTTCTCATAGCCCGATGGTTTATAAGGATCGTAAAAAGTAATATTCATTCCGAAGGCTTTCATCCTGAGCGCCACGGCGGTTCCGATCCGTCCGCATCCGATAATCCCGAGGGTACAGCGGCTCAGACGCGGCAGAGGTGTCTCCGTATTCTCCTGCCAGCCCGATTGAAAATCCCGGCAATGGTGGTCATAGGAAAATGTCCGCCGCGCAAGGGACAGGATCATCGCGCAGGCGGAATCGGCGACCTCCTCGGTCCCGTAATCGGGATTATTGCAGACAGCGATCCCATGAGCGGTGCAGGCCTCCAGATCGACCTTTTCATACCCCACACCATAACGGACGATCATTTTACAGTTTTTTAGAAGCTGAATGGTATCACGGCCGATCCGCGATTTATATACGAGGAGACCGTCCGGTAAGGAAAGCGCGTCCTTGTTATCCAGACTATCGAGAAAAACGAATTCCGCCCCGGGAAAAGCAGATTTTTCCAGTTCCGCGGGGGGTGTGAAGTAATCGGTGATGCCGATGGTGATTTTCTTCATATACTCTATTTCAGGAATGTATTTCGATAAGTATAAGGCGCGGTAAAAAAAACATCCATTTCCGGGATAGTATTCGGTATGAGAAACACGGGCGTACCTAAGGGCATGATAACGAAGTCAGGCTGTCATTGCCCGCCTTCTCCTTCGGAGAAGGAGACAGGCGAGGCGAAGGCCGAAGCAATCGATATGAATACTAAATTTAATGTTATATCGACCGCTTTGCCTGTCCGGCGGGGAATTGCTTCGTCTGGAACTTGTTTAAAATTCATTCCTTTATCATGATCTGATGAGCATTCTATAATCAGAAAAGACTGTTATTGTGAAATATTATACCAAAATATTTGGTAGCGTAACAAAGACGGGACCTGTATAAATAAAAGAGGCTTTTCATCCGATTCTTAGATTACCACAACCTAGAACGGA
>Ga0154538_110_pt3 | contig 71813 bp, 71 predicted proteins | sample RifGroF1_FD_105681 | JGI IMG/M metagenome (GOLD analysis project Ga0154538, IMG submission 105681) | Spirochaetes bacterium GWF1_51_8 | reverse complement strand
TTTCGATCGCGGGTTGATCTATTCGTTCAAATGGACGTCCAAAACCGACGGCGGGCTCAACGATTTCTCACACAGCAGTATCGGGCTGATCTTCGTCTTCGGCACGGATTTTAACTAAACCCCTCAGCCTTTGACTTAACCTGCCGCATTTCTTATAATATGCCGTACAGAAAAAACAGGAGGCATTAGCTCGAAATATGGACGAAACGGATAGTAGAAGCGGCAAACTCAGCCGCGGGTTGATAATGAGCGAACTTTCGAAGATTTCGGTAGAGGACATCATGATCCCGCGTTCCTCGATAGTTCTTATCAATATGGCGTCGCCGTTCGAGGAAATCCTCGAAACGATCATCAAGGACGGACATTCGCGCTTCCCGGTCTATTCCGAAAAAATAGACAATATTGTCGGGATACTCTACGCGAAAAGCCTGCTGAACGTCCTCAATTCCGAATCGCCTCACGATTTCGATATCTCGCATATCCTGATGAAGCCTCTCATCGTCTCCGAGAACAAAAAGGTAAACGAACTCCTTTCAGAATTCAAGAAGACCCATATCCACATGGCCATCGTGGTCAGCGAGTACGGTTCGATGATGGGGATTATCACTCTCGAAGATATAGTAGAAGAACTGATCGGCGAGATCAGCGACGAATTCGATAAAGAGGAAGCGAGTCTTTACACTGTCGTCTCGGAGAACGAGACGGTGGTTCTCCCAAGAATGAGTATTGACGAATTTAATAAACTATTCAAAACACGTATCCATTCGGAAGAGTACGAAACAATCGGGGGCTTCGTCATCGACTGGTTCGGATACGTTCCCAAGACCGGCGAAAACTTCGAATACGGGAATTACCGTTTCGTCATCCAGAGCGCCGAGGGAAGCCGAATTAAAAAAATCCAGATTCAGAAAGTCTGACCCCATTGAGAGCGTTTATCGCGGTGGAAATCCCGGGCCTGATCCTCGAAGGGATCGCGGAATTAATCAACGAGATGCGGAAATTCCAGACCGAGGGCATCAACTATGTCCGGGTCGAGAATATCCATGTCACTTTGAAGTTCCTCGGCGAATTCGACGATAACGATATCGAGAGTTTCTGCGGCGATCTTTCCAAAATAGTATGGAAGGCCAACCGCGTGGAAACCTTATCGATAGGCGGCTTCCCGGATTTGAAAGACCCCCGCGTTTTATGGATCGGCCTCAAGGATAATCCGGGGCTTTTTGCCCTCCGGACTTCGATCGAGGATGTCTGCCGGAACTTCGGTATCCTCCCCGACGATAAGGAGTTCAAGCCCCATTTGACAATCGCGAGGATTAAGGGTAAAATGAATTACCGTTTGGCAAACTTTTTAGAGCAGTATCCGCAGGATTCGTTCGGCAGCTTTTTACCGAAGAGGTTTCACCTTTTCCAGAGTAAACTGACATCCGCCGGACCAGAATACCGGATCATCCGCTCGTTCTGACAAGGAGGGTGATACCATGAGCTTCGACAGGTATATTCAGTCATTGGACAGGATCATCAAAGAAGAAAAATCCTTTAACGTCAAGTTCTTCATTATTAACGACGACGTCGAGCAAAAAGTAGAGACCGCTATCGCGATGCTTTGCGAGCGTTTCTGCAAGCCCGAACTGCCCGGCATCATCTACACCTGTGTCAAGGAACTGATGATCAACGGTACGAAGGCCAACCTGAAACGTATCCTTTTTGAGAAGAACGAGTTCGATATCGACGATGAGAATCAGTATATCAAGGGAATGATGGATTTCCGCAATGCGCTGAACGAAGACGCCTATCAAACCTATCTCGGCGAACTGAAGCAGAAAGACCTTTGGGTAAACGTAAAGTTCGAATACGACTCCAAAGGGATGCGGATGAAGGTTATCAATAACGCGCATATCACGAGTATCGAAGACAAACGTCTCCGCGAAAAGCTGAAGAAGGCGATGACTTACGAGGACATCGCGCAGTTTTACCTCGACCAGGGCGACGAGCTCGAGGGGGCCGGGATGGGGATCGCGCTGATCGTGATGCTCCTCAAGGGCATCGAGGTCGACCCGAGCCTCTTCCGTATCGGCAACACTCCCGAGAATAGGACATTCGCGAGAATTGAGATTCCGATGGCCGAAGATTTTGTATGCCAACGGGCGCGGGGGAAATAACTTGAAAATTCTGCTCACTAACGACGACGGATACCATGCCGAAGGCTTGAAATCGCTCGAAGCCGCTCTTTCGCGGGATCATGAAGTCTATACTGTAGCGCCGCTCAAACAGATGAGCGGATCGGGCCATTCGTTCCATCTCGGGATACCGATGGAGCTGATCGAAGTGGGCCCGAGGAGTTACGCGATGGACGGGTCGCCCGCCGATTGCGTCAAATCCGGGCTGTTCGGAATATTCCCGGGTGTCAGTTTCGATCTCGTCATCTCCGGTATTAACGACGGCCCTAACCTCGGGCACGACCTTTACTACTCGGGCACGGTCGCCGGGGCGCGCGAGGGGATGTTCAACGGGCTTTTCTCGATCGCGCTGTCGATAGACGGATGGGACACGAAGAAGGACTTCAAGACACGCTCGGAGTTTATCCGGGTATTCCTCAAGGACCTTCTCGAGAAATCCGATCTCGAGACCGAGGCCTACCTGAACATTAACTTCCCGGCGTTCGATATCCCCCGCGGGATACGTGTGACATTCCCGGGGAAGCGTGTCTATAAGGACTACATCAAGTTCGAGAACACGAATGAGAAAAGGTTCGTCCTGATCGACGGGGACTTCCCGGCGTATATCAGCCTGCCGGGTTCCGATCTCGACTGCGTACAGGACGGGTATATTTCTGTGACGCCGATCTCCGCCGACTACGACAACGAAATCATGAAGAAGAAATTCGATTACCTGAATAGGGATTTTTACGAGGCTTAGCCGTACCGCCGTAAGCTTGCATTTTTTCAATAAATAGCTCAAAATAATGTCTTTAGGAAAGAGGGGTTTAAGCGGGGGCATTTACTAAGGAGCATTTCCTGATGGAAAAGAATTTGCCTGAAAACTTCGATGCCCTAATCGAACAATTATTGAATCATCCTGAAGTTACGGAGCGCCGGCTTGCGGCGACCGAACTCGGTAAAACAAGGGACAGCCGGGCAATCGAGCCGCTCCTGAAAGCGTTATCCGACCATGAGGATGTCGCTATTTTCGCGACTCTCGCGCTGGTCGGGATCGGTCAGGATGCCATACCTGAACTCCGTGAAGGCCTCAAGTCGCAGGAAGAACAGATACGCGGGTACTGCGCCGAAATCCTCGGCGAACTTCAAGCTGTTTCCGCATTGGAAGACCTGATCGAACTGATAGAGAAGGACGAGAGTGTATGGGTGAAGAACAGCGCAGTCGAAGCGATAGGCCGGATCAAAGAGCCTCGTTCCACCGAAATACTGAAAAAGCTCCTGAAGGAAAATGAGAACTGGATCGTCGTCTCGGCCGCGTTAGCCCTGCACCGTTTGGGCACGAAGGACATCAATCTGGCGGATGTGCTGGTCGGCCGGATTTCAGCCGAGAACGAATTCGAGCGCGGCATCACTTCGTGGGCGCTCGTGGAAATCTGCGATAAATCGTCTATTCCCTACCTGCAGGGGATCACCGGGCAGAGGAATGACGAGGTGATGAAGAAGACGATCAACGATATCATTAAAGGCATCAGTATGAAATAAAGACTCGGAGGTAACAGTGAAGATGGAATTCCTCTTTAGCGGATTATTCTGGGGATTACTTCTGATACTTATCGGTTTGATTGTCGTGATCAATATCGTGTTCAAAATAGAGATACCGGTCGCCCGGATCATTTTCGGTTTGTTATTTGTTTATATCGGCCTTCATATCCTCTTCGGAGGCGGAAAGAAAAAAGAAGCGGCCGTCATCTTCGCGGGAAGCGAGGAGTGGTCGACCAGTGTACAGGATAAATACGATACTATTTTCGGCTCGCGGAAAGTCGATCTCTCATCGATCGATCTCGCGCAGGGTAGTGTTAAAATAAAAGTAGATACAATTTTCGGTAATTGCGAGCTCAGGATCGATCCCGCGATGCCGGTCAAGATTCACGCTTCCGCCGTGTTCGGCTCCGTCCAGCTCCCTAACGGGAAACAGGTCGTGTTCGGCGACGATGTCTATGTCACACCCGGCTATAAGGAAAATGTCAATACCCTGAATATCAAGCTCGATACGGTATTCGGCAACACTAAGATTACCGAAGACAAGCCGGCAAAGCCCGAGTAGGCCTCAGGACACCCTGCCGGAATCGAAGTACAGCACGTCTTTATTGTTTTTCAGCGACGGTATATCCTTCACGCCGATGAGCGTCATCATGCGCTTCAGTTCGTCGGATATCTTCTGGAAATACTGCCGCACGCCCTGAGCGCGCCCGCCGACAGCCGCTATCGTGACAGGTCTGCCGATCATCACTGCATCCGCGCCGCACGCAATCGCTACCGCGACATCGCCGCCGCTCCGTATCCCGCCGTCAAGTATCAGAAACACTTCATCGCCGATCACCTCGCGGATTCTGAGAAGCGCGTCTATCGGCACCATCAGGTTGTCGCTGACACGTCCGCCGTGATTGGATACGATCAGCGCCTTACATCCGGCCGCAATCGCCGATTTCGCGTCCTGTATAGATAACACCCCTTTCAGCATAAACGGAAGTTCGCCGGCGTATTCCACCAGTTCCTTCAGTTCCTCAAAGGTCTTCGTGCTTGTGTTCTGCTTCTTCATTTCCATCGTCCTGAACGACGCCGCGTCGATATCCATCCCCACCGCGAGCGACCCTACTTCACGCGCCGCGTCTATCCTCTGCATGATGAGCTCCTGGTCGAAACGGGGCTTAAAGATAGGGATAGCCATCCCGAAGTTTTCGAGGATGACACGGACGCCGATCTTGTACTTTGTGGGCGTCGCGCCGTCGCCGACAAACCCCACCGTTCCGGCTTGGTTCGCGCCCTTGACTATCGAGCGGGCGAGGATGAGTTCGGTGATCGCTCCGCCGAGGTTCGTGATCGCCCCGGTGATCGGCCCGGGCATGACCGGGATTTCAAGCTTCATTCCGAACATCTCTATCGTCGTATCCACTTCTTTCGTGGGGCTGATGTAGTTGGGAATGAGTTCGATCCTGCGGAGACGCTCGACCGAACGGATAAACCCGAGCCCGGTGCCGATACCGCCCATCCCGGGGAGCATACCCCTGCAGCGGATACCGTTACAGTCCTCGCAGACAAAGCATCGCCCGTTGAACTGCTGCCTCGCGTACTCGTCCATTTCGAGCTGGGGTATCTTCTGGTCGTCGTCCTCGACAGTCAGGACTTTGATCGCCTGTATCGCCTTATGAGATGCGATGATCGCCTCGTGACGGGTCGGAGCCGCGACAATAATATGCCCCGACTTGTCGAGGTTATTGCGCGGGGAAAGAATCTTGTCGCCGACCTTGGAATCGAACATCACGTTTTTGACATACTTGATCTTCTTCGCCTCGTCCAGCCCCTCGATCCGGGAGATGACCCCGGGAGGCGCGATTATCGCGCGTTCGATAGACACCCAGTCCTTCGTGGGCTGGAGGTCGACCGGGGCAAGCCCGAGCGCGATATAGATGACGTTCTTCATGAGGTCTACGCCTGACGAATAAGGATAGGTATAGGTCGACATGAAGCCGCCGGAGAGTCTCGCCGCGATCTCGCCGATAAAGCACCCGCTCGACGATATCTTGATATCGCCCTTCGCCGCGCCGTTCGTGATGCCTATCGCGCGGACACCCTTTTCAAATATCTCTACCGCGTAATTGAGCTGTTCTTCCGGGAGTTCCGACGGCATGATATGCCCGGTCTCCACGAAGAAGGGATCGTATTCGATGATCCGGTCCGCGATGCCGGTAATCATGATCTGCCCGTTATAGATCAATGAATCGATGCTGAGTTCGGGAGATTCGATATATTTCTCGATGACAACCTTTCCGCTTTGGGAGAAGGATTTTGCTGTCTCGTAAGCCTCTTTCAGGTCGTCGAGATGGATGATACGCCTGACACCGCGCGCGCCCATACTGCTGACCGGCTTGATCACGCAGTCGCCTTCGAGCTTCTCGTAGATTTCGATGGCTTTATTGTATGCGTCGACAATTTCGAAGTCGGGTACCGGGACGTTCTCGGCGCGCAGGGCTTTGCGCATCAGGTACTTATCCGTGGCTCGGAGAGCTACCTCAGGGTCGATCCCTGGAAGTCCGAGCTTCTTCGCGGCCATCGCCACAGTGTACGAAGCGTCCGTGCCGACAGTAAGCACGCCGTCGATCTTCTTCACGCTCTCGCTGAACTTCTCGGCCTCGTAGACCGTCCCTTCCGCGTCGAGCGTGCTGGAACGGATAAAATGCCCGGCGGTCTTCACCCCTATCGCGTTCGGATTGGCGTCGGCCACAACCGTATCGATACCGAGCTCTTTAGCCCGTTCGATAACGGGAATTTGGAGAAGGCCCGCGCCTATGATCAGCAGAGTTTTCCCATTGACATCGTGATCTTTCATTTTCCCCTCCACAATCTCATGGTCATTTCAAATACTGATTTTTTATTATATGACCATTTGGCGATTTATTTGAATAACATACTCAATTCAAGACTGTTATGCGTTTTAAAAACCGCCCAAAAAAGAAAAGGGGCTTAACGCCCCTTTTCAATTAGTTCTTAAAAGGTAATATTTTTAGGGCTCGTTGTATCTCTTCTTCAGGATACTCGTAATCTTCGAGCTGTCCGCTCAAAAATTTGTCGTAGGAAGCCAAATCGAAAATACCGTGACCGCTGAAATTGAACAGGATGGTCTTCTCTTTTCCTTCCTCTTTCGCCTTTTTCGCTTCTTCGATAGCGCATTTCAAGGCATGGGTGGTTTCCGGCGCGGGAACCATTCCCTCAGTTCTCGCAAAGAGTACGCCCGCTTCGAACACTTCCGTCTGGTGATACGCGCGCGCTTCGATCAGTTTCTGGTTGGCGAGTGCGCTTACCAGCGGCGCCATACCGTGGTAACGGAGCCCGCCCGCGTGAATGGCCGGCGGCATAAACGTATGCCCCAACGTGTACATTTTCACAATCGGCGCCATCCCGGCTGTATCGCCGAAATCGTAATCGTAGATACCCTTCGTGATCGTCGGGCACGAACGCGGCTCGACGGCGATAATATCCACCTTTTTATTTTCGGTCAATTTGTCATAAAGATAAGGAAATGCGATGCCGGCGAAGTTGCTTCCGCCGCCGACACATCCGATCACGACATCGGGATAGACGTTGATCTGCTTGAGCTGTGCCTTACACTCGAGACCGATGATTGTCTGGTGCATGAGGACATGGTTCAGCACGCTTCCGAGGGAGTAATTGGTATCCTTACGGGACGCCGCTTCTTCGACAGCTTCCGAAATAGCCATTCCGAGGCTTCCGGGACAATTCGGGTCCTGCGCAAGTACCTTGCGGCCGTATTCCGTCTTATCGCTCGGGCTGGGGAAACATTCCGCGCCCCATGTGCTCATCATCATCTTGCGGTAGGGTTTGGAGTCGTAGCTGGTGCGCACCATATAGACCCGGACTTCGATACCGAAGAGAGCGCCGGCAAGCGCAAGCGCGCTGCCCCACTGACCTGCTCCGGTTTCGGTCGTTATACGCTTAACGCCTTCCTTCTTATTGTAATACGCCTGCGCGACCGAGGTATTCGGCTTGTGCGATCCGGCGGGCGAACAACCTTCATATTTATAGTATATTTTCGCGGGAGTGCCGAGCGCTTTTTCAAGATGAATAGCGCGGAAAATTGGCGCGGGTCTCCAACGGGCATAAACGTCGAGAACATCTTCGGGGATATCGATCCAACGCTCCGTGGATACTTCCTGCTCGATAACACCCATCGGGAAAATCGCCGCAAGCTGCTGCGGGGTGACAGGATTCCCGTCGGGGCCTAACGGCGGATCGAGAGGTTTGGGCAGATCGGCCTGGATATTATACCACTTGCGCGGCATATCTTTCTGGGCGAGATCAATCTTCTGAATTTCCATCTTTATCTCCTTCACTGAGTATTCTATATAATAACGAATCTTTTTTCCTGAGTATCCCCGCGCCGCGGGTGATCTTGCAGAGGCTAATCCCCAATTCCGACGCAATCTTCCTTTGCGGCGTCCGGCGCCTAAGCATCCCGAGCAGTCTCCATCTCAATAAGAGTCTTTTCTTCTCCGACGGCGTAAACAGTTCGTCGAACAGTTTTTCGATGTCCCCTTTATTCTCAATACTGAGAAACGCGTCATAAAGATCCATTGCCACGTCTGCCGTTTCTATACATAGAAACATTATATAAAGGATTATAAATCCTGTAAAGGCTTTTTTCGTTTTGAAAATAAAAAAAGAGGCCTTTTCAAGCCTCTTCTATATGAAATGTAAATATTCCCGAGAGATCGAACTCAAGCAAAACAAAAGGAGACGGACACAAAAGATACACCCATTTAACCGTGGTCCCGATTAGTTATTGAACGCCGCTAATGCGTCGTCTTCGCTATCGTGGATCTCGAAGAAACTGGTGAGTTTCGTCAATTCGAAAACCTTTCTGACGGACGCGTAAACATTTATCAGTTTCAACGCACCGCCGACCTTTTTCAGGTTGGAAAGGCTGGAAATCAACACGCCGATACCGGAGCTATCGATATAGCTTACTTTATCGAGGTTGATAATAATATTCACTTTTCCGTTATTCATTTCTTCTTTGATTTTTTCTTTAATTTCCGGGGCATTATAGAGGTCGATTTCACCGTTGATGTCAAAGATGACGACGTCGCCCGACTCTCTTCTGTTTATTTCCATAAGGTCCTCCTGAAATATTATCCTATTTTGTTATTTCATCTTCAACACAAGTAATGTTTCATCATCATGCTGCGGCGCAGATTTTACAAAATGATTTACACCGTCAAGAATTCTATTCGCTATTTCCTGAGCGGGCATATTCTTACAAGCTCTTACCACTTCCTGCATGCTATCCATACCGTATTCCTCATGCTCCAGGTTCATAGCTTCGGTGATACCATCGGTGTAGAGGATTGCGATGTCCCCTTTTTCAAGAGTCGTATAGTTCTGTCCAAACTCGATTCCCGACATGATACCCACAGGCATCCCGTCCGTATCCAAAAACTCGAATGTGTCCTTGCTCTTGCGGTATAAACAAAGCGGGCCGTGACCTGCATTGGTATAACTCATTATACCCCTTTCCGCGTCAAATAGCAAGTAAAATCCAGTTGCATAACGGTCTTCTACTATTTCTTCCGAAATCGTGTTATTCAGCTTGGTCAATACGTCCTTCGTGTCCTCGTCGAGTGACGCGATGGTGCGTAAGATACTCCGGATCATCACCATGATGAGAGCCGCGGGAACGCCTTTTCCCGATACGTCGAACATCGTGACCGCGATCTTGTTATTTCCGAAATCGATGTAATCGTAGTAGTCGCCGCCTACCCCTTTCGCGGGGATAGAGAACGCGAACATCTCATACTTGTCGGCTTCGGGGAACGAATGAGGCGTGAGCGAGGACTGAATTTCACCCGCAACGCTCAATTCCTTTTCAGCCTGTTTCTTGTCTAATATTTCTTTATACATCTGGATCTGTTTGATAGTGATAGCGGCCTGTTCTCCGAGGGTCTCGATCAAGCTCACGTCGCTTTCTAGGAAAGAGCGGGCGTCATCGACAACAGACAGTACGCCGAATACTTCGTCCTGGCTCTTCAACGGCACGGCGATGAACGAGGTCACGAGCATCGTATCGGGAATAGTCTGTACGAACGACTCGTCCTTCAACGTATCCGGGATGTAGATCAATTCGCCGCTCTCGGCGACCTTACCCAGAAGGCCTTCACCCACTGCTATCTTTTCACTTTTCAGCTTTTCTATAATAACGGATTCCGTCAATGTCATCCCGGCGAGCATCTTGAACGAGCGGGTCGGCGGATAAAGCCCGTTGACATACTTGACATTGAGACGGCTCGTGACTTCATCGCGAAGGAACACGGTTCCCCCACGGCAGTTCGCGCCGGTCACACACGCATCCACGATCTGCTTGACGATCGTATCGAGGTCGAATTCACCCGCGCCGATGATCGCGCTGATATCCTTCATCAACTTGATGATCAGGTCGCGTTCGTTCGCGAGGCTCTCCACTGCTTCTTCGATATCATGGATGTACTGCGAGTGCACACGGTATGCGAATACCGAGAACAGGATGAGGCCCAATAGGTCGATCGCGAACCAGACCATGCCGCTCGAGTAATAACTGACAGCGGTCGATCCGATATAGACTACGATCTGGAGGAACAGGTAAATATAGAGTATCTTCTTGTTCTTATCGATATATTCGAGCAGGTTCGCGATATACCCGAACGTTGACGATATCGCGAGCAACGCGAAGACCATGAGGAGCACTTTCCAGAGCACGAGCACAGCGCGCCCGGCCCAGCCTTTGATAAATTCAATCGCGGGTATGCCGGAGTCGTAGAGGTTCATCGTTACGCTCAGGGTCTCTTTATCCTTGTCCTTCAATAACTGGTAAGGCGCGGGGTCATCGGTGCTGAGATCGATCACTTCCCACCCGTTCTCGGTCACAAAGAACTTTTCGCTGTTGTTGCCCGTGTTTTCCTTGACCGCTTCCGTGATACGTACCGCGGATTGGGACTGCATGGAAAGGAGACCGACCGTGAGCGCGATAAGAGCGAGCAGGATTACCTGGAGCCACTTCATCATACGGATGCCGCCGACCTTGTCCGTTTCCGCTTTTTTGCGGCGGAGGATGAAGACATAGCTCAATCCGATGATAAAGAGGGTTTCCATGATCTGCCAGATGAAGAACTTGAGTTCATACACCGGCAGAGGGGGAACCTGGTTCGGCATGTTGTATTCGGGCTTGATGATACCGAAAATGATATCGCCGACTACGACCGCGTTGTCTTTTTCGAACGCGAACCAGAGCACGTCGGTGAAGTTAATTCCTATATAAACAGCCGACTTTACAAGAATTAATATGAATACGAAGAAAAGCGATTTAAATATATCAGCCGTGTCGGTTTTCTTTTTATAATTCAAGTAATTAAGTATCATCAATAAGCCCATGAATACGGCGATGATGGCTTCTATCCAGAAAAACAAGCTGGAATCCATCAATATCCTCCTCAAGAATTATACCCTTAATATACTAAAATCCTTTTCAGTTTTGTCAAGTGTTTTTTCAATATGGAATCGTTTTTTATTATCTTTTTGCTTTTGAGACTGTCGTAAATCTTTCCCATATTCGTCACGACACTTCCCACCGATTCGAACGTATCCGCGGTATCGATTTTCAGGATCGCATACTGCTTGATATCCGTCTGCATATCGAACACCATGTACTGGTCCCCGGGCTTCACCCCATTGTTCTTTCCCAAACTGAGCTGAAACTTACCCTTGGACATCTCGTTCTTCACAAAACCCACCGACGGAAACACCGTGTCCATCCATGTAAGAAACCGGTCTATCGCCCCGTCGAGCTTATCGGGTTTGAAGTTGATCGAGAGCGCTTCCACCTCTTTCCCGACATTATCGTACACCGTGAACTTGATCACATCGTGTTTTCCGGTCATCTCCACGAGTACGAAGAAATTGTAATTATTCTTCCGTATAAACTCGAGAACATTGTTTATTCCATCTTTTTTTCGGTAATCGAGTATCGTAAACTTAAACTTTTCAAAATACTTAGAATAGAATAATATTATTTCAGGAAATACGGTATTAAAATTGAAATAATCGCTGTCGGTAATCAGCACGCCCTTGTACTGGTAGTACTCCGCTTTCGGCAGAGCAAGCTGTTTGTTCTGGATTTTCCAGTCGTACGCCGCCAGTTTATCCTTGATCTTGTAGTTCTTATCGACAATGAAACTCGCCTTGAGCTCTTCGTAAGCCCGCAGGTAATCCTTCCTGAACTCGTAGTACTCTACGATCTTCATCCTCGCGTCCGAATGGAACGGATTGAGATAGACCGTCCGTTTCAGGTGCAGGAGATACCAGACCATATTCCCCGCCGAGTATTCCGCCTGCGCCAGCTTAAAATAGATTTGCCCGAGTTCCGTCCTGATCTCCGCGTCGATAGGGAAACTTTTCGCGACGAACGATTCCATCGAGTAACGGATCATCTGGTTCTTCGTATCGAACTCATAGGACTTACGGTAGTTCTCGAGCGCCGTCTCGGCGGATATCTTTTCACTCGCGTAGGCTATCTTATAGTAGGTCCATTTGAGGAAATCATCGCTCTTCTTGAACTCGGCGTCGAGCAGCCACTGGTACTTCTCCACCGCCTTCGGGTTATTCCCGGTCTTAAGGTAACAGTCGCCCAGGAGATTGATCCCGGAGATAAAATTCTCGAATAGTATTTCGCCTTTTTCAAGAAGGGTGATCGCGGAGTTATAACGCCCGGTCTTGTAGTAGAAATCCGCGAGATAGAAAAACGCCAGACGGTCGCGGGAGTTCAGGTCGAACGCCTGCTGGTAGTTCAATTCCGCGTCCTTTTCCTTACCGAGCTGGTAATAATAATCTCCGAGCGAGACATACCCGAGCCAGAATTCCGGCGCGAGTCTCACCGCTTTCTGCAGAAAATCGTATGCCTGCGGCATCTTGTTGAGCTTCAGGTAAAGTATCCCCATATTCCGGTAGACATCCGAGTTTGCGGGGAATAGCTTCAGGATAGTATTATAGTAGTCTTCCGCTTCCTTGTTCCGCCCGAGCTCACGGTAACTGTTCCCCACGAGGAGCATGGCGTCGATATTGTTATGCGCGTACTTGAGTGCGGTCACCGCGGTATCGAGACTCTCGTTATACGCGCCTATCGCGAAATAGACTTCCGCGAGATAACGGTATGCCAGACCGTAGTACGGATTCAGCTTGAGCGCGTTACGGAACGAGTCGAGCGCCTGGTAGTAACGTTCTTCCTGGTAGAGCTGGATGCCTTCGTTCAGGTAGGCGGTCGGGTCCTGAGCATTCAGGTTTCCCGACGCCATCATCGCGCAGAGCAGGCTAAAGAATATAATCCTTGTTTTTCTTATAAATTCCATCGAATTCCTTCTTTTTATCTTCGTATCCGGCGCGTCCCAGCAGTCCGTAGGTGAAGTTCTTCCCCTCTTCCACCCCGGGCTGGTCTAACGGATCGAGCTGATAGAGATAGCCGGAAAAGACCGTCGCCACCTCGAAGAGATAGATCAATTGCCCCATCGTGAACTCGTCCACTTTCGGCACGGTGATCGTGATACTCGGGCGGCCTTCCTTCGCGAGCGCGACCTCGGTGGCCTTCTGCTCCGCGTCGAATAGCTCGTTCATCGTATGCCCGCCGAGATAGTTGATCCCCTTGTATTCGCTGTAGAGCGATGGGATTTTCAACGAGTGCTCGAAATTCTCCACGCGGATAAACGTGACGACTTTATCATAAGGGCCTTCCTTGAAAAGCTGAACCTGCGAGTGCTGGTCTGTCGCGCCGACCGCTTTCAGCGGTGTCGGGCCCTGGAAATGGATATTGCCGTCGAGAGTAAACTTCTTCCCGAGGCTTTCCGCCCAAAGCTGGACATACCAGTCCGCGAGGCGGGACATTTTATTGGAATAAGGCATCAGCACGGAAATAGGCGCGCCGTTCTGATACGCGAGGTATTGAAGCACGGCGTAGAGGTACGCGGGGTTGTTGTGAAGTTCGGCGGTAGACGTCCATTTGTCCATCTCGGCCGCACCCGCGAGCAGTTTCTCGATATCGATCCCCATCAGCGCCGCGGGAAACAGCCCCACCGGCGTCAGCACGGAGAAACGTCCACCGACAAGAGGTTCGATCGGGAACCACGGGATGTTCTCCTTCTCGGCGATCTCCTTGAGGATGCTTTTCGACGGGTCGGTCACGAACGCGAGGTGCTTTTTGTACTCGGCCTCGCCCACCGCTTCGATTAGGAACTTTTGGAGAATGAAAAACGTCGTGATGGTCTCGGACGTGCTCCCGGATTTGGTGACGATCAGGAACAGGGTGTTCTTAGGGTCGATCAGTTCCATGAGCTCTTTCGTCCAGTCGGGATCGACGTTATCCGTATAATAAGTGCGCATCCCGTTCCGTTTTCCGGCGGGAAGCTCGTTCCAGAAACAGTTGCGTAACGAGGTCTGGAGGGCGAGCGGGCCTAACGCCGAACCGCCTATCCCGATCACGACCTGAGTGTCGAACTTACCGATATATTCCTTCGCGGCGGTCTGCAGCCGTTTGACAAGGTCTTTCTGGTAAGGAAGATCGTAGAACGGGAGCTCGTTCGCCTTACGGCGGCGGAGCATATCTTCATGCGCCTTAGCGGTGATCTTCGCGAAACTCGCGAGCCGTTCGGAACTGATCCCCATCCTCGTGCCGATATTATCAGCCATCATATTATTATAATCGAATGCGATGCGCTGGGACATTTTTTCCTCCGTTTATATTAAAAATAGAGCGTACGAAAAAGCAATATATAAATTTTAGATTTCATCAGGAGAGTTCAAAAAAATCTCCAAGGATGTAAAACCCACTGTTCTTTCTTTCTGCAAACCCAGAAAGAAAGAACGAAAGAAAGAGGTTCCCCGCCCGATGCCGTTCCAAAGAAGAGGGGCGCGAAACGGGAAACGCCGAAACTCGCGGTCGGCCGCCAAAAGAAGCGATATAAAGTCACGCTTCGGACATCGGCGTTTCTGGCCGTTCCGCTTGGTAGAAGTCACGGCATAGCGGCGGGGTTCGAACAGCCGAAGACATGAATAGGTGACTGAAGTTGGCTGTTTTGTCCGCGCACTTTAAAGCGCTTCAAACTCCCGGGAAATCCGAAGAAAAGGCATTTGTTCGACGACCGAAGGGAGGAGTTATGCCTTTTCCGGATTTTCCGGCTCTTCCCCTGAGCTTTATCAGCGCGGCGGATAGCTTGCCCCGCGTTCCTTGCGGGGTTCTTTGTTACTTTCTTTCCCTGTCCGCCGACGCCATCGTCCTGTTCACTTTCCTTCTGAGATGGAAGGCTGGCGGAAGGCGCGGTGCCCGCTCAGAAAGAAAGTAAGAGTATATTTATAGTTTTCTAAAATCCTTAAGGTTTTTATAACTACCCGTCAGGCATTATCACTCGTCCGTGAGTATATTATTCTTCGGCGGGCGCTTCGGCGGACGCTTGGGCGTCTTCCTTAGCGGCTTGTTTCGCGGCTTCCTCAACAGCCTGCTCGAGGTTCTCGAGCTCGTTGAGGTCGCCCAGCGATTCCTTCAATTTCTCCACTTCTTCACCGATCTTATCGTATACTTCGCGGGAAAGGTTGAGCAGTATCTCGGGCTTGTCCTTAGCCTTACGCCCGATACCGAACACCTTGGACAGGATGCGCTTCACCCCTTCGTAGCACTTCACACGTTCGATCGGGTCTTCCATAAACACGGCGGTTTTATACTTGAGGACGGCGTCGATATAGAGGAAGCCGTCATACCCGAAATTGTAATCCGTATCCGGCCCGAGCCATCTAGCGCCGTCGAGAGGCTCGATGCCCTTCGACTGAAGTTCGAGCGCCTGCTCGTAGAACTCCGAGGCCTTCCGGTAGAACAGGTCGGACAGCTCCTGATACTTCGGCTCGTTAGTCTGCCTGAACAAGTCGATCATCAGCCATGCAGTCCGGAGCGAATAGATACCCATTTTTATAGTCGGGGCTTGTTTGCGTTTATCGAGAAAAGGCGAAGAACTGATCGCGAGGATATAGCTTCCGATGCCGCTGATCAGTTCGCGCGGGCCGACAAAATCCGGAACCATGCCGAAAATTTTCAGCATATACTTCCCGCGAACCTGCTGGAGTTCGAGAAGCTGTTCTACCGATTTCGGGGGGACTTTGGTAAAATCGTCCTTGTCCGCCGCGAACAGACAGCTCGGGCAGACCGCGACAGGATAAATCAGGGGATTGACTTCACCGAACTTCTGGGTGGCGATATAACTGCGGCGGAGCTCGTTGGATAACGCCCCGGCGTTGAATCTCCCGCGCCCGGTGAGCATTTCCTCACGTTTATGACCTACTCCGCAGACAGGGCAGATGAGTTCGGATTTCGAATAAAATGTTAGCCCTTCAGCCATCCGCTTTCCTTACTGGAAATATTTCATCGAAAGGCCGAGCCAGAAATCCTGCGGCACGAGCATCAGTACTAACAGTACGGCGAGAATGACTCCCACCACGATTTTTACTATCAAGTTACCGGATTGTTCCATGTCGAATTCCTCGTTATTTTATATTCTCTTTATCGACCTAATATTATAATCCCGATAGAAACTATTCTCAAGAATCGGGGGCTTTTATCCTTCGGCGGCACACACGATTAGACTCCGTTTTGCTTCAACGGTTTATTTTCCGGCGGATTTATATAATGACTGAGGCCGACACGGTTTTTCACCCCGGCCTTCGCGTAGATATTCTTGATATGCGTCTTCACTGTCAATTCCGAAATCCCCAGCAGGCCGCTGATCTCCCGGTTTTTCTTACCGTCGACCAACAGCGCGGATATTTCCATTTCCCTGCCGGTCAGAACGGATTTGCACCCGTCCCGTTCGTCTGTCGTGCACGGCTGAGTCTCCTTCAGCATAATCACGTCGGAGATCATCCAGAGGAACGCGAGCTTCCACAGGAAGTACAGCACCGGGTTGATAAAACTCTCCTTGACAAGGAACAGCGTCGTCCGGTCGAACCATCCGAGGTATTCCGTCCCGAAACGGAAAATGAGCTGGGTGATCATCAGGCAGGAAAAGAACACGAATACGGCCTGCACCCTGCTCCGGTCGAGCTTTTTCAGGTTGGCAATCGTGATGCCCAGTATGTAGAGTATCGAACCCAATTCGCAGGCGTTCACGAGAAAGAAACCCCATCCGAACGACGCTGCGGCGGTATCGTAGTAGAACGGCGACACGGCGAGAAGGATATTGAGAATAGTGAGGGTGAGAAAGGCGGAATTCCTGATGATTCGGTGTTTCATCTCGAAGATGGTGTGGAAGAACAGCGGAAAGATAAAAATGTTGAGACTGCGTATCGAGTGCAGAATACGGCTCAGGAGCATATCGGGTGTTTCGGCAAGCGTGTTAAAATCGATCACGAATCCCGCGATTAGGTATCCCACCAAGGAGAGCTGGATCGCGAAATAAATCCAGATTACATCCTTTTTGTGCCGGATGCCTAAAAACAGGGTCACGATCAGCCCAATACCGCCGAAAATGAACGCAAGAATATTCGCGACAAGACTTTCCAGTGTCATCGATCTCCCCGGATTACAGATATATCGGTTCCCCCCGGAACCTATGGTCGTGTTGACGAAGCCGGTATTAAATAGATTTCTTGTCACTGCGAAACGCGAAGCGGTGAAGCAGTCTATGTAATTATTAATCAGTTAATAACATAGATTGCTTCGGCTATGTTTCGGCAAGCTCCCCATGACGCCTTGCAATGACAAGACAAGTTTGTCAACAAACCCCTATGATACCCGGCGTTATTGATTTGCGGTCACTTTTAACTACAAATTAAAGGAAGTGACCTTCGGGCGTCTTAATAAGAGTTTTTCATTGACCGCGGAAGAGGCAAGGTTCTCAGAACCGCCCTGATTTTTGATTTTTAAATGAAGATCCCCTTCGAACCGGATATATTATAGAACCGGAACCGGATTTATACCAGAAATCCGCGAAAATAATTCGCTTCATAATATTATCTGCCAGTAATTGATAAAAAAGGGGTTTTGAAATACAATATATCTCATAATAATCGGGAGAGGAATATGGATATACTACAGTCGATCATTCTCGCGGTCGTGCAGGGACTGACCGAGTTTTTACCTATTTCAAGTTCGGGGCATCTCGCCCTTGCGGATAAACTGTTCGGGCCGGGCACCGCCGACCTCCGTTTCTTCGCCATCGTCCATTTCGGGACTATGTTCGCCACTATCTTCGTATTCTGGGACGAGATCGCCAAGCTCTTCAAATCGCTCGGCACTATTCCCCAGGCTGTCCGTGAGAAGAAAATGAACGGCGAACTGAAGATGGTTTTATATATCATTATCGCGAGCATCCCTACGGGATTCATGGGGATATTTCTGAAGGATAAATTCGAGAGCCTGACTCAAAGCGCGGTCATTGTCGGCGCGTGTCTCCTCGTGACGGGAACCATCCTGCTCGTGACGAAATTCGTCCGGCAAAGCGAACGCACCGAGAACAACTTCGGCTTCCTGAGAGCGCTCGTACTGGGCGTCGCGCAGGGCGTCGCAATCCTTCCGGGTGTGTCGCGTTCGGGCACCACAATCGCGACATCGCTCTATCTCGGCGCGGAACGCAAGTTCGCGGGGCGGCTGTCGTTCCTGATCTCGTTACCCGCCATCCTCGCGGTCAATCTCCTCGAATGGTTCGATCCGCAGGCCGCATGTCCCGCCGACGGGCTTCTGCCGAAACTGCCGTACATCATCGGCTTCGTAGTCGCGTTCGGGGTGGGATTCCTCGCGCTGAAACTTTTACTTAAAATCGTAGAGTCCGGAAAGTTCTGGATTTTCTCGTTTTACTGTTTCGCTATCGGGATCACGGCGATTGTCCTGGGGGCGATGGGGATAATATAGCATGGAGGAAAAGGAGCGCGTCTTTCACCTGCCGAGTATCGTTACCGGATACCTGTTCATCGGATTCGCGGCGTTTTTACTGCTGTCGTTAGCCAGCTTTACGCCTAACGACTCCGCGTTCTTCGTATCCAAAGTAAACCGCCCGGTCGAGAATATCGCGGGCGATATCGGCGCAAGCGTCTCCTCGTTCTTCGTCATCACTTACGGACGGGTCGCGGGTTTCCTCGTGGATTTCGCGATCCTCGTGATCGGCCTCAATATCCTGATCCGCGCCAAAACCGGGCGCATACTCCTCAAGGCGAGCCTTTTCACGATCGCGTCCATCAGCCTGTCGGCATTAACCGCGCTCCTCTTCGGCAATCTCTCGTTTATAGATAAAGGAATGCTTGGCATCGGGCTTATGAACAGCCTCTCCGAGATCATCCATCCGTATGTGCTGATCGGAATATTCTCGCTCATGTTCCTTCTGTCGCTTTCGGGCACGATGAAGCTCTTCCGGTTCGCGGCGTTCTTCTTCGCGCGGACTATCGGGCAGATCGCGCTTGCGCCGTTCCACCTGTTCGGCCTCATCATCAGGGGCGAGAAACGCGGCGAAGCCGAGACCGACGTCCTGATCGATCCGCACGCGATTCATCCTAAAGTATACCGCCAGGGCGAGAAGCCCTCCGCCGATCTTGAAGATATATTTGAAAGCGCTCCGGCGCCCCGGATGCCGGAGCCCGATTTCCTCAGGCCGCCGGCCGCGAACGACTCCGGGATAGTCAAGCCCGACGGCGCGAACCTCCCGTCGTTTCTATCCAACCCGCGCGAGAAGGAAAGGATACTGCTCGGGATAGGCAGGAAGTTCGACTCGCTCCTTTTCGACGAGGGCAAGGCCCCCGTCAAAGAAACCGGGCCTGACATCGAGTCCGTACCCGCGATGATCGACGAGCCCCACCGGCCCGCCGCCGTGGAAATACCGCCCGACGAGCCGCCGTTCACACCCGACCATAAGGCCGAGCCGGTACCGGAGACACTTCCCCCGCTCGACACCGAGAACGCCGAGGACATTGTAGGTGAGGCGGATTACCACGAGTTCAAGAAGCAGAAGAAGCCCAAGACCGTATCGCTGAAAGATATCTATGACGACGAGACCGAGCCGTTCCTCTTCCCGGAAAGCAGTATCCTCGACCAAAGCCTCGAGACGCATTCCTACGAGGACGACCAGCGCGAGGTCAAGGAAGTTAGCGGGATCATCGAAAGCACGTTCAGGAGCTTCAAGATAGATATCCGCGTCACAGGCTACACGCGCGGCCCGGTCATCACCCGTTACGAGATGGTTCCGCCGGTCGGGCTGAAACTCCGCAATATCGTCACGTTACAGGACGACATCGCGCTCAACCTCGGCGCGACCAATATCCGGATCGTCGCACCTATCGGCAACCGGAGCATCATCGGGGTCGAAGTGCCGAACAAGTACCGCCGGAATATCGTGCTCCGCAACATCATCGAAAGCGGCGAGTTCCGCGATAACGACGCCATCCTTCCTCTCATCCTCGGGATGGATATCACGGGCAATATTATAGTAGAGGATTTGATCGATATGCCCCATCTGTTGATCGCCGGTACGACCGGAAGCGGTAAGAGCGTCTATGTCAGTTCGCTGATCGCGGGGCTTGTATTCAAACGGCGCGAGAACGAATTGAAGTTCATCATGATCGATCCGAAGATGGTCGAACTCGAACTGTTCGGCGGCATCCCGCACCTGCTCGCCCCTGTCATCACCCAGCCCGAGGAAGCGCTGCTCGCCCTCGAATGGGCGGTCAGTGAAATGGACAGGCGTTACAAGGTGCTCAGCGAGATGAATGTCCGCAACATCTCCGACTACAACATACAGGCGAAGAAGATCAACAAGACGCGGAAGAAGGACGGCGAGGAGCCGATGGAAGAACTTCCGTATATCGTGATCGTGATCGACGAGTTCGCCGACCTGATGCTCCGTTCGCCCAAGGAGACGGAAAAGGTGATTTCCCGTATCGCGGCAATGGCCCGCGCGGTGGGTATTCATCTTGTCGTCGCGACCCAGCGTCCTTCGGTGGATGTAGTCACCGGGCTTATCAAGGCGAATTTCCCGTCGCGTATCGCGTTCCGGGTGAGCACACAGACCGACGCGCGCACGATCCTCGACAGGAGCGGGGCTGAGAAACTGCTCGGCAAAGGCGATATGCTCTTCCTGACCCCGGCGTTCAACGATATGTTCCGTATCCAGGCGCCCTACGTCTCGAACCAGGACATCAAGCGCATCTCGACCGAACTGAAACGGAACGGGAGCGCCGACTACAAGATCGACTTCGAGGAGCTGATGACCCGGACTCACGACGAGCATCTCGCGCACGAGGCGGACTTCAAGGACGATCCGCTGTTCGGCGAAGCGCTGAAGCTCGCGGTCGAGTACGGCGAGATATCGGCGTCGTTCATCCAGCGTAAGTTCCGTGTCGGCTACAACCGCGCCTCGCGAATCATGGAAGCGATGGACGGGATGGGTATCCTCGCCGCCGCCAAATCGAGCGGCAAGCCCCGTGAGGTCCTCATCAAGCAGGAAGACCTCGTGCATTACCTATAATCCGGGGAACGAATGAAAGTAAACGCAGCTCAGGTCCTTTCCGAAGACGCGATCAGGACTATCGTAGAATATATCGACAAGAACGGCGGCAACGAAGTCTCGTTCTCCGGCAGTGTCGACCGGAGCGGGAAAGCCGTCGAGGTCTCGCCGATGTCGTTCGGGAGCGAGGACGCGACCGTCATCTCGATGATGGAAGCGTTGTCCGGCGACGTCGTCATCCACAATCACCCGTCGGGGAACACCGTGCCGTCGGTGGAAGATATCGAACTCTCATCGCTTCTCGCGAACAGGATGGTCGGCTTCTATATCGTCAATAACGAATGCACCGAGGTCAATATCGTCCTCCAGCCCCGTTCGCGGGTCTACCTCAAGGACGAGGAAGTGCTGGGGCTGTTCGGCGACCACGGCGTCCTTTCGGAGAATATCGCGAACTTCGAACCGCGCGGCGAGCAGATCGATATGGTCGCGCACGTTGTCTGGGCTGTCAACGACTCGAAGATACTGCTCTGTGAAGCCGGGACGGGCACCGGGAAATCACTTTCGTACCTTATCCCCGCCGCGCTTTGGGCGGTAGAGAATAAAAAACGCGTGATGATCTCCACCCACACGATCAATCTCCAGCAGCAGATCGCGGAAAAGGATATGCAGATCGTCGAACGGGTCGTGATGAAGTACCTGAATAAACCGCTCTATCACGCGGTATTGGTCGGACGTGGAAACTACCTTTGCCGGAAACGGCTCACAGACCTCCTGCGCGACAAGGATACACAAAGTTCCCTGTTCGAGAGCGAGAACGAGGGCCTGCTCCTGCACGATATCGAGCTCTGGTCGCGGAGCGGGCATAACGGTACCCGTGGGGAGTACCCCGAGCAGGTCAAGGAAGAGATATGGGAAGAGATCAGAAGCGAGAGCATGATGTGCGACCGCAAACGGTGCCGTTACTACAGCGCGTGTTTCTATTATAAAGCGAGGCTCGGCGCGGAAAAGGCGCAGATCGTCATCGCGAACCATTCGCTCGTCTTCTCGTCGATCGATATCCAGTCCTACCGCAACGTCATGCCGTTCTACTCCGGAATCGTGTTCGACGAAGCGCACCATATAGAAGACACCGCGCTCCGTTCGCTCTCCCGGAGCTTCTCGTTCCAGAGCCTCTTTTACCACCTGCGTAAGCTCTATTTCAAGAAGCGCCGCGACAGCAGTGAATCGGGCTTGATTACTCTGGTAGCGAGGAAGGGCGGTATCCATGCGCATCCCGAGCTGGTCGAAAGTTACGAACAGCTCCTCAACCTGCTGAAAACGGTCGCGGGTGTGTCGCACGAGCTTTTCGACGAGTTTATGAAGGTTTTACGGAAGGGATCGGAGTTCTCGTCGACAATCGGGATCGACGACGTCTACCGGGGCACGAAAGACTTCGCATACCTGCGCGACAAGCTCCAGTCGCTCTTCGGCATGCTCAATAAGTTTGTCGGGGAACTGACATCGCTCATGAACCGGTTGTTCGACAGCGCGACCGACAACTCGTATACCGACATCGTCCGTATCGTCCGTTCGCGGATCGACACCCTGATCGAGATGAGCGATATCTTCAACACGGTCTTCCTCTCCGAAACCACGCCCGAGCAGGTGCGATGGATAGAGGTCACCCCGAAGAACATCCGTTTCTCCTTCAGCCCGCTCGAGGTCGGCGATTTCCTCGCGAACTCGATCTTCGGCAAGAAGGACTTCACGATCTTCACCTCGGCGACGCTCTCGGTCAATAAAAAGTTCGATTATTTCCGGATGAGCACCGGACTGAACTTGGCGTCGAACAAGGAGATGCTCGAACTCTCGCTCCCCTCGCCGTTCGACTACCGGAAACAAGCGGAAATCTATATCCTCGAGGACGGCGGGGAGCACAGCAAGGTGACCGGCGAGAAGACCGGGTTTGTCCGCGACCTCTGCCTCGCGAGCCAGGGCGGTGTCCTCGCGCTGTTCACATCCTACCTCCGGCTGACCGAGATGTACGGCCTCCTGAAGAACGAGCTGATGGAGCACGGCCTCCTCCCGATCCGTCAGGGCGAACGCGCGCGCAACCTCCTGCTCGACACGATGAAGAGCCGGGGCTACAGCGTCCTCTTCGCGACATCGAGCTTCTGGGAGGGGATCGATATCCGGGGCGACAACCTCCGCTGCGTTATCATCGAGAAACTCCCGTTCGACAATCCCGACGACCCGATCTACCGCGCGAAGGTCGCGCTCTTAGACTCGAAGGGTGTCAACTCGTTCATCAGCTTCAGCCTGCCCCGCGCGATCCTCCGCCTCAAGCAGGGAATGGGCCGCCTGATCCGCAGTAAGACCGACAAAGGCGTGATCGCGATCATGGACAACCGCTTGAAGACGAAGAACTACGGCAGTAACTTTTTGAACTCGCTCCCCCCCGCGAAGGTGCTGTTCGGGAAGCGCGAGAGGTTGGTGAAGGAAGCGAAACGGTTTTTCAACGAAAGGTTTTTATAATCCCGCTCCGCTTGTATTAACATTTCTCTGTAATATGCCTCTGTTTTTCTTTATCAATCGATACAAATCACAAATTTCCTTGACAAATGTTTCTATGCATAGTAACATGTTTCTATGTATAGAAACATGTTACTATGTTTTTCTATCAGTGTTTTCAATTGAATTCTATATCCGGAGGAAGGTATGCAGTACAGGGTATTTGAAAACGGAATCGAGGTAAACGGTACGACGGTATTTTCTATTGTTGACGGGTTCAGGAATTTTAAAATTATGGCATCAAAGTATCTGCTTGAACAGGGAATCGGAGAAAAAGGTTCCGATGGCGTAGCGGTGATTAACAAAGATGCATGGTATTCTCAGGAAAAATGGCTGAAAGCATTCGAAAATATCGGAAAGGAAGTAGGAAGCGGGACTCTCTTCCAAATAGGATTAAAAATACCTGAAAACGCGATCTTTCCCCCGTGGGTCAAGGATATCGATACCGCTATAAAATCTATCGACGTCGCGTATCATATGAATCACCGGAAAAACAATATTCCGCTCTTCGATCCGAGCACCGGAAACATGAAGGAAGGTATCGGGCATTACGGCTTCGAGAGATTGAGCAGTAAAAATATGATAATCAGCGAATGCAACAATCCCTATCCCTGCGATTTTGATAAAGGAATCATCACCGCAATGGCAAAAAAATTCGAACTGAAAGCTTCAGTCACCCATCTTGATTCGGCGCCTTGTCGAAAGAACGGGACTAACAGTTGTACCTATATCATCACATGGTAACCCGATCGTATTAACAAACCTTACGGGAAAAGTATGATAATTACTTTTCCCGTTTTTCTTATACCCCGCCTGCCGAAATAAAAAAACGCCCCGCGAAGGTGCTGTTCGGGAAGCGCGAGAGGCTGGTGAAGGAAGCGAAACGGTTTTTCGACGAAAGGTTTTTGTAAGAAGTTTTATTAATACAGTAAGCCTGCCGCATCGGCCTTACCGCAGTCTCCATGCGATAACAATACTCATGCGGATTTTTTCTACTTATATTCCAACGGATACTTGTCCGGTGCGCTCAACGATTCGATATCGACGTCGATATCCAGATCGGGCCAGTTGAATTGCGAAGGGTCGAGGCGTTTTACATTCAGAATTTGCCCCACGGGCGCGTTTTTAAATGCGGGAAACCGGTCGAAACTGACGAAATATTCCGTATCGTCGACATACAGCCAAAATCCTAATCGTTCGATATTTGTGACCTCATATTCCGAAATGCTTATTCCATTCGCCGATGAAATCATTCCTCTTCTCCTTGATAATCTCTTCAATCTCGGGTAAATCCGTTTCTTTCACCTTTTTTATGATTATCCGCGTTCATCTGTGTGATCGGCGTCATCCTCGGCCTGGTGGAATTGAAGTACAGCCCAAATCCGGCGTGGAAACCGCATTCCCGCCTGAATCGCAAACGCATTCTTACTTGGAGATTATTTGTCTTTAAGCTCAAATAAACTTTTCTTATCTTTTCCTTTTTCCACTATCCTCCATTCAACGGACACAGGGTCGGAACGTTTTGCCATGAACCGCATCGCGACCGAACGGCTGTAGTTCTCCGCATCGGCGGCCGTCTGCCATTCGTAAAGCCCCTGGCACAATCCGGTCTCGTAATCCACCGCCCAGTACTTAGAACGGAAGCCGGAAAACCCCATAAAGATCATCATCGGGAGGAGGGAGAAACGGATATTCGCGCGGACGGACATTTTCTTCGGGCGGAAACGGACAACGAACACAGCCTGCGGCTCGGGCGCGTTTTTCCCCGGACGGATCACGACATGGCGGAATACGGTGAACTTCTTACCGTCGTCCATGGTGAGGACTTGCCCCTTACTTCCGGTATGATACTTTACCCGTCCGGCGACGAATAGGCCGATAGTTCGGAAAAACCCGAGTATGGGATTGGTCACTTTTTATCTTTCTTCGCACGGGCGCGTCCGGCTTCGCTCAGCATCCCGCCCTCCGGCCGGATCATTTTCTTAATATACCCCACCGCGCGGAAACGGACCGCCGACCAGTCGTCGTCGACCGCGATCTGGCTGACCGGCTCGAGTCCGGCGTTGCCGAGCACCCTCCAGCCCTCGTCGCGTGAAAGGTCGGAATTGTACTTCTTCGACGTCTTTTTCGGATAAGCAAACCAGAGTACCGCGTCGCCCTCGTAGGAATTCAGAACGGCGGGTGCGTACTTTTCCAGTTCGGCGGCGTCCTTCGCGAAAAGGAGCGCGAAGCCGTATTTCGTCCCGGCGTCGGGAACGCCGTGTACCTCGGTCGCCGCCTCGAATTCGGCGAGGCCCTCGGCGAACTCCGCGGGCGGGTTCACGATCAGCACGGGAGTCTGCGTTTTCAGGCTGAACTTGGACAGCAGATTTCTCATCGAATCCTCCATCGCAATAGGATAAGCAAGGATTCTGAAATGGGCAAACTTCGGGCGAGAAATTGTTTAGATTTTTACCTGGCCGATATTCCCGGCGATGAAGTCGATGACGTTGCGCGAGGTGGCGGAGACCACGTACGCGAACTTGATCTCGTTATCCTGCGGGATTAGTTGAAGAAGCCCGGTTCCCTGCGCGAGGTTGACCAACACCCCCGCGATGATCAGGAACTGCGCGAGGCCGATCACCCCGCCCAATAGCGAATCGAGCCATTCGAGCTCGAGGAACTCCACCACGTCAAGGATGAGATAGGTCAGCTTCTTCACGATAAAATAGATGACGATGAAAACGACGATGAAGATCACGATATACCCGACCTGCGAGGGCTGATCGCCGAAAATGTACGGCATGATAAGCGGGGCGAGTTTTCCCGACGCAAAGACCCCCGCGATGATCGCGAGCAGGCTGAAGATCATATAGATAAATCCCTTAGAAAAGCCCCAGATAAACCCGGCTATCAGGATGACGAATACGGCGATATCGATTGGATTCATTGCTCCTCCAGCAGTACTACGTTAGTATTATCGGAAGAGAAGCGCGGGAAATAAAACGCTAATGGAAAATCGCGAAGAGGGACGCGGATTTCACGAGGATGAGCACCACGAACAGCCCGAAGAGCGCGACGGTCACCCATGCTGTCACACGGAGGTATCCGCCGAGGACTTCCGATACCGGCTTGACCTTGGCGCGTTCACGGATACGGACGACGATCAGGAATACCGCGATACCGATAAACACGGCGAGCGCGGACAGGACATAGATTAATTTTCCGGCGGCCTGTATCATAAACACAAGGTACAGCAGTCCGATCTCGGCCACCAGTATCCCCGCCATGATCAGGTAGTACTTAAGGAGAGTCCAGTCTGTCTTGGCACGTGGGGCGTTTTCCTCGGAGACGGTGTTCGCTTTCCGTTCCGCCCTGCCCGACAGCGCGCTGTACAGTACCGACGCTATCCCGAGGGCTACGGGGATCAGGAAGATACCGTTACGCCACGCAACCAACGCCGCCGCTCCGCCGAGAAAGAGAACAATCCCCGCAGTGAGAGCGACGATCATCTTCGTGTTGCTTTCTTTATTTTGAGTCTGTTCCATATTATCCTCCGTTTGAGGCGCGGACTTCTTTCGCGCCGAATCTCTCTATATCCGCCCGTCCGTATGTCAGGGCGTCGTAGACTATTTCCAACGATTTCGATACCGAGTTCGTCCGTATCCACGGCCTGTCGCCCGGGAAGAGAAAACGCATCACAAACCCGCCGTTTCTGTCGCCGAACCCGATATACACCGTCCCGACAGGTTTCGCCTCGCTTCCGCCCGACGGCCCCGCGATTCCGGTGACCGCGATCCGGTAATCGGAATCGGAAATCTTTTTCAAACCTTCGAGCATCGCGAACGCAGTCTCGAAACTGACCGCGCCGTATTCTTTTATCGTTTCGCCCGGTACGCCGAGCAATTTTTCCTTCAGCATATCGGAATAGACATTGACTCCGCCGTAATAGACTTCCGAGCTCCCCGCGATATCCGTAACCGCCGCCGCGATCATCCCGCCGGTGCACGACTCCGCCGTGACAAGGGTCTTTCCCTGTGCGCGCATTCCGTCCACCACCGCCCGCGCGAGTGTAATATCGGGATCGTAGGAGTAAACCTTCCGCCGGATAAAAGGCGACGCTTCCATTAGTTCGCGGATAGCCGCGTGCGCGGTTTCGGGAGCCACCGACAGATCGGCGAAATCGAACCTCAGATCGACTAACCCCATCATCGCGATCGTCCCGAACCCGACGCCTGGGGGTAAAATCTCCTTCACCTTGTCGTTGAGAAGCCCCTCGGGCAATCCCATCGTTCTGGCATACACCGTCGGCCCCCATTCGGGAACGGACTGTTCCGCGCGGAGCTTCCCGGTGAGAAACCCGAGCATTCCCTTGAGCTCTGATGGTACTCCGGGGAACGACGCGATCCTGAGCGGCCTGCCGTTCCATGTCGTGTCTATATAAAATCCGGGCGCGGTGCCCTTGGGATTCTTCAGCACTTCCGAGCCTTCTATTACGAATGCCTGACGGCGGTTTCCTTCCGGCGGCGTGCGGCCGATCCGTGTGAAAAACACCTTGACCTGCTCGTAGACCTGCTCGTCAAACCCGATCTTCCGGCCGAGGAATTCCGCTACCGCCTCACGGGTCAAGTCGTCGACTGTAGGCCCGAGTCCCCCCGTGATGACTAGTACTTCCGAACGCTCCGCGAGAAAAGCGAGCGCCTCTTTGATTTCGGGAATACCGTCGCGCACAGCGAGTTTCGCGGCTGTGATCACTCCGGCGCCGAGCAGTTCGCGTTCGATATAGGTCGAGTTGGTGTCGACTATCCGGCCGTCGAGTAACTCGTTGCCGATAGTCAGGATAGACGCTTTCATAACAGCTCCTCGCGCGGATGTTAGGATAAGAGAGAAAGCGAAAAAAATCAAATTCCGCCCCGTTCGTCCGATACTATGGAAGAGGTGATAAATGGGATGTAAATACCGCCGCGAACGCAAAGAGATCAAGGGACACGCTTCGAGCATGGTCATCATCAAGTTCCGGGACGAGCTCGACGAGGAGAAGTTTGCGCGTGTGAAGGGAATCCTCGCGAGCGACCCGAAGGTCAGGGATATCCATTACCGCGGCAAAAAAATCTCGTTTCAGGCCGGCGACGGTGCCGACCTCGATTTCCTTGTCGATGTGCTCGAAAAGAACTCCTTTCTGATTGAAGAATAATTCCTTACGCCGGGATTTGATATTTTTCACCCGCTCAAATATAATAGCTCGTAAAAAATATACGGAGCGTACCATGAGTATTCAACTCGCGTATGCTTTATTTAAAAAAGTAAGCGGCAAATTAAAAATCGAAATCTACGCCGAAGTAGAAAATCTCGGGTTCGAAAAACGGGTTTGTATCAAAAATCCGGTCACCGGCGCGGAGTATTGCCTCGCGGGTTACGCGGGGTTCACCGGCGACAACCAGGAATGCTGGCATGCCGTTTTCGAGATCGGCGACGTTCCCCCCAACGGGCTCCCGTTCGTAATCGAGTACCGTAACGGCAGCGACGTATTTATCGACGACAACAACGGCAGTTATTATCTCATCTCGAACGATATGCCGGAGATCATGATTCAATCCGGTGCGATCTACCTGATCGACGCTTCCATCAACGGCGCGGTTTTTTCGGGCAGGATCGGTATCCGCAAGTCCGGCGAGATCTCCGAGGTCAAGGTGTTCTTCACGACTGACAAATGGCAGAGCGTGCAGGAGACCGCGGCGGTATTCTCCCACGACCTCCCGGCGCAATTCGGCGCATCGATCTATACCTTCACGGTGCGGATCAAGGACCTGAAAAACGCCGACTTCATCCACTTCTACCTTTCCTGCATGATCGGCTCCGAAACTTACTGGGGCAATAATTTCTCGCGCGACTATATACTCAAGGTAAAACCCTGATGACGGTCTATGACAAAATCGTTTCTATCCTGAAGAAGTCGGATATCCCCTATGACGAGATAGAGCACGCCGCGGTCGTCACTACCGACGACTCCGCGCGCGAACGGGCCCTCCAAAGCTGGACCATAGGCGCCGGAAGCAAGAACATCCTTTTTCACGCGAAGGGTAAGTTTTACCTCGTGGTGACGACCGCCGGAAAGCAGATCAAGGCCCGGATGTTCAAAAAGGAGTTCGGCACAAAGGATATCCGTTTCGCGACCGACGAAGAAGTTTCCGCGAACACTGGATGCCGCCCGGGTTCCGTTCCGCCGTTCGGCCACACATCCGGCACCATTCCGATCTATATCGACCGCGAAATTTTCACCCTCGAACGTTTCATGTTCAATCCCGGCGATCCCGGGCGAAGTATCCGGCTTACCCCGGAAGGCCTGACCGCCGCCCTGTCCGTTTTGCCCAACCCGGTCTTTACGTTCGAATCCGGAGAATCCGGTATAATTATTAAAAAAATATCGAACTGACGAGGGATTCCGACATGCAACTATCTATCCTTGTTTTCTTATTATGCATTATGACTTTACCTCTTGGCGCGGAACAAAACTTCGGAATTACACTTCCTGGCGGGTATCATTTGAACGGGTATCTCGGCACGGTGGGCACGGGAAAAATGTACCACCAGACAAAGTATGGTGAATGGGGCACTATTAACGGAGACTGGGGGATGACCAACCGCGCGGACGGTTATTTCACGATTTCCGGCACCAATCTATTAGCTAATCCCTATCCAAAGATGGCGGTCTCCGTATTTCATGAAACATCCGGCGTAGGAATTAAATATTTCCAGGAGGGTCCGGGATTTTTCGAATATACAATATTTTTCAAGCTCAATCAGGGAAGCTATCGGATAACCCTTTTGGCTGGGCCGGACGATAAAGGTGTCTGGATAAGGATGGCGAAATTTTATATTATTAATATCAATACCAACAACTTGTCGTACCTGGTACCCTCCTATTGGGTACAATCGCTCGATCCTGCAATAATTAAGCAGGTGCAGGAAATAACCATGGGGCTCTCGATGGAAAAGGAAAAAGTCCTTGCCATCCACGACTGGGTCGCGAAGCATTGCAGTTACCATTCCGATCCGGACAGTGAGGATACGGCGTTGCAGGTGCTGCAGACTGGAAAGGCTGTCTGCCGGGGATACAGTTCGCTAACCGCCGCATTATGCCGTGCGATAGGGATCCCCGCTAAATGCATACTGGGTGTGAAAAAAGAGAACGGTGTAACTAAGAGTATTCACGGGTGGAACGAAGTTTACTACGACGGAGCATGGCATATCGTTGATGTGACCAAGGACGACCCGGTGTTATCCAAAAGCGGGCATAACGATTATCCCGACGGGAAAAACATCAAGCATAAATACTTCGATCCCGACCGTGGCGAATACTGTAACCAATATGCAAAAACGGTGGATATCATACAGAAATAGCTCGAACGTTTCATGTTCAATCCCGGCGATCCCGGGCGAAGTATCCGGCTTACCCCGGAAGGCCTAACCGCCGCCCTGTCCGCATTGCCCAACCCGGTCTTTTCGTTCGAGGCAGCCGAACCCCTCGCGGTCATCGAGGAGCTGATAAAGTACGCGCCGGGCGAATAATACAAAACCCTCCGCCTGCGTCCTATGCCTAAAATACTCCTTCCCTCCGCTTGAAAAAAAACGCCGTTGTTCTTACAATAATACCGATTCGAAGGAGGCGCGAATGGTAGCCAAAGTCGAGAAAGCCACCCCCGAGAAACTCCAGGAACTCGGCGTACGGAAATGGCCGATCTGGGAGAAAGAAAAGAGCGTTTTCGACTGGGAATACGACGAGCAGGAAATCTGCTACTTCCTCGAGGGTAAAGTCAAGGTCACCTCAAAACCCGGCGGTGAAAGCGTCGAATTCGGAAAGGGCGATATCGTGACATTCCCGAAAGGCCTAAAATGCGTCTGGGAAGTGATCGAGGACGTCAGGAAACATTACTTTTTCGGGGAACTATCCAAATAAAAGGCAGGTAATCGATGAATATCCTGGTAATCGGGAGCGGCGGACGCGAAAGCGCGATCGCATGGTCGGTCGCACGAAGCCCGTTGGTGCGGAAGGTCTTTATCTCTCCCGGCAACGGCGGAACTCTCAAGTACGGCGAAAATATCCTCCTGTCATTGGAGTACCCGTTCGGCGAGGTCATCGACTTCTGCGAGGACGCCGAGATCGATCTTGTGATCGTTGGGCCGGAAACTCCGCTTGTGGACGGCATAGTCGATTGTCTGCGCCGCGAAGGGATCAAGACGTTCGGGCCGACCAAGAAGGCCGCCCAGCTCGAGGGAAGCAAATCGTTCATGAAGGAATTCCTCGCCCGGAATACCATCCCTACCGCGCGCTTCAGGATATTCGACGACCCCAAGGCCGCGGTCGAGTATGTCGCGGGAGCTGGGAAGCCGTTCGTTGTCAAGACCGACGGACTCGCGGCGGGAAAGGGCGCCATAGTCAATAAGACGGTACAGGAAACATTGGATTCGATCAATAGAATTATGGTCAAACGCGAGTTCGGCGACGCCGGGAACAGGATTGTCGTGGAAGACCTCCTCGAGGGCGAAGAAGTCAGCGTGTTCATCCTGACCGACGGCAAGGACTACAGGTGGCTCGCGTCCGCTCAGGACCATAAGCGCATCTTCGACGGCGACGAAGGGCCGAACACCGGAGGGATGGGCGCATACGCCCCGGTGCCGTTTCTCGATAGCGTGACACGGACAATGATAGAAGAGAACATCATCAAACCGACCGTCGCCGGGATGGCCAAAGAGGGCAATCCGTACACAGGAATCCTTTACTTCGGGCTGATGCTCACGCCGAGCGGGCCGTCGGTAATCGAGTATAATGTCCGTCTGGGCGACCCCGAGGCGCAGGTGATCCTGCCGCTCCTCGAGACTGATTTCCTTACCGCGGTCTGGGCGTGTATGCACGAGGAACTGTCGCGGCTGACATTCGGTTACTACGACGGCTACTGCACGGGTGTGGTGATCGCGGCGGAAGGGTATCCCGACAGCTACCGGAAGGGCGATCCGCTTGCGGGGAGCTTCGGCGATGAAACCAACTGTTTCGTCTTCCATGCCGGTACGAAGGCGTTATCCGACGGGCGCGTAGTCACTAACGGCGGCAGGGTGCTCTGCGTATCCGCGCTGGGGACGACCCTCGAACAGTCGATCCGCCGCGCGTACGAGAAGGCCGCGAAGATCGATTTCGCCGGCAAGTACTACCGTAAGGACATCGGCGCAAAGGGTTTGAAGGCGATCAAGAACAATAACATCAAATAAGGCGGCATCATGTTTACGGTTTTAAAAGGGATTTGGTTAAAGATCGCGGTCATTATCGGAGTGCTGGTACCGGGGCTTTTCGCTGGCCATGCATTCGCGCAGAACATCACTTCCGGCTTCGGGCCGTATATGACCTATTCCAGTAAAAAGGCTAAAAGCGTAACGGTCGCTTACTTCACCGGAAAGAAAGAAAAATTCAATCTCAAGATACATGACGGTAAGATCGTCTTTGTAAAGAAAGAAAACAAGGTTAAGTTTCATGCGTTTCCGGTCAAGGTCGAACCCTCGAAGAACTACCAGTTCACAATCGAGTCCCTGATCCCGCAGTTCCACGGAAAGCAGTCCTGCCTCTCGATGTTCCCGGCCGACAAGTTCCGTTTCGCCGTGTTCGGCGATACCGCGGAGAGTTTGAACGATTTCTCGAAGATGAGCGAAACCGTCAAGCAGTTCGCACCGAACTTTTTCATCATACCCGGTAACCTCACGAAAGACAGCTACAATTTTGACGAATGGCAGAAATTCTTCACCGCCGGGGAAAAGCTTTTCAAGGGTTGTGTGTTTATGCCGGTAGTCGGGGTAAAGGATTATTACGGCCAAATTTGGGAAAAGCTTTTCGATGTATCCAATAAACGTTTCCCGTTCTACTCCTACGAACTTCCCTACGCGACGGTGATCGTGCTCAATACCGGGATGTACCTCGAAAAGGATTCCGCGCAGTATATCTGGCTTGTCGAGGAACTGAAAACCGCGAAGTCTAAATGGAAGATCGTCGTGTTCCATCACGCGCCGTTCTCGACCACCGCCAAGAAGAACGATAAATCCATGCCGCAGATCCACGCGACACTGATCCCGTTACTCGAGCAATACAAGGTCGATCTCGTGATTAACGGGATGGACAACCTGTACGAGCGTTCGGTAAAGAACGGGATCTTGTATATCACGGGCGGGAGCGTCTCGCCGATCACCGATACCCCGGGAAGCGATAACCCGTACCGCCAGTTTGAGTATCACGCGAAGAACGTGTTTACGCTGTTCGATGTCGCTAGCGATTCGATCACTGTCACGGCGCACACGCTCCAGAACGAGACGGTGGACACGTTTCAGCTTAAGAAGTAAACCGCTGTTTTACCATCAGTAATCTGCGCTAAAAATATTTCCACCTCGTCTAACCGATCCCGCGTTTCGGCGTCTGATATATATGAAAACAACACACCGAATAACACATACATCGCGGGGGCACACACCCACTGTGTCCCCGCTCCTCCTCAAAACAAGCGTATACACCTCCTTCGATTGATAAGGAAAGGCGCCCGTAAAAAAGGCGCCTTTTTCTTTTCCTGCCCCTTGACACCGGGGAAAGGATATGCTACAATATCTCTGTGACTATTTATTATATTTAGTCACTGCGAGGAGTGTCTATGCCGAGAGCGTTCAAGCCGGAAGAACGGGAACTGATCCGCCGCGATATCATGAAGTCCGGAAAGGAGCTTTTTTCCGCCTACGGGATCAAGCGCACCAATATCGAAGATATCGCGAAGGCCGCCGGGATCGCCAAGGGCTCGTTCTACATCTTCTACGATTCCAAGGAAGAACTCTTTATGGATATTATGGAAGAACTCGAAGCAAAAAACAGGGACGCCGTCGTCAATGAGTTTTTCCGTGAACCGTTCAAGCCGAGGGAGACGATGAAGAAATTCCTGCGCTACCAGATGGAGGCGGTGGAGAAAGAGCCGATTTTCAGGGTTGTCACCGATAAGGACGAATACACAAATCTTCTCCGGCGGCTTCCCCCAGAACGAGTCGAGGCGCATTTGAAGAACGACGCAGACCATAATATCACGGCGTTTTTATCGCTTCTGCGCGACGATAAAAAGCATATTGCCCCCGAGGCCATTTCCGGCTTGTTGAAGCTCATGTTCTTCTCACTCCTGCATAAGAAGGAAATCGGAGAAAATGTTTTCGACAAGGTACTCGATCTCTTCATCGACATCGTCTGCGATTCGCTTATCAGAGAATAGGAGGTTTCATGATAAACGTTAAGGATTTGCATTACGCCTACCCCGGCGCGCCGGCCGAGGCGGTACGCGGCTTAAACTTCAATATCGAGCCGGGCGAGATATTCGGCTTCCTCGGGCCGTCGGGCGCGGGTAAGTCGACCACCCAGAAGATTATCATCGGCATCCTGCGAGGGTACGCCGGAGCCGCTATTGTCAACGGCACCGAAGCAGGAAAGGCTGGCCCGGAGTTCTACGAACATATCGGGGTCTCGTTCGAGTTCCCCAACCTGTTCGGCAAACTGACCGGTATCGAGAACCTCCGTTTCTTCGCGTCGCTCTACTCCGGCAGGACCGAGAACCCCTCGGAACTGATGAAGCGTGTCGGGCTATACGACGACCGCGATGTCCGGGTGGCGAACTATTCCAAAGGAATGAAGATGCGCCTGAACTTCTGCCGTTCGCTGCTCAATATGCCCGATCTCCTTTTCCTCGACGAACCCACCTCCGGGCTCGATCCTGTCAACGCCCGGATTATAAAGGATATCATCCTCGAAAAGAAGGCCTCCGGTAAAACCGTTTTCCTGACCACCCATAATATGACCGATGCCGACGAACTCTGCGACCGTGTGGCGTTCATTGTGGACGGCACTATCTCGGCGGCGGATTCCCCCCGTGAGCTGAAAATCAAGTACGGACGGAAGACCGTCCGTGTCGAGTACCGGAATAACTCTACGGTAAAAAGCGAGGAGTTCGACTTCGACGGGATCGGGGGAAACAAAAAGTTCCTCGACATCCTGAAAAACGAGAAGATCGAAACAATCCATTCGCAGGAAGCATCGCTCGCGGATATCTTCATTAAGCTCACCGGCCGCGAACTGGGCGCCGTTCCCGGGGAGGCGTCATGACTCGTTTCATCGCGGTCTTAAGCTACCAGTTCGTCCTGCACTTCCGCCACGGGTTCTACTACGCTTACACCGTGCTGACAGCACTCTACATCGTCATGCTCAATCTCATCGAGCCGTCCGCACGGGCGCCCATCGCCGCATTGATCGTTTTCACCGACCCGTCGGTACTGGGCTTCGCCTTTATCGGCGGACTGATCCTGATGGAAAAGGACGAGAACACCCTCCAGAACCTTTTCGTCACACCGATCCGTGTGTGGGAATACATCGCCGCGAAAGATCTTTCGCTTTCCGCGCTCGCGCTTGTGACAAGCTCGCTCATCGCGGTTACTTCGGTCGGCCTCGGGTTCAACTGGGCGCTCTTCCTCACCGGCATCCTTCTGACATCGACCGTGTTCATCCAGATCGGGATCGTCGCGGTGAGCAGGGTAAAAAGTGTCAATGCCTACTTCCTCACGGCTGTCGTGTATCTGACACTCTTCTTCGTACCCGCGCTCGACTACTACGGCGTCCTGACATCCTACGTTTTCTGGGCGTTCCCGACATGGGCGTCCATCACCCTGATAGGCGGCGCGTTCGATCCGTCGAAGATCGAACCTCTCCGTATCGCCGCGGCCTACGCCGTGATGGCGGTATGGAACATCGGGACGTTCCTATGGGCGAGAAAACGTGTCGAAGATGGGATTGTCCATGTTCAAGGGGAGAAAAAATGAAAAGAATAGCCGCATTACTGAAAACCGATATTAAAAGTATCAGCCGTGACAGCATCCTGATCGCGATCACGTTAGCGCCGATCCTGATCGCGCTCGTCTTCAAGTTTGGAATTCCGCCGCTCAGGGAACTTGCCGCGCCCTATTTCGAACTTCGGGACTACTACCCCCTTATCACCGCGTTCTTCCCGGTGATCGTCCCGTCGATGTACGGGTTCGTGATCGGGTTCATGCTCCTTGACGACCGTGACGAGAACACATTGACCGCCCTCGCGGTGACCCCGCTCGGCAAGATGGGTTATGTCTGGTACAAGTTATCCATCCCGACACTGACGAGTCTTGTGATGGTGCTCGCGCTGACCCCGTTCATAGGGCTGATGCAATTCGACTTTATCCGGTTCATCCCGGTCGCGCTCATGACTTCACTCGAGGCGCCGATCGTGACGCTATTCCTCAGCTCGTTCGCGAGCAACAAAGTCGAGGGACTGGCGCTGGCAAAGCTGGACGGCGTGTTCTTCCTGCCGATGTGCGTCCCGTTTTTCACGAAATCGCCGCTCCAGTATATCGGCGGGATCATGCCGTCGTTCTGGGCGGGTAAATCGTTCGAGTCGCTCTCCGCCGGATGGGAAGTCTTTCTGCCCGTGCTCCTTCTTGGGTTCGCGAGTCATTTTTTGTTTCTCATCCTCGGGTATCTGAAATTCCGCACCCGGCTCAACTGACGAGTTTTCGCCCGCCGCTTGACAAATCCCGCTTCCTCCCGTAAGATTTTTATACTAACAGCGGAGGGACGGTGAAATGAAAGGTTTATCGTTGTTCACGGGAATTCTGATTGCGCTATCGACACTGTCCTGCGGCGGGCAGGCTGTCAAGAAGCAGGACAAGCCGTCAGACACCGCCTCGGCGCAGGATAAAATCGCGCAGGGTTTCGACCTGACAGGAAAGACTGGGGGTAAGGCGGTCAAATCGCCGCTGCCGCCCGACCATGACAAGTACCAGAACAGTAAAAGCGCGCCCGTGCAGGTCTACCTCGGCGGTGAGGACACCCTCAAACTCTCGCCCGTGCCCTCGGTGATCGGCTACTCCCTGCCGTTCGCGGGCTGGACCAAGTATAAGATTCTCTGGATCCAGATAAAAAGCTCCGGCGGAAAGTCCCACGATATCAAATTCATGCCGGATTGGGACGGGAATTTCAATGTCTACTATCTCCTGAAGGACGGGGCTGGGAATTACAAGGTGACCGTTTTCGGCGCGGACAGTATCGACGCGAAAACCTTCCAGGCCCTCGCGGCATTCGGAGTGCAGTCCGAGAAGGATATCCCGCAGGATAAGAAGAAGCTCTTCCTCAATCCGTACGTCCTCGCATTTGTCGACGCCAACATGGGCCAGCAGGTCGGACGCGGCGAGTGCTGGGACCTCGCTCAGGCGGCGCTCGATCTCTTCAGCGCGGATTGGGTGAGGACGACCGATTTCGGTATTCCGCTCGATCCTGAAAAGGACGAAATCCTGCCCGGTGACATCATCCAGTTCAGTACGGTGAAGATCACGATCAAGACGAAAAACGGAACGACATGGGAGACCTACGGCAGTCCCGATCATACGGCGATAGTCTATAAGGTGCTCGGTAAACTCCATTACGAAGTGGCGCACCAGAATGTGATGAATAAGAAGACGGTGCTTGTGAGCGAGCTCGACCTGAACTACAAGACGTCCGGGCAGGTCTGGTTCTACCGTCCGGTGATGGGGCTCGTGCAGAATTGATAATAAGCAGTTTTAAAACTCGTGAGTGATCGAGTACTGTTAAAGAAGAAAGAAATTATTTTATCATTGCGATACCGCCTGCCTTCTACCGAAGGTAGACAGGCGCTACAGAAACTTATTGAAGCGCGGTAGAAGCAATCGGTGTAATTTATTTTCGAATAATGAAATAGATTGCTTCGCTACACTCGCAATGACAAGGCTATTCCTCATATGTATGATAATTCCCTATTATTTACGAGTTTTTAGAAGTGCCTTTGATTCATTATTTTCTCTTGATGAACGGACGGCCGGTTTTCTCTCTTTTCACCGGGAAGAAATGGCTGTGGACAAGCCGCATATCCTCGACCGTAAAAAACGTTCCCGGATTGAATGTTTCCACGAGATCGATATACGCTTCCACCTGCTTGCGTTCCATCACGGAGAAGATCAGTTTGACAGGCCCGGTCGCGCCCCCGCCATCGAGAACGGTGATTCCGAATTTATTCTGCCTCAGGAAATCGATGAGTTCGCCGCAGTCATCACGGGCAATCACCCGCACAAGCACCATCCCGAGAGAAAGCCGTTTCTCGATATAGATGCCCAGGAAGTTGCCCATCGCGAAACCTGCCGCGTAGACGACCATGTAAACAAGATTGTCGAGATTTCCCATGATCTGCCTCATCGCGAGAAGCCAGATCATCACCTCGAAGAAACCGATCAGCGGTGCGAGGAAACGGTATCCTTTCCCGATAAAGATGACGCGCATCGTGCCGAGGCTGACATCGCAGAGCCGCCCGCAGAAGATCAAAAGCGGCAGTAAGCCCCATTTGAATAGATCGCTTTGTAAAAAGAACGCCCACCATTCCATGTCAAATCCCCTGGGTGTATATATCGGAAATCGCGGTGTGCTTCTTCAATCGCGAATCACAATCCGGTTTTTTGCAAAGAAGGAGCGGGAATGGTATACTGTATCGAATCATATCGGGAAAGGATGAGATTGTATCAAGGGGTAATGAATGATGAGGTTTTTTGGGGCTATCGTCTTTACGGTTTTACTTGTTTCGTATTCCGGAGCGGGATCGTCCAAGGAATTTAAGCAGGTAATAATAGAGCCTCAAGATAAATCGGGCTCCGATCTGTCGTTAAAGGTATTTATCGATGAGCTGAAATCAATCGTTCAGGAAAAAGATATCGAAGGACTGAAATCGGTATGCGCGAAGGATATTTTTTATTCCAAAGCCGAAAAGCCGGGAATTGCCGGCTTTATCGAATATTTCGGTCTCGATGAAGACCCGGGCGACCCGTTTTTCTGGAACGGCTTTGAGCAAATTTTGTCGCGGGGCGGAGACTTTGCTAAGGGCTCAAAAAACGCATATCTTATCCCCTATTGGTACGGCGCGTTCCCGCAAGTAATGGATGCCGTTAAGAATGTGTGCGCCCAGCCTTGTATCGCAAATATGAAGAATACGCCGGTCTACAAGAATCCCGACAAAAAAGGGAAAATCCTAAAATCCGTATCCTACGAAGTATTAATCGTGCTTCAATACACCCCGGGAGATGATAATAATATCTATTACAAGGTGAGGACATACGGCGGCATGGAAGGATATGTCCTGGCGGAAAATATCTATCTCGAATACAGCCTTCACGCGACATTGAAAAAGATCAACGGAAAATGGAAGATCGCCGAACTCACCAAGGGATAAGCGGTCTCCCCAAACCGAATTCTTGAAACCTGTCTCAATCTTAAAACGGATTATTGCGAAGAAACCCGGGGAATAGTATAATTAACCCGGACAAATTCAGGAGGAAAAAATGAACCTTTTTAAATCGGGCAATCCGGCGTTCATGAAGAGTACGTTCGAGTCCGGCGCGGAGACGATAGAAGGCGGGAGCGTCATGACCCTTCAGGGCACGATGCTGAAAACTCTGCTTCTTTTCGTCCTGCTCCTTCTACCCGCGGGGTTCGTGTGGAATATGTTCTTCAAGGGCGAATACCTCGACATGGTGATGCCCGTCCTGATCGGCAGTTCGATCCTCGCGGCTATTCTCGGCGTGGTCATCATCTTCGCGAAGAAAGCCGCTCCTTACCTCTCGCCGATCTACGCGGTCGCGGAAGGCGTCGTCCTCGGCACATTGTCGGCGTTCGTAGAAATGCAGTTTAAGGGAATAGTCATACAGGCCGTCATGATCACGTTATGTATCTTCGCGGCGATGCTCTTCATCTACGCGACCGGGATCATCAAGGTGACGAACGGGCTCCGCACCGGCATCTTCGCCGCGACCGCGGGCGTAGCATTGATGTACGGCGTCAACATGATCATGCGCCTCTTCGGCGGCGGGATGCCGTTCCTGCACGAATCGAGCCCGCTCGGGATCGGGATCAGCGCGGTCGTCTGTATTATCGCCGCGCTCAATCTGCTCCTCGACTTCGAGTTCATCAAACAGGGCTCGCAGGGCTCGCTTCCGAAGTATTACGAATGGTACGGCGCGTTCGGCCTGATGATGACGCTGATCTGGCTCTACCTTGAAATTCTTCGCCTCCTGACAAAACTGAGAAACAGGTAAACGGATAAATATCGAACGAACGAACGAACGAACGAGGGAAAGATGAATGTTGAGTTACGGTCTTACAATCCGGACCCGGAGAAGAATATCGAGTTTAACGCCCGAATCTGCTACGACTCCCATAGCAAGATCAGCGAGGATTCCTACAAGAGCTTTCTGCCGACCTTGATGAAGAACGGGCATCTTTCCATTTTCGAACACTCATGGGCGAGTTTCTATATCGACGGGATATCCCGCGCGGCATCCCACCAGTTGGTGCGGCACCGGATCGCGAGTTTCACCCAGCGCTCCCAGCGTTATGTCACCGAGTCGCATTTCGAATATATCGTGCCGGATTCGGTCGCCGCAAGCCCCCAAGCTCTCGCGCTCTACGAGGGTGCGATGAAAAGTTTACAGGAAGGCTATCGTCTCCTGCTCGAAATGGGTATCCGCAAGGAAGACGCGCGTTTTCTTCTGCCGAACGCCACCCCGACATCGCTGACGATCACCGCGAATTTCCGGGAATGGCTCCATATCATCGACCTCCGGGTCAGCCCGCATGCCCAATGGGAAATACGGGAGATGTGCGCGGTCGTATGGAAACGACTCTACCAGATCGCGCCTATCGTGTTCGGCCCGACCTACTTCCAGCATTGGAGCAAGGACTTCGATTATAAGCTGAAAATCTTCCAGGAAGAGATCGCCATTCTCGATCCGAGGGATTGATGGAGCTCTTTCAAAACGCCAACCTGCCTCTCTCGCGGCGGATGATGCCCAAGACATTGGATGAGTTTGTCGGACAGACCCATCTCACGGCAAAGGGCAAGCCTATCGCCACGATGCTGGAAAACCGCATCCTGCACTCGATGATCTTCTACGGCCCGCCCGCCACCGGGAAAACCAGTCTCGCGGAAATCCTTTCGCGCGAGTTGAAGTATTACTTCGCGCTGTGTAACGCCCTCACCCTCGACAACGACGAAATCCGGAAGATCATCTACAGCGCGGAACAACGGAGCCTCGCCGGGGAAAAGACAGTCGTCTTCATCGACGAAATCCACCGCCTGATCAAACCCAAGCAGGACGCGTTTCTGTCCGCTATGGAGAATGGTATCGTTACGCTGATCGGCGCGACCACCGAAAACCCCTATTTCATCATCCAGCCCGCGTTCCGTTCGCGGCTTTTCATCTACGAATTCAAGATACTCGGCAGAGAGGATATGGACAAGATACTCCAGCGCGCCCTTGCCGAAGACGCCTCGCTGAAGAAGCTCAGCATCGAGTTTGAGTCCGGGGCGCGGGAGAAGCTGATCGAGTACACGCCCGACCCGAGGATGATGCTCAACACCCTCGAGTTGTCCGTGCTCTCGCAGGGTGCGGCTGAGACATACAGGGTCACCGAGGAAGGCATCCTCAACATCCTCCAGAAAGCGGAGACGCGTTACTCCTCCGAAGAGGGACATTACGACGTCATCTCAGCGTTCATCAAGTCGGTGCGGGGAAGCGCGCCCGACGCCGCGATCTATTACCTCGGGATGATGCTCGAGAGCGGCGAAGACCCGCTTTTTATCGCACGCCGGTTGATTATACTCGCGAGCGAGGATATCGGCCTCGCCTATCCCGAAGCCCTCCCCGTGGCTGTCGCGTGTTATCAGGCCTGCCAGTTCATCGGCCTGCCTGAAGCCCAGCTCGTGCTGTCGGAAACGACCCTTCTGCTCGCGGGTGTGCCCAAGAGCAATTCCGTCCTCTGTATCAATAAGGCCCGCGAGGAAATCCGTAACGGCAACACGATGAAAGTACCGCCCTATCTCAAGAACGCCGTTTTCGAGGCGGAGAAGGATTTCGGCAAGGGTGTCGGGTACAAGTATCCCCATGGCTTTCCGAACCATTTCGTCAACGAGAAGTATACCGAGAAGGACGTGCAGTATTACGAGCCCGGCGATCTCGGTTTCGAGAAGAAGATACGCGACTGGCTCGACAAGATACGCTACGGGAACTAAACACGCGCTTCATTGACAAACAAAGCCTCTTCCTGTATGATAATTGAAAGCATTTCTTACCGGGAATTCGTATGAATAACAAAGTAGTAAAAATCGCGTTTATAGAAAGCAATCCGAGGGACGCCGAGCAGATTATCGGGATTCTCGAGAACCCGCCCGCCGGGGAAAACGTTAGGTTCGATTTTCAGTTCACTATATTTGACAAACTGAACGCCGCGCGGAAAGCCCTGAACGAGGAGCAGTTCGACCTGATTCTACTCGACCTCCTCCCGGAAGAAAAACAAGGCTCCGAAGCGTTCGTATTCCTCGCGGAATATGTCCAGAAAATCCCGACGATTATCCTCTCGGGCAGCGAAGCCCACGGCCCGGCAATGGATGCGGTCAACATGGGCGCGCAGGACTGTCTCATCAAGGATAATGCCGATTACAGTTCGCTGACCCGTTCGATCACCTATGCCGCCGAACGTCACCGTCTCGCCCGTGAGTTCCGTGAGAACGAGGCAAAGCTCAAGAGTATCTACACCCAGGCTCCGATCGGGATCGCGATCTACGACGAGAACGGCTCCCCCGCCTATATCAACGACATCTTTATCACATTTTTCGGTATCGCCGATCCGGCCCATTTCCGTACGATTAAGCTGTTCGACAGCCCGTTCATCACTCTCGAATCGGCCGAAATCCTCCATTCGACGGGCTCGGTGAAGTATGAGAAGAAGATGGATTTCTGTAAAATACCCGACATCTCCAACAAGGACTGCGTCAGCTATTTCTCCGTCGCGATCAACCGTCTGAAGAACGAAGACGCGGACGGGCTTTCCGGGTATCTGGCGACCTTGCAGGATATCACCTCGCAGAAAGAGACCCAGAACCAGCTCAAGCAGTTTAACGAAAAGATAAGGACAGAACTGAAATTCGCGGCGCGGCTCCAGCAGTCGATGGAACCCGAGAGGATGATCGACAACGAGCTTTACCGTATCTACACCAGCTATTACCCCTGCGAGGAGATCGGGGGGGACTACCTCGAGATCATCAAGATCGACGAGCTGATCTTCATCATTTCCGGCGACGTTTCCGGGCACGGCCTGATCGCGGCGCTCTTCACATTTCTCATGCGCGGTATTATCCGCACTATTCTCGCCGGGGTGATCGACACCCAGACCCTTCTGGAAAAGGTCGCGGTCGAGCTCAACGACTACCTGATCGAGGGATATTTCATCACAATGTCCGTCCTGCTGATCGATCCGGAAGAAAGAATGCTATACTATACACGAGCCGGGCATCCGCCGTTTATAATCTACAATCCGCGCCGGGTCGAGATGGTCGGGAACCGCAGCAGTTTTATCTCGCCGATCTTCACCGAGCACAAATGGGACACCGGGCAAATCCAGCTCGAGATTGACGACAGGATTTTCCTCTTCACCGACGGGCTTTTCGAGATACAGGACTCCAAAACCGGGGATCTCCTCGGTGTCAGCTATATTTTAAACCTTGTCGAGCAATATAAATCTCTAAATCCGACCGATATGATAGAAAAAACCGTTCATCATCTCCGTGAAATCTACGGGCAGAAGACCTTCGAGGACGATATCAGCATCATGGTCTACGAACCGAAATAATCAATGGATTAAACCTCTTTATGGTAAGACTCCGCTTGACAAAACGCCTTTTGTTCTTTAAATTGAATTATGAAAAAAAAGCGAATTATCCCGAATGTTCACGATTGTCTGAGCCGGATCGATATTCTGCTTGTCGAAGACGAACCGCTTGTCCGTGAGAGTATGGAGCGTATCCTGAAACGGCGAGTCCGGGAAATCTATAGCGCTCCCAACGGCGAGGAAGGCCTTGCCCTATTCAAAGAAAAAAATCCCGATATAGTCATCACCGATATCCGAATGCCGGTCATGGACGGTCTCGAGATGATCAAGGAGATCAAGAAGCTCCGTAAAGTCCCGATCATCATCACTACCGGCTATAACGACGAAGAGTTCCTGATCGAGGCCATCGAACTCGGCATCGACCGTTATATCAAGAAGCCTATCAGCCAGAACCGGCTGGTCGACTCGCTCACCGAGGTCGCGATCCTTTTGACCGAGCAGAACAGACTCGATACCGCTAACCGCCTTCTCCAGACGATCATGGATGTTATCCCGTCGTTCCTGATGATCACCGACGGGCAGGATATCGTCAAACTTAATCAGACATTCCTGACCTTCATGGGGTTCGCGTCGTTCGAGGAATTTCAGCGGAGCGGAAAAACCCTCGACGATTACCTTTCTCCCAAGGAAAAGGATTTCTATTCGAAAAAGAAGTTTCCGGTCTGGTTTGCGGAAATCGCCCAGCACCCCGGCCTCGATTTTACTATGTACCTCAAGGGGCCGGACGACGGGCCCGAGGACGCCCATACGTTCCTCGTGCATATCACGTCGATTCCGGACAACGGACAATACCTGCTGTCGTTTAACGACATCACCCTTCTGGAAACCATCAAGTCGCTCTACCATGAGCTATCGATGAAGGACCCGTTGACAAGGATCTACAACCGGAAAAAGTTCCTCGACGAACTCCAGTCCGAGGTTCACCGTTCGACACGTTATAACCACACCCTCTCGCTTGCGCTTTTCGATATCGACTTCTTCAAACGTGTCAACGACACCTACGGACACCAGACGGGCGATAAGGCCATCCTGCAGATCGTCAAACTGATCCGGAACAGCATCCGGACGGAAGATATATTCGGCAGGTACGGCGGCGAGGAGTTCGTGATCTGCCTGCCCGAAACCGGGATTGCCGAGGCGACGCTGATCGCGGAACGCCTGCGGTTTAAGATATCCCAACTCGAAACGGAGTGCGCGGAACCGATCACATGCAGTTTCGGCGTCACCCAGCTGATCGGCGGCGAGAGTGTCGACGAACTCATCAAGCGGGCGGACAACGCACTTTATGCCGCGAAAAACCGCGGCAGGAACCGTGTGGAAGTCCTTCTGCGGAATAAAGAAGTGAAAGGAAACCCGGAGAAGGCTCCTCCGCAAAGCTATGAAGAAATCAAGACGATGTGCTATACCACCGGATCGGAAGAACAGCCGTCCCTTTGCGCGATCTATACACGGCGCAGTATCCGGCACTACCGTCCCGAGCAGGTCCCGTCGGAAATGATCGATCTGATCCTCCGTGCGGGAATGGCCGCGCCGTCCGCGGGAAACCAGCAGCCGTGGCATTTTGTAGTGATAGACCGGCGCGAGACACTCGACCGAGTTCCGGATATTCACCCCCATTCGAATATGATACTGGAAGCGCCTGTGGCGGTATTGGTATGCGGCGACCCCTCGCTCGAGAAGCACGCCGGATATTGGGTGCAGGATTGTTCCGCGGCTACGGAGAATATGCTGCTGGAAGCTCAAATCCTCGGATTGGGTTCCGTTTGGCTCGGTGTTTATCCCAGGGAGGATCGTGTCGGGGGCTTAAGAAAACTGCTCTCGATACCGGACGGGATAATTCCGTTTTCGCTCTTGCCGATAGGCTACCCGGCGGTGTACAAGCCCCCCGCCGACAGGTTCATCCCCGAGCGGATATCGAATAACGAATGGGGATTGGCGAGACAAGTATTGGAGAAATAATTTTTTATAAGGTGGTGCGTATGTCCAGACAAAAAAAAGCCCGGATTATTCAGGGCCCGCCCAAGGTTTCAGTGTTCAAGCCGCAGGGGGTAAAAATCGATCCGCATGACGAGGTGCAGCTTCTGCTCGAAGAGTACGAATCGATCAGGCTCTGCGACTATGAAGACCTCTTCCAGGAAGAGGCCGCCGAGAGAATGGGAGTTTCCCGTCCTACCCTCACCCGTATCTATGACAGGGCAAGGAAAAAAGTCGCCAAGGCTTTTACCGAAGGGAAACCTATCGTCATACAGGATAAATGAGCCTGACCCGTCAAGAAGGGCGGTAATACTCGAGGCTTTTCATAAAACTCCGATAATGTAGATAAAAATCGGAGCCTTTGATGATTCGTCTTTTATCGCTCTTTTTCATCGCATCCGCTTTCATTTTAAGCGGGTGCGGTGCGGGTAATTACCTCAACAGCGATTCTTTCAGGATCGAGTACGGGTGTAAGACACGTTGTACCGGGAAACAGAAAGAGTCCGTGATCGGATTCTGGATCGAAGCGCGGAATGCCGTATGGAAGGACGTCGCCTCGATAGAAATCCTCTGCGCGGGCGAGACCGCCGCGATCAAGCCCAAGGCGGGTGATATGGAGTTCCGGTTCGACGATCAATCGCTCGTGTTTCTCCAGATACCGCTCCTGAAAAAGTCGATGCTGGATAAGAAGATCGAACTGATCATCCGCGCAAAGAACGGCGCGGTATATCATTACGACGATTTCGAGATGTCCAAGCTGAAGGGCACTCTCAGCGTCTACCCGTTCGAGAACGTCTGCCGCCTGAAGAATACGCCGGTCGATCTTTATATCGACGGATGCGAGAAGGGATACGATTACACACTCGAGATATACGGACCGAATCGCGAACTGGTTTTCAGCCAGCCGGTCGACGACCCCGAACTGCGTCTCGACCTGACCGACTATCCCGAGGGCGAGTACGTGATCGCGTTCTATAAAACCGACCGCGACAACAAACAGAACCTTGTCGCGAAAGAGTACCAGGTTTACTTAGTCAATTAGGGGCGAGTATGAAAGGATTTCAATCTATCCGGCCGGAAGAGTTGACCGGCAACCCGTTCGAGATGATCGGCACGAGATGGATGCTGATCGGCGCGGGGAACAAGGAACAGCACAATATGATGACCGCGAGCTGGGGCACGTTCGGCGTCCTGTGGTTCAAGCCGGTAGTCACGGTGTATGTCCGCCCGAGCCGTCATACCTACGGCCTGCTCGAAACAAACACCCTCTTCACCCTCTCGTTCTTTCCCGAGACATACCGCGAAGCGCTCAATTTCTGCGGATCGTTTTCCGGGCGCGACGTGGACAAGACCCGCGACTGTAAACTGACTGCGCTCGAGACCGATAACGGCACAATCTGTTTCGCGGAGTCCGACCTGATTATCGAATGCCGAAAGATCTACTTTCACGATCTCGTCCCCGCGAATTTCCTTGACGATGGGATCGAAAAGAACTACCACGGCTCGGACTATCACCGTGTGTACTACGGCGAGATCACCGGGATCTACCGGAAGTAACCGCACTCCCTGCTTCGCATACGATACTCCCGAGAACGTCTAGGTTTTTCTTCCGCGCGGTCTGCGCGGGTATTGAGAATCAAACATATTCTACCGGAATACCGGCGTGAAGGATAAAAACGGGATGAGTAAAAGGACGCCCGGCCGTATCGTTGACAGTACGGGCTACCAAACCGCGGAAGCGAGGTACCCAACCACACGCGAATAATCGCCCGACGTGTCGCCGGAGTTGTTGTAGACAAGGTTCCTGATCGAGCCGCGACTCATCTTCTTCGCGAGCTCCAGCAAAACCGCGACCGGGCCGCCCCCGCACGCCTCGGTCTCGCCCACAGACAGCGCCTGCATCAGCTTCTGCGCGTCCATCCCCTCGACTATCTCGAGGAAGCGGTCGTCGAGTTTATGCGCGGCTTCGTCGCTGTAGTAATGCGACAGGTCGCTCGATATGACGATCAGATAGCTTTTATCGTAGGTCGAGAGCACGTCTTTCAGGATATCCGCGCCGAGGGTGACATTGGAAATGGTCTGCTCGCCCATCAGGATAGGGACGATCTTGAAGTTATTGATAAGCGTGGTTTGCAGGAACGGCAGCTGCACTTCGATACTGTGCTCGCGGATATGCGCCGTATCGACATACTCGAAAACGTTACGCCCCCTTTCGTTGATGATCGCCGTCAGCTTTTCATCCACCGGGATTTCGCCGAGCGGTGTCTCGAACGCGGAAAAATGGGTCAGCGCGTACCCGGAGAACTGGTTGTAATGGCTCGGGCCGATGAGAATGATCGTATCGACCGCCTTCTGCTTCAGTAACGCGTAAGCGTGAGCGGCGACAGAACCGGAATAGACATATCCGGCGTGGGGTGAAATAATCCCGAAAAGGTTATCGATACGTTTTTTAATGAAGTACTCGGTCACATCGTCGGGTACATTCGACAGGAAGGTATTGATCATTTTTTTCAGATTGATCTTTTCGTCAGGATAGAACATGCTCGCGACGGCCGGTTTTCTGATTTCGCTCATTTTTGTCCCCCTGTTTTTTCCTATATTTATAATGTACATTATTATACCATTCTGTCAAGTAAAATCCGGTTTTGTTTTACTATTGTTTCAAAGCCTATTCTTTGCAAAAAATCGGGGTTCGGGATATAATAGACACACTATAGTTAGGACCGGATATGGGGAATGGAATTCAGGTTAAAGAACCGATCTTAAAAAACGAGAGCGCGGCGGCGGAACGAAGGAAATTCTTCTTGGTCGCGTTTTTCGAGTATATCGCTAAAAAAATCAAGCTGAAAGTCATTCTTTTTGAAATAGTGATCATCCTGCTTGTCGCACTTCCTATCGGGGCGATCATCACGATCAATATGGAACAGGTGCTGATTCAGAAGACCCACCAGTTGTCCCAGAAAATCGTCACCGACCTCTCGCGCACCGTCTCGATGAATTTCGACTCCCGTTCGATGACCCAGGACGCTATCCTGTCGCTCAAGGACACGGAGGGCATCCTCTATATCGGCTACACCGGAATCCTCACCGCCGCGCTCGAGAAACTGCACCTCTATGCGGGGGTATCGCCTTCCTCCAACGAGGTCGCCGCGCTCGAAACAAAGTATTCCAAAATCACGGGATTTTACCTCAATCCGCAGTCACTGTCGTTCACGAACTCGCAGGGAATCACTCCCGGGTTCGAATACGCTATCCCGGTCAAGATCGAGGAACTGAATAATAAACAAATCGGGCTGATCCTGCTCCGCTTCTCAAAAGAACTGATCGACCGTGAGATAGACAAGATACGCGGCCTGATCGCGCTGATTACCGGCGCTATTATTATTATCGGGATATTGATCTCTATTCGGGGCGCCAACTCGATAGTCAAGCCGATCCTCAAGCTCACTCAGATGGTGAGACGTTTCGGCGAGGGTGATCTCAACGCAAAAATCGAGCTTCCGTACCATGACGAGATCGGTATTCTCGCGAGCACATTCAACGAGATGGTGCTCTCGATCCGTGAAAAGCTCGAGATGCAGAAGTTCGTTTCTACTTCTACCGTCAAGATGATTCAGAATTCGGTTTCTTTGAATGAAGAGCATGAATCATTGATGCATGGGCGTACCGAACGTGTCGAAGTGGCGATGTTTTTCTCGGATATCCGGGGATTTACGGCGATGAGTGAAACGATGGATCCCCAGCAGGTGGTCGATATCCTCAACCTCTTCCTCGATGTTCAGACTCAGATCATCCGGCACTTCGAGGGCGATATCGACAAGTTTGTCGGCGATGAAATAGTCGCGGTATTCAGCGATAACCAGAAATGCCAGCGCGCGGTCGCCGCCGCTATCGCCGTCCAGAAAACAATCGCGAAGATGAATAATGATAGAAAGCAAAAAGGCCTCATCACCGTCCATGTCGGGATCGGGATCAATACTGGGCTCGTAGTCCGAGGAAGTATCGGCTCGAAGGACCGTAAGGACTTCACCGTCATCGGCGACGAGGTCAACTTGTCGGCCCGTTTGTGCGGCGCGGCGGGGCAAGACCATATCATCATCTCGCGCGCGGTCTACGACCATCTGCCGAACAAAGCGCATATCGCAAAGCTCGACCCGATCTCGGTCAAGGGGAAATCCAAGCCGATAGAGGTTTACCAAGTTGGATATTGAGTACATCTCGAACAATCCTCCGCAGACCGAAAGTATCGGCGCGGACTACGCGGGGATGCTCCCACGGGGCAGTATCGTCCTGCTAACAGGCGACCTCGGCGCAGGGAAGACTTGCTTCTCGCGCGGCTTCATCAACTCGTACTTTCCCGGAACCCTCGTCTCCAGCCCAACTTTCACCCTGCTCAATGAGTATAAAAACGATCAGCTTACCATACTGCACTACGACCTCTACCGCCTCAAGACCGCCGAAGAAGCGGCCGAATTAGGCATAGAGGATATGATCTCGCGCGCGGACTACACGCTGATCGAATGGCCCGAGACGGCCGAACCGCTGATCGAGGGAAATATCTACCGTGTCACCGTCCGAATGGGCGCGGCGGAGAAAGAGAGAATAATCCTGGTCGAAGGAGATTTTGCATGGAAACCATCCGTATCGGAGTGATCGGCGGGAGCGGAGTGTACTCGCTCGACGGCCTGAAAATAATCGAGGAACTGGATATCGATACGCCGTTCGGGAAACCGTCCGACAAGATCGTGATCGGCGAACTGGGCGGCCGCAAGGCGGCATTCCTTCCGCGTCACGGCCGGACTCACCGTTATACCCCGTCGGAAGTTCCCCAGCTCGCGAATATCTATGCGTTCAAGATGCTCGGGGTGGAAAAGATCGTTTCCGTCAGCGCGGTCGGCAGTCTCAAGGAAGAGATTCGACCGACCGACTTCATCCTGCCCCGCCAGATCGTCGATAGGACGAAAAACCGCCCGTCCACCTTTTTCGGCGGCGGGATTGTCGGCCATATCGCGTTCGCCGACCCGTTCTGCGAAGAAACAAGAGCGCAAGCCGCACGGATCATCGGCGATTACTTCCGCGCAAAGTCCCCGGATAAAAAACTATTCACTGACGAGACGCTGGTGGTGATGGAAGGGCCGCAGTTCTCCACACGCGCCGAGAGCCGTCTTTATAAAAGCTGGGGCGCGGGTATTATCGGGATGACTGCCCTGCCCGAGGCGAAACTCGCGCGTGAAGCGGAAATGTGCTATATCACTATCGCGATGGCGACCGACTATGACAGTTGGCGCGAGGATACCGAGGAAGTCGGCGTGGGGATGGTGCTCGGGCATATGAAGGAAAACAACAAAACGATCAACTCCGTCCTGCCGCTCGTCCTGCAGGGTCTCGGTGAAGAACGCGCCTGCGGGTGCACGAACGCCGCCCGGTTCGCGGTGATGACCGATATGAGCACGGTCTCGCCTGACGCTAAGAAAAAACTCGAGCTTCTCTACGGCAAATACTGGAAGTAATTCTATCAGACATGGATGCAGATGATGCAGATATCGTCGTCGAAGTTTTCGCTTCCTCTGAATTCCACCAAATCCGCGAATATCTTCTCCAGAAACGCATTCGAATCAAGCCCCCATCCTGAAATGAGGGTTTCCGTCAGCCGGGTATTCTCGTAGTCGATCTTCTGCTCGGCAGAATCGGGACTCATAATATTAATCGCTTCGGTCAATCCGTCCGTGTAGAAGATCAGCTTATCGTCCTTTGCCAGCGCGATCTGCTGGTTCTCAAATTCTCTTTTGATATCCGCCATTTCCTGTGTGGAAAAAACCCCTATCGGCATCCCGTTGTGGTAACTGGGTATTTGAGTTAACGTCACTTCACCTTTCTCTTTGCGGAGAAAGAACGGCATATTATGCCCGGCGTTGGCGAAACGGAGTGTCAGGCCGGAGAAGTCGATAATTCCGTAGAACGCCGTGATGAACAATCCGGCCGTCTGGTTAAATAGCGACTGGTTCAACTGCTGGAGCATCTGCGCGGGATCGTCATGGAGCGTGGTTTGGAGGATAAAACTCTTGATCATCGACGTCACGAACGCCGCGGGGACTCCGTGTCCGGAAACGTCGGAAATAAACACCCCGATCCTGTCCGGGCCGATCTGGATAAAGTCGAAGAAGTCGCCGCCCAATTGCTCCATCGGCAGGTAGAAGTAGGCGATACCCGGCCTCGGACTATGACGCGGGATCATATTCAGCTGTATCTTTTTCGCCATCTCCAGCTCGTTATCGATAATCTTATTCCGGTGCAGGAGATCGTTCCGTTCGTTCTCGAGTTCCTCATAGAGGTTGTTCTTTTCAAGCGCGAACACGATCTGCTTGGATAACAGAGATAGGATTTGATAGTCCTCGGGGCCGATCCTCCGTTCGACGCTCAGCGTGGCATAGAGGAAAAAGTGCTTTCCCCGTATGCTCTCGTCGATCACGAACGACGCGACGGAATGGAAACCGAACGGATTGACGACCTTCAGCTCGGGTTCCTCCACGACCTCTTCGCAGAAGTACGAGGGGTAACGGAGCAGGACCCGCATCATCGAACGGACCTTCTCCTCGCTGTCCTTATCGATCGAACTGTCGAAGATCATCTCTCCCTGTGCGCTCACGAATACGACGAACGATCTCTCGACGATCAGGTTTTCCGTGATGAGAGTGAACGATTTCCTGAGAATCGCTTCCCTGCTCCGCAGCCCGTCGATCATGGCCTGGAATGTGTTCAGGAAATGGATTCTGTCGATCAGCGAATGGATTTTGTTCTGGTTCCGGTCGTACTCGATCGTGTTGATCATCGAGGAAAGCATCTCGGTCTTCCCCGATGCGACGGTCATCGGGGGAATCCGAATATCCCGATTGAGCTCTCTCAGAAGGTACCTGTCGAACGGATGCCGGTCGTTCATGCGGCAGACTTCCAGCCCCCTCTCGATAACTGCGGCCGCGCGTTCCGGATCGCCCAGTTTGTCCCGGATAAACCGGGCGTATTCGAGGTAAAGGTGCGGGGCGACTGTAATAAAGTAAACATTGCTCCGGGGCTGTTCCAGCGTTTTTATGATACCCGCGAAATAAGAATCCTCGCCGTGACGGAGTCCCAGATAATACTTCACCCAAAGCCTCGGTTCCGCCCAGTCTTCTAGCCGGGTATTCGACGAGGTGATTCTTTTCCGGGACAGCTTGAAGTAGTATTCCGCTTCACCCGCCGAACCGAGTTTCAGCAGAATGATCGCGCAGAACAGGTAGACCTCTTCTATCGGGTGGTACGGGATAAACCGGAGTTCGAGGGACTTCATCATGGATATCAGGTACTCGAAATACTCCAAAGCGAGTCGGTACTCGAAGATATAAAAGAACAGGAACGCGATGTTAAAGACGGTGATCGTCGCCTCGTAAAAATCCTTATCACGCGACACAAGGTCGAGCGCCTTGAAAAACGTTTTGACGGAATCGGCGTAAAGCCCCCGGATAAAATAGTAATACCCGAGGCTGTTATTGATCTTCTGCGCGAACTTGAACTCGCCGAGCTGGTAAAATATTTTCCTCGCTTTCTTCAGGTCTTTCAGCCCTTCCTTGTGGCTGCCCGTGTAGATCCGCATCGCGCCCACCTGGTGGTGGTATTTCGCGAGACGGAAACGGTTCTTGATCTTCCGCAGGATTGAAAGACCGCGCGAAATGTTTTTATTGAGCCGGAATTCCTGGTCCGGGTCGTAGATATCGACAAGGTACACCATCGCGAAATGATTGGGTTTGTCCACACGCCCCGCGAACGAAAAGACCGTATCGGCGGCGTTCCTCATATAGACGATCCGGTGCTCCTGCTGGTAGATCATGTAGAGGTCGAAGTAAAGATAAAACCGTTCTTCATCACTGCCGTACTGTTCGGCGAACTTTATCCCTGTCGAAACTTCGTGCCGGGCTTCCTCGTTGTTGCCCCGAACTATGTAAATTGATGCGATACACCGCATCGCCTTGAGGATGTAGCCGTTATGACCGAACTTTCTCGCGTTATCGATCAGCAGGTTGTAGTAAAACAGGCCGCCGCCCGAGTCCCCCAGATATTTAAACACATCGCCGAGTATCACGAGCAGGCGGAGTTTATGCTCCTCGTATGCCTTCTCGCTTTCCTTCTCGATCTGCTCGTATATCTCCAATGCGAGTGTTTTACATTCCGGGAGGTTGAAGAAACGGAGAAGTGATTCGCACTCGTCGATCCTCTTCACGATATCGCTCGTACCGCCCTTTTTTCTTTCGGGTTTCACCCCGGGAGAGTCTATCCCGGTTTCAAGCTCGTACTGGCGTTCGCCGCCCCCAGTCTCGATGATCTTCGCGAGATACTCGCGTTTCTCGAACACCGAAACCTGATCGGGAATATAGGTCATAACGAACAAGCCCGATGCCCTGCGGGAATTCTGATGGAAGAAATCGAGCATTTCGAGAGTAGAATCCGACATATTCTGGATGTTTTCTATCAGGATGAGGAACGGCTTGCCTTCGGTGAGATAATTGAACAGGTTGAGGATAGAATGCTTCATTTCCAGCCGTTCGAACGACAGCTCCTCGTCGATCAGTTCCTCGTCGCGTACGATCGGCCTTCGGCTGTATGCATCGATAAAGATGCGCCGGTGAAGGGGATAGATTCCCGCCGAGGAAACGACCGATTCGATATCCCCGGCTTCCCGCGATGCGATGAGTGAAAACAGGCTATCCAGTAACGGGTAATAAGGCGATACGGATTCCGTGGAGCGCAGGTTATAATGGAAAAAGTTTTCGGGATGCGCCGCATTGTTCCGGACAAGTTCAAGATCGGAAGCGCCCATCGACGGTGAATTATTTTTGAGAATCAGGCTCCGTATGATGCCCTCTCGAGCCTTGTTCCATTCGCTCCTGATTATATCGCCTATTCCGTTCATCGTATCCCCAGCCGGATAAAACCTTTTTTACCTTCGATAAATTATAATCCTTTTCATCGACATTTGCTAAATATTGAGCAGGAAATCCCGGATTTTTTGTTCGACGAACGCCGGAGTGGACGACGACGAGACGACAAGGGCGGTCATTTCCGGGCGCAGTTCCATCCCGCCGGAAAGGACTTTTTTCACCCCGTCAAGGTCTTCGACAAACCACGTGTTATCCGAACGCCGTTTCAATATTTCGAATAGTTTTTTGGAGTTCGAAGATTTTTCGTCGCCGATCACAAAGGTGATATCTGCGCCATCCTGCAGCCCGATAGCGCATTGCTCGCGGAGGGTGGTCACGGGGCAGATCGAGTTGACCGCCTTAAACTCCACTCCCACGGGAAGCGCCGCACCGATCTTCGCGCAGACCGCATCGAAAAGCTCTTCCGGCGACGTGGTCTGCGAAACGACCGCGATCTTACCATATCCCTTCCCTTCCCCAAGCCCGCCGGTATATTCGTCCAGCTCGCGGAGATTCTCGATCACGGTAAAGCTTTCCGCGTAGCTGATTAATCCCAATACCTCGGGGTGGTCTTTCTTCCCGGCGATCACGATATGATAGCCGTTATCCGAGAATCCGCGGATCAACTCCTGGAGCTTCTTCACTTTAACGCATGTCAGGTCGATCACCTCGAACGATTTCCTGAGCTGTTCCTCCTCGCCGCGGTCCATGCCGTGAGTCCGGATCGCGGTCACCGCGCCGGGCGGGATTTCCGACCTTTCGCGCGCGGTTATAATATCGTTATCCCTCAGGTGAGAGATATAGCTCTTGTTATGGATGAGTTCGCCGAAGACATAAATCGCCCCGCCGGAATTCTCGCGTTGACGGAAAATCTCCTTTTCGGCGGTCTTGACCCCGGGACAAAACCCGGAATGGCGCGGGACGAGGACTTTCATCAGACACTGATCCCGAAAATGGTTTTGAGAAGGAAGCCGACGAAATAAGCCACCGCCGCTGAAAGCCCGCCGACAAGAAGCATCTCGAGCCCGCCGAGGTACCATTTGACCGCCGTGATCCTCTGACGCAGCGCCCCTACCGCGAACAGGGTCGCTCCCGTGATGACCGACGCCGAAAGGAAAAGATTCTGCCGGAACACCGGGATGTACGATGCGAAGACGTAGGCGGCAAGCGGCATGAAACCCGCGATCACGAACGAGAGGAATGTGACAATCGAGCTTTTTATCGGCGATGTCTCGCCATCTTCCATCATACCGAGCTCTTCGTGCATCATCGTCTCGATCCAAAGCTCCTTGTTCGCCGTCACGATCTCGACCATCTTGTCAAGCTGTTCGCCTTCCAGCCCCTTCCTTCGGTAAATCTCGCGTATCTCGGCGGTTTCCCCTTCGGGAGTGACTTCCACTTCCCACGCTTCCCGGTCGCGCTCGCTTTTAAAATAGTCTTTTTCGGATTTCGACGAAAGGTAGTCGCCGACCGCCATCGAGAACCCGTCCGCGAAGAGGTTCGCGAAGCCGAGGATCAGCACCACGCCCGGGGAAAGACTCGCCCCGGCGACACCCGCCACTACCGCGAACGTCGTAACGATCCCGTCGCTCGCGCCGTAGACCGCCGAGCCGATATAACGCCCCGCTCCGGTCTTGTGCCACGGCTCGTTACCGATAGCCTGTAGCTCGTGGGCGGTTTTATGCAGTTTCATATCCTTCCGTTCGTACGCGTCGCGCGCTATTTCCACGCGCGTCTTGCTCTTCTTCCCGAAAACCTTCGACAAGAGTCTCATTATCATTCGTTCCTCCGAATAACCGTTCCGTATTATAACACGCCCGCGAAATAAAAAAAATCTTTTACCCCCTTGACTTTTTACTTCATATATGTTATATTACATATATGAAGTATAAGAATAGCGAAAATCAGATCTCGAACGCGGAATTCGCGCTGATGGAGATCATCCTCGAAAAGGGTGAAATCTCGGGTTACGATATCGACACCCTGATCGAGGAACGCGGATTCCGTAGTTGGGCGGATATCGGGACGACCTCGATCTATATGGGGCTCGATAAGCTGAAGAAACGGGGCTTCGCGGGCGGCAGGCTCGATCTCGAGAAGAAAGGGCGCGGCCCGCTTCCGAGGCTCTACAGCCTGACCGATACGGGTATCCGCGCGCTTAGGGACGCAGTCTATGCCGCGTTATCGTCTCCCGGCTCGCGCCACAGCCGTTTCGATCTCGCTCTCGCGGGCATCCCGATCCTGAGTAAGCCCGAGCAGATCGAGGCGCTCGGCAGACGGCGAGACGGGCTGAACACCGTCCTTATATCGGTCGAACGGACATACCATGCGCAGGGCGGCGAACACCTTCCTTTGCCCGCGCGTTTATTGTTCGAGCACTCGTTCTCCCAGCTTCGTAACGAGCTCGATTTCATTGAAAAAGCGATCACTGAAATAGACCGGGAGGGAGGCCGCGATGGATAACGAAATCGTCGAAAAACTGCTTTCTTCGAAGTACCCGTCCGTCCGTTACGAGGCGCTTACAGCTCTCGAAGGCCGCCCCGAAGACGATCCGGCGGTGGTTCAGGCGAAACGCGCGGTCATGTCCGAAGGGCCGGTGCCCGCTATCCTCGGTAAGCAAAATCCCGGCGGGTACTGGGGACAGCCGGAGGACTTTTATGTCCGCAGCAAATATAAAGGCACGGTCTGGAATATGATCCTTCTCGCCGATCTTTATGCCGACGGCGGCGACCCGCGTATCCGCTCGATGTGTGAGTTTCTGCTCTCCGCGTCCTACGACAGAACGAGCGGAGGATTCGCCTATTCCGGCGATACCGGCGGCGGCCGCACCGACAGCATCATCCCGTGCCTGACAGGAAACATGGTGTGGGCGCTCATCCGCTTCGGATACGGCGGCGACCCACGTGTGAAACAGGCTCTGGACTGGATGGCGTCCTACCAGCGTTACGACGACGGCGATGGCGAAGTCCGGGCAGGCAGCGAAAGTTTTTACCGTTTCGAGAAATGCTGGGGACGGCATACCTGCCACCAAGGTGTAGTAAAAATGCTTAAGGCGTTCGCGGAACTGCCGCCGGAACAGCGTACCGAAAAGATTGACGCCGCGATCACAAAGGGAATCGAGTATATCCTGATCCACCGTATTCATAAAAGCAGCCGAAATCCCGAACGCATCGCGATGAAGAAATGGACCGAGCTCGGCTTTCCGAATCTTTGGGAAAGCGATATCCTCGAAGTCCTCACTATCCTCGCGAAGCTGGGGGTACGTGACAGCCGCACCGGCGACGCAGTCGACTTACTGCTGTCCAAACGTCTGCCGAACGGGTGGTGGACGAACGGGCGTTCCCACAGGCGAATGCTCGCGGTCAATCTGGAGAAGGACGGACAGGAAGGCGAATGGGTGACGTTAAGGGCGCTTTCGGCGCTGAACTACTATGAAATGGAGAAATAACCGATGCGGAGAAAGGACCGTGAGATAGTATCGCCCGAAGCGATCCTCGAGATACTGATGAAAGCGCCTTACGGGGTGCTCGCGATGTGCGATGGCGATACGCCGTACTGCATCCCGTTTAACTACGGCTACACGGACGGCAGGCTCTACCTTCACTGCGCGCCCGAGGGCAGGAAGCTCGAGCTGATCCGCGCAAACCCGTCGGTCTCGTTCACCGCCGTCGCAAGCGAATCGATCGTTCGATCGGAAACCGCGTGCGGATGGGGCTTGCGCTACGAGAGCGTCGTCCTGAACGGGCGTGCTTCGATTATCGAAGAGCGCGGAGAGAAGATCGCGGGGCTAAACGCGATCATGGTGAAATACTCCGGGCGCGGGCACGAGTTCGATGAAAACGAGCTTTCGCGGACACTCGTGATCCGTATCGACATAGACTCGATGACGGGCAAGTCCCGGAAATAGGAGGCGATAGATGGAAAAAAGAGACCTGAAGAAAGAGATGAAGAACTTTTACGGCCAGAAGCCCGGCGAGCCGTCGATTGTCGAACTCCCGGAATGGAACTATCTCGCTATCGAGGGACAGGGCGATCCGAACAAGTCCGCCGAATACATGGAGGCGTTGAACGCGCTCTACCCGGTCGCTTACGCGATCAAGTTTATGGTTAAAAAAGCACCGCCGGAAATCGATTTCGGGGTGATGCCCCTCGAAGGGCTGTGGTGGGCGGACGACCTTTCAAGCTTTACCGAGTCGAAACGCGACTTGTGGAAATGGCGGATGATGATCCTGCAGCCCGGGTTCGTCACCCGCGAGATGTACGGCCGCGCGGTCGAGGATGTTCGCCGTAAGAAAAATCCCGCCGCCCTCGGCAAGCTCCGTTTCGAACCCTACCGCGAGGGGCTCTGCGCGCAAATCCTGCACGTGGGGCCGTTCACCGAAGAACCCGCGACCATCAGAAAACTGCACGATTTTATCACCGCTCAAGGATACCGCAACCGGGATTATCACCATGAAATCTACCTGACCGATATCCGGAGAACAATTCCCGCGAAATGGAAAACAATCATCCGTCAGCCGATGGATAAAATATAGGAGGCCGAACATGAAACAGTTTATACCGTACTTCATTCTTCTTACTCTCGCCGCGCTCACATCCTGCGGGCCGATGCAGGGAATGTACCAGCCGGGCAAGCTCAAGGATTTGAAGATCGCCGCGCCGGAACAACTCAGCACCAGTCCGTACTGGACGATGGCGGACGGCACCCAGCTCTACCATTTCAGCCAGGGTAACGGCACCCCGGTGCTCGTGCTTCACGGCGGGCCGGGCTTCCCCTACGCGAAGGAATGGACGGGGCTCGAACCCCTCACGGAGGAGTATCAGTTCCATTACTTCCACCAGCGCGGCTGCGGGAAATCCGACAGTCCCGTATGGGTGCTCGACTCGCCCGACTACTTCAAGAACATGACGACACTCGAGTCGAAACTCGGGCTGGGCGCGCTTCTTTCGGATATCGAGCAGATCAGGCAAATCCTCAATGTCGATAAACTCATCCTGATCGGGCATTCTTACGGCGGATTCCTCGCCGCGCTTTATGCCGCGGAATTCCCCGGGCATGTCGAGAAGATGGTGCTGATCTCCCCGGCGCATATGATCAAGAACCCCAAGGAGATACCCGGCCTCTACGACCTCGTGATGTTTAACCTGCCGGATAGTATGATCTCGAACTATCAGGACTATATGAAACGTTACTTCGACTACGGCAATCTCTTCATGCACACCGAAGACACTTTACGTCTGCTCAACGAGGAATTTTTTATCTACTACGCGGCGGCCTGTTCGAATATGGGGCTTCCGATGACACCGGTCGCAATGGACAGGACGGGCGGATGGGCGGGACACGGGCCGAACTTCAGCACGGGCGAACGGCTCGACGCGGCCGAGTTTGTCAAAACGGTCGATATTCCGGTGCTGATCCTTCACGGCGATAAGGACCTTTGCCCGGTCGAGGCGAGCAAGTTCTACCAGTCGATCCTGCCGAACTCGACCCTGAAAGTTATCGAGGGCGCGGACCATTTCCCCTACGAGGGTAAACCCGCCGAGTTCGCGGCACTAGTCGCGGACTTCCTGAAATAGCCGTACTACTTACGCCCCGGATATCCGTCCGGGGCTTTTTTTACATTTTCTTATCCCCTTCCCCTCGCAGATAAAGGGAAGAGAATCACCTATCTCTTCTTTCCCCCTTTCCATCGATAGATCGATCCCTTCGGGGCGTATAGATCCGGTCATCGGGTATGACGCCGAAGGCGGAGTGTATCAAGACGATCTACATTCCTTTTTCCGATTGCGCGTTTGTTTTTTCGGGTATATAATATTCCATCACTCAATGGAGAAATACTATGCCGAACGATTGGAATTTCTGGGAGCTGATCTTTAATAAACCGCTCGCCGCCGCGCTCGCGGCTCAGGTATCCGCACAGTTATTTAAGGTGATCCTGCCTATTTTCAAGGGCAAGCCGCCGGATATCCGCCAGATTTCCAAGTACGGCGGGATACCGTCGGGGCATACCGCGTTCATCGTGGCGGCGGCCGTCGCGGTCGGGATCACGTCGGGCTGGAAATCGCCCCTGTTCGCCCTCGCGGCGTCGGTGTCCGCGATTCTGATCTACGACATCCTCAAACTCCGTACCGCGGTCGAATGCTCGCTCGAAATGGGGCAGAAGTCGTTGGAAGCGGCGAAACAGACCTACGAACGCAAGATTCCTCAATTTAAAGGGCATTCGCCATTGGAAGTGATCGCGGGGATGATCTGGGGTATCGCGTTCGCGGCGGGAGTTTGCCTGCTCTGGCAGTAAGTTTTCCACGGAGGCATCGATGCCGGATAAAATGAAAGATTTGAAGGATTTCGACAGGAGTATCGTCGAACGGGAAATTCGGACAGAAGTCAACACCGTGCTCCAGAACGGCGGGATTTTCGCCGCGATACTGGGGCTCGGCGGCGGCGCGTTCATCCTCCTCCTGACAGTGTGGGGATTGATCGCCGACGTATTCATCCCCGGCTTGATGGCGTTCGCGGGCGGGATACTTTCTTTCATCCTCTTCATCGCGGCGAGATCGGGTAAGCTGTCGGTGCGGCTGATCTACGGCATCTTTATCCCCTATCTCCTTATCCCGACTACACTTTTTATTCTCAGCCACTTTTTTATCGAGGGCGGGGCCGCGGCGTATATCACAGGGCCGTTCTCCTACCTAAACTTCTTCCTGATTGTGATGACGGGCTTCCTGTTTAACGAGACGCTGTCGAGGCTGGGAGGATGGCTCACCGGGATCGGATACGCGGGATGCTCCCTGCTCGCGGCATCGGAGCTCGGCAGACTATCCGGCGCAAGCCCGACTGTCATCCAGGACCTGACATCGATGCCGCTCCATATGTTCAAGGCGCTGACAATGATCTTCACAGGCTACCTCGTCGCGGCGCTGTCCTCGCACTTCAAATCGCTCATCTATAGAATCCTCGGCGAACTCAACGAGAAACAGTCCATCAGCAAGCTCTTCGGGAAATTCGTTTCCGAGGAAGTGAAGGAGAAGCTGATTCGCGAGAAATCCGGCACGATCGGCGAGGTACACCGGATCGCGGTGCTCTTCTCGGACATCCGTTCGTTCACCGCCTTCAGCGAATCCCGTTCACCGACACAGGTGGTCGGGCATCTGAACCGTTACTTCAACCGGATGGTAGAGTGCATCACCGCGCACGGCGGGGTTGTCGACAAATTTATCGGCGACGCAGTAATGGCTTACTTCGGCGGATTGACCCCGCTCGAGTACCCCTGCGATCACGCGGTCCGGGCGGCGATAGCGATGCGCGCGGCGCTCGCCGATCTCAACCGCGAATGGACTAAACTCGGCGAGCCTGTTTTCGAGAACGGAATCGGCATCCATTACGGCGAAGCGCTCCTCGGCACTATCGGAAGTCTGGACAGGCAGGAGTTTACCGTGATCGGCGATACGGTCAATCTCGCGTCGCGGATCGAGGGACTCACGAAAGACTACGCCAACCCGCTGATCGTAACGGACACGCTCTATTCATGCCTGCCTCGGGAACTCCAGGACTGCTTCCTGCCCCTCGGCGAGACGAAGGTAAAAGGGAAAGAGACAGTGGTAAAGATATGGGGGAAGCGTTAGTTCTATGGTCACTTCTAATAACCTTCGTAGAAGGCAGGCAAGGAGGTGACCATTGGGCGTACTATCAAGATATATCATACTTAATGTTGGGTACTTCTAAAAACCTTAAGGGTTTTAGAAAATCTATGAATACACTCTTACTTTCTTTCCCTGTCCGCCGACGCCATCGGCGGAAGGCGCGGTGAGCGGGCAGAAAGAAAGTAAGCAAAGAACCCCGCAAGGAACGCGGGGCAAGCTACCCGGCGCGCTGATAAAGCTCAGGAGAACAGCAGGAAAATCCGAGACGGGCGCAACTCGCATGAAATGACCTCTTGAGCGACAACGGGACTGTGTCGGACATGCGCCCTTGGTCGGATTTTCCGGTAGTTTAAAGCGCTTTAAAGTGCGCGGGTCAAACAGCCAAGTTCAATTCTGCCATGTAGTTATATCTTCGGCTGTTCGAACCCCGCCGCTATGCCGTGACTTCTACCAAGCGGAACGGCAAGAAACGCCGATGTCCGAAGCGTGACTTTCTAACGCTTTTTTTTGGCAGTTGAACGCGAGTTTCGGCGTTTCCCGTTTCGCGCCCTTCTTCTTCGGAACGGCATCGGGCGGGGAACCTCTTTCTTTGGTTCTTTCTTTCTGGTTTTGAAGAAAGAAAGAACAGATGGTTTTGCATCCGTGGAGAATTTTTAGAACTCTCCTGTTATAAATGTTAGCAGTTTTTAGAACCGCCCTTATTTCTTCCGCCCGGTCAACGTATAGCTCAGCGGGAACTTTCCCATCTCCTCCGCCCATTTGAATCCGTTAGCGATGTCGTGCGGATACTCTTTGAGTTCACATAGCTCAATCCCCGCGCCGATCACCGAATTGACAATCTCGCCCAACGTATGCTGGAACTCGAAGTTCTTCGACGCGCCGTACTCAGTGAAGCCGAAATAGTCCAGCCCCCGTCCCTCAATTGTCTGCTTATTAAAATAGGAATACTCCGGCTTCAGCACAAGCCCCTCGGGCGCAAACCCGGATTCCTCGAACGGAATGAGATAAGTCATCGGATGGTGCTCGTAGATGAAAAGATTTCCGCCGGGCCTCATGATGCGGGCGGCAATCCCGAAGAACACTTCGAGATCGGGCATCCACGCGAGCGCGCCGATGGAGATATAGACAATATCGAAACGGTTGTCGTATTCATGTCCGATGTCGAGAATGTCGGTGCGGACGAATTCGCAATCCGCGCGGGCGGTTTTCGCGAGTTCACGGGCTTCCTCGATAAAACCGTCTGAGATATCGAAGCCCGTCCCGGATTTCGCCCCGATGTTGACAATCGAGATGAGATCGCGCCCGTTGTTACAGCATAGCTGCGCTACGGTCTTACCGTCGAGGCCGAACGACTTAAGAATTCCGGTCTCGACAGGATCGAGCAGGGACGCGCCGGGTTTCGAGAAGAACTCGTTCAGGTCTACTGGCCTCGTTTTCCGGTGAATGGGCGCGGCTTCGTTCCACGCGGTACGGTTGGCCTCCGAGTACTTCTTCCAGCCTTCGTTCATACGCCGCTCCTTTCTGTAATTGGGATATAGTATAACACCGTGAAGACGTGACGTCAAAAAACCGCCCGATAGGATAGTATCATGAGAATCGAGTGGCGGCGGGTGTAAAGTTATTTCATCATACACTGTTTATATTTCATGTTTTAATCTGATAAAAACCCATCAATGGGCGTGTTGACAAAGTCATGAAATGCACGATTTTTTGTCACTGCGATACCGCGCTACGAAAAATTTTTGAAGCGCGGTAGAAGCAGTCTATTTAATTGATATATCCAGTAATTAAATAGATTGCTTCGGCTATGGTTCGGCCTGTCTCCTTCTCCGAAGGAGAAGGCAGGCAAGCTCACCATGATGCCACGCAAAGATAAAATGAGTTTGTCATTAAGCCCAAATACTGCCGAAAATCAAATAATTCCCTCTTTTTCTTGACTAACCGTGGATTTGTTATAAAATTATGGGTGTGTAGCTTTTAAAATTTTTGAAGGGGAAACTCATGACACCATTGGAAATTGCTTTGTACCCTTCTCTTCTAGTAATTGGTTTAGCGGCCGGTTTCGGGATTCGGATGTGGTATGCGAAGAACCGGTTGCATTCGGCGGAAGAAAAGTTTAAAGAGGTCTTGGCGGAAGCTCAGAAAGAAGCTGAAACCAAGAAAAAGGAGATCCTGCTCGAAGCTAAAGACAACATCTTTAATGAGCGTAAACAGATGGAACGGGAGTTCAACGAACGGAATAACGAACTCCAACAGCTTCAGAGGAGAATGATCCAAAAAGAAGATTCTCTGGATAAGAAGTACGAAGGCCTCGAAAGGAAAGAAAAAGATTTCGCTTTGCAGCAACAGGAGTTCCAGAAAAAGTCACAGGAACTCCAGAAGGCATACGAGCGTCACCTCCGTGAACTTGAAAAAGTCGCGCAGATGACCGCTGAAGAGGCAAAACAGCAGCTTTTAAACGAAATGGTGGATGAAGCGAAACGCGATTCGATCAAGCTGATCAAGCAGATCGAAGAAGACGCTCGCGATGAAGCCGACTCGAAAGCCAGAGAGATCATCGTTGCCTCTATCGAACGCAATGCAGCGGAAGTCACAGCCGAAAAGACCATTACCACAGTACAGCTGCCCAACGACGAAATGAAGGGCCGCATCATCGGAAGAGAAGGTAGAAACATTCGGGCGTTCGAATCGATCGCCGGAATAGACTTGATTATCGACGACACACCCGAAGTGGTGGTGATTTCGTCGTTCGATCCCTACCGAAGAGAAATCGCGAAAATCGCCCTCGAGCGTTTGATTGTCGACGGCCGGATTCATCCCGGACGCATCGAAGAGATCATCCTCAAGGTCGAACAGGAAATCAACCAGGAGATCGTCGAACTCGGCAAACAGGCCTGTATCGATCTCAAGGTGACCCTGCCCCGCGACCTCTATCCTTATATCGGGAGACTGAAATACCGCACCAGTTACGGTCAGAATATTTATTTCCACTCGATTGAAGTGGCGAATATCGCCGGAATGCTCGCGGGCGAGATCGGCAGCAATATCGATAACGCCAAGATCGCGGGTCTCCTTCACGATATCGGTAAATCGATCAAATCCAACGGCGACGGAAGCCATGCGCTCTCCGGTGCCGAGGTCGTACGCAAGTACGGGATGGACGAAGGTATCGTCAATGCGATCGCGTCGCACCACGGCGAAGTCGAGCCTAAGTTTGTCGAGGCATCGCTGATCGTTGCCGCCGACGCTATTTCCGCCTCTCGTCCCGGCGCGCGCCGCGAATCGTTCGAGGACTATATCAAACGTCTGCACACCCTCGAAAGTATCGCTACCTCGATCGAGGGCGTGGATAAGGCTTATGCGATCCAAGCCGGACGCGAGATTCGTATCTTTGTCAATAGCGAGCAGATCAATGATGAAACCTCGCTCATGGTCGCAAGGGATATCGCGAAAAAGATCGAGGGTACGATGAAGTATCCCGGTCAGATCAAGGTCACGGTGATCCGCGAAACACGTGTGGTCGAATACGCCAGATAATTAAACTGTTTTTAATAAGCGTCGCGTGATGAACGCGGCGCTTTATTTTTTGGAGGATGCTTTGTCCGACTTTCCCGATCCGCTGAAATTTAAGGATAATCTCTCCCGCCGTTTCACTGAAAAACTGAATTCTTTCAATATCCGTTCGCCCTACCCTGTCATCATCAACAAGGAGAAGGGTGCTTACCTTTACGATATCGATGGGAACAAGTACGCGGATTTTCACCTCAATCACGGAAGCGCGATCGCCGGACACAACCACAAGACTCTGACCCGTTTTATCAAGAACGGCATCTCCGCCGGGACCGAGTCCGGCATGATGAATAAATTCCATACCCGGCTCATCGCCACGATCTCCGAATACTTCCGGTTCAAGAGCGTCTCGTTCTACAACTGTATTTCTTCGGCGGTTGCGGGGCTTTTAAGCGGATTGCCCGCCGGGACGATAGGATGTACTTCAAATTACCTGTCGGATATCCTGAAAACCGCCGGGGCGGCGAACAGCGGGATCGCTATCCGCGATAATGACTACGGCGTGCTCTTTTACGAGCCGCTGGATTTCGATAACAACCTCGAACCGGTTGACCCGATGGGTTACCGCGCGAAAGTCAGGATCGCGGTGGAGAACAGGACGGCATTCCGCGACGGTGTCGGACTGATGGTCAAACCGGAGAATACGGATTTTTCAATCTGCGGGAATATCCTCGCGAACGGGATGGACTGCGCGGCAGTGATGTCTGCATCGAGGGAGACGCCTATGGGCGAATTGATCCCGGTGTACAAGACAATCGCTATCAATGAAACGTTGAAGTTCTATAAAAGGCACGGGCTGGGCGCGAAGGAGTGGAACAGAATACCCGCACGGCATATCGCCGCGCAGAAAGGCTCGATCTTTATTCTCAAGCCGCCGGTCGATACGGCTGAATTAATGAAGCACGGAGTCTTCCTTTCCGGAAGAATCGGATTCCTCTCGACCGAACATACTTATCACGATATCCGCAGGCTTTCGCATGCGCTCGACTCGTTATCCGGAACTGAATAATCAGCCTTCGATCAGTTTATACCCTACGCCGAAAACGGTCTTGATATACTTGGCCCTGCGCCCGGTATCGCCGATCTTCTTACGGATCGAGACGACGTTCGTATCGATCACGCGCTCGGTGACATAGACGTCTTCGCCCCATATCTCTTTCATCATCATATCGCGCCCGACAACCTTTCCGCGGTTCTTGTAGAGAAGGCGGATGATGCCCAATTCCTTCGGGGTCAACGGGAACTCGACATCGTTCAGCTTGCTGATCATCTTATCGAGAAACACAAGCGATTCTCCGATCTTGATAGTGACAGGTTCGTATCCGGGATACGGGCCGACATGAGAGACGCTGGAACCGCGAAGAATATTCACACGGCGTAACTGCGCGCGGATACGGGCGATGAGTTCGGTCATCGAGAACGGCTTGACAACATAGTCGTCCGCGCCGAGATTCAAACCGAAGACTTTATCCTCGTCCGAAGTTTTTCCCGATACAATGATTACCGGAATATCTTTTTTGATCTTCCTCAGTTCGCGCAGAATTTCATATCCGTCAACCTCGGGTAATAAGATATCCAGCAGAATAAGATCGTAGGTTTCGTTGAGGGCACGGTTCATCCCGTCCTTTCCGGAAAGGGATACTATCGCCTCATAGCTCTCGAACTCCAGGCTGTCTTTAATAGCCAATGCGGAGTTCTTATCGTCATCGACGATCAAGATTCTTGCCATTGCTTCCTCCAAAACGTTAGTCAAATAGAATAAGGTCCCTTTTTTATCACCGCATCCCCATTCTATTATGCATACTTCTAGTATTAGCAAGCTTGTGTGAGAATCATACCCCAGATTTGAAAAAAAACAGTCCTGTATTTTAATATTATTCCATATGTAATGTCAAATTATCGAAGTTAAAATCGTTATATTTTAATAATATTTACAAATCCCTTCCGTTCAATTATAATATTTCAACATCAGGGGGAAATATGAAAAAACTGTTTATAAAACTGATCGGGATTATCAAGCCCTACCTCACTCGGGAACTGCTCTATCTCACCTTCGCGGTAGCGTCGATCATGATCTATAAATACCTCAGCTTCGACCCATCCGTCCACACGTTTGTCCGCGAAAGCATCTTCGGGATTAAAACGACGAACCAGATGGAACTCGATTACTGGATGTATATGATCTGGTTTACATCTTCGTTTATTTACCTGTTCGTGATCCCGTTTCTCTCCGGACTTCTTCTGGAAGGAAAAAATGTTTTCAAGAAACTGGGATTGACATTCGGAAACTACAAGGTGGGACTGCCGCTTCTTGCGGGGGCGTTCGTCCTGATGGCTATCGCGATCACGGTCGCGGTCAAGGTTTTCCCCGACTTTAAACTATATTACCCGTTCGCGAAACATGCCGTTTCCTCGGTATCGCTTTTCTTCTTCTTCGAGCTTGCCTATTTCAGCTATTTCCTCGGATGGGAATTTTTCTCGCACAGCTTTGTCCTGTTCCCGTATGAGGAGAAATTCGGGAAGGGCGCCATCCTGCTGTATATCCTGCCGTTCGTCCTGATGCACCACGGGAAACCTATCCCGGAAGTGATCGGGTCGTTCGTGGCGGGGGTTTTCCTCGCGGTGCTCGCGCTGGAAACCCGTTCGTTCTGGTACGGCATGCTGCTTCACGGATTTGTCGCGATATTCATGGACATCGCGGTCACCTACTTCTGATAATTCCGCCCTTGTGTGATCCCGTGCGTATCAAGGTATTCTTCCAGCGCCCGCATATTGCGCGGTTTATCGAGCGTCCACTCCGGGGCGACTAACATCTCCGCACTGCTTTGCCCGAAAAGCCGGTGGATGACCGCATCCGGCGGAAGGATATCGAGCGCCCGCCCTAACAAACCGATATATTCGTCCAAGGTCAATAAACTAATCCCGCCCGCGCGGTAAGCCGCTTCCATACGTGTCCCTCTCTCGATATACAGATGGTGAAACTTGAAGCCGTCCGCCCCCGCGTGTGAAAGCGCAGTCACCCCGTCGATCGTTTCGTCCGAGTTCTCGCCCGGCAATCCGAAGATCAGATGCGCCGCGAGATGAATCCCCCTGCCGCGGACAAGTTCGAACGCCCTCAGTGTGTCGTCCGCGCTATGCCCCCGCCCGATTCCCCGCAGAACGCCGTCCTTCATCGACTGAGCGCCCAGTTCCAGTATCACTAAACTCTCCTTTGCCAGCCCCGCAAGCAGTTCGGCCGTTTCGGCATTGAGCGTGTCCGGGCGCGTCCCGATTGCGATCCCGGCGATATCCGGCACCGCGAGCGCCTCACGGTAGAGGCGTTCGAGCTGTTCGACAGGAGCGTAGGTGTTCGAATACGGCTGGAAGTAGGTGATGAATTTTCCCGCCCCGTAAATGCGCGAGACGATTTCCTTGCCGCGCCGGAGCTGTTCCGCGACCGTAAATTCCGGCTCGACATACGCCGCCCGCGAGCCCGATTCGTTACAGTAGGCGCATCCGCCCGTCCCCTTGCTTCCGTCGCGGTTCGGACAGGTGAATCCGGCGTCGACCGAGACACGGTAGACCCTTTCCCCGAAACGCTCCTTCAGGAAGGAGTTCAGCGACCGGTAACGCGGACTCATTCGGGATAAGCCCCGAAGGCGGGCAAGTTTACACCCTCATGACGCAAGAGACGGACTTTGTGGATAAGGCCCGCGACAGGGTCTCGCACAGGCTCGAAACCGCCCGAGTAACCGCCGAGACTGTTCACACCGACTACGCGGTGGCATGGAATGACCACCGGATACGGGTTTGCCGCGATGGCGCGGGCGACCGCGCGCGCGTGCCCGGGGCCTTTGACCCTCGACGCGAGTTCGCGGTAGGTGACTGTCCGGCCCGCCGGAATTTTTACAAGTTCGGCGAAAACTATCTTCTGGAACGGGGTCAGAATGGATAGATCGAGTTTCAGATCGAATACGAAGTTTTTCCGGTCGAGATAGTCCCGGAACTGGCGGTAAATTCCCTCGTCCTCTTCGGAATACTCGTCGGCGAAACCGCCGCCGCCGACCGATAACTCGCGGATCACCCCGCCCTCGGCGAACGCGGCGATCCCGATACTTTTATTTGATACTTTTACGAGAGGCATTCTTTTTCTCCTCGTCGAGAAGGTAATCGCGGGACTTGTTCAGTTGATCCGAAATCTGCTTCATCAGCCCGAAGTATTTATCGTGAGCGGTATTCGCGGAGAACAGCCGCCGGACATTGATCTTGAACTGGGGGAAGTTGCCGTATTGGATTGTTTCGTTCAGTTCGTGATGCGGAGTCAGGAAGAGGTCGCGGACTTCTTCGGAGAAACGCCGCGCGTCGCCGATCATCACTCCGTCCTTCGAGGCATGGAACCTCTGCACGATATCCCTGATCCTGTCGTAGAGCCAGTATGTCGAGCCAATGATCGTCTGGTCCTTGAACTTCGGGTCGAGCGGATCGATCCCCTGGAGCCTGCCGCGGAGGATATGGGTGGTGTACTCGGGTTTCCGTTCGGCCTGCGGAATATCCATCTGTTCGAACATCGAGCGGTAATCGGTGACGGAACCTTTTTCGTCGTACTGGGGCGCGAGATCGCCCCTAAGCTCGTCGGCGAAACGTGTTAAAAGCGACGCCAGGTCGGAAAACAGCATCCCGCCAATCATCTGTACATTCGCGGGGGTTTCCTTTTTCACTGGCTTGCCCTCATCGGCTGGTTTCTTCTCCTCAGGTAGTTTTATCTCGTCCGGCGTGATATTTTTTCCGCCGCCGAAAAGCCGCGCGAAGAAGTCGAATACCGACGAGAAAAAGCCCCGTTCGATCTTCTCGGGGTGTTCCATCACGATCCCTTTTTTCGTGTACGCCACCTTCCATCCCGCGCCCTCCGCAAGCGGAAGCATCATATCGAGCGCGAGATCGTTCAACGCGTTCTCCGCGCGCTCGGCGAAACTTTCCGCGAGGGCGTATAGCGGAAACGGGCTTTCCACACTGACCGCGGCAAACCCCATCTGCCGGAGCTCGGCCTTAAGGTCGTCGAAGAAGCGAACGATCCCGCAGAAGTACGCGGCGAGATGCCCCGACTTCAGGTGCGTGAAACGGTTCTGTTCGGCGTAACCGTATA
>Ga0154538_106_pt3 | contig 73235 bp, 73 predicted proteins | sample RifGroF1_FD_105681 | JGI IMG/M metagenome (GOLD analysis project Ga0154538, IMG submission 105681) | Spirochaetes bacterium GWF1_51_8 | reverse complement strand
ATTTCATTCCGGCATAGAGGCGGGTGGAAAAGACAAACTAGCGAAAACAGAACAGCCGAATGAGTCCTTGCCTCCGTGAAAAAATACCGCAGCAGGCTCAACCACCGGATGCCGAGCGGAGCCGAGGCATATTTGATCAAATCCGCATCCTTCGCTTCGCTCAGGACAAGCAGGATGACGTAACGAAATCCCGCCTATATTTGACATCCCGGCGTGGGCGTATTACGATAAACGAAACACTTTTATGGAGGTCGAAATGAAAAGATTTTTCGCGGTGTTCGCGGCGCTCATGATCGCGGCGGGGCTTCTCTCGTCATGCGCGGGCGGCGGCGACTGGAAGGCTAAGGTGGCGAGAGTCGAGCAGGCGTCGGCTGAAATGAAAACCATCCTGATGCAGGCTCTTTCCGGTGAAGCCTTCGATGAAAAGAAGGCCGAAGCGCTCGAAGCCGAAATCACCAAGCTCAGTGAAGAACTGAAAGACATCTATCCTACCCTTTCCGATGCGGACAAGAAAGAGCTCGAGACCCGTATGGACGCGGCCGAGAAACTGATCGACTTGATGTAGATTTCTCAATGACATTAGTTTAAAATCGAATAGGCAGCCCCGTACGGGGCGTATTTCGATAAACGAAACACTTTTACGGAGGTCGAAATGAAAAGATTTTTCGCGGTGTTCGCGGCGCTCATCATCGCGGCGGGGCTTCTCTCGTCATGCGCGGGCGGCGGCGACTGGAAGGGGAAAATGACTAAGGTCGAAACATTGGCGGCTGAGATGCAGACACTGCTCGTGAAGTACCTCGCTGGCGAAGCCGTCGACGAGAAGCGGATCGAGGCGTTGGAAACCGAGATCGAGAAGTACGGCGAAGAGCTCGATAAGATGTATCCCTCGCTGTCCGAGGCGGACAAGAAGGAGTTCGACGCACGCAAAGACGCGGTCGAGAAGATGATCGACTCGATGTAGATTTCTTAATGACAGTAGATTATGATCGAATAGGAAGCCCCGCGCGAACGGGGCTTTTTTTACGCGGAATTCCCGCCGGCGATTGACAATTCCCGGACATGTGTTAAAATATGGGCTGTTCTATAAAACAGTTACTATTTTTAACATTAATAATGATATATCTTTTGAAGATGCCCAATGGTCACTTCCTCGCCGCCGAGAATCGGCGGGTATTAGGGGTGACCATATTTCTCATATCACGTGAAGGAGGAGTTATGAAAATTGTGTGGAAAGGAATAGCGCTCTTGGGATTGACCGCGGTGTGTACCGTCATGTTCGCGGGCTGCGGGAACTCCGGCGGGAAGCCGGTCACGAACTCCGCGGCGGCGTCCGCGTCGGACGAGCCGGACTGGAAGGGGCGCCTGGATAAGATGGAAGCGCTGATGAAGGATTATGCCGCGACAAAACAGGCGGCGGAATCCGGCGACGAGGACGCCAAGGCGAAATGCGGCCAGATGGAATCCGAGCTTCGCGGGATGGAAATGGAACTCGGGTATATCGCGCCTCAGCTTTCGGAAGAATCGAAGGCTCAGTTCAAGGAAAGGTACGATAAAATTATGTCGATTGCCGAAATCCCCGAAATGAGCTACGGCGAATAAAAAGCACTGGAGGATATATGAAAGCGATTTTGATAGGATTGGCGGCGATTGGTTTGGCTGTTGCATGCGCGCAGGCCCCGTTGCCGGACTGGAAGCCGAAGATCGAGAAGATCGCCCAGTTGACAAAACAGATGAAGGCCGAGATGATGGAGCTGAAGAAGGGCGACACGAACGCGGTCAAGCGGATCGAGGCGATCGACGCCGAACTTGTTAAGGTGCAGACCGAGCTGGACGAGGTCTACGCGAAACTTCCGCCCGAAGAGCAGAAGAAGGTCGAACAGGCGTCGATGAACATGCTTCAGGAGGCGATGGATCTGACGAACGACGAGCTGATCGACGCGCTGACCGTCGAGTAAGCCGAGAATGATGGAGAAACTATGAAGAAATTGATTGCCGTCTTGATGATCGCCGGACTGTCGGCGGCGGGATGCGGGAACAATACCGCCCCGGAATGGAAAGCCAAGTTCGCGCGGGCGTCCGAATTGATCGCGCAGGCGAAGGTCAAGTACGAGGCTCTCCGGATGGGCGACACGAACATGATCGCGGAGATGAACAAAATCAACGCCGAAATGGAGAAGCTGGGCGGGGAACTCAACACGATCTACCAGACGCTTCCGCCGGATCAGCAGGCGTTATACAACCTGACCCAGCGGGAACTGGTGAGTAATGAAATCTGGTTCTTTACGAACAATTTCGACCGGTATATGAAACAGAAGTGATTTTCGGTTGATAAGCCGGAATTTCCGCCCGAATCCCCGAGATATTTTGACAAAATAGGCACCGCCTTTTATATTATGGGAATCGGAAAATCCGAAAAATATCGTTTGGAGGATGTTATGCGGAAACTTTTAATCGCCGCCGTTGTTCTTGCTATGGGTATGTCTGTTGTCGTAAGCTGCGGAAACACCGCTACCGGCGGAGACTGGAAGGCCAAAATGGCCAAAGTTGAATCCTTGACCACCGAAATGCTCGAATTGGTCATGAAGGCGTTCACCGGCGATACTAACGCCGCTTCACGTATCGAAACTGTCGGTGTCGAACTCGAAAAGCTCGGCGCTGAACTCGATGCGATCTATCCCACTTTGTCCGACGCTGAGAAGAAGGCTTTCGATGCTGAAAAAGAAAGAATCGAACAGGGACTTAAAGATTCCGGTCTCGGAATGTAATTAAGCGTCTTCTTGAATCAAAAGGGGCTGTCCCAAAAGGCAGCCCCTTTTTTTTATGGAAGCGAGATGGGTGTGTTGTTATTGATGTTAACCGTCATCGTTTCGATAAGACTTACACTGCCGCATATAGATACTTCGGCGGTGGACGGAATGCTCACCGCGACCCCGCCTCCGTCCCATGCGCTTACCGCGAAGGGCAAGCCTAAAATGATCCTGACTACGGTGTATGCTTTCCTCAGCATCTATTTCTCCTTACAGATAAAACAATTCATCCGCCGAAAAACGTTACTTTATGAGCGGGAACTTGTAATAATTCCAAGTACATGATATATTATAATATTCAGATATGCGATGTATGAATTTAGGAGGCCGATATGAAAAAAGTGATTTTAGCCGCGGCAGTTGTGGCATTGACTATCGGGCTGGCGTTCCCAGCGATACAGATCCCCATGAAGGTGACAATTGACGGGTTACCGTCCACTATCGAGGAATTTGTGAAAATGCGCGATGAGATCGCGTTAACCCCGACAGGCGGGGCGGCGATGCTGGTGATCGCGCTCTTGAACTATGTCAAGGACGAGAGTCTCGGCCTCAAGTGCATGACGGCGATCCTTGTCAACGACGGCTCGATGCTGAAAGACGATGCTAAGGGTTTCGGCGGCAAGTCTCCCAATGGAAGCGTTGTTTATCTCATGACCCAGCTGGCAAAGTATCCCTATGTCCCGAACTCGTATATCGACGGGACATCCGTCGACGACAGTTACGCGCTGCCGTCCGCCCCCTACACGCTCTATTTCAGCACCAATAAATACAGCGTGATCAACGAGACCACGGTCAAGGTATTTATCCCGACATCGGGCGGAAACATGCCCCGTCCCGTGACCTTGATAAAGAACGACAAGGGTATCTGGAAAGTGAAAGAGTTTTCCAGCCTCGTAATCGGCCTTTCGAAAGTTCCCCAGAAAAGCGACGACCTTTAAACAATCCGGCGCGGGCATCGAAAAATGTCCGCGCTTTTTCATCCTATTCTATTGCTATGCCTGAACTCTTTTTTATCCCCGCATCCGTCCCGGGTCATATCCCGATACTGTTACTCTGCTTTGTACCGGGTTTAGCCGTCAGTCTTCGGCATCCTGCCATCCTGTCCGCCGATGCCATCGGCCTGTCCACCTGCATTCTGCTTCGCCTGTCCGTCTAACAACGGAAGACGGGCAGAAGCAGACATGCCTTTCTTCGGAGATGGAAGGCGGGCGGAAGGTGCGGCGCTCTGCACTCCACCCATCCGTGGGTGTCCCTCGTTTTTTATTTCCCTTTCTTTCCGGGTGAAGTCTCTATTCCGGCAGCAATTTTGTACCGGCACTAGGGTACGCAGTCCCTTGACAAAAATAGGGGTTGCCATTATTATATTAGAGTTAGAATAGAGATATGTTACTTACAATAAACAAGAGGGACTTGGGGATGGCAAATCTTAAACGCGTTGTGATTACGGGAATGGCGACTATCAATCCGATAGGCGACACCCTTGAAGGATATTATGAAAGCATGATGGCCGGAAAATCCGGTGTCAAGAAATGGCATTCGATCGACGTATCGAAGGTCGAGTGCAAACTCGGGGGCGACCTCGGCGACTACGATTTTGCCGCCGCGCTCGAACGTAAAAAACCGTTTCTCAGCGAAGAGCAGTACAAGAAAATCCGCAAGCTCTACCGCAATATGACCTTTTCAAACAAGTCCGCGGTCATCACCGCTCTCGAGGCGTTTATCGACGCCGGGTTGTTCGGTAAGGATTTTGACCCGTACCGGATCAGCGCCATGGTCGGCGGGCACAATTTCAACACCAAGTATGTGATGGAACAGATTCACCAATTCGATAAGGAACCGGAATATATCGATCCGCTTTACGGTATCGAGGCGCTCGACCCGAACATCCCCGGCACGATCAGCGAAGTGCTCGGTATCCAGGGCCCGGCGTACAACCTCGGCGCGGCATGCGCGAGCGGGAATATCGCCCTGCGTGACGGTTTCCGCGATATCGTTACCGGCGAATGCGACGCTTCGGTCATCTCCGGCCCGATATGGGATATGAACGAATCCGATGTTCACGCGATGGGTTACCTGAGCGCGCTCGTGGTCGACCCGCAATGGCTCGAGTGCCCCGAGAAGGCCTCGCGCCCGTTCGATATAAAACGATCCGGTTTCATCGCCTCGCACGGCGCGGCGACGGTCGTGATAGAAGATCTCGATCACGCGAAAGCGCGCGGCGCGAAGATTTACGCCGAGATACTCGGTGTGGCCGCGAACGCCAACGCGAACCATCTGCCCCAGCCGTCCGCGGACGCGCAATCGGCGCTGATGCTCAACCTCATGAAGATGGGCGGCATCCGTCCCGAACAAGTCGATTTTATCAGTTGTCATGCTACCGGAACCCCGCTCGGCGACGACACCGAGCTCGCCGCTATCAAGAAGGCGTTCGGAGCGCATGCATACAAGATGAAAGTAAACGCTCCCAAGTCATTGATGGGTCACACCTGCTGGGCGGCTCCGCTGGTCGAATTGGTCGGCGCGGTGCTCCAGATGAACCACGGCAGGCTTCACCAGACTATCAACATAGACGAACTCGATCCCTCGATCGATCTCGATGTCTGCAAGGACGGCCCCGTCGATTACCCGGTAAACATCTTCATCAAGAACTCGTTCGGTTTCGGCGGCCTCAACTGCTGTTCCCTGATAAAAAAATATGAAGGATAGACTATGAACGCTTTTGTGACTGGAGGCTCGCGCGGTATCGGCAGAGCCATCGTCCTGAAATATATTAAGGAAGGATGGGGCTGCGGGTTTACTTATGTCGGCAACGAAGACGCCGCTAAGGAAACAGTTAAACTCGCTAAAGAGATCAATCCCAAAGCGGAAGTCCGTTACTACCGTCTCGACGTCAAGTCGTCGGCTGAAGTGGAAACGGTCGTCGAAAAAGCGCTCGACGATTTCGGAGATATCCGCGCGGTGGTGAACAACGCCGCCGTGGTCAGGAATAACGCCGCGGCTCTTATGAGCAACGAGGAATGGGAAGAAGTGATCGCGGCCGACCTTTCGGGTCCCTTCTATATCATCCGCATGTTCCTCATGCATTTTATCTCGAACCGCGACGGACGGATCATCAATATCTCGTCGCTCGCGCAAGCCGGGTGTTCGGGACAGGTCAACTATTCAGCCGCGAAAGCGGGTTTGATCGGGATGACCCAGACTCTCGCTAAGGAATACGGCCCTAAGGGCATCACGTCCAATGTCGTCACGGTGGGATATGTCGAGACCGATATGACGAAGGACAATCTCGCGAAACCCCTGCATGAGTTCTGGATGCAGTACTGTCCGTTGAAACGTGTCGGTACGGGCGAGGATATCGCGAGTACTGTTTATTTTCTGAGTTCCGATGAAGCAAGTTTTATAAACGGCGAGGTAATCCGCGTATCCGGCGGATTGACTTACGCCCCGTAACCTGAAAAATTTCTGGAGGATGCTTATTATGAAGAAAGTCGGTATAGAGAAAATCAATATCTACGGGTGTTCGCTCTCGATGGAACAGGTCGACCTCGCGAAGGCGCGCGGCCGCGATCCCGAACGTGTCCTCACCGATTTCATGATCGATACCCGTTCGCTCAACCCCCCATATGAGGATACGGTCACTATGGGCGCGAACGCCGCGATCCCGATCATATCCGAAGAAGATAAGAAAGATATCGGGATGCTGATTGTCGGTACGGAAGGTTCCGTCGATTTCGGGAAGCCGATCTCGACAAATATCCACGCCGCGCTCGGCCTCAATCCCAATGTCCGTACCTATGAAACGAAGCATGCATGCTACAGCGGCGTCGCCGCTCTCGATACCGCGATCAACTGGATCGCATCGGGGCTGAACCACGGTAAAAAGGCGCTTGTGATCGCCGCCGACTTCAGCAGGAAGCATTTCAATAAAGACCACGAGTTCGTCCTCGGCGGAACAGCGGCCGCGGTATTAGTCAGCGACACCCCGAAGGTCATCGAGTATGAGATCGAGAAGAAGGGTTCGTGGACGACCAATGTCTACGATACGTTCAGGCCGTCCGCGCATGCCGAAGTCGGGAATAACGAAGTCAGCCTTTACAGCTACCAGGACGCGCTCGAAGGCGCGTATATGGACTATCTCGCCAAGGTCGGCGGCACGATCGACTTCGATAAGTATTTTGTCAACAACATCTATCATATGCCCTTCCCCGGAATGGCGTTCCATGGGCACAGAGTGCTCTGCAAGATCGCCGGGATCAGCAAGAAGTCCCAGATCGAAGAGCATTTCAAGATCAAGACTTTACCCTCGCTCCGTTACGCGAAACGTGTGGGTTCGACCTACGGCGCCAGCAACTTTGTCGGCCTCTGCGGAGTGATCAAGACGAACGACGCCCTCAAAGCGGGCGACCGTATCGGACTGTTCTCCTACGGCTCGGGATGTATGGGCGAGTATTACAGCGCCCTTGTCTGCCCCGAGGCGAGAAAGACCATCGACTCGATGAAGATCGACGAGGCTTTCGACGCGCGCCGGAAAGTATCGGTCGCCGAGTATGAGAAAATCGAAAATCTCCGCGAAAGCTATATCGAGAATCCGAATTTCACTCCCGATTTCTCGGTAGCGGATAACTGGTACGATAAGTTTTATAAAGGATCGGGCAAACTGGTTCTGAAGGAAGTCAAGGACTTTTTCAGGACCTACGAACGGGTGTAACAAATGGGAAAAGTCGAGTTTCTGGCCGATAACGGTCTGGGAATTATCACCCTCGCGGACTCCGCGAACGGGAACCGCCTGAACCATGAAACCCTCGCCGAATTGTCCCACGCTTTCAATGCCGCGATCATGCACGACGAAATCCGCGTCATATTGCTCCGTTCAAACGGGAAAAACTTTTCCCTCGGGATGGACTTGCAGTTCCTGCTGGACGCGCGGGGCGACACAACGCTCGCCGAGGAAGCAGTCGGTCTCTACACCGATCTCCTGTTAAAAATCTTTGAGGCTCCTAAACCGGTCGTGGCATTAGTCTACGGCGATATCAAGGCCGGCGGCACCGGGCTTGTATCCGCGTGCGACATAGTAATCGCGTCGGACGACACCACGGTCGAACTGAGCGAAGCCCTGCTCGGGCTGATCCCCGCGAACGTCCTGCCGTTCCTGTTTTCGCTCCGGATCTCCCCTCAAAAAGCGCGCTATCTCATCATGACCGCGAAACGGCTGAACGCCCTCGATGCGCAGTCGATCGGGATTATCGACGAGGTCTACCCGATGGACGAGCTGGAGAAAGGGGCAAAAGCGCTCATCAAGAGCCTATTCCGTACCGCGCCTTCCGCGGTGGCTGTGACCAAGCATTTCACGCGTGAACTCCTCTCCAAGACAATAGACGAATCGTGCAACCACGCCAAGAAAACATTAATAGAACTGATCTCGCGGGACGACGTCCTCGAGGGAATAAAAGCGTTCAGCGAAGGATCGACGCCGCCGTGGTTCGGGAAAGCGAAATTTTCGAATCCGCTCGTGCGGATCGACTAAGAGAAAAAGGATTGAAGAATGAATAATGAGGAAATAACAAACCTTATTCGTCAAAAAAAGAATGTGCTTGAAAAACCGCTTAGAGAGTTTAAGGACTGCGGGCAGGATTTAAGAAATAAATTGTTAGTTGTATCGGATAATAAAGATAATACGTTTTCAGTTTTCATGAGAAAGAATAAAAATCTAATCGATGCCTTTTCGATTGGTTTAATCTATCACCCAAAAAACGAAGCACAAATTGTTCTATTACGATTTAATGGAAACCACGGTGATCATAAAAATGAAGACGGGTCAATTGTTTCAGGATTTCATATTCATATCGCTACACAAAACGCGATAGAAAATGGGTACAAAGCGGAAAATTTCGCTGAAAAGACCGATAAATATACTAGTTTTGAAAGCGCTTTATTATATTTTTTGGAATTTACAAATATGATTGAGGCGAAACAATACTTCAATTGTTTGAACGGCATAGATGAAATACCGCTTTTTAATTAATGTAAAAAAGAGTTGTTTTATATGAGAGAAATAATTGAAAAAGCCCTGAATACTCAATGCCATGGACAATTCATTATCCGTGAACGAAGAGAAGGTATATATCAGGTCATCATTCCTTTTTTTTATGAGGATGGTGATATTGTTGAAGTCTATATTATTCCTTTATCGGATAATAAAATAAAAATTTCGGATTTAGGAATGACTGTGATGCGTCTCTCCTATTCATATGAAATTGATACGCCAAAAAAGGAAGAAATTTTTAAAAAAATCATTGCGCAAAATAGAGTTAATGAAGATAATATGAGTATTTATCTAATTTGCGATTTACCATTACTATTTAATTCCATTATGACTTTTATTGAGGCTGTTTTAAAAGTTTCTACAATGGAATACTTCAAACGAGAGATAATACAAGATTTGTTTTATGAAATGCTGGAAGAATTTATCCAGGATAATCTATCGGAGTTTCCTTTTGAGAAAAATGTTTTCCCTATTCCCGAGCGGGACGATCTTGAGGTAGATTATGTTTTTAATTCATTATCTAAACCGATATATTTATTTGGAATAAACAACTCGGATAAATCAAAAATCGCTACCATTTGTTTATTGGAGTTTCAAAAAAGAAATATCCAGTTTAGAAGCGTAAGCGTATTACGTGATTTTGATGTGATCAGAAACAAAGATAGAAGACGCTTAGAATCCGCTTCGGACAAAATCTTTCCCGATTTTCAAGACTTTCAGTCAAATAGTGTAGCATTTTTCAATAGAGAATATCATTAAACGGAGTTAACATGAGCGATAGAATTAAAATCCGCGCCGACGAACACGGGATTGTTTACCTGCATATGTGCGACGAGGCGAAGAAGAATGTGTTTTCCGACGACTTCATCGCCGAACTGGTCGCCGGTATGGAAAAGGCCGAGTCGATGAATCCGAAGGTAATCGTCCTGCACGGCTTGTCCGACGTATTCGCGGCGGGCGCCGAAAAGAAGAACCTGATGGACCTCTGCGACGGCACCGTGCATGTCAAGGACCTCGTGATCTCCGAACGCCTCGTGCATTCGACAGTCCCCGTGATCGCGGCGATGGAAGGCCATGCCGTAGGCGGCGGGCTGGTGATGGCGGCGTGCTGTGATATCGTGATCGCCGCGCGCGAAAGCCGTTACGGCGTCGTGTTCATGTCGCTCGGTTTCACTCCCGGGATGGGATGCACTACCCTCCTGCCCGACCTGTTCGGCGTGTTTGTGTCGAACGAGATGATGTATACGGGAAAGCGCTACAAGGGAAGCGAGCTTGCAGGGATGGGCACGAACATCAATTACATCGTTCCGCGCGCCGATGTCATGAAAAAGGCCGGTGATATTGCTTTACAAATCGCGGAAAAGAATATAAAATCTATTCAGCTATTAAAATACACTCTCAGCGCAAGGCGCAGGAAACTTCTTGTCGATGCCCGGCTCCAGGAAGACATGATGCACAAGCTTTCGTTCGGTTTTCCTGAAACCCGGAAGACAATCGAAGAGTTCTACGCGGGACAATAGAAATCTATCATCTGCATAGGGGTACATATGTTTTCGATCGATATGAAGGATAAAGCGGTTCTAATCACTGGGGGCACGAAGGGTATCGGACTATCGTCTGCGCTGTATTTCGCGAAAGCGGGCGCGCGGACATACCTCTCCTACAAGTGGGGTTCGGACGACTATGCTCCTCTTTTCGCCGAGTTCGAGAACGCCGGCGCGATCAAACCGGTCCTGATCCAGGCCGACGTCTCCAACGACGAAGACACCGCCGCGCTCCTCGCACAGGTAAAGGAGAAAGAGACCGCTATCGATTATTTCATCAGTAACGTGGGATTCGCCCAAAGCCCCAAGAACCTCGACGAGTACCAGAAACGTTCGCTCTATAAAACTCTCGACTACAGCACATGGCCGTTGATCGAATACACCCGCCAGATCAAAAGGGTGTTCGGCAAATACCCCGATCATGTGATCGGTATTTCCAGCGACGGCCCGTCGCATTACTACAAGGGCTACGATTTTGTCGCGGCGTCGAAGGCGCTTCTCGAGTTCTTCGGGAAATACCTCTCGGTGCATCTCCAGAAGGAAGGAAGCCGTGTCAACGTCATCCGTTTCGGCCCGGTCAAAACCGAGTCGTTTATGTATATCTTCGGCGAATCGTTCTTCGACTTCGTCCGTCAGCGCGGTATCCCCGAGGAAACGATCCTCAATCCCGACGAATGCGGAAAGGCCGTGTTCGGACTCTGCTCGGGCCTCTTCGATGCGATGAACGGTCAGATCGTCACGGTCGATAAAGGCTACCCGTTCCAGGACAATATCATGACCCAGTACCTGACATGGAAAGAAACCCAGAATAAAGAATAAATCAGTTTGGAGGAATAAAAATGACGAAAGCAGATGTGATTAAGGTTATCAAGAAAAACATCCTCGATAACCTTGAGGATTTGAACGAAGCCGACATCGATCCTAAGAAGTCGATGAAGGATTACGGTGCCAACAGCCTCGATATTATCGAAGTCGTTTCCACCTCGATGCGCGAACTGAATATCAAGATCCCTAGGTCAGAACTCGCGGACATTTCTACAATCGACCAGCTTGCCGACAAGTTCATGGAGCAGGCAAAATAAAATCGGAAGAGAAATTATGAAAAACGCATTAAGTTTTAGTTTAGCGGACTTTTTCTATAACGATAGTCCGAACGTATTAACTCCCCCTTCGGATTTCCTCGAGTGGATACAGGACCCTCAAATCCAGGCGGGTTTCAGCTTTTTCCATCAGATGCTGTTGGACGCGCCCCGTTCAGTGACGAAAATTCACAGCAATATCGACGGTAAAGACCGCCGTGTGATCAATTTCACGTCGTATAACTACCTCGGCCTTTCCACTCATCCTGAAGTTATCCAGGCTGTTATCGACGGGGTCAAGAAGTACGGGATGGGCGCATCGGGTTCGCCGATGCTTTCCGGTACGTTCGACGTCCACGTGCAGTTCGCCAAAAAGCTCGCCGACTTCAAGAAGAAAGAGGATTGTATCCTTTTCTCGAGCGGATTGGGCGGCAATGTAGGCGCATTGCAGGGCTTGCTCCGCAAAGGCGATATTTTAGTCATGGACGAGAAGATTCATAAGAGTCTTGTTGACGGCGGTATTCTATCCGGCGCGAAAATGATCTTTTTCAAGCATAACGATATGCAGCATCTGGATCAGATCCTTTCCGAGCATAAAGGAAAGCGCACCCTTCTCGCCGTCGAAGGGGTTTATTCGATGGACGGAGACCTTGTGAAACTTCCCGAGATTACCCAGATGATCGACAGTTCCTACCCGAATGTCGCGCTGTATCTCGACGAAGCCCATTCCTCGCTCATGTTCGGCAAGAACGGACGCGGGGTCGGAGAGCATTTCGGTCTCGAAGATAAGGTCGGCATGGACTACGGGACACTGTCGAAATCGTTCGGCGGCGTAGGCGGATTTATCTGCTCGAACGCGCTGATCGTGAAGTATCTCCGCGGTTACGCCTCGGCGTTCAACTTCTCCTGCGCTCCCTCGCCCGCGATTGTCTGCGGGTTGATGAAGTCGCTCGAAGTCGCCACCCGCGATTCGTCCCTGCGCGATAAGCTCTGGGAAAACACCAAGTATTTCAAAGATAAGCTCCAGGCGATGAAGCTCAATCTCGGCGGTACCCAATCTCAGGTCATTCCGATCATCGTCGGGTCGTCCGGAGAACTCTTGTTCGAATTGGCGACCGAGCTCCAGTTGAAAGGCTTGTTCCTTCAGCCGGTGGACTTCCCCGCCGTCCCCGCGCACGAGCGCCGTTTCCGCCTCTCGATGACCGCGCAGATCGAACGGGAAGTGATGGACGAAGCGCTGAATATTATCGAAGACGTGATTGTTAAGAAACTAAAAGCGAAAGGGATGCTCGGTGAATGAAGCTCATGAAACGCTCCTTCGGCGTTACCGGAAAAAGCCTATCGCGGATATTGAATCGTTAAAGGAACGCGGTTCCTTCGCGAAGCTCGAGTACGGGCGTGACGCTATCGAACGGATTATCCCGCACCGCGCCCCGTTCCTGCTCGTCGACAGCCTTCAAGGTGTCGACCTGACCGAGAACGAGGAACTGATTTTCGGTTCCCGTTATATCGATCCGGCCGAGCCGCTTTTCGCGGGGCATTTCCCGGGGCATCCGGTCTATCCGGGATCGCTCCAGCTCGAAATGGGCGGGCAATTGGGTCTCTGCCTCACCTACTTTGTGGTGAACAAGCGGACGGACATCGCCCCCGGCGCGAAACCGGTGAGCGTTCTTGTGACAAAGGTTCTCGGCGCGATGTTCCTCGATCAGCTTCTGCCGGGTAAGACCGCGCAGATGATCGCGAAACGCCTCGAATACGACGGCACGTTCGGCACGGTATTGAGTCAGATTATATCCGACGGCAAAATCTGCTCGGTATCGATCGCCGAGGTGATGTTCTTGGACGAATGAATGAGTGAAAAGTAACAAGTTAAAAGTGATCAGTAGATAATAGCCGCTCTCAGCAATGGGGGCGGTTTTTAATTAAATATTTGTCGAATTCTAATAAAAGTGCTAAAATATCAAAGGATTTATATTAGGATGAATGAATGGAGAAACTGCTTATATATTTAGACAATTGCTGTTATAACAGACCTTTTGACGATCCAGTAAATGAAACGATAATTCTTGAATCTGAAGCAAAACTGTCTATTCAGGATCAAATTAGAATGAAGAATCTGAGTTTGGTTTGGTCTTTCGCATTGGATTTCGAAAACTCTAAAAATCCCTACAACGATAAACGTGATAATATTAGTGTCTGGAGATTTTTATCTGCAAAGTATATTCCTGCGAAATTAGAGATAAAATCCATTGCGAGGGAAATTGAGGTAAAAAACAGAATGAAGTCTTTAGATTCCCTTCACTTAGCATGTGCGATTTATGCGAAATGCGAATACTTTTTAACCACAGACAAGGATATTTTAAGAAAAAGCAAAAATCTTGAAGTGATTGAAGTATTCAATCCAGTAGATTTTGTTTTAATGTGGGAGGCGAAATGAAAGCCGATAGCGTTATCAGATATGAGGGAATGAAAGTCCTGCGGGAAAACCTTGGGTTGGTTGAATCGGAAAAGTTTATCAATCTTATTAAAAAAGATAATTTCGATTATACTGAGTGGCGAAAAGATATATTCAAAGGAATAAGCGCGGAAGAATTATTTAATGAGGCTAAGAAGTATTCGGAAAACATTCAACATAGTTCTATTTTAAAATATGAAATTTTTAAAAATAAAAATAACGAGTATCAGTTTAGACTAAAGAATTCTACCGGAGATATCATTTATTCGAGTGAGAGCTTTCCTACAAAATCCCAATGTAAAAAAGAAATTGAAATCCTTAAAAACAATTTTCTGTCTACTGAAATTCAAATCACCACAGAATAAAAAAAGCCCCGGCTTCCGCCGAGGCTCGATTGTTATTCCTTTGTCTGGGTGGTGAGGAAGATCGGGAGGGTCATATGCCCGATCTGATCCTGAACCTCTTCGATCCCGTCGATATGCGCGTCTTCGTCGTCAAGAATGCTCTGGAGGATATCGCGTGTGGCATAATCCTTCACTTCGCCCGCGAGAATGATCGCGTCGTTATAGGCCTTGATCGCGTCTTCTTCCGCGATATGGTCGTTGACAAACATCTTCGTTACATCGGCGCCGATATTGATCTTTTTCAATTCGCTCACCACAGGCAAGCCCTCGAGGAAAAGAATACGCCCGATCAGCTTCTCGGCGTGCTTCATTTCGCCGATCGCGCGTTTCTCGATCACCTTATGCAGTTTCAGATAACCCCAGTTGTCGCACATCTCGGAATGAACCATATACTGGTTTATCGCGGTCAACTCATCCGCGAGAAGCGAATTCAGCACCGCAATCAGTTTGTCGTTGCCTTTCATGTTATCCTCCATCAATATTTTAAATATTGTACTTTGAGGAGAAACTTTTGTCAAGCTAAAAATTTTCTGTAACCTAATTCGAAGGGGGCAAGTATATCGTTGCAGGTTAAGGAGGATTTTATGAAAGTTTTTTCGTTATTCGCGCTTTTTATTCTGATAGCAGGGTGCGCGCCGGTACCGGTTTCGTCTTCGGGGCCGGGGGTTTTGCCTTCGGACTACCTGACAGTCACATCGCCCGCGCAGGGCTCCGAAATAGCCGTTCCCTTTACCGTATCCGGCGTATACGGTTCCGGTATCGCACAGGTGACAATCAGTTCCGGGGCGGGGACGAAAAACGCCGGACTTTCCGCCGGGAACTGGTCGGTAGTCTTCGGTACTAACGAAGTCAGCTTGGGCAACCTCATTTTTACGATCAACGGAAAGGATTCGCTCGGCTCTACCGTGCAGACCCTATCGCTTTCCCTTCTTATTACCAATAACGGTACGTCCGCGTTCCTCGTGTATGTCACAGGCACGCTCGTCAGCAATTATACCGCGGCATGGAAGGTTTACGGCGACAGCCTGAGCCGGGAGTTTTTCGGCACAGTGGATACATCGGATGGAAGTTTCTCTATCGCGGTGGAATCCGGTATCGGCAACCTGAAACTGATCGCGTTCAGAGACGATAACGGGAATAACTCTTTCGACGACGGTGAACCGGTCTCCGGCAGTCAGCCTGTCGTCAATGTCGTATCGAACAACATCTCGAATATCTCGGTCGTCATCCCGATACTAAAAACCTACACCGTGAAAGGGAACATTTCCGGGAATACCTACGGCCTCCGGGTCGGCGCGGCGGTATTCAATAACGACTCCCTCGCGGTGCTCTACTCCGCTCCGTCGATACTTCAAAATTCATCTTACACGATTTCGTTTATCGGCGCTATCAGCAATGAAATCAAAGTGTACTATTATATCGACAGGAACGGCGACGGGATATGGAATACTGTCAATCCCAATCCGCTCAACCTCGATGCTGAAAACTGCCTGCTGGTCTCCGAGTTCGGGTTGATCAATCTGACAAACACGGTCGATATTCCGCTTCAAGCGAAGCTCTTCAAAGGCGCTGTCGGCGGTAACGGGGCGGGCGATATGAACTATTTCCGCATTGCCTTTACTTCTGCCGTGTTCCATGCCCCTATCGCCGCGGGGAACTATTCACTCGCTTACTATCTCCTGACCAATTCGTCCGTGGTGAATGTCAACGCCGCGAAGATGATCGTTTATCATGACGCTGACGGCGACGGTTTCTGGAGCACCGGCGAGGACAATGTCGCTTATACGAACAACATCCAGATCGAAAACGGCTTCTCAGTTTCGACCAACACCGCCGACTTCTTTGTGAAAAAGTTTTCCGTCACCGCAGGTATCGCCGGGGACGATAGTTCGTTATTCCTGATCCAGTATAAGGATAATTGGAATAATGAAACATTGGCGGGGCCGTCGCATACATGGAATTCCTACGTTTTCGGCGACGGCACGAATAGCATCATCCTGAGCGCGATCCGTGACTGGAACGGTAATGCCGCACCCGATCCCGGTATCGACGTGATCTATACCTACTCGTTTGTGCTGTCAAACCTCTCGGTCTATTCGACGAATTTCAATATGATGAGAACGGTCGCGGGTATTTCAACTAACGGCGACATTGCCCCTTATACCAATCCGCTTCTCTATTTCGGTATCGGGACGTCGAAGCTCTACAGTCCGGTCAGGAACATCGTTATGACGAACTACTGGAACACTTATTCGGAAAGTTACAACCTGAAGATTTACGTGTTCGAGGACAATAACGGCGACGGCAAATTCGGCGGAGGGGACACGATTATTTCACAGCGCGTCACAAACAACACCTACATCGCCGCGACCAATATCACCCTGATTTACTGATAGATTTCCGAACGAGCCCCGCTATCCGGCGGGGCTTTTTTCATTGACAGAACCGAACTATGCTTTATAATCATGTATGCGCATTTTGAAATCCGCCGCGCCGCGGCTTGCCGAATTGAAAATATGTTACTTTTTTACCGGGATGCTGCTCGGGGACGAGACCCTTCTTCCCGAGGAGTTCGAGCTTGTCCGCGATTCCAACGACACCCGCCGTAAGGAATTCGCTACCGGACGTTATTGCGCGCGGCAGGCTCTCTCGGGTTTGGGATACGGCCCCGGTGTCTGTCTCCCGCGCGGCCCGTTCCGTGAGCCGGTTTTCCCTCACGGCACAGTCGGGAGCATATCGCATACCGACGGGCTGACCTGCGCGGTCGCGGGAGATTCCGCTCAGTTCCGCGCGATAGGCGTCGACGTCCAGATACTGGGACGCCCTGTGAGCGCTGACGCCGCCGGGCAAATCCTCAATCCTGAGGAAGAGTTCTGGAAATCCGTCCCCGACGGAATACTGACGGTTTTTTCGTTAAAAGAGGCGTTTTTCAAAATGACGAGACGGCTGACCGATATGCCGTTCTGGTTCGACAGGGTATCCGTTTTCCCGGGGGAGACGAACGGCTCTGTCGAGTACCATTTCGAAACCCCCCGAGGAAAAGCGTTCCATCCCGGCGAATACCGGATTGAAAACGGATATGTGTTTTCTTTATCGTTCTGCGCTAAGGGACATTCGATCCCGGGAATTACCCCTCGTACCTAGTCAGGACTATCGACGAGTTCTGCCCGCCGAAACCGAAAGAGTTCGATAACGCGACCTTGATCTTCTTCTCAATCGCCCTGTTCTTGACGACGTTCAGGTGAATCTCGGGGTCCTGTTCGAATACGTTCACACTCGGGTGGATCACGCCTTCCTCGAAGGCCATGATAGTCGCGATAGCTTCGATGCCGCCGGCCGCGCCGATCAGGTGCCCGGTCATCGACTTCGTGCTCTGTACCATGACGTCCATCGTCTTCTCGCCGAAAACCCTGTTGATACCGCGAGATTCGGTCAGGTCGCCGAGCTGGGTGGAAGTCCCGTGGGCGTTGATCAGTTCCACCTGCGATTTATCGATCTGCGCGTCTTCGAGCGCGTTGAGAATAGCACCCGCTCCGCCCTTTCCGTCGGGATGCGGCGCGACCAGATCGTAGGCGTCGCACGAGAATCCGAAGCCCTTCAGTTCGGCGTAAATCTTCGCGCCGCGCTTCTTGGCGTGTTCGAGCTCTTCGAGGCAGATAATCCCCGATCCCTCGGCAAGCACGAACCCGTCGCGGTCTTTATCGAACGGACGGCTCGCGGTCTCGGGAGAATCGCTCCTTCTCGAGAGTGCGAAGATCGCGTTAAACCCGGAGAAGCCCGGCAGAATCACCACAGCTTCCGTCCCGCCCGCCATCATCACATCGGCCATCCCCATCCGTATCATCATCGCCGCGTTGCCGATAGCATGGTTGCTGGAGGCGCAGGCCGAGTTTACCGAAAAGTTCGGGCCCTGGAAGTTGTTTTCTTTAGCGAAGTATCCGGGAGGAGTGTTGGGGATCACCCCGACCACATAAAACGGCGAGGTGTGATCCAGTCCGTACTCCCGCATATTGATGAACGCGTCCCAATGCATACCCAATCCGGCCTCGCCCGTGCCGATGATCGCCCCATAACGTGTGGGATCGATCTCGACCTCTTCTTTAGTGATACCGGTATCCCTGTATGCCTGTGTGGCGGCGACATGCGCGAAAATCGCGTAACGCCCGAATCGGTTCAGCATTTTCTTCTGGATATAGTCCGTGATATTCGCGGGATAATCCACTTCACCGGCGATCTTCACCGGAAAGTTCTCGAGTTCCTTGGCATATCTTTGTGATAACCGAATTCCTGTTTTTCCTATTTTTAGGTTGTCCCAGAATTCCCTCACTGTGTTCCCAAGCGGATTGATCGTCCCTAATCCGGTGACGACTATCCGGGTTTCGTAAGGATTCCTTCTAATTGTTCCCATTCTCACCGCCTTGATGATTTTATTCTCTATATTTATTCTAAAGGATAAACCGAATTTGTCAACATGCGCAGCAATTCACAAGCCAATGGTACTCGCGAGCAGTATCACTGTTTTTTACCTTTGGATAAAATTTCTTCTATTTCTTTTTTCAATCCGGGCATACTGTTCTGTATCAAACTTTTCGCTAATTGAATATCTATGTTCTCATATTCATGCGCTAAAATATTTCTAAAATGGTAGATTTTTTTCACCGGCAGCCGCTTCTTATACTCAGGAGATTGGATTTTCGCCATTTTCTCCCCGATTTGAAGCAGGCACATTGTCAGGGCATGGTATCCGGCGACATCCTCGAATGCTTCGTTTATATCGCGATACTTTGCCAGGATTTCCTCCAAATCGTCGATCAGGTCATAAATGAATTGAAGCCTGACAATATCGGATTCATTCGACATACACGGTTTCCGACAATATATTTTTCTTACCGGACTTTCTGAGAGAGTTTTTGTTCACAAGATCAATATTCCTGTGTATTGACCTCCGGATTTCAAGTCTGATTTTATCGAGCCGGACATAGGCGTCCAGACCGGTATATTTATTCAGGAATTTTTCATCGACCTCGTAAAGGATATCGATATCGCTTTTCTCGGTTTCCTGCCCTCTTGCAAATGAACCGAAAACCCCGATAATAGAAAATCCTTCCGGTAAATATCGTTTTTTCAGTTCCCCGAGGGAAATCAAGGTTTTCTTATCCATTTCGCGCTCCTGAGGATAAACCGATTAATGCCTAAAGTGGCGCACGCCGGTAAACACCATCGCGATCCCGTGATCGTTCGCGGCGTCGATAGACTCCCGGTCACGCATCGATCCGCCGGGCTGGATGATCGCCTTCACTCCGTCCTTCGCCGCGCTGTCCACAGTGTCGCGGAACGGGAAGAACGCGTCCGACGCCATGACCGAACCCTCGAGCGAGAAACCGGCTTCTTTCGCCTTCATCGCGGCGATCCTCGCCGAATCGACACGTTTGGTTTGTCCCGCGCCCGCGCCGATCACCTGACCGCCGCGCGCGTAAACAATCGCGTTGGACTTGACATGCTTGCAGATGATCCACGCGAACTTGAGGTCGTCCATCAGTCCTTTAGGCTCGTTAGCGGTCACCGTCTCGAACTTCTCAGTGCCCATCCCCGGATGATCCCATCCCTGCACAAGCATTCCGCCCTCGATTCGCCGGTAGGACATCCCCTTCTTCGACCAGTCGTTACCCTGTATCTCGATAATTCTCAGGTTCTGTTTCTTCTTCAATATCTCGAGCGCCTCGGGTGCGTAACCTGTCGCGATCACGATCTCGTAAAACCGCTCGTTGATCATCGCCGCAGTCGCGGAGTCCAGCGTGGTGTTCAGCCCGATAATCCCGCCGAACGCCGAATCCGGGTCCGCTGCCAGTGCACGTTCGTAGGCTTCCTTCACCGATCCGGCGACAGACGCGCCGCACGGGTTGGTGTGCTTGATGATGACGCAGAACGGGTCGCCGCCCTGAAACTCGCGTAGGATATCCACAGCCGCGTCCGCGTCCATGATATTGTTATACGACAGCTTCTTTCCGCCATGCACCATCGCGTTAGGGATGGAAATGTTCTTCTCCACCCCGGAAACATACAGCGCTGCCGCCTGGTGCGGGTTTTCGCCGTAACGCATCTCATCCAGCATCTTCACCGGAACCGAGCCTTCCTTCGGAAAAAGTGTCTTCCCCGCGCGCTGAAGATACCAGTTCGAGATCAGACCGTCGTAGTACGCGGTATGCCCGAACGCCTTAGCGGTGAGAGCGAGACGGGTTTCCTCCGATGTGCTCCCGTGCGCGTCAATCTCTTCCATAATCATCTCGAAATCGGTATTCTCGACAACGATATTCACGAAGCGGCAGTTTTTCGCCGCCGCGCGGATCAGGGTGACACCGCCGATATCGATCTGTTCGATGATATCCGCCGGGGTCGACTTCGGGTCGGCGGCGGTCTCCTCGAACGGGTAAAGGCTGACGACCACGAACTCGATAGGCTCGATCTTGTGCTTCTCGAGGTCGGCGATATGCGAGGGATTATCGGTGCATGCGAGGATTCCGGCATGGACGGCGGGATGAAGGGTCTTCACCCGTCCGCCGAGCACTTCCGGGAATCCGGTGATCGTACTGATCTCGGTCACTTCGACGCCCTTATCCTTGAGATATTTATATGTCCCGCCGCTCGATACGATCTCGTATCCCCTGCGGGCGAGGTAATTCGCGAAAATCTCGATCCCGTCCTTCTTATACACGCTGAATAACGCTCGTTTCATGCCGCCTCCGGGTTTGTGTCTATATTTTTAGAATACTCTTTATCGCGGAACGCCCTTCTTCTATCCGGATCACCTTATCGTGACGCACCGGGAGCTTATCCAGCCCGGCAAGTGAACGGTGCACCGGGACTCCGGTCTGATCCTGCAGCTTCTCTAAAAGGACGAACTCGTCGTCAATCGACTTATCGCCCGTGACCGCCTGATAAACCGCTTTATTGAACTTGAAGGGCGACGCCGTGGAATCGATCACTGTCGGCGTAGTGTCGCCTGTCTCGGCGGTATACTGCCGGTGGACATGGAAACCGACTGCCGTATGGGTATCGACAAGATAACGCTCCTCGGTATAGACCCGTTTGATCTCCGCGATAGTCTGTTCCTCGTCGGCGAACCCGCCGTACAGCGACCCGAACACCCGTTCACGCGTGGACTCGTCCACCTTGAACTTGCCCTTCGTCTTCAGGTCGTCGTACCATCGCACAATCTTCTCGGGATTGTTCCCGCTGATCGCGTAGAGGTAACGTTCGAGGTTCGACGAGATGAGGATGTCCATCGACGGCGAAACGGTCGAGAAGAACTGACGGTTTTTATCATATATCCCGTCCGCAATGAAGTCGGTCAGGATCTTGTTCTTGTTGGACGAGCAGACGAACTTATTCACGGGAAGCCCCATCTGCTGGGCGTAGTACCCGGCTAAGATGTTGCCGAAGTTCCCGGTAGGAACGTTAAAGTTCACCGGATCGCCCATGAACACCTTCCGCCGGTCGACCATCTGGAAGTATGCCCAGAAGTAATAGACGATCTGAGGCGCGAGCCGTCCCCAGTTGATTGAATTCGCCGAGGAGAACTCCATACCCGCATCCGAGAGTTCGCGGTTGAATTCCCTGTCGCCGAAGATGTCCTTGACCATCGTCTGGCAGTCGTCGAAATTCCCCTGCACGCCGATCGTGTATGTGTTCGACCCGCCGGTCGTCACCATCTGGAGTTCCTGCACACGGCTGACCCCGTTCTTGGGATAGAACACGATGATCTTCGTACCGGGTACGTCCTTGTATCCCTCGAGAGCGGCCTTTCCGGTGTCGCCCGATGTCGCGACGAGGATGACGATCTCTTTTTCGGTTTTCTGCTTCTGGACGGCGATAGTCAGAAGATGCGGCATGATCTGAAGCGCGAGGTCTTTGAACGCGGCGGTAGGGCCGTGCCAGAGTTCCAGCACCGCGAGGTTATCGCGGAGGAGTTTCAGCGGCGCCGGGTTCATCGTCTCGAACCGTTCGGGGCTGTACGCCTCGGCGATCGCATACTGGAGCTCGTTGTCCGTATAGTCGGTCAGGAATAGCTTCAGTATCTCGAACGCCGTCTCATGGTAAGAAAGTCCCCTGAGCGAGAACAGGTCGACTTCCGGTACGGACTCCGGGCAGAACAGTCCGCCCTTCGGCACCATCCCCAGCCGGATCGTTTCGGCGCTCGGAACGGGAGGGTAATTACCCCGTGTGCTGACATAACGCATAGGACACCTCGCCGGAAAAGCAGTGAGACATATTTTAACCGGAATCGTCGAAAAAGGGAAGTTTAGGGCGGGATCGGGGCGGCAGCGGGGATTCCGTGACATCTTTTGTGAAACAGATTACAATGAGTTGAATAATTGAGGACGGTTTGGGATAGGAGAATAAAAATGTATTTCAACTTTTATGATTTAATATTTTATGCTATTTATAGAAATCAAATCAACCTATCAAAGGAAACCATTTTAGTAGATGGGGATCCCATTTACGCAAGGTGGCTTCCAAAAACAGAAATTGCCGTTACGGTAGCTGGAATATACTATTTTCTTGTTGTTTCTGTGTTTAAACTATATCGTCTTTCAAAAGTGTTTTACCAGTATTATATTACAATACCATTAATTTTGATTATTTTTATATTTAATATTTTTTACTTTAATAAGAGTAGGGTTGAAAAGATAATAGAATATTATGATAATCTGAATGATAAAAGAATAAAAATTTTCAGATATTTATTGGTGTTGTTCGCATTAATAGTATTAATCCTATTTATTGTAGCAGGGGCAGAGTTAGCTGGCTATGGAACAGAGATTTATGAAAGTAATAATCCATAATGAGGATGCCAAATATGCACGAACCTAACAATCCGGCGAACTATATAAAAATCAGCCTTCCGAAGGGCTTGGGGTGAGGGGAAAGTTAAATGATACTTTCTGTCACCAGAAAGTATCCAAAGAGTGCCCGCGCAGGATGAAGCTTGGGAGAAGAGCCGGGAAATCCGAAAAAGGCATAACTCCTCCCTTCGGTCGTCAAACATATGCCTTTTTCTCGGATTTCCCGGGAGTACAACGCGCTTCAAAGCGCGCGGGAAAAAAGCCAAACAGCCTAATACAGAAACAGCCGAAGGCAAAGAAAAAATTAGCCGTCAAATCCCCCTTTCGGTGACAAGCAGTAACAGCGAGGAACGCGGGGAAATCATATGGGATGCGAAGAAATAATTTCGTTACTGCATAGAGGCGGGGGCGACACACAGGAGGTGTTAGCCCCGAACGAGCCACGCACGGCGAAAGTGAGGGGGAGAAACAGCCGGAATACAAAAAGGCAGGGAAAAATACAAATACAGAAATCTCCGGACACCGAGCTTGCCCCGAGTGAATCAGAGTCGAAAGGTTCCCCTATTCAGTAAGAAGTTAAAAGTAACTGCAAAAAGATTAAATCAGAAAAACAAGGAATAGCGCTAGCGGATAGGAGGAATTACTTCCCGAAGAGGCTTTTGTCCGAGATAGCGCCGTGAAGTTTTTCGACAATTGTTTCGGCGAAAATAACACGGTACGGCCGCCCGAAAAAGTCCCGGATTTTATTCTCCAGCCGGGGCAGTCCTTCATCGTTGTTATGAAGCTCGACCGTTTTTTCATAAAGCGCGCAAAGCGCGGTTTCGATCTTCAGGGGGTCGTTCTCGTAAAGGACGCTGTCGATGATAGTGCTGATTTCGGGATAACATCTCAATTTCCGTAACGCGGTCAGAAGCCATTTGGAATACGGCGCGTATGTTCGCTCGATACAGAAACAGAGCCGGATGATGATTTCGGTCACCCGTACGGAAATAATTTTCACTGCGGCGGATTCGCCGAGTTCGATATTCCTGCCGATAAACGCCTCTTCTTCCCATACCGCCTGCCATAATTCCGACATCCGCAGGAGCCGGATTTCAGGAGGATAATAACGAAGAGTATCCCGAAGCGGGACAAGCGATTTTAGCCCGTCATGGAATACCGCGCCCGCAGTCAACTCAAGGAGTTTCTGCTCGGGAAACTTCTTCCAATCCTGCACGGTCAGGTTTTCAACCGTGTCGATTTCCAGGTATTTCCTGAGATACTCCTGCGAGGTTACAATCTCGATCAGGTGATTGACCGGATGGGACGTCACCGGTTCCATGGATTGAGTGTGGTCGTAACGGGGCGGGGTGAAATTCACCGGAAATCCCTTGAACTCGAACTGCAGTTTCTTCCGGAGCATCTCGTTCAACTCTGCGGAAATCACCGGAAAACGATCTTCGCTCAAGAAAATTTGAAACCTCGGCCCCCAATTATGATCCATGGATGTCGGATTATCGAAACCGAGGACGTCGGAACCGCAGCCCATCAACGCCGCGGAATACTTTAAATCGGGAAAATTTTTTTTGATAAGAGGTGCGACGGCTTCATAATAAAAAGCCCTGTTGAGATCGATGCCCGGCATGAATTCCATAGCGCTACCCATTGATTAACGCATACAGGCTGGTCGCGAGGAATCCGCCGAACGCCAGCGCCCCGCTGATGCCGTGAGCGATCGCGCTCCATAACGCCGACCCGGACGCGCGCGCGGTCAACGCGTACACGATACCGAGAGGCAGTGTCGAGGCGACGAACACGGGCATATTCGGGTCGGGGATCGCGATCTGCGGGGCGAAATGCCACAGGCTGAACATGACAGTCGGGAAGACCACACCCATCACCCAGTCGTCGGGGAAAAACGAGATGTACACCCCGCGCCAGAATAGTTCCTCGAAGAACGCGTGCACGAACCCGAACGCGATCCCGGCGAGAACAACGAAAAGCGGCGTAACCGGCAGTCCCGGAATGAAATACATGAAAACAGGCGCGATGATCGTCGATGCCAGAAGGAGCAGAATCCACCAGTTCTTCAGGGTGAAAAGAGGCTTTTTATTCCTGAACACCGTGGGGAAGTTTTTCTTGAGGAGGAGTAACGGGATCAGGAGGCACCAGAACAGCCAGTAAAACCCGAAGCCGATCAGGTAACCCGCGAACTGTCCGAGGTAACGCGTCCCGAAATAGAACACGATGGCCGTGCTCGCGATGAGCAGGAATGGGTAAACGATCAGGACCGGTTTATTGGGGCGTGCGAGTTCCATATCGTCTCCTATTCGTCACGGCGGACGGTATCGGGCGAAAACGCCGGCAGGCAGACCGCGATATACTCCGCGCCGCCGGGATGGGGGGAGCTGTAACGCACCCATTCGTCCGGTCCGATACGGATCGCTTCCCCGGCGCGGATATCGTAAGCCCGGTCATGGCATTCCGCCCGAAGCAGGCCTTTCAGCACGATAGTGTACTCCGTGAACCCGGGCGTCTGCCCCGGCTCGACCCAGCCCTCGGGACTTGTCATTTTCGCGATACTGATATCGGACGAGTCTGTGTTGACATTGCCGACATACTCGGCGATCTCCTTGGGCATATTTCCCGCCGCTTTGATAATAGTCGGTTTCGGAATAAACCGCGCCATACGTCCCTCCCGGAAAATCGAAGTATAGAACTATACCTCTTCCGTGAAAAAATCGCAAGTGTCCGCCCCGTTCTTCAGAATCCGGCATGCTTTTGCCGAAAATATACTATTACCGCTATTCCGCGCAAGGAGGACATCATGCGGGGGAAGTTCAGTATCCTGTTCGTATTCATTTTAATATTTACGGTCTCGTGCGGGCCGAAAATAGAGACCGACTTCTTCAAACTCGCCGCCTCGGGCGATATCGAAGGGATGAAGCTCCTGATCTCGAAGGGCACGAACGTCAACTCGGCCGCTACGAACGGGTGGACGGCGCTCCTTTTCGCGATGACGAACGGCAGTACCGCCGCAGTGGAATACCTGATCTCGGCCGGCGCGAACTTCTCCAACAAGACCGGCGAAACCACCGCCCTCCATTTCGCCGTCGAACACGAACTCACCCAGATGATCGTTCTCCTGAAGAATAAAGGCGTCAATCCCGATATGTTCTCCGGGATCCATACGCCGCTCATGCTCGCCGCGGAAAAAGGCCTCACGAACTCGATCAAGGTCCTTCTCGAACAGGGCGCGGAGATCGACGCCATCAACAACTTCAGCTGGACGGCGCTCATGTACGCGGTGAAGGCCGGGCAGAAGGAAGCGGTGAAGCTCCTTGTAAAGGGCGGCGCGAGTTTCAAGTCGAAGGACTATTTCGATGAAAAGAACGTGATGATCATCGCGGTCGAATCCGGCAACCTCGATATGCTCAAACTGCTCGCCGCGCTCGGCGGGGATGTCAATATGCCGATGAAGGTACAGTCCGGCGCCAAACTTCTCTTCCCCACCCCGCTCGATATCGCCGAAAAACTCGGCGATAAAAAAATGATCGACTACCTGAAGGCCAAGGGCGCGGTGTCGAGCACCCTCAGTCCCGACGACGGCAGCGGGGAATAATATTTCTTTATTTTTAATCCCACCCTACATAGATGTCAGAGTTCGAATTTATTGTCAGTAACCAGTCAGCCCACTGAGTTTCGACTTCCGAAAAATCTCTGCCGGTATACTGGGTATATTTATTGGTCATTGCATCACCGTTATCGTTGGTATTCAGGCTTAACAGAAATTTCGAAAATCTTGCCGCATCGTCCAGTACATACCAGTTATAGAAAATAAACGAACCGACAAGATGGTAAGAATTACCATATATTTTTTTGTTGTTATAAAACATATTTTGATCCGATATTAAACTATAAATGCTTGTTTTAGCTTTTACAGTTCCTTCTACGACTTGCTTCATATATTTCTGACTGACGAGATTCACATTCTGTTCTTTATAAATAAGATTACCCTCTTTTTGAAAACACTGCGCTTGCCCTTCGTTTAAGGGATGGTTGCTGATATTTATTAACGTGTGAATCATTTCATGTGAGGAGGAACAGTCCCATGAATCGAAAATCTCGCTGGTATCGTATTTCGCAAACAAGCTTACGGGTATCGATACAAATTCCGGTGTATAGTAGCGAATTTTCGGTTTCATCATTTTAGGACTCAGAGGATAGAGGAAATTGGTGAGTTTTATAAAATACCCTTCTAATTCTCCGCTTTTATCTACTCCCGACCGGGAAAAGTAATCGAAATGATCGCTGATAAACAGCTTCTGTTGAATATTAGATGTAGACGAACTGGATGTAGGTTGAAAAACAATATATTGAGCATATATTTTATTCGCAAACGGGTCGATCGTATCCTGACCGTCCGCAACAAAGTAGTAGTGCAATTTATTGGTAACTACAATATCTATAAAAAAATAATCATTAGTCTTTTCCAAGAGAATAAAATCGTTTTTATTGGTGAAAGGCGATTTAACAAGAAGTACATTCGTATGATATGAAGAATAAAAATAAAATCTCACCTTGGTAATAGAATCGCATGCCGATATTCCGAAAATTAAGACAGAAACCGCCGCTAATTTACACAAAGATAATGTTTTCACACGAACCTCCTTCCTTCACTCCGCTATTTTATACTCATAATATCAAAAACGCAAAAATCGGTACAAACGATACCTATAAATAACTATATATTATACTTTCTTTGAAACCTCGACGATCCGGCTTTTCCTGTCCGCGATAGAATAGAATTTCACGCAGAGTACGCTAAGGAAAAAACAGAGACTCTCTAAAAAAATTTCTTTTATATTCTTCTCTCAGCGTCCTCCGCGCGAACCTGTTCTTTCCCCTGCTGTTTTCCGCTTTTTGACATCCTTGTGCTCACGGAACTTTTCGCATCGTGCGAGTCGCCCCGCTCATGGACATCCATGTCCTCGCGGGACTTCCCCCATCCATGGGAGTCGCTTTCCACTTTCCACTTGTAACTTTATACTTGTCACTGAATAAAAAAACCGTTGCGTTTCCGGAGTTTCGGTATTACAATGTTACTCTAATAATCACAGAAAAGGGGCTTCCTATGGCGAAATTCCTCAAAGATAACGGCACATTGCTCGCGATGATCGCGTTGGGCGCGTTACTCTCCATCATCTCCGATACGTTCCGCTCGCCGGAAAACTTCTCGAACCTCGTGAGGCAGATGTGTATCACGGGAATAGTCGCGGTGGGTATGACGATGGTCATCCTATTAGGCGGGATCGATCTGTCGGTGGGCTCGATCGCCGCGCTCGCGGGTGTGGAGATCGCGCTGCTCATGCAGTCCGGGGTGAATATATGGCTCGCCATAGTCATCATGCTCCTGACATGCGGACTCCTGCTCGGGCTGTGGAACGGGTTCTGGATCGCGAAGTTCCAAGTCCCGGCGTTTATCATTACGCTGGGTATGATGACGATCGCGCGCGGGCTGGCGCATATCCTGACCGGCGGCACTACGCCATCCATCCCCAGCGAAGACTATTATTTTATCGGTAACGGGTACATCCCGAAGGAGATATCGATCGTCCTCATGGCGGTCGCGTTCGCGGGATACCTATACAGCGTATTCGCCGGAATCGCCCGGAAGAAACGCTACGAGATCGCGGTCAAGGTACTCGACTGGCTTCCCCGCTTCATCACCGGAATCCTCGCGTTCGGCTTCTCCGGCTGGATTTTTATCGGGACATCGGGAATCCCCGTACCCGTCGCGCTGATGGGCGTGATCGTCTTCCTCGGTCATTTTATGCTGACCAACACTCGCTTCGGGCGGAAGATTTACGCGATAGGCGGGAACCAGGAAGCCGCGCGTCTGTCGGGTATCAACGTGTTCGGGGTGAAGCTCGGGGTGTACACGATAGTGACCGTGCTCTCGGCGGTCGCGGGGATCGTCGCGTCGTCGCGCCTGAGTTCTGCGTCGCCTAACGAGGGCAATATGCTGGAGCTCGATGTTATCGCCGCGGTGGTGATCGGCGGGACGAGTCTCTCGGGCGGGGTCGGAACCATCTTCGGCGCGATAGTCGGCGCGCTCTTTATCCAGATACTCAAGAACGGGATGAGCATCCTGTCTATCCAGGAGCCTGTGCAGAATGTTGTCAAGGGTTTCATCATCATCTTTGCCGTGCTTTTCGATGTGATCCAGAAAAAGCGCCGGACATCCAAGGCAAAGAGTTAAGGGTGGGTTAAAAACCACTTTGCATTTTCACATAAAAGGTTATTTTTTCAAATATTTCGCCCAATGGGCGCTGCTTTGCGCCGTGAAACGGCGTTATATAGAAGTGCCCATAAAAAATTAACCGCTCAATTAAAGATTTTTATTGCCATTTTTTTAACACGGGTATATAATTCATAACGGTCATAGAATAAATCCAAGGAAGGGGCATGAAAAAGACATTTTCCGAATTTCTACTCGGTAAAAAGGTCGGGACCGCGCGTGTTGTCCCGTTAACCACCAAAATCCTGCTGGTATTCGTCGTTTTTATTCTCGCGTCGAACTTCGCGACAAACTACATCAACCTGATCCTGAACCAGGGCGAACTCATCCAATCGATGAAACAGCTCCTGATCAAGGACCTCAAGGAAATCTACACCTTCTGTAACAACCAGCGCGAAATCTACGAGTTCAACTCGAAGCTTGACACAGCGGTTTCGAATATCGAACTTCGCTCGATGAACACATTTAAGAACAAGAAGTCGGTCACCCTCGGTGTAAAGGCGGACGGATCGTTCTTTTTCCAGGCCTCGAAGTTCGAGAAGCAGGCTGTATTCGGCGACCATGCTTCACTGCAGCTGATGCTCACATCGGGGACGAATACCGCAACCGAAGGCGTGCTCAACTTCAAGTTCCACGGCGAGAACTACCTCGGTATCTACAAATACAACTCAAAATGGGGTATTTATATCATCCGCGCGGAAGAGATGAACGAGTTTAACGAGCCTTCGCAGGCGATCTTCCTTAATATCGCGCTCATCATCGCAATCATCACGGTCATCAGTATGTTCGTCGGGATCGTCGTGATCAAACGCATCACTCACTTCATCGGGCATATCACCGATTCGATCATGAAGATGAGCGATACTCAGTCTATGGATCTGATCGACGTCAAACGCGCGCCCAACGACGATGTGACCTTCCTCGGGATGGCGTTTAACTCGCTCTCGACCACGATCAACAACCTGCTCCTCATATTCCGGAAATTCGTGAATAAAGATATCGTCCGTAAGGCGTACAACGAAAAAGAAGTTCGCCTCGAGGGAACCCAGCTCGAACTGACGATACTCTTTACGGATATCAAGAGTTTCACCTATATCACCGAAACGCTCGGTACCGATATTATCAAACTCCTGAATATCCATTACGACCGCGCGATCCGCGAGATTGTCACTCTCGACGGAATCATCGGCTCTATTATCGGCGACGCGCTTCTCGCGGTGTTCGGCGTGATCGACGAGAACCAGCAGAATAAGTCCCTGAAAGCGGTGCTTTCCGGGTACAAGATACAGGAAGTCGCTGAAATGCTCCGTATGGAAATGCACAAACGCAAGGAAGATATCCTCCGTCTTAACGGCGCATTGTCCGAACTCGAGGAAAAGGTCTACAAGGCCGTGCTTCTCGAAGTCGGTGTCGGTATCGACAGCGGTAACGTATTTTACGGTAATATCGGGTCGTATGTCCGCATGACCAACACCGTGATCGGAGACAAGGTCAACTCCGCATCCCGTCTCGAGGGATTGACACGTGTGTATAAGGTGCCGGTGATCTGTTCAGAGTTTGTCAAGGACGAGATCGAAAAGACATCCAAGAACTTCGGCATTTACTTCGCCGAGATCGATACGGTACAGGTAAAGGGAAAAACAGAGGGGGTAACCATCTACTGGCCGATACCGCCCGACCGCCTGAGTAAGGAACTCAGCGAGAAGCTGAAAACATTTAACGATGCGCTGAACGATTATTATAAAGGCGACTGGGTCAAGGCTTACGATAAATTTACCAAGGTCGGACTTCCGATCGCTGATGTATTTATCGAAAGAACCCAGAAGAAAATACCCCCAAGTAACTGGAGCGGAATATGGGCAATGACAAGCAAATAAATCAAATCATCAATCAGGCTAAATCGAACTTTCTCAGGGGCGAGGTAGTCGATACCACCCGTGAAGTGATCGAGTATTCCCTTGAGAAAGAATTCTCGAAGTCGAAGAAGAACAAGCGCGTCCTGATAGTCTGGGCGATCATCTTCTTTCTCGTGCTTCTTGCCGGGGCGTCGTTCTTCACCGTGCAGATCATCCAGCAGAGGCAGACGAATGTCCAGGTCGATATCACGGAATTCGAAGACCTAAAGCTGACCGAACTGCTGAAGAACTCGAGTTCTGAGAAGTCGAGGATGAAGTTCCTCGAACAGGATATCAAACAACTGAAGTTCCAGAAAGACCTTGAACTCTCCCAGATCTATTCGGAAACAGACCAGTTGATCGAGATCGCCAAACAGAAAGGGATGTCTCCCGCCGAGACCGAAGCCGAAATCGCGGCATTGAAGAAACAAGGCCAAGCCAAGGCTTATTCCGCGGAGTCGAAATACGACTCCAAGATCGCGATGAAACAGGAAGAGGTCGACGATATCAAGCAGAACCTCAGCACTATGAAGGACGCCCCGGGCGCAGCCTCGTCAGGCGAAGAAGCGGCCTACTCCGAATATGAAAAAATCTTCGAAATCCGCCTCGAGAAGACCAAGCTCTACTACGAACAGAAGATCAAAGAGATGAATAAACAGCACCTGACCGATATTTCGAAAATCCAGAAACTCCATAAGGAACTGATCCGTGTGCTCATCCTGAAATACAATCCTGTTATTAAAGAAGACAATGTGAAGTCCTTACTGGTCGCGAAGGGCGCTCCCGCCGGGACCTCGCCGGAGTATAACATGCTGCTCGGGAAGGAAAATGTCCTCACCAAGGACGAGTTCGATTCATTGAAGAAAAAGGCCGCGAATTTCATCACTATCTACACCCGGATAGCGGCGGTGCCGTATACCAACACCGTACCGGCCGCGCTCCTTTCGATGAAGTACTATTTCGACGGCACGCTCAAGGACTACGATATGTTGTGGTCGAAACTCCTCAAAACGGTCGAGAAGAAGAACAAGCTGATCGACACCTACGAGTACGCGTTCGAGTACTTCACCAAGATCGGCCGCGAATCGGGATATATCCTCGATCCGCGCGACAGCAAGAAAATAGTGGTCTATATCAATAAAGCGTACCCGATCAAAAAAGGGGACACGGCCATCGTGTTCCGTAACGACGACGAGTATATCGGGAAGATCAAGCTCGACCCGCAGGCCGACGCCGTGATCGCAGAGATAATCGAGCTCGCCGAGGGCGAACAGATCCTTCCGCTCGACCGGATTCTCGTCAATATCAAGTAGTCATTTATTTATAAGTATTATTGAAATGACCACAAGGAGAAAATAATGAAAGTAAAGATAATCGCGTTCTTATCGGTATTCTGCCTCGCGACAGGCGGTTTCGCATCGGTATGGGAGAACACCGGCTTTTCAGTGCAGAGCGAGGGCACGGAGGAAGATAAAAAGACGCTCGTGATACAGGACGAATCGGGCGCGAACAGTTTCAAGGTGCTCTATGTCGCCGAGATTACCGCGAAGCAGGCGAAAAAGATCGCCGATGTCGCCGCGGAATTCTTCGGATGGAAGTCCTTCCCGATCTCACAGCTCCGTTTCCTTGTCAACGATAAGAGCATCGAGGTCGTCCTCATCCCCCAGAAGATCGAGATCGACTCGGTCGACTACATGTCCTATTTCCCGTCGGGCCTCTTCTTCTATGTGGACTTCAACGACTACATCCTCCGTTACGACTTCCGTATGAACTATAAAGGCAACCTTTTCCTGCGTGTCAAGGGTATCTATGTCAACGAGCAGGAACTCCGCAAGCAGATCACCGGCGCTGTCCAGAACCCCAAGGCGTTCATCAAGACCGGCGATATCGAGTACCTCGCGAACAAGCTCGAGGACCTCGAGGCTAAACTCGCGATGATGAGCTACGAGATGAACGAGCTGAAGGTCGAAAACTTCAAATATAAATGCGCGATGGTCACCCTGCAGAACAGGGGCTTCTTCATGGAAGTTTATCCAGTAAGCATCGAAAATATTGCGAAAGTGGTCGATTTCAAAAAAGCGAATCCCGCCATGAGCAAGGACGCGATCGTGAAAGAAATGGAGAAGCAGGGTGTGAAGGTCTCCGGCAACGAAGTCTTCCTGATCCTGAGCATTTTCTTCAACGAACATAAATAGGCGCTAGGTATAGCCGGATAGGTCTTTTTTAAGACAAATAATTAAATACTTGAAATTTTTTCTAAGGATCGCTAAAATTCTATATTCTTAAATCAGTTCCGTAAAATAATCCCGGAGGGTAACGGATGAAGCTTTAACTATCTCACATTCGGTTTGACTTTGAGTGTTTTCTTGTGAACCAATGGAGGTAGCTTATGGCTAAGATTCGATTTTCGGGCGTTTCGTTTCATTATACATCCCCTTACCGTTCAGTATTCAACAACCTTGAGTTAGAACTCGACTGCTCGTGGCATACAGGCGCGGTCGGCTTAAACGGGCGTGGAAAAACAACCTTTCTCCGCCTTATCTCCGGCGCGCTCGATCCGGTCAAAGGCGCCATCGTCTCGGAATTACCCGTGGCGTATTTCCCGTTCGATACGGATGACTGGAATCGAAGCGTGCGGGAATGCGCATTATCGATGCTCTATCCCTACCGCAGGATTTGGGCGAAGATCGAAGAACTTCTTGCCGATGGAAGCGAAAAGGCGCTTTCCGAATATACGTTACTGGAAGATCAATTCCGAAACGCGGGGGGATATGATATCGACGTACGGCTGGAACGCGAAGTTACTGCGCTGGGATTCTCGCCGGATATATTGACCCGCTCATTCGCGACATTGAGCCCCGGTGAAAAAACCCGGCTTATGATCGCGGGATTGTTCCTGCAGAAGGACGTCTACCCGTTGATCGATGAGCCTACAAATCATTTGGACACGGCCGGGCGTGAAATAGTCGCGGCCTACCTTAAATCCCGTCAAGGCTTCCTCTGCGTCTCGCACGACAGACGTTTCCTGGAAAACTGTACCGATCACACCCTCGCATTTGAAAAGACGGGTGTTGAAATCCATCTCCACGGTTTCGCCGAATGGGATTCCGCCCGCATGATGAAAACCGCATCCGAAGAAAAGAGAAACGAGAAAATAAAAAGGACTATCGTTAAGCTCGAATCGGCGGAGAGACAACGTCGAGGCTGGTCGGATAAACAGGAGATGAACAAGTATAACGGGAACAACGATGTCGGAAACAACAAAGGAGCGATAGGGCATAAAGCGGCGAAAATGATGAAGCAGGCGCTTGTCATCAAACGCCGGAAACTCGAGGAGATCGAAGAAAAGAAGGGGCTGCTTCTCAATATCGATAAGGAGTATCGAATCAAAATACCCGTTGCGGAAAAAATTCCCGAGGTACTTGTGCGTGCAGATAGTATTTTTTTCAGTTACGACGGATTTGAAATCCTCCGCGACTTCCGGTTGGAAGTCCGCAAGGGAATGCGCCTCGCGCTTTCCGGGACGAACGGATCGGGAAAATCTACTCTTATAAGAATCCTCTTAGGCGAACTGAAACCGGCTACGGGAGACATTTATTTTCCGCGGCATCTTTCCGTTTCGGTTTGCCGTCAGGAAAACTCATGGCGCGATGGTTCGTTCATGGAATACCTGAAAACGAAGAAACTTGACTTCGACCAATTCCGTCTGATCCTCGGGTGTCTGGGTATTAAAGGCGATCTTTCCGCGAAAGTCCCGGGTGATTTCAGCGAGGGAGAGATGAGGAAAATCGAACTAGCGGGATCGCTGGTCAGCCCAGCGCATCTGTTCATCTGGGACGAACCGTTGAACTATATGGATATGCCCGCGCGCGAACGAATCGAAGAGGCGGTGATCGAATCGAGTCCGACGATGATTTTCGTCGAGCACGACGCTGTCTTCACACAGAGAATCGCGACGGATGTCCTCGACTTGGACGAACTGAAGAATAAACAGGCTATCGGAAAAACCCGGCCGTTACAAATAAATTCTCCCGGCTGACAGAATCAAATAATGCGGGAGTACGGCAAAGCGATTTGATTTTTCACCATTTTTTCATTAAAATGATATGTGCCGGAGGGAAATATGCATTTCGCGAATAAAGACATCTGGTTGTTCATCCTCGCCGCCATGCTCGGGTTGAGCGGATTGATAGTCTGGGCATTCCTGCGCCGCAAGAAAATAGTCGATAAGGCGTTCTCGGACACCCAAAAGGCCGCGCTGTTATCCAATTTCAGCCCGGGCGCGCGGATATTCCGCACTATCATCCTCATCGCGGCGTTGTTCTTCCTCGGCTTCTCCGCCCTCGATCCCCGTTGGGGCTCCAAGGCGGTGGAACGCGAGATGTCCGGGATAGACGTCGTTTTCCTGATGGACTTATCCGCGAGTATGGAAGTGGCCGACCTTCAGCCGAGCCGTCTCGAGTACGCGAAACAGCTTTCCCAGCAGATGATGAGTCTCCTGATCGGCAACCGGATCGCGGTGGCGGCATACGCCGGGTACGGCTTCAAGGTCATCCCGTTAACAGCGGATATCAACGCCGCGAGCCTGTTCCTGAACGAGCTTTCTACGACAATGGTCGACATCCCCGGCTCGAACCTCGAGGACGGTATCGCCAACGCTATCGAGCTTTTCGACAAACAGGCTCTGACCCATAAGGCCATCGTGATCTTTTCCGACGGCGAGGACTATGAGTTCAAACCGCTCGAACAAGCCGCGCTCGCGAAGCAGAACGGTATCCGCATCTTCACAGTCGGCCTCGGGACGAAGGAAGGCGGAAAAGTGCCGGTCTACGACGAGGACGGCGCGCTCGCGGGATATATGGACGAGGGCGGCCAGACCGTCGTGTCGGCTCTGAACGAGAAACTTCTTCAGGCTATCGCGGACGAGACGGGCGGGATTTACGCCCCCGGCACCGAGAACGGCGTCCTCGCTATCGCCGACCGTCTGAACGAGCTCCAGAAGTCGAAGTTCGGAAGCAATATCTACGAGTTTATGGAACCGCAATACCAGTATTTTCTCCTTGTCGCCGTACTGCTCCTGTTGATCTTCGTCTTCCTGCCCGACCGGAAACTCAACGCGAAGAAACCGTTCATGCCCGCGGTGATCGCGGTCATCGCGCTTTTGGCTCCCTCGCCGGGATTCGCGTCGAGCGCGTCCGACGGCGTAAAGGCATACCAGCAGAAGGAATACGAGAAAGCGCTCCAGTCGTTCCAGAAGGCGATCACCGCCGACCCCAAAAACGACCTGCTCCGTTACAACGAGGGCAATATCTACTTCCAGCTCAAGGAGTACGAGAAGGCCGCGAGTTCTTATCTCGCGCTGACGAACACCAAAAACACCGATATGCAGATGAAGGCGATGTATAACCTCGGGAACAGTTTCGCCTCGCTCAAAGACTACAAAAACGCCCTTCTGTCCTACAAGTACGTCCTCGACCACGCCGACCCCAAGTCCGAGGTGTACCAGCGCGCCCTCAAGAACTTCATCTTCCTGAAACAGAAGTTCCCGCCTCAACAGCAGAAAGAGGATCAGAAAGACCAAAAGGACCAGCAGAATAAAGAGAACAAGGACAAGAAGGAGCAGGACAAAAAGGACCCGAAACAGCAGAATCCTCAAGACAAGGACCCGAAGGAACAGCAGAAAACGGCTCAACAGCCGACCAAACCGATCTCGCCGACCGATGTGGAGAACCTGCTCAACCTGATCGAGGAAGAGGAAAAGAAGCACCTGAGCCAGCAGGAAAAACCGAAGGGCAAACTGATCGTACCGAAGATAAAGTATTGAAAATTCAATATATAAAATTGATTTTCCGATAAAGACTGTATACGATTCATTCAGATAGAATCAGGAATCCGAGGGGCGATATGCCGGTAGTCATCAACATTCTGCTATTCGTGTTTTTTAAAGCCGCCGAAGTCGGCGCGGCATATTTTCTGATGCAGTACTTCCAGCTGAAAACCGATATCTGGGTGACCGCGTTCTACGGCGGCGCGACGCTGTTTCAGACCGCGTTTTATATCTACGGAACGCTCGCGGGGAATAAAACCGGCGGCGATATCGCGGTGAAGCGTTACTCCTCGACCATCACCTACTTCATGGAACTGATCGCGCTGGGCGCGTCGATGTATTACCTGTTCATGTTACGCAATCCCTACCAGTCCCTGCAATACATTTTCGTGGTCGGCGCTTTGATCGGCAACCTCTACTTCGCGGCACACAAGACCGTGCTCGGATCGATCCTGAAACATACTAAAATCACGGTTCACGGCACAGGCCTCATCTCGACCCTGATCTTTCTCTTTTTCGCCTTTGCCGTACCGATCGCATACTTCGCGGCCAAACACTTTTTCTATGCCCAGGCCTTCGACATCCTCGACTTTTACCTGATGGGCGGAGCGTTGGGTGTGAACTGGATCGTCACGATCTGGCTCACCGTCCTGCGGAGCAGGCGCGCGCGCAAGACCGCGATCTCTCTCCATCCTATCGACGTCTACATCGAGAAGAACCATACCGTCGTGAACGACGACTGCGAAATGGGGTATATCCAGACCGAAATAAAGGAACTCGTGTCCCGCCTGATCCGTGAGAAGGAAACCGTGACACTCTACAATAACTACATCTCCGGGCAAATCCGCGAGCACACCGCGAGATACGGCATCCAGATGAACGGCGAACTCAAGAACGCGACGATCGCGACCATCCTCTATGATATCCCGAAAGACATCGAGAGCGCCGAGGAAATCCTGAGGATCAATAACCGGATTGTCGGGCTGATCGGTGAAATGGCGGGCGACTATGACGGCTACCCGTACTTTTATCACAACCACGCCATCCTCGTATTCGGGGTGCCGTTCTATTTCGAACACCAGAAGTACAACGCAGTCGAATGCACGACCCGAGTGATGGGAGATATCGATACGTTCGCGCAGAGCGAAGGGCTGAATATCCCCTGCACATCGGGGATATACTCAGGGCCGCTTGTTTTCGGCGCGATGAACACTCCCGGGAAGCACCTCAAGGAAGTCCGCGTCGTGGGTGAGTCGATCGACAACTCGCACAAGATCGCCGCGATCTCGAGGAATCTCAAGGTCAGGCTACTGACCGACAACCTGACTATCGACAACCTGCGGACGAAGTTCTATGTGCAGAAAACTTATAAGATAAAACTCGAGAACGGCGAGATGATCCTGCTCAATCAAGTCAAGGCGTAGAAACACCGATCACAGACCCAATCAACTATGGGCACTTCTAATAACCGCCGATTCTCGGCGGCAAGGAAGTGACCATTGGGCGTATATTAAAGATATATCATTAGTAATGTTATAAATGTTAATTGTTTTTAGAACTGCCCCTATTATTGTAACCCTGTTCATTTCCCGGCATTTCCTAAATTTATCACCAATCCCTCGTAATGCTGCATCAGTGTTTTTATAATCCCATCGGTACTCGCGCACAAAGGCTTCTACTGCACAACAAGCTGCGCCTTCAGGTTGCCGTTCTTGTACAAGAGCTGAAGTATGGTGATAATTTCCTCGGTACTCGCGCCGAGCTTGTTCAAGCCATCGGCGAGCTGTGCGACCGTGGTGCTCGTCTGCATCACTTTTACCGTCTCGGACGCCGCCCCGCCCGCGCCCGCTCCGCCCCATGCCGGACTCGCGCCGCCGATCTGCACCTTCGTGCCCTTGAACGAGATCGCGGCCTCGGTGATGATGACGTTACCGCCGGAAACGATTACCCCGTTCTTGGAGTCGATCAGGACGCGCGGTTCCTGTTCGATATCGACCGAGAGTTTATTGATTTCAAAGATGAAGTCGTTGACCTCGAGCCCGTTCGGGATATTGAGCTTGAGCTTGAAATTCTGGACCTTGACTATCGAATCGGGGAACTTTTTAAACACCGCTTCTTTCACCTTACTGACTACGCCGAGCCCAAGTTTCTCGTTGATATAGATCGTGATCTGCCCGTTCGTATCGAGTATCTGGTGATGGATTTCCTGCTGCACGATCCCGCCCATGATGACGGTTCCGCTGACGCTTTTCGTCTCTTTATCGGTAATCAGCCTGCCCTGCGCGATGGCGTAGATCATGTTGTCGCCGCCGAGTAACGGGGTGACGATCAGTTCGCCGCCCTCGAGCGATTTAGCGTCGAACACCGATGCGACATTGATATCGATCTGACTGCCGACAGGCGCGAACGGCGGAATCTGCGCGGTGACAAGAACTATCGCGGAGTTCTTGGGTTTCAACAGCGCCGGATCGACAACAAAGCCGAAATTGTTCGCGATGGTCGAAAGGACTTCTTTCGTCTGCGAGCCGGTCATACTGTCGCCAGTTCCCTTCAGCCCCACAACGATTCCGTACCCGAGCACCGGGTTCATCTGGAGACCCTCGATGGAAATAATATTCTTTAACTGGACGCTTTCCGCCCAGATTGAGCCCGTTATCATGAACATGGTAAAGAGCAGGATTGACTTTTTCATTCGGTTCCCCTATTTTGTCAGCATTTTCACGATCAGCATTTTCCCGGAATTGACGTTCTCGACCAGATAGGAAGTCTCGTCGAGCTTCCGGATAATCCTCGCCTCGACGATGATCGTAAGCCCGCCCATCTTGTACGCGAGAAACGCTTTATAGTCTTCGATCTTCACGATATATACTTCATCCTCGACAACCGCGTTCGCCGGGACAGGTAACGCCGGCTGGAGATTAAGGCCGGTGTTGACAAGTGGCATTGGCTGTACTGCCGGAGAGGGATTCTTCATTCCGAATGTCAGAAGGAGCGTCTTCGGCACCCCGATTCCCGATGAAAAATCGATGCATTGAAGCGAAGCCAACACTTTTCCCCCGCTTAATGAATAATCCGAGGACTGGATAAAGTACTTCCCCGGCAGCGACTCGGGCTTGATCGACGGCAAGGCGTTCGGGTAGTACGCCAGAAGACCGTCGGCGATATCCTTCGCGGTCGACAGGTACGGGAAGTATTTCACCTCCACACCCCCGCCGATCAGGGTAAAATCGTCATACCCGGCCTGAACAAAATACTGCCCGAGTTCTTTATTGGAAAAAACTTTACTGTTTGTAAGCGGGATGATATAATTACTTCCGATGGAGGTCTGGCATAACGCCGCGAGGCTGATATAGGGCGACGCTGTGTACACGGTTTTCGGGAGATAGACCGTGATTCCCCAAACCGACCGTGAAGTAAACAGAGTGAAAACAGTCAATAAGAGAAGCCGACTGCGCATACGGATTCCTCCTCAATAGTATTATCGGAAAAAGCGGGGAATGGTAAAGCGGAATAATTAAAACTTATGTACACATATGCCACTGTGCATTTATGTGCCGTTCGCACGCGCGGCTGTGCAGTTTCCGGCATATGTTTAATTCACGTAGCTCGTATATTATTGATAGATATTGAGATATGAATTTAATGGTTTATGGCACATTATTTGCTAGATTACTATTACACCCCCCAATATATCTCTCGGCTTTGGCCGGGATTCCACCTCCTCGTAAGAGGAGGTGCTTTAATAAAGCCCCCTTAAATATATCCAAACAAGAAACCCCTCCACTGGGAGGGGTCTTGTATTTATTCGTAGGTTACGAAATCCGTCTTATAGGAATGGATAATATCCGGGTGGAATCGCTCCACCAGGTTGTAAACATTGGCGAGGACGCTGTTGAGATAGTCCGTCTCGTTAGATACCGCTACGACCGCGATCAATGTCTTCTGCCCGAAATGGTCTTCTTCGACTATCTCCGCCACACTGACATTGAACTTCTTGCGTATCTTATCCTTGATACTCCGGATCAGGTTGCGCCGTTCCTTGATCGTCTCGAAGTATGGAACGTCGATTTGAATGGTCAATAGTCCGATCACCATAAAAGCCTCATATCGTAATCAGGAATTTGATCACCTTTGTCATATTGTCTTTACCGATTTTCGCCGCTTCCATTACGTCAGAGTGGTCGAGCACCTGTTTGATCAGCCCGGCCCCCTTGTTGGTAATCAGCGATACCCCGGCGATCCTGAGCCCGTAGAACCGCGCCATGATCGCTTCCATCACAGTGGACATCCCGATCGCGTCCGTCCCGATAGTCCGCAGGTAACGGATCTCGGCGGGGGTTTCGAAATGGGGCCCGCGTACCGCGGCATAGACACCCCGCGCGAGCCTGAAACGGTGCGACAGCTCGGAAACCAGTTCCGGCGCGTACGTTTCGGACATATCGAGAAACTTCTCCGAGCCCTGTACCGTTGTCAACGGACTCCCGGCCTGAAGATTGATATGGTCCTCGATCACCATCAATTCGCCCACATTAAGGGCGTCTGCTATCCCGCCGGCGGCGTTAGTCAGGAGCACGTTCTTGATCCCCAGTTCCCCGAACAGGCCGATTGAGAAACTCACTTCGTAGGCGGAGTAGCCTTCGTAGAGATGTACCCGTCCGAGCTGGGCGAGCACCGTATTGCCGTTATGCTCCGCGACCACAAACTCGCCCGGATGCCCCTGCACGCCGGAGACCGGCATATGCGCTATCGAGGAGAACGGGATACGTTTGACGATCTTGAAATCGTCGAACACGCCCGAAAGCCCCGACCCCATTACCGCCGCCCATTTAACCGGCTCGGAGTACTGCTTGAGGAAAGATTCCTTAGCCTCGGTCAATTCCTTTTTATTAAACGTTTTCACCGAAGAACCTCCGCTTGTTTTCCTCGAGGATGTTCATCATATTATTAAAAATAACCCCTTTTTCAAGATTGATCCTCGCGACTCCGTCCTCGACCGCCTGCTGCCCCACCGCTTCCGCCTCGTAAGCGAACACATCGAAATCGTACACCGACGGGATGATGACGCCCTGATCGAGGTCGTTGGGCGTGATCCGTCCGGCTATGGCAAGCGCCGCCGCGCGCTTCATCTCTTCGGTCACGCGTTTCGCGCGGACATCGAGCAGACCGCGGAATATCGCCGGGAATCCGAGGCAGTTATTGACCTGGTTCGGGAAATCGCTTCTTCCGGTGGCGACCACCGCTGCCCCCGAGGCTAAAGCCCCGTCGGGAAGAATTTCAGGGTCGGGATTCGCCATCGCGAACACAATCGCTTTCGGCGCCATCGTCTTTACCATTTCGCCAGTTAACGCGCCCTTCGCGGAAAGCCCGAGGAACACGTCGGCGCCCTTGATCACATCGCCGAGCAGGCCTTTTTCATTCGACGGATTGGTCGAACGGGCGATCTCGTCCTTCATGGAGTTCATATTCTGTGTCCGGCCTGTGTAAATCGCGCCCTTGGTGTCGCAGAGGATGACGTTTTTCGCGCCCGCGTACAGCATCAGCTTCGTGCACGCTATCCCAGCCGCGCCGCTTCCGTTCACTACGACTTTTATCTCATCGATCTTTTTCCCGACAATCTTCAGCGCGTTCATCAAACCCGCGAGCGACACGACAGCCGTTCCGTGCTGGTCGTCGTGAAAGATCGGGATGTTGAGGTTTTCGGTCAGCCTGTCCTCGATCTCGAAACAGCGGGGGGCTGAGATATCCTCGAGGTTGATCCCGCCCGCTATCGGCGAGATCAGTTCGACAGTCCTGATGATCGTTTCGGTATCCTGAGAGTCGAGGACGATCGGATACGCGTCCACTCCGCCGAAAATCCGGAACAGGAGCGCCTTACCCTCCATCACCGGAATGGAACCCCGGCACCCGATATTCCCGAGGCCCAGCACCGCCGATCCGTCGCTCACCACAAGTACGGTATTGCCCTTTATCGTGTAATCGTATACTTTTTCCTCATTACCGGCTATCTCGAGGCACGGGACGGCCACGCCGGGAGTGTAGGCGAGGGAAAGCTCCTCCCTTGACTTCACGGAAACCTTCGGGATAGTCTCGATCTTTCCGTTACCGATACCGTTGTTCCGGTGGTATTCCAGGGCCTTTTCGCGCACATTTATCTCCTTCAATCAGAATAACATATATTTTATTTAGAATTCAAGAGAATCGCAACCAAATGACGAAAATATAATAGAATCATGCTTGAAAAGTATAGATTTTAAAGGTATAATATCTTTTGGGGTAATATGTTAAGTATAAATATAATCAATAAATATGCCATCCGGTTTATCTCGCCTCAATGAAAAACTATTATACTTAGACTTTGTCTTCTTCCTGAAAGCGGGGGTAATTTTTGCGAATTAGGAAGATTATTCTTTCTCTGCTGATTGCGGCTTGTTCCGTTTCGATAACCTATGCCGTTTGTATGATGGGCGCGTATAACGGCTGGTCGAGCGTCGATTTCACGACTGCCAATTCGCCGCCGGGATATTGCCGGAATGTTTTCACAGGCGTGTCTCAAGGCAATGAGTTTCTGATCGGGCAAACTTCATCTTATGCTACAAAATGGTGTAACGGATTCTGGGTGCCCGGAAGCGCGAATATGAACGTGGTGTGGACAATCGGCGCGGGCGGCGCCAATGCCCGGTTCGACGGGGCAAATTACTCGCAGGTGAAGAGCTACCTGATTTTCGTATCGCCTACTAACGGAACCGGCGATTTCGGTATTATGACCATTTCCGCAAGTCCGATCACTATTTCCGCCGTCTCGGCGGGCACAGTCCTTCCGCAATCGAACGTCTCGATCAATCTCACGCTCTCCGGCTCGAAATGCGCCGAGGAAGCGGTTTACGTCCGTTATACGACCAACAACTGGACGTCATCGTCATTCGTGCAGGCATCCGGCTCCGGAACCGCCTACTCCGCGGTGATCCCAGCCATGCCCGGCGGAACCGTCGTCCGTTACTACGCTCTGACCACATCCGCGAGTTCCGGCGATCTCGCCGCCAACCCAGACCTTCTGTGTATCAGTATCAACAATAACGGCGCCGCAAACTATTCCTACACCGTTCCGAAAACAACATGGCACACAATCGTGATCGACGGAAACAACGACTTCTACACTAACGAATGCATCGTGACCACTTCCGCATCGTCAGGCTACTCGAACTGGATTACGTGGGATAACAGCTATTTCTATATCGGGTATAAGGGCGCGGACATCGCCCATGACGCCTCGGCGGACTGCGTTCTCGTGGTCTACATATCGACCAACACGAACACAGGTTCTGCATACGGGGTAAAATACAACAACCAGCTCCACGTACTCCCGTTCCGCGCGGACTATGTGTTTAACTTCATCAATAACTACACATGGAACAGCGCGTCATGGAACGGTTCCGCGTGGAACTGGAACTCGCCTTTTACAATTATCACCTTGACAGACCTTTTCCGAACAGGGAATTTTATCGAGTTCAGGGTCAGTAAGTCCGGCCTGAAAAACCCCGCCTATCTGGATGTCTATCTCCAGATGGTGAATCAGGCGGGCGGCACCGAATGGACTTACGGCGCAATTCCCAATAACACCCTGACAGACGGCTTTAAGGCTAACCCGTCCAATTTCATTTCATTCAAAACGAATATATGGAAAATGAGCAAAACCCCATGGTCTACGCCGTATAAGTCGTTCGATCCGGTCCCCCCGATCTCGAATGTGCTTCTCTACCCGGCGAATAACCAGACGGTCTATTCCAACTATTCTATCATCCTGACTAATAAAGCGATAGACAAGATCGGCATCTATAAGGTCGAATTCTACACGAACTATAACGCCCTTTACGGAACGGTTTATGTCACGAACTACAACACCAACTATACCCTTTCCATCTCCGCCGGAATCCTGAAACCCGGTACGAACCATTTTTATACCATCGCGTACGACACCCGGAACCTGAAATACTCGGCGACTAATACCGTGATCGTAAAAGCGAACAATCCGCCGGCGAAACCCGTTTTGACCATACCTGCGAACGGCGACATGAACTTCTATCTGCTCAAGCCCCGTTACAAATGGGCGCCGGTGTCCGATCCCGACGGAAACTCCGTCACCAATTACCAGATCATCGTATCGCCGAACGCTTCGCTTGCGTCGCCGTTATTCAATTATACCATCGTCTCCACAGCGTCCAACTTCCTGACCCCGTTCACGAACTATCTCCAGAACAACGTCACCTACTACTGGTCGGTACGCGCCTCCGACGGTATTATCTGGGGGCCGTGGTCGGATACGAACTCGTTTAGAGTCAACCCGTCGTACATCAAGCTCGACGGCAGTCTCAGCGAATGGAACACCGCGGTCGGCGGTGTTAATACCGACTTTATCACGAACGGGCAATGGATGTGGAACGATAAGACCAACGACGCCTTCAGCACGGGCGACGCCTTACCCTACGACCATCTCGATCTACTGAAGTTCGGTGTGACCGCGAACGATAAATGCCTCTTCTTCATGTTCACCGTACCCGACCTCTCCGACGACGTCACCTACGACTCACCCCGTCCATATATCAGCGTCGCTATCGATACCAACAAGGTATCCGGCTCGGGCGTGAACAAGATGGTCGAGAGCGAAGTGGGGACGCCCGCCGCATCCCGTTGGGAAATGGAGATCATCGCGAATGTCGATGGAACCGGATACTACACGGTTACCGGAGTAACAACGAACTTCCACGAATGCGGCGAGAACTGGATCACCCACACCGCCAATCCCGGTCTCGGTGAAATCGCCATCCCGTGGGAAGAACTCGGCTTTTCGGGAATACCCGAGACTCTCCGGATCGTTGTCGATACCGGACGTGTGGTGGACGGGCTCGGGATATACAACCTCCAGCAGGTAGGCGGCGCGGTCAATTTCCTCGACTGCGTTTCCACAAATAACGTTTCAGCCGCTGACGAGTTTTCCGACGGCGAGAATAACGTCTATATGGATATTTATTTCAACACGAACGGACGCATCATAGAAAGCAGGTTTCAAGTGACCTGCCCCTCGTCCGCACTCGCGGGAATGCCGTTCCCAGTGGTAGTCAAGGCGCTCGCGCCGTTGGGCGGCACGGTCTACGACTTCAGCCGGGCAATCATCCCGCAGACCTTCTCCGGCGGCGCTTCGGTCATCGTATCGAACACCCCGTGGAAGAACGGCGTCGCCACGAACTTCGTCGTCATCAACTACCTCGGCTCGAACAAGCTCATTATTCGCGACGCGCAGTTCACCAATATCACCGGGACGAGCGGATGGATCGTGATCTACCGCCCGGATGTCGTCGTGAACGAGGTCATGTTCGACCCTTCCGGCGCGAATAACGACGGCCAATGGATCGAACTGTTCAACCGTGAGAGCGGCCCTATCTACCTGAACGGCTGGGCGATCCACGATTACGACGGCGCGTACCCGATGTACAAGATCACGAATACGGTCGTCCTGCCGTCGTCGAATTATATCGTGCTCCGGGACGGCGCGGGCGTAAACGACCTGAACTTCACGGACGGACGCGGCATTCTTTACGGCGAATGGGGCGCGGGGATGCTATCGGTATCGCAGGACGAAATCGGACTGTACTGTTCCTCCACAATGGAGAACCAATACACACTGCTTGACTTTATAGCTTACGGCGCCGACGCCGGAGCCGGCGACGACCTTGCCGTGACGGCGGGGATTTGGACATCGGGCGCGTTCGCCTCGATAGCGAACTGTACATCGAATTCCTCGCTTGTCCTTCTACCCGACGGCGACGACAACAACCTCGCTTCGGACTGGACTGTCGACCATTCCGCGACCCCGAAATGGGGCAACAAGTTTGTCATTTTGCAGAACCTCAGCAATATCAGCCAGAGCGCCGGCGGATACGCGGGTTCGATCATTCTCGCATATCAGATTGAGCTTCCCGACCCCGAGAACGATACGTTGACCGCAGGAGACCGCCTCTCGAACATCGTAATCTGCCTCGGCGGTACTATAACTGTCAATAACATCCTCGAAGCCAAGCTCTGGAACGATAACGGCGCGGGGCAATTCAACTACGGCTGGCGCAACAATTCGGCCACCAACAATCTCCTGCTCGGGACGGGTGTCTATTCCAATACAGTCAACGGGTTTGTGTTCTCGAACCTTGCCAATAACCTGATCGCCAATTCCCCCTACGGCGGGAAAATGACCCTTTACTTCTCGCTCAAACTCGCGACTAACGCGGCCGCCGCGCAGACGATCAAGCCCTACATCCTCGCGGACAGTATCATCATGCAGTCGACATACCCCGAGGCTACCGGGCCGAAGGACGGCGCGTTGACCAATTCCGCGGCGCAGACTGTCAAGTCCGGTTATTTTACGGTGAACGAGTTCACCGACGGCGGATGGGCGGGCGCTAACGATTACCTCTACCAATTTATCGAAATCTATAATAACTCTTCCGCGAGTGTCACGCCGTCGGGATGGAATATCTCGACCGTGCAGGGGAACGACAATCTCGCATTCTACCGGGAAAGCTCGTTCGGAGCGGGTCAATTCCTTCTGATCGCGGGCGGCGGGACGACAGTACAGGCTTTCACGAACTTTTATACCGAAAACCAGTCCGCGCCCGTCATGACCTCTGCCGACACGAAGATCGGAGCCAACGGGCTGGTGACAGCCGATACGCCCTGCATTATTCGGGAGAACACCACCATCATCGCGATCATCGATTTTACCAACAGCTATACTGCTCTCTCAAATACCGTCGAGATTATCGACCCGTGGGGGACGCATCTTCCGGCGAACTATCAGGCCTCGTCGGCCAAACACGGTACGCCGGGCTACCTCAACGGATTCCGTTTTATCGAGATGAACCTGCTGAACATCTCGAACTACAGCCTCGATATCGGTACGACGAACAACCTCATCCTCGATTTCTACATTCCGAACAATAACGGCTCGGCCGATACCCTTCAGATGATTACTATTAAAAATAACGGCACGGCTATCGATACTGATATAACGCTTAAGCTATGGAAGGATAGCGCGAGTTCCGGGTATGACGGCGATGAAGCGCTGGTCGGGACATTCGTCTACCTCGGCAGTTACCGCTGGTCATGGAGCGGATCGACCCCCGTTCCGAACACGGGCGCTGTGACAAAATGGCGTTTCTTTATCACTGCGGACATCCTCGCGGGGGTACTGGACGGCAATACAGTGAAGCTGGCGATAGAAGGCCTCACGCCCGCTAACCCCGCGCCGTACTCGCATACGTTCAATACGGGTATCCAGCTCGCGAGCTGGAACGACGGGCCGGTGGACGGTGCGGTCTCGAATACGTCATACCAGATCTGCGGAGTGCCTTACCTGACACTTGTGAAGACGGTGCAGAGTATTCAGGTGATGTCCACCAACCTTGCCTTGCCGGGCGCGCTCTTGCTGTACCAGATCAGCTACTCGAGCTTATCCAACGGCCGGGCCTACAATGTGGTGCTTTACGATAAAGTCCCGCTGAATACGCATTACTACACGAATTATATGGGAACGGCGGCGGGCTGGACAGTCCAGTTTTCATCGAACACCAGCCCCAACCAGGGATACAATTCCGCGGACTATCACTCGAATCCTACGAACGCTTTATGGGTGAGATGGAAGAAGGGGCTGGTTTATCCTTCCGAGGACGGAAGGACATTTTACCTTGGAGTAACTATCGATTAAGGACGGAACTATGAAGATGACCCTGAAAACATGGACGCTTATTTTTTCACTGGCACTGATCGTCAATCTCTACGGGGCGGTGAAAATCCCAGGAGTTTTCCTCAATCAGCCCGATGCCGGCAACCTGATCGACGGCAAACAGGAAACCGTAACTAAATTTAATTCCGGAGAAAACACGTTTTCACTCCAAATGGGTACGGTTGTCGATATAGGGAAAATAAAGATCTATTTCGTCAAGGAGACCGCCGTCAGGAAGTTCCAGATTTTTATTTCCGACGACTTCATGAACTGGAAAAAGGTCTCGGAGTATAAGGATGTGAAGACCGACCTGCTGGAAGTGGACGCCGAGAATATCGCGACGATATTCCTGAAGATCGTCATCGAAACCCCCGCGGCATTTGAAATACGCGAGGTGGTCTGCTTCGAGAAAAAATCCCCGCCGAACGCCGTCACGGATATCAAAGTTACCGGTATCACGGAAAGTTCCGTGAAGGTGACATGGAACACGAAGATCAAGTCGCAGGACTTTTTCTATTACCAGAAAAAATATAACGGCAAGCTCGAGATGCTGGTCGAGGTCAATTATATCACCAATCATTCCGTGACGATCGACGGCCTGATGAAAGGTTCGGAGTATAGCTTCAAGATAGTGAGCGAATCGCCTGACGGCACCCGTGTCGAGAGCAAGCAGATCGAGTTCAAGACCCCCGGCGTTCCCCTACCCGAATTCCATCAATTAACCGCGAAGAACATTACGCCGTTTACGGCTAAGCTCTTCTATGAAGCGAATCTGCCCGTGTCATACGAACTGCATTTTGGGCCCGCGCCGGACAAGCTGAAAAAGATCAAGGAAGATAAAACGCCCGCCGTATCGAGGGATATCGATATCGCGGGATTGACCCAGGAGACCGGATATTACTATGTCATCTACCTGAAGGACGCCGCCGGTAACGTGATCAAAACCCCAGTCCTGACATTGAATACCCCGCCGAACAATATCGCGCTCGGTAAAAAAGCATGGGGCACGTTTAATCATATCGACCCGACGATCAAGGAAAAGGGCTACGGCGAGTCGACGGTCGGCAAGGTAGTCGACGGAAGCCTGAACTACTTCGGCGGGATGGCGATATCGTACAACGCCGACAATTCCGACCAGTATGTCGTGATCGATCTCGAGAAGGTCTCGGATATCAAACGGCTCGACATCTACTGGTGGGCGCTGTCGTTCAGCAAGGACTACCGGATCGATGTGAGTATAGACGGCAAGAACTGGAAGACCGTGAAGGAGCATTTGGACGCGGCGCAGGGTAAGGATATGCGTTCGCCGATGGGCGACTATCTCGTCCTTCACTCGATCCCGCTCGATCAGGCCGCCCGTTTTGTTCGGCTCTATGTCCTCGCGAAGGCGCAGAGGGGCACGCGCGAGAAGAAATGGCTCCCGTGGCCGAATTTGTATCTATGCGAGATTGCCGTGATTTCGAAATAATCTTTTTAGGAGGATAGAGTATGAAACTCAGAAGAAGCCTTTTGCCGCTGTCACTGGTTTTGATAGCGATGGTAGCGCTCCTCGTGACGTTACCGTTAGGGACAGGGAAAATCGGCGCGGTACCTACACCCGCCGCATTTCCCATCACCAATACCGCGACCCTGTCATGGGGCACCGGTATGTCGACTAACGTTCCCGGGGTGACCACCCAAGTGGGTACGAACTATGGCGGGACATGGATCGGGACGAACAATGTCAATATCAATCCCGGTCAGAACGTCTATAACAAGACGACCTTCGTGAACGACGGTAACCTCGCCGTGAACTTTACGTTCAGCTTCTCGGAAGTGCATTCCGCCGGCCAATGGGGAACGTGGATCTACGAGTATACCAACACTTCCGCGCAGACCCACGCCGCATCGTTGGTAGTGTCGGCTTCCCCGCAGGCGCAAATCACTTATATGTGGTTCCGGGTTTACGTTCCCGCTAATGAAGTGAATGCGTCCTATGCCAGATTTATCTGTAAGGCCACAGGGCCTGTCGTTACCGCTATTGCTACCAACTATACCGGTTTTAACGGTACTGCTTACGGCGGTAATATGGCGAAGTTCAAAGCCGGATACGGCGTCGTGCAGTTGACGAACGCCGCCGGCGATACCAACTGGCTTGTGACCGTACAGGCCGCGAAGATGGTGCTCTCGAAAACCCTTCTGGTCTCGAATACCGGTCCGTTCAGCGCGATCACATCCCGTCCGTACCCCGGCGGTAAGCTGATCTGGACATTGAACTACTCCAACGCGGGCGACGCTTCGGCGGCAAGTGTTAAGATCATTGACGTATTTAACACGAACTACGTCACGCTCCAAGTAAACAGCATGAAGTCCAATTTCTGGGGCGGGGCTTATCCTTGGGCGGCTGCAAACTTTACCACTAACGCGGTGGGCGATCCCGGCGCATGTACGAACAAGAATGTCGTGATCTTCGCTCCGTTTACCGCTACCCCGCTTGCCGGAAACACGGTGAACGTGGGCGGAAAAGGCGCGTTCTACTACGTGAACTGGGTACAGTAACGCGCTGTTTTAACCCGGACTCCGATAGAAAGGCTTGCTAATAATAGATGGAACCGTCCCGCGACGGGCGGTTCCAGACTATTAAAAGGATAGGATATGAAAAGAATAGCTCTCATATTGTTATTACTCCCTGTGGTCTTGTGGGCCGGTGTTTCGGTAAAATACCAAGACGGCTGGGTCGTCTCGGTGCGGCTCGAAAACATGAAGGCGATCCCGAAGCCCCTGTTCCTCAAAGTATTTGCCAAGGCCGTGACCAATATTCAAGCCCTGATCGGAGACGCCGCCGAACTTACTGTTTCGTTACCCTTGCCCGACGGCGATTACCAGTATATCCTTACCGATGCGAACAAGAAAGTGCTCGAGAAAGGCACCCTTTCGATGAAGCTGCCGTTCCATGTGAAACTTCTGAGCGCTGAACCGAAAAAGGCCGTGTTCGAACTCACCGCGCCGGGAGATATGTTCATCGAGTGCTATCTTTACACGAACGGACAGACCGCGTTTTACCAGAGGATCGAACTGAAGAAGCTGGGTCAGGCCGTGTTCGACGGGATACCGTCAGGGACAAGCTACAAAGCGGAATTTAAAAGTAAAGATTTTTCGATGGCACAGTCGTTCTCCACATCACTCTATAACGCCGCGCTGGGAAAGCCGGTGACCGGGACATTCAACCGTCTGCCGGAGAGCCAGTATGTCGACGACTCCACCCCCGCGATCACACGTATCAATGACGGTCTGGTCGAATGGTACAAGGGTATGGCGGTGAGTACGGAATTAGGGATGGAGCCTCAATGGGTAATTGTCAACCTGTTAGGGAAGCATCACTTGAAGAATTTTAAGGTGATCTGGAACGCGAACTACTATCCGTTTTCATATTATATCATGCACAGTATGGACGGGGTGAAGTGGGAGTATTTCGAAAGAAAGGATACCGATCTGAAAAAGGGGCTCGCACAGGACAACTCGCCGGTCATGACCGACGAGGTCAAAGTCGATTTCGAAGCGGTCTATATCGGGGTATGGGTCGATAAGGATACCGCCGTGCATGCGTTGCAGGACTATAAAAACTATGTTCAGCTCATGGAGCTGGAGGCGTATGAATAGAATTCTCGCCTCGATCATCCTGCTTGTTTTGGCTAGAACTTTGTCATTCGCCGCGTTAGGCTCGCCCGCCGGGACGGTACTGACCAATCTCACTATCGGTTTCGAGACGGGCTATACAAATTACATCATGGACACCTCGCTTACGATGGGGAGCGTGTTCGGCCTGCGCGGGATTAGTTCCGGGACATCGTACAACGGCTACCCGAATTATTCGATTAACATCGATCTTTATCTGACGAATATGGGTAACGACGCCGATAACGATGCCCGCGTCTTTATATCTTCATTCTCGAATTCCATCGGGTATACGAATACCGCGTGGAGTTATCACATGGAGTCCGCCGCAATCGATGTCGGGACGAACTACAGCGTTCCATTCGCCTTATTCGGCACGGGAGCGATTCTGCATATCGTACTCGCGGTGCAGATTCCCGCCGATGCGTCTATCGGGAGCTACGGCTATTTCTCTATCGGCGCGTTGACGCTCAGCAATTCCAACCATGTCGCGGCAGTCTACACCGGGTTTAACGGCCTCACTTACGGCGGGTATCCCTCGGCGGGAACCTCGTTCGCGATACGGGTCGTTCAGCCCAACTCGATTCTCGATCTGTACGCCAGCGACGGCATCGATACGATCCATATTTTCAACGGCACGGCCTACCTGAGGAAGACGGAAAATTCGATTTTCGCCCGCCTTTCGAATACGCCGGTGCGCGCCTCGAATATCAACCTGTGGTTCGCGGTGGACAGCGTCGCCGACGGTACGGGCGGAAATCCCGCCGACCAGAGCGTCCCGATGTCTGAAATTTACTCCGACACGTACAAGGCGAAGATCGGCGAAGGTATTCTCAAATCCGGGAACTATGTCTCGTTTCTGCTGGAGATCGACGGCGTCAACTCGCTTACGAACTACACGTACCTGCTGAAAGACCTGCACGACCAGGGCTACCAGACTGTCGTGATGAACAATATCATCCCGTCCGGCTCCTGCTACCTGAAACTCCCGGAGTCCGCGCTCGGGCAATACGGCAAGATCAACATCTACTCGATAGCGGGCGACCTCGTAAAGCATATTTTCGAGGGACGCCTCGACGACCAAGTCTACGCATGGGACGGCGCCGATGACCAGGGTATCGCGGTCGGCGCGGGAATGTACTTCATTGTCGTGGACTCCGAGGGACTGAAAGAAGTGCGTAAAGTGATGGTGAAATAAATGAATAGCGAAAGGAAACTGCTCCTCGCGGCTGTCGAAATGCTTCTTCTGATCGTCAACCCTGTCAAAACAAGCGCCCTGACCTCGGAGTCGGACTTTATGAAGATTCCGCGGAGCGCGCGCGCTATCGGCCTCGGCGACAGCTACACGTCCATCATAGGCGACTCCACCGCTATCGAATACAATCCCGCCGCGATGAACACCATCGACAACCTCGCGCTCTCGTTCATGTTCCAGAACTGGATAGACAACACGTTTTCCTGCTACTTGTCGGGCGCGATGAAGTTCTACGATGTGGTGATCGGGACAAGCATCTACTATATCGACTACGGCGGCTTCACACAGTACGATCTCTACGGCGCGCCGGTCAACACCTATCACCCGTTCGACCTGAACTGGAAGGCCGCTGTATCGGTGGACGGCGGACTGCTGTTCGACTTCCTGACCGGGTTCTCGGTGGGAGGATGTGTCTCTGTGATCGGCCGTTCGATGACCGAGACCGGCACATGGGGACTCTCGTTCGACGCCGGGATCAACTACACCGCCACCCTCGATAAGCTCGGCCTGCATTACGACCACGCCTTCTTCAAGATGCCGTTCAATATCGGATTCGCCATGCAGAACATCGGGTTCACGGGCGATTCCGTCACTCCGCTCAAGGCGACCCTCGGACTCTCCATGGCGATTGTCAAGGAACTGATGCTCTCGATGGACGTGGCTATCGAGTACGGCAGACCGTTCCTCTATAAGATGGGGATCGAGTACACGCTATTTAATATCCTGATCCTGCGGACTGGATTCAATCTCGGCAAAGAGACCGGCAATCTCGCCTTCGGGCTGGGACTGCGTTATCCCGAGTACTTCAACGACCTCCGCGTCGATTACGCGTTCTCCTACCTCGGCGCGCTCGGGAATAACCATAACGTGTCGGTGTACGCCGATTTCCCAGTGTTCGTCGATCAGGTCGCTCACCTATATCAGGAAGGTATTTATCACTACATCCACGGTCAATACGAGCTGGCCAAGGAGAAATGGTTAAAGGCCTTAGAGCTCGATCCCGAAAATAAACTGGTAAAGAAAAAACTGACCGACCTGGAAGAGCTATTGAAGCTGAACTTGATTATCGAAAGCGAAAAAGGTGAATACTAAATGAAAATTTTCCGGATACTTCCATTCATGCTCCTGCTGGCCGGGACTGTGTTTTCCCAGACGGAAAAAAGCGGATACGACCTTGCGGCCGAATGGTATGAAAAAAAGCATTATGTCCGCGCGGTGGAAATCCTGAAAGAGTATATGGAAGAATATCCTCTCGACACCCGGGCGAACGAGCTTCTCGAGAAAATGTATGACAAGTATACCGAGTTTCTCAAGGTTTACCTTGAGGGTAAGGACTACTACAATAAGAAGCTTTACCTGAAAACAATCCAGACGTTCTCCAACGCCCTTGAAGTCGGATTCAGCGACAAACTGCAATTCTACCTGACCGAATGTATCCGTACCGTGTTCGATATTGAGAATACATTCCTTCCGGGCGGGATCGCGGATAACGGAGAAACAGTCTCGATCACGTGGGAAAGCCCGCTCCTGACCAATGCTACGGTCACGTTCATAAAAAGCGACAATCTTCCCCTTCTCAACATGATCTACTACCTCAACAAAAACAAGATTCCCGTTCCCCATCTCGAGAAATACTTCACGCAGGGGAATGTTTTTAAATCGCTTGCCGTTCAGGGAAACAGCTATTCATTCGCGAAGGACCAGCCGGTAGACTCCTACTTAGTGATGATCTACCCGCGCACATCCGAGGATGTCCGTTCCCAGCCGATTATCCATATGGTGATCACGAAGCCGCCTGTGCTCGAGAACGAATACATGATGATCGTCCCGGCGGACGACGTCCCCGTGCTCCCGGTCTATACAAACTATTCCGGCGTCCCGCAGACAACGAATACCAATAAGCAAGTCGCGCTAACAAGCCTGAGCAATATCCTCTCGAACTTCATCCTGACCAATCCGCCCGGTACGAACATAGCCCTCCCCCAGAACGACCCGGACAGCGGAATTTTCCCATGGTGGTGGCTGCTTATTCTCCTCGCACTGATTGCGCTCTGGCTATACCGCCACGAACGGAAGCGGAAAAGACGGGAGGAACTGATCCGGAAATGGAAGCTCGAGATCCTCGAAACCCTGATCCCTGTGGAAGTTCCGAGGAAGCCTCCGTCGTCAAAGAAGAAGACATTCAAGAAGGCATTGAAAGGGAAGAAGCTCCCGTTGATCGTACTGCTCCTATCCTGCTCGCTCATGGCGCTCTTCGCACAGGACGCAGCCGAGACCCCGGAATGGAAGAAGTATGCCCAGGGTTCGCTCACCCCGGAGACATGGAATTATTATATCGGCTACTACAACCTCACCGATCTTCCGCCCTCGCCTTACGAGGATATCGTGAAGTTCTATTCCTTCGAGAAGTCCGAAGGCCTTCCGGGAGAGTACTCGCGCGCGATCGAGTTTCTCCGCGACACATCCGCTTACCTGAGAAGGATCTGCGAAACCTATTTCCGGAATTTCGATTTCGAGAACTACGCCCTGACAAGCTTCATGGTTTACTACATCGATAAGGATTATTCGTTTTTCTCGCAGTCGATCTCCGAACTGAAAAAAGGGAAGACCGGTGCGATCGCGGCGAAAATCCTCCAAAAAAGCCTCGAGTTCGAACAGCAGGGACTCTACCTCGCCGCATTGCTCAGGATCACGGGCTTCATGTCGCTCTCGCCGGATATCACCCCGGACTTGTTCGAACGGATCAGCAGTCTCAACAAGCTGCACAACCAGGATATATCGCGTTTCGAGTACATCTCGGCATTGAAGAGGATGGCGGCAATAGTCGCGGACAAAGAGCTGTCCGTCCCGTTAAAGAATTTCTTGTGTCTGCGTGAGATATTCGAGTATAAAGCGCGTTTCGCGCCCTATGCCCCGTTCGACGAGATGAAGAAGAAGATTATTAAACTCCTGATTGTCAACTACCGTGTCATGGTCTTCAACGGTCTGCTCACCGAGGGCGAAAAGGCGTATATGGGCGGCCAGATGTCGATCTCGAAGCAATGCTTCGAGCTGGCATGGCATATCGCTCCCAATAAGGAACTGCGCCCCGCGCTCGATCTGTGTATCGCAAAAGCCTCTGACGCGCTCGCCGGGAAGGGCGTGGTTTATCTATACCTTACCAATATGATCGTCCCCTGAGGGTCCGTCCGGCGCGGAATGGAGCAGGTATTGAGCGACGAAATGTGTCGCGAGCACCTGATCCCTAAGCAGGACTTTTTTCATATGTTCGCGCGAGACGAACACGTCCTTCGGCGACATATCGCGGATAAAACGGTCGAGAGCCATGGCGGTTTTCGGACTCTCCAGCAGTTCGGGAAGCGATCCGAGCAGTTCATTAAATTTAGATATATCCATAATTTACCCCTTTAAAAATACAACAAATATCTTCTTGAATAATTTGAATTTTTTCAAATTTCTAATATAATATGCGTGATTTATTTACGATTCCAACGTAATAATACTAATTTATCAAGGAGTTTCACATGAAGAAGTTGACTGTTCTCGCTTTTGTGTTGATGGGGTTATTGACCGTAGGCTGCGGCAGTAAGGATCAGAAGGGCGGTGTCGAAGGGAAAACCGGCGATATAGCCTCCGCTCAGACAAAGTCTGTCAGTTTTGCCAATCTCAGCATCGGCCTTCCCGTAGGCTGGGAGTACTCTGAAGAAGGGAACCGCCTCACGGCAAATTCCGCCGACGATATCGCCCTCATTCTCGTAGACGATTTCACCGATTTCGCATGGGACGATTTCGCTAAGGACCCTAAGAAGAACCTCGAAGAATTCCTCGCCGACGACCTTTCCGACTACCAGTATAAAGTCATCAAGCACGGTGAAGAAGATATCAACGGATTAAAGTCGTTCTATGTCTATTATTCCTACGATTCCGGCGAAACCGGCACCGCTGTCTGCTATACCTACGCTATCAATACCGGTAAGGGTGTCGCTCTCTTGACCTTCGATGTACTTGAAGAATCGCTTGAAGATATGAAAGCCGATCTCGGCCTCATCAAGAATAGCGTAAAGGCTAAGTAATTTCAAAAAAAGGATTCTATATCCCATAACCCGGAGGTTATGATGAGAATAATTTTCTCGGTTTTGCTTTTTACTGTTCTTTCTCTGCAGGGTCTATTCGCCGATAGAAACCGTGAAGCGTCGTTGTGCGGATATTCCAAGGAATTCGAAGCTGTCGGACGCGGAATAACCGATTATTCGGGTGTTGCCGTGATGTCGGAAAGCGCCCTGAAACTCTACAACGTGTCCGGACTGGCGGTCTCGATCGAGATACCCGATGATTGGAGTGTCTCGGCGGAAAAAACTCTATTAAGCGCGTTTTCCCCGAGCGATGTGGTACTTTTCTACATCGACCCGTTCCCTACGGACTACGACGGTTCCACTAAGGAAGCCCTCAAATCCTATATCGAAGCCGAGTATGCCGGGGACGATCTCGAGATCGGGAATTTCGGCAAAATAAAACTTGGCGATTTCGAGGCCGAGTATTGGACATTCGAGTATGTGGACGGCGACTACGGCAAGGCAAAAGTCCGGCTGTATGCGTTCGAGACGAAGAACTCCAAGGTGATGGTCACTGTCGATATGCTGGTCGAAGGTTCTCAGGAATTCGAACCCGCGATTGACGAGATGCTGAAAACCCTGAAGAACTACGAAGGCTCGCCCGCCGAAGACCTCGAAGGGAAGCTCGTCCTGCATAAGAAAACCGGTGTAAAGATTTGGGTGCCCAGCGACTGGGAATCCTACAACGAGGCCGAGGAACTCCGCGCATACTCCGAAGGAGACGTCGCACTGATTATTCTCGAATTGTTCTCCGGCGATACATGGGATAAGTTTTCAAAAAAAGCTGAAAAGAGTATCAAAGAATATATCGCGGGCGATATCGGGGACGATTTCGATGTCACCGATAGCGGTAAAACCGATATCAATGGAATGGACGCCTATTTCGTAGAGTATGTCTACGAAGACGGCGGCTACGGTAAGGCTTATTCCTCTACTTATGCCGTGTCCGTCCCGAAAGGCGTTGTCATGTTCACATACGATATCCTCGAAAGCGGTAAGGACGAATACAAGCCCGTCATCGACAAGATGCTGAAGTCCTTTGTCGCCGGCGATTCGGATGAACCTGAAGTTCCGGGCGATATGAATCTTGTGGTCGTACCTAACGCTTCGCTCGAACTGTCGATCCCGTCCGACTGGGATGCCGATAACGCGCCCGATAAGCTTTCGGCTTATTCCCCCAACGACACGGTTCTGCTGTATGTCGAGAAGATGAACGGCAAGAACTTTGCCGATTACGACTCGATCAAGGCGATCGCAAAAGACATGAAAGCATTCGCGGAAGGCGAATATAACTATGATTTGACTTTCGGTAAAGCGGAAGAAGCCACCGTGGGCGGTATGACCGCTGTCTCGTACCCGTTCACGTACTATGACGAGTCTTACGGCGATATCAGCTGCGAGTACTACGGAATCGATACCGGCAAGGGGATATCGACGATCATTTTCGATGTTCTCAATGACGGCGGAGACTCCTATACCGGGATCAACGACGCGATCCTCGCGAGTGTGAAGTATAACGATACCGAACCCGATCAGCCGGTCGAGCCCGACCAGCCGGACGGTACCCCGAAGAACTATACCCATGCCGCGTCACATCTCCAGCTCAAGATCACGGGCGAATGGACGGCCTACACGTATGACAGCGATCTGAGCGCTTACTCGCCCAATTCGACGGTCATCATGTACCTGATCCCGTTAAACACCAAGTCTCTCAAGGACTACAAGAAGAAGGACGAACTCCTCAAAGCGGTCGACGAGTTTATCAAATACCGTTACTATTCCAGTATGGAGTATAAACTGAAGGACGCCGGGAAAGAGAAGATCGGCGGAATGGACTCTTGGAAATTCGAGATGACCTATAGCGACAGCACATTCGGGGAAATCGACGTCGTCGTGCACGCGGTCGATACCGGCAAGGGGATCAGCATGCTGATCTTCGACGCTATCCGTAAAGAAGCCGATCCGTACAAGGACACGATCGCGGAGATTACCGCGAGTGTCGCGTTCTACGACGGTAAGGATTCGGGCGGCGGCGATACGGTCAAGGTCGACCAGAAAGGCTCGTTCCACAAGATCGAACGGCTTTGCCTAAAGATTTGGGTGCCCGACAATTTCTCGATTGACGAGCCCAAGTCCGTCTCGGCCGATTACGATTACCATTTCTGGGCGGCGTCCACCGACTATGTGGCGATCCTGAAAGTCTACGGTATGTCGAAGGACTATCCTAACCTGCGCGATCCCGGAGTGGAAGACGTATTGATGGAATACCTGACCTCGATAGGTCTCGATGTGTCGAAAGTCACTAAAACCGGATTTGAAAAGCTGAACTCGAAGGATTCCTACTTTATCGATTTCAATTACCCGGTCGACGATAAGACCAAAGCCCTCTGTAAAGCGATCGCTATCGATACCGGAAACGGCATCGCGGTCTATATCGAAGATGTGCTCGATTCGGGGATCAAGGACTATCAGGAAATCATCGAGAAGGTGAAAAAGTCCCTCGAAGTGATACAGGTTCCTTATGAAGGAATTTGGAATCCCTGGAAATAATTTCCTGAAAAGTTGAAGACTCTTTTATAGAGTGATATATTGATTTTGAGATTTAAATAAGGAGATTTCTATGAAAAGAATGCTTTTGGGTGTTTTGGCCTTAATCGTCTTCGCGAGCGTTGGCGCGTTCGCTAAAGTCTATAAGTTCAAGGCTGGAAATATCCAGGTCGATATCCCTTCCGATTGGGAAGTTGAGAACACCGGCGGTAAGCTTTCCGCGTATTCCCCGGGTGACGTAGCGTTGTTCTTCATCGAAGAATTCAGCGAAGCCGAGGACGCCGAGGATGAGGAAGAGGGAAAGCAGTTGATCCTCGATTATATCACCGATGACATCGGCGACGATTACGAGACCGGCGAAATGGGTTTCGAGACGATCAACGATATGGACATCTATTATGTCGATTATTCTTATGAAGATCCCGACTACGGAGTAGCAATCTGCACCACGTTTGTGATCATGGCTGGCGAAACCTATTCGATCATTACAGTCGACGTATTGGAAGACGGCTACGAGGATTACGAAGAAGTTATGGACGAAATAGTAGGAAGCATCAAGGCTCTCAAGTAATCGATTAATTACTATTCGGGGAACGGTTTCGGCCGTTCCCTTTTTTTATCCCTTCTCCCCGGTCACTATCCGCCAAACAGTTGAATACTCCGTAAAAAAATGATATACTAAATCCGCGCAAAAAAGTATTTAATCCAAACCCGAGGAAAAAAATGAAAATGAAGAACTTCCTGTTATTATCCGCTGTTTTAGCGGTCTTTGTGTCCTGCTCCGCCCAGAAGCCGTTCGTCCTCAGCGCCGCCGGGATCGAAATGATGTTCCCGTCGGAAGAATGGAAGATCGAAACCACGAACGATAATAATCTCGAAGCGGTATTGAGCGGGACGGACGTCACGATCTATATCTCGCCGCTCGACGTGCTCGACCGCGAACTCGCGATCCGGCAGAACCTTTTCTCCGTCACAAACTCGCTCCAGTCCGCCGGGGTGACGATCCAGCCGACTATGACCTACAACGGTATCGATTTCTTCCAGTTCGAGTTCAACGGCCAGACAAAGGGATCGCCGTCGGTCTTCCTTTCCGGCAGGGCGGTCGTCTTCCTCGGGATCAATTCGTTCTATTCCCTGATCCTGATCGCGCCGGTCGACCAGTACCGCCAGTTCGGCGGGCAGATCGACAAGCTCATGTCCACGATACGGCTCGTGAAGTAAATGCGTCTGCTCCGGTTAGCGCTCTTCTTACTCGCCGTCTGCGTCTCCGCCCTTTTCTCGGAGCCGGTCTATATCGATTCCTGCGGAATCCTTTTCGACACGCCGGAGGGTTGGAAGCCGGGTTTCGAGGGTGATATGTTCGTATTGACCTCTCCGAAGGGCGATATCCGCCTGACAATCGAGTCTATTTCGACTAACGGGGCGGGGAAGTCCCCCGATGAGCGGCATATCCTCTTGGAATGGCTATTCCGGCAGAAGATCGGGAAAGACTTTTTCGCGGACGACATCTACGAAGAGGAGACCGCCGGATTGACCGGTTACGCGATGACGGGAATGTACTACCTTGATAACGGCGCGAAGGCGTCCGGGTACTGCGGAACGTTGGATAAGAAAGAGAGGTATATTCTGATCATGCTCACCGGGATATTTCAGACTCCAGACGATTTCCGTCAAACACTCAGCAGGCTTCTCGCCGCTGTCAAGGATGTCAGCGCTCCCTGATCCGCCGGACGGACAGCCGGATTTTCTCGGCGGTGGCAATCGCCTCGTCAATCGTATCATAACAGCCGCGCGGCCACAGGAAATGCCGCATCCCGTCGCCCTTGTTCCTCGGAAGGATGTGGATATGCAGGTGCGGGACGCTCTGGCTGATCCGGTTGTTAATCGCGTTAAAAATCCCCTGGCACCCCATCCCTTCTTCGACAGCGCGGGATACTAGTTTCAGATTCAGGAAGAACCGTTCGATAAACTCGCCCGGAAACTCCATGACCGTCGAAATATGCTGTTTCGGGATAAGGAGCGTATGCCCGTGATAGACCGGCCTCATATCGAGGAAGGCGACGGATATCTCGTCCTCGAAAACGATATGCGCCGGTTCGCGGCCGTCCGCGATTTTGCAGAAAATACATTCCGGATTCATAGATTAATCCCGGCGGTCTTTCTGGAAATCGTCCAGCACCCCGACAAACTCGGCGGGCGACATACTGAACAGCCCGGTCGAGACACTGAATGTCGGATAGCCCATATTCCTCGACCAGTTAATCAAACGGCGTTTCCCCTCGGGAAGTTTTTCAAGGATCGCCTCAGGGTCTTTCACCTCGATCCCGATAAACTTCTGGAAACGGAACGGATAGATGAAAACTTTATCGATCTCTTCCCAATGGAGCATCTCGCCCTTCGGCAGGATATACCTTCCTGAAATGCCTTGCTCGTTGATGACAAGGAGCGGTTCTTTATTGAATAGCTGAACCACGGCCATCACGGCCATCCAGACAAAGAACAGTCCCACCGCGCAGACCACCCCGATAATGACCCACGGCAAATCGCGCGAAAGAAGAAACCACACAGCCCATGCGATACCGCCGGTACACGCGAGCGCCACCGCGAGAATCACCCAAAGTATCCGCTTGGATTGGTACAACCTGATCTCTTTATTTTCCAAAACCAACTCCGTTCTTTCGATAGATAATTATAGACGCAATAGCGCTTTTCCGCAACGTTATTTTTCTCATTCTTTTACAAACCCGCGATTTCATGATAGGATTAAGGATAACATTTGAGGGTTTTTATGACTTTCGCCTTTGTTTCTGACTTCGACAACACGATCACCCTGAAGGATTTTTACACGCTGATTATTGAGAAGTATTCCCCGCCCGGCGCCGCCGATATCTACGAACGGTTTCACCGGGGCGAGGTCTCGGTGCTCGACCTGCTCGGCTTTGTCTTCAACAATATCCACAAAGACCGTTTCACGATCATGCAGGACATTCTGTCGCTCCCGCTCGACAGCTATGCCGCCGATTTTATCCGCTGGTTCGTCAATGAAGTCGGGCCTTTTTATATCGTCAGCGCGGGATGCAGTTATTATATCGAGATTCTGCTCGAAAAGTACGGCCTGCTCGGCCTCGTGACACTGGTCGCGAATCCCGGGTACTACCATGACGGTAATATCTATATCCTTCCCAACCCCAACGACGATATCTATTCCCCGAGCACGGGTGTGGACAAAGGCAAGGTGGTCGAAGGGATTAACCGTCAGGCCGATTTTACGTTCTTCGCGGGGGACAGCGAGCCGGATTACCCCGCCGCGATTGCCGCCGATTTCGCGTTCGCACGGGAAAACAACTCTCTCGCCGAGTTGATGCGGAGAAACGGCAAGAAATTTTCCCCGTACAGCTCGTTCCGTTCGATCTACGAAAAGACCCGCGAGGTTCTTTTCGAGCATTCCGGCGCCCATTCGAAAGTGAAACTTTCTACCCGATATATTTGATATTTTCCGGTTACTATGGTAAATTGAATAAAATATGCGGTTATTTTCAGGAGGTTGTATGAAAAGATTTGCTGTCGTTTTGGGGCTTATAGTATGCGCGGGCGCCTATACGTTCGCGGAAACGAACGCTCAAAGTTTTATGGACTACATGCAGGGGACATATCAGGAAATAGCGACCGCGTTATCCACGCCGATGGCGCCGACAATGACGATTTACAATTCGGCCGGAAGCGTCTATCCGTCCGATGTACGGGATTTCCTCGGGATTAAGATCGGTATCGGTGTAGGGGTTGTGGCATCTCCCTCGCTTTCCAAGTACATCCTGAGCGGACTTCAAACCGACTATATGCCTGCCACTGCGTCCGGGAATTCCAACTCCAGTATTTATTCCAGCATGGTCGGCGCGTTTTCGCTCGTCCCGATGCCCTATACTATGCTTTATGCGAAGCTGGGAATGATCAAGCTCCCCATTCTCCCGCAATTCGATCTCGGTGTCCGGATCGGTTATCTTCCCGATGTAGGCCCGATGCTGGGTTATACCGAAAACAATCCTGCCAATACGAACAATATTATTGCGAAAACGGGTGCTTTTCATATTGGGGCCGAAGCCCGCTCGAAAATTATCGATGCCGGAATATTCCAGATCGGCCTCAATCTTTCCGTCGATTTCGACAGCGGCGGAATTGAATTCTCGCAATACTTCATCCAGCCGCTGGAAGTTCCCGTTCCCGGCGGTTCCGGATTTAACCAAACTATCGATACAAAATATACTACGGGGATCAATTTCGGATGGATGGGAACGTCTGTCGGCGGAAAACTGATCGCCTCGCTCAATATCCCGATCCTGTCGCTTTATGCGGGTGTAGGGGTAAACTTCAATGTCGGATCGGTAACCTCAAAAATGTATACCAAGGGCGAGATGATCGTCGTGACCGAAACGGAATTCTTCAATGTAGAAGGCGTTTCCACGATCCCGTATTACTTCACGGAAATCCGGGTCCTCGCGGGATTTCAGCTCCTAATTATCAACGCAGCGTTGGAGTACAGTGTCAACACCGGGGCTATCGCGGTCACTATTCATCCGATCACATTGACATTCTAAGCACATATAAAAACAAAATAGCCCCGCGTTAAGCGGGGTTATTTTTATTCAAATCGGCTTTATTTACATATTCGCGAATTCTTCCATTACGGCTTCGTCGATATCGGCGTTCTGGGCATAGTCCTGGACATCGTCGTGATTCTCGAATTCGTCCATCAGCTTCAAGAGAACAATCGCTTTATCCTTTTCGAGCTTGATCGTATTCTGGGGGATGCGGCAGACTTCGGATTCGAGCACCGTCATACCTTTTGCCTTCAACTGCGCGAGGATCGTGCTGTACATATCGACCGCGGTATAGACTTCGAGCATATCGCCTTCTTTCTTGACATCATCGGCGCCGAGTTCGAGAGCGATCTCCATCACTTCATCCTCGGTGTGCTTGGTGCCGTCTATCCCGATATAACCCTTCTTATCGAACATCCAAGCCACACATCCGGCTTCGCCAAGGTTGCCGTTGTGCTTGGAAAATATCTTGCGGACTTCGGAGGCAGTCCGGTTTTTATTGTCGGTCATTACATCTATGATAACTGCGACTCCGCCCGGACCGTAACCTTCATAAGTGATCTCTTCGTAGGTGATCCCTTCCAGTTCGCCGGTTCCGCGCTTGATAGCCTTCTCGATCGTGTCCTTGGGCATATTGACACTCTTAGCCTTTTCGATCGCGACATACAGACGGTTATTCGTATCGGGACTGCCGCCTTTTTCTTTAGCCGCGACTATGATTTCCTTGACCACCTTTGAGAAGACGTTGCTTCTCTTGGCGTCCTGAGCTCCCTTCCTCTGTTTAATATTCGCCCATTTATTATGACCGGACATAGTATCCTCCATCTGCGATTTTATTGGTATATATTTTAGTATATTTTAAGAATTTACACAAGAAAATATCCGTTAGGCATAAAAAAACCCCGCCGTGAAGGCGGGGCCGGATTGATAAAATTTTAGTTATTTTTCGGCTTCGACATAAGCGGAAGGATCGGCGGCGTCGACAGTGACGCTGTATTCGACGACTTCGCTCTCGTTGCCGACTGCATCGACGGCCATGGCCTTGATCGTATGCGCGCCGTCGGCAAGCTTGAACTGATAGGTATAGTTCTGGGCTTCGCCGCCGTCAACATAGTATACGATAGAAGCGATATCGGTATCGGCGTCCTTCGCCGTAATCACGACAGCCGTCTTCCCGGAGATAAAGTTTACACCGTCTTTATTGAACGCGGCTGGGTCGCACGCGATTTCAACACTGGGCGCGGTGCCGTCGATAAAGAAGCTGTACGAAGCGGTCTCGCTGACATTACCGACATTGTCGGTAGCGCGGAACGAGATGGTGTGCTGTCCGCTCTTCTCGACAAGGACGATTTCGCCGTTGTAAGCCTGCATCTCCTGCCCGTCGACTGCGTACTCGACACTCTTCACGCCGGAAAGCTTATCCTGCGCGACAATTGAAAATTTATTATCCGCGGGGACATACATTCCGTTGGTCATCTGTACACCCTTGAATGCGCTGACAACCTTGATTTCGGGTGCCGCGGCATCCACAACGAACGCGAAGGTCTTGAGGGTCGATAAGTTACCGACATTGTCTTCGACCTGAAACGCGATTGCGTGCTGGCCTTCGCCCTCGAACTTCACGGGGGTCGAATAAACCTGCTTGCTCGCATCGTCAACCCAGATATAGATACTCTTCACACCGGCGCCTGTATCCTCGCTCTGGACGGCAAGTTCGACACCCAAAGGAGCATAATTCACTCTCCCGTCATTGTATAAAACACCGCCGGTAGCGACGACTTCTTTCTCTTCAGTTACCGTGCCGCCGGAGTTTTTCATATCCATCTCGCCGGTATCGTCCTGATCCGGCGCGTCAGTCTGCTGCGCGGTCAGGTATAACGGGCACAAGGTTAAAATCGCCGATAATACAATCCCTATTCTTTTCATCTCTATAGCCTCCTCGGTTATTAATCTATTCGATTATTTCTTCTTTTATGAATACCTTTTCGTCGAACCCGATCATTTTTTTAACATTGAGGATGATATATACCTCTTCGTTGATCTTCGCGACACCTTCTACCAACGCCCTATCCACGGCGCTCGATACGCCGTCGGCGGACTGGATGCTGTTTTCCTCGATAGCGAAAACACGGTCGAGATTGTCGACCAGGAATCCGACAAGGACACCGTCGATCCTCACGATTATCAGCTTGCGGGTAGCGTTCTTCTTTTTAGCCTTGAGCAGTTCCAGCGCCTTCAGGTCAGCCGCCGACGCCCCTTCTGCGGGCGCTTCGATTATCTCAGGCGCCGCCTCTTCTTCGTAAAGCCCCAGCTTCTTCTTCACCGACATAACAGGAACGACAATCCCGCGAAGGTTCATAATCCCTTCGACATAGGTAGGCATATCCGGCATTTTCGTGAATTTCGTTTCGCGGACGACTTCCTCGACATCCATGATGTCGATACAGTACTTTATCCCCGAAATGAAAAAACTCACAAACTGTCTTTCCATACTCACCCATCCTGAGGTTATGCAGTTGTATATATCTTAATGGAAAAAACGGAAGCGGTCAATTTTAACGCGGGTTATTTGTAAAAATTAATTTCAACGGTGGTGTTCCACCCGTGAGGATTTTCGTCCATATCGGGATTGCCGAAAACATAGATATCTTTAATCCCTGTCAGGAAATCGCTCGTGAATTTCATCCCGCTGGAATTGACGCTGCTGAACAGACTTTGAACGTCTATTGTAAAAAAGTATCCTACTTTGGTCTGCTGGGAGGCCTGAGTAAAAAACGCCGGTAGGTTTTTATAGTAGCCGTTTTTATTGTCGAAGACGTTTTTTACAATCGTAATCAGCAGGTCTTTATCCGTCGAGAAGAAGAAATCGTTTTCCACCTGACCGTAGTAGATCGAAAAATTCTCGGTTTGGTAGTGATAGAACGGGTAGGTAAAAATATCGAACAGGTAAAGCTTCTGGCCGGATTTCAGGATCATCGCCTTGAGGTTTTCCATGAAGCTGACGGACAGCTTGGTATCCTTTATACCGATAGAGCCGTAGATCAGGTACTGCTTCTTCAGATCGTCGTACTTGAGGATGACGAGTTTGAATCTGCCGTCGGTATTGGCGATCAGTTCCTTTTCGATACTGATATTGTACTTTTTCATCAAATCCGCGGCTATCCCCTTAAGCCCGAGGACATTGAGCTGGTCTATCGCGATATAGTAACGGTAGAGTTCCGCGAAATTCATATAGACGTTACCGACAACCACCGGACTGCCCCATCCGTAGTCGAGGATATCGAATTTGCCCTTCCCGTTGACTATCCGGATCTGTTTCATAAACCCGCTCTGCTTATCGCTCATCAGCGCGGAATACAGATCGAGCTTAATCTTATCCGGAGCGAAATCGATAACCGCGGCGGTAAAACCGTAGGGGATGCTGACATTCGCGGGGATCATCGTTCCGCCGGACATCGCGCTCAAGTACTTACTGTCGATCCAGACGAACGGTTTGTCCCATTTGAAATTCAGCTTCGCGGCGGAAATTTTGAAACCCTCGTCGGCGGTAAGCAATGCCGCTTTCAGGTTGGGGGTGATATCCGGGTTTTCGGAGAGGATTGCGTACTTCCCTATGATAGCGGAGGGCACTGTGTCCTGGAGGATGTTTTTCGTATAGGCCTTGAATTTAGCTTCGGACTTGACGGTCACGACGATATAGCCGTAATTGTTCGATACATGCACATAAGCAAGCGGCCCCGCTGTATCGACCCCGATTCCCTCGAGGCTTTTCGCGTCAAGGATATCCACACCCAGACTCGCCTCGGAATTCAGGCTGTACTGTTTCTCCATTTGGGCGTAGTTCTTACCATAGAACCGCTTCATCAACGACTTCAGGGTCGTGTTTAACGACGCGAAAGTCGGAAAGAAGAGAACCAGTTCCGACTTGACTATATTATTCTCTATTCCGGCATTCTGGGGAAACACGTAGACAGGGATAAGCAGTAATAAAATTAATGCGAACCTTTTCACATGATCACCTCGTTTTCAAATCTTTCGTCTTCGAGTATCTTCTGCAGATTGAGATTGTTCATGAACGACGAAACGGGTTCGCCCTCGATATTGATACTGACCATCATGGGATCGAGGATTTCTTCGGCTACCTCGTAGTTCAGTCCGAATTCGTTGCCGAGAATGATCGCGTGCAGAAGGGAAATTTTTATCTTTCTTTTTAACAGGCCCTTTTTCACCACACACTCGGCGGAATCAGGCGAGTTTTCTTTACTGTTGAGGCGGATTTCTTTAACCTTCAGCCCGAGGCCTTTCAGAAGCCCGGAGAACATCTTATTGTGGAACACGAGGGGAAGTACTACTGCCTCTTCGGACTCGAGACCTTCGAACGCTATCAGACCGGTTTTCGATGCCGAGGGGCCGACCGAGTGCATAAAAAGCAGAAACCTGCCGGAGACTGAGTCGAATGCCATTCTTTCGACATTCATCCTGAGATAGGTTTTCGGTTTTTCCGCAGGTGTGAAGAGCGATTTCAGCAAGTTTTTCATTTTGTACTCCCAAGGTGTCATTGATAGTTTAATACCATTTTTGATAAAAATCAAGTTTATCCCGCCCTGCCACCCCGCTCTTGGACTTCCTTGTCCTCGCTTGTCCTCCTGACGAAGTCAGGGGGGCGGGGCTCCCGCGTCCTGCGGTCGGTTTATTGATTTTTCCGTTTCCCGCCATTAAAATAACCCGAGGAGATAAACCATGAAACCCAAACGCACATTCCTGAGCTTTATCGGGCGGTATAGAGGATCGCTCGTTCTCTCGATCCTGTTCGCCATGACTTATTCCGCCGGGCAGATCGGCGGATTATTAAGTATCGGAGGGTTTTTCTCCGAAACGTTTATCTCCAAGAATTTCGATTATTTCAGCTTTCAAACTATAGCGATACTCTTCGGTTTCGGCGTCCTCTGGGCTGGTTCCCATTACCTCGCCTTTCTTTTCTCCAACACGCTGGCAGTCCGGGTCATCCACGATCTGCGCGGCGAGATCTATGAGAGACTGATCGACCTGCCTATCTCCTACTATAAAAGAAACCGTTCCGGCGATATCCTTTCCCGCATCATTAACGATATCGGCGTAATGGAAGTTTTCCTGATGAATACGGTCGTCGAAATGATCGCCCAACCGATCACCGTGGTCGCGGCGGTTGTCATCCTGTTCATTATCAATACCCAAATCTCGCTCTATTTCTTCTCGATAGTCCCCTTGATCGCGCTCGCGTTAGGCGGACTGGGCGCCCTCGTACAAAGCCGGAGTATGAAAGTCCAGCAGAATATTTCAAACATCACGGCGCATATTCAGGAAACCGTTTTCGGGATCGAGGTTATCAAGGGGTTCGGGGTGGAAAGCGAGATCCGCAAACGGTTTACCCGTTCGAACGACGAGCACCTGAAATCGATCCGCCAGGAAATAAAAATCCGCCTGCTTGGAACCCCGACTATGGAAATCCTGGGTGTGATCGGCGTGATTATTATTCTCGTCCTCGGCGCGATGAGTATCAATTCCAATCTGGCGGAATCGGGTCAGATAGTCACATTCATCATGCTGGCGCTCGGTTTATCTCAGCCGCTCGCGCAGGTGGGAAACATATCCATGGTACTCCGCAAGCTGAAACCGGCGTCGCAGAGGATATTCGAAATCGTCAATTCCGACGAGAAGGAAGACTTCTCACGGCCGGATATGGGCGTAATCGAGGGGAAGATCGAGCTGAAAAAACTGTCGTTCGGATACACCGAGGACAGATTGATTCTCGACAACATCGATTTAAAGGTCAGCCCCGGCGAGACCGTGGCGATTGTCGGATCGAGCGGCGCGGGCAAATCCACGCTCATCTCGCTCATCCCGGTGTTCAACCTGCCGACGGGGGGAAAAGTAATGATCGACGGGGCGGACATCTCGACAATCAATCCGCATTCCATCCGCCGCCAGATCAGCATTGTCACCCAGGAAACCATCCTCTTCTCCGGCACGATCCGTGAGAACATCCTGCTCTCGCGCCCCGAGGCGTCGGAGGCGGATATGATCGAGGCCGCGAGGATCGCGAATATCCACGAGTTTATCGCGGGTATGCCCTTGGGTTATGATACCGTGATCGGCGAACGCGGCGTAACGCTCTCGGGCGGTCAGCGCCAACGGGTCGTGCTCGCGCGCGCGATACTCCGTAAGCCGAAAATCCTTATCCTCGACGAGGCCACGAGTTCGCTCGACGCCGAGTCCGAAAAGCTGATCGGCGAAGCGATGAAGAAAATACTTGGGAAACAGACGACTCTGATCATCACCCACAAGCTGTCGTCGGTCGCTCATGCCGACACAATCATCGTGATAGAAGGCGGGAAGATCATCGAGCGCGGAACGCATAAGGAACTGATAGAGCGAAAGGGAATATATGACAAGCTCTATCGGATACAGCTGAATATATAATTGACAGTTTTCGCCCGGCGTGCTAAGTTATACAGAGAGGAAAATATGCGGACTACCGAAGAACGTGTCGACCGTCTCGACGGACTGATGGAACGGCTTGTCGAAGAACATATCAAAACCGAAGAAGCCATCCGTGATTTGAAGGAAGAGATGGCCGAGTTCAAGGACGAAATGGCTGAGTTCAAAGACGAGATGCGGGAATTTAAAACTGAAATGCAGGGCTTCAAGTCCGAGAGCAACAAACGATGGGGCGAACTCGCGAACCGTCTGGGCACTGTCATAGAAGACATCATCCTGCCCGGTACGCCGCACGCCTTGATGAAAAAATTCGGGATAGAGATCAACACCGCATACGCCCGCGCTAAGATGCGCCATCCTGTTACACGGCAGCTCGAAGAGTTCGACCTGGTCATCACCGGCAGTGATGGACGGGTATACTGTATCGAAGTGAAAAGCAAGGTCAATCACGCCGCCGTGGAATGGGCTATCGACAAGTCGGCCCGTCTTAAAGCTGACTATTTCCCCGATAAGGAAGTGGTTTCCATCCTCGGGACACTCTATTGCGATAACGATTCGGTGATCGGCTATGCGTCGAATAAAGGTGTTTTCGTCCTCGCCATGAACGGCGATTACCTCGAGATCGTCAACTAACCCCGGTAGTTCTTCATATCGCGGTCCATATCGCGCTTGATATCCTTCTCACGGATCACGTCGCGCTTATCGTGAACCTGTTTTCCCTTCACCAGCCCCACCTGAATCTTCGCGAACCGCCCCTTGATATAAATCTTGAGCGGAACGAGAGTATACCCTTTCTGCATGATCAGGTTGTGCATCCGGAGAATTTCCTTCTTATGGAGAAGGAGCCGTCTCGCGCGGGTCGGATCGTGATTGAAAATATTGCCGTAGCCCCACGGGCTGATATGGATATTTTGAGCCAGCGCCTGCCCGTCGCGGACAAGGATAAAGCTGTCCTTCAGGTTGACATTGCGGGAACGCACCGACTTGATCTCGGTGCCCCTGAGCTCTATCCCAGCCTCGTAAGTCTCTATTACCTCGTAGTCGTGATAGGCCTTTTTATTCTGCGCTATGTCGGTATTCGGTCTTTTCTCGGCCATGTTTCATCCTGCGGTCATTGAGCATTTTATCATCGATACTGAATTGTTCCTGCTCTTATCCTTGTCATCAATAAATCAATCTACTGAATCACTCCGCCGGGAGTATTGAAGTTCATATTCTCGGGGAGAACGATTTCGCCGAATTTCTTCTCGAAGTTCTCCAGATTATTGTCGAGAGCCTTGAGGAACATCTTCGTGTTCTTCGGGGTCATCACGATCCTCGATATCACCTTCGCGCCTTCCTGTCCGGGCATGATCCTCGCGAAGTCGATCACGATTTCCTCGGGCGAATGCGAGACGATCACGAAATTAGAGTATTTGACCACCGATTCTTCGTTCGGGACTTCCACCTTGAGATTCTGCGCCTGCGGATTCTTATCGTTCATTTTGCACTCCGTTTTTTATTCACACTATCTTAATCATCCCGCCGAAAAAAATCAAGCGGGAGATAAACTCCCGCTTGCTGATAATTTTCTTTGTTCTTATTGTACAGGCGTGGACAACTGAATGCCCGGGGTGGGCTGGACAGGCATTATCTGTCCCTGCGCGGC
>Ga0154538_111_pt2 | contig 74915 bp, 61 predicted proteins | sample RifGroF1_FD_105681 | JGI IMG/M metagenome (GOLD analysis project Ga0154538, IMG submission 105681) | Spirochaetes bacterium GWF1_51_8 | reverse complement strand
GCCGCCACCTTCGACACCTGGTCGAGTATCCCGGGGTTAATCCCGTGTTCCGACAGGCGCGACGGAATCTTCAGGTCGATCATCATTCTCCGTATCGACTCGATCGATTTGATCGCGGCTTCGATAACCGTGATATCCGCCACCTTTTCGCCGAGCGCGAGACCGATCTGGATAAACTTGTTCGCGGCGGCCGTGAGGTTGAATTCCATCACATGCGGCAGGATCAACGTCGCCCCGATGGGCTGGCTGAAGTTCCCGATAGCGTCGAGCCCCATCGCGCACGCGGAGGTCGTCCCGAGGGACGAGGTATAGATCGATAGAGACGCGAGGAGCGTTCCCATACTGAGATTGCCCTTTATCTTGATATTCGCGGGTTCGAGCGCGAGACGCTTGAGATTGATACTGAGGAATTCTATCGCCTTGAGGCTGAACGCGTCGGAAAGCGGCGTCGCCTTTTTCGAGATATAGCCGTCGAACGCGTAAGCCAGGCCTTCCATCGCGGCGAAAATCACTTCGTCGGTCGGGACTTCCTCGGTGATCCCGGGGTCGATGATAATCGCCTGCGCGCGGGAGTCCTTGTCGATATACGGCTTTTTGATGTTGTCGGTTTCGTCGATAATGTACGTTACGGGCATCATTCCCCATGACACTGTCTGGAGATACGGCACTTCGATATAACGGACTTTCTTCACACCGAAACGCTTATGACTCTTGAACTCTTCCTGCACAAGTTCCTGGGTGCTGAACTGGGCGATAGCCTTCGCGACAGCAAGCACGTTCTCGCCGCCCACTCCGATCACGACGTCCGCGCGGGAGTTCTTCGCGATATTCACGCCCTCGAACAGGTCCTTCGTGTTCGCTCTCGACGGTACCTCGTAGAGGATCACCCCGTAGGCGTATCCCTCGATCGTCCGTTTCACCTTGTTTGTGATTCCGAGCTCCGAGGCTTTCTTTTCCGCGACCAGCACGACTTTCTCGCCGTTAGGCGTCGCGATTTCCGGGAGACGCGAGATGGTGTCGTCGCCGTAGATAATCGAACTCGGTATCTGAAATTCCATTACGGGCATGAATCTCTCCTGTACGGTATACAGATTCAATTATCGGTATTTTATTGTTAAAATTGAAGTTAGGAGCCAAAAAGTTATCCCTTCAACTTTCCGTCGTCCAACCGTTTCCTGTAAATTAATTCCTGTCAGAACTGGGAAATAAGCACCCTTTGTTATTACAAACACTCGAAATATTTAATATTTTTTCTTTTTCATGCTAATATTCTTGATAAGTAAATAGAAATTTTTGTAATAAACGGGGAAAGCATGAATAAGGTATTCGCTGGGTTAATCCTATCTATGTTGATTCTTTTTACAGGATGCGATTTTTTCGATGAGCTTTATCAGCCGAAAGATATATTATCACTTATCGTGAGGGACAGTATCGATACGGATGCACCCGTAATCACCGTGACCTATCCCGTAGACGGGCAGACGATCGGACTATCCAATACCATGTACGGTACGGCGGTCGACCAGGGTTCCGGGGTCAAAGCGGTCTATGCCAGGACAGATAACAATTCCTACGTAGCGGTCACGGTCATCAATAATCTTTGGAGTATTCCGCTCAATTATTCCAGCTACGGCATACATACTAACTATGTATATGCAGAGGATAATAAGGCAAATAAAAGCGATGTCCTGACCATCATTATTGAAACATCGAAGGTACCGACTGTGGTTTTTACCACCCCCGCTATAAATTATTCCGCTACGGTATCGAATCAGTTTACCCTCTGCGGTACCGCGAGTATCGACCCCCCTTACACCATTACTTTTATACAGATGCAGGTCAACGGCGGGAACTGGACGACTATCACCGGGACGGATACATGGTCGAACACTATATCTTTATATAGTGGTACGAATTATTTTATTGTTCGCGCCAATGCGAATAACGGAACATTCGGGGATTCAGCCAAATGGGCATTGATTCGCGATACAATAAAACCGATAGTCACGTTTATATACCCGGCAGGCGGACAAGCAATATCGGGGAGGATATACACGTCTTCGGTATCGGCTTACGATTCGCTGTCCAGCATTTCGGCGGTTTATATCAGCGATGATGGATTAGTATACGAAACCGCCACCAATACCCAGGGAAGCTGGCAAAAGGAATTTACTGTCCCGTACACCGGGAAATACACAAATTACTCCTACGCCTTAGATATCGCCGGAAATATATCGACGACCAATAAAGTGATATTTACTATCAACCCGGATAAGCTCGTCACACATGACGGAGCCTCGGGGGACGAGTTCGCTTACTGTGTCGCGGTTTCCGCCGACGGCTCTACTATTGCGGTGGGAGCGCATAAGGACAACTCCTCCACAGGATCGGTATACATTTTTAAATTCAGCGGCGGGACCTGGTCGACCAACAAACTCGTCGCGTTCGACGGCGCGCCGGGAGACGAGTTCGGAAGCAGTGTTGCGATCACCCCCGACGGCAATACCGTTGTGATCGGCGCATACTGCGATAACGACCACGGCGATTTGACGGGTGCGGCTTACGTATTCAAGTATAGCGGCACATGGTCGGGCACTAAACTCACCGCGTTCGACGGCACGAATAACGATTGTTTCGGAAAAAGTGTCGCGGTTTCCGCCGACGGTAGTACCGTCGTTGTCGGTGCTTTCGGGGATGACGACAAAGGCGCTGATTCCGGATCAGCCTATCTGTTCAAGTACAGCGGAACATGGTCGACCAATAAATTCGTCGCATATGACGGCGCCGCAAATCATTTTTTCGGTACATGTGTCGCTGTTTCCGCAGACGGCAATACCATTATTGCCGGAGCGGACGGTGATAATACGATGGGTGATTTCGCGGGATCGGCTTACGTATTCAAGTATAGCGGAACATGGTCGACCAATAAACTTATGCCCAGCGACGCAGTAGAATTCAAATCTTTCGGTTCCTGCGTCGCGGTTTCCTCAAACGGGAACACTATAGTAATCGGCGCTTCCGGGGATGACGAGAAAGGCAGCGGTTCGGGAGCGGCCTATGTATTCAAGTACAGCGGAATATGGTCGACTAATAAACTTGTCGCCTATGACGGTGCGGTAAACGATAGTTTCGGCAATAGTGTCGCGATTTCCGCCGACGGCAATACCGTCGTTGTCGGATCCAAGGACGATGATGACAAGGGTGATTCTTCCGGATCAGCTTATTTGTTCAAGTACAGCGGAACATGGTCGACCAATAAACTCGTCGCCTATGACGGCGCGGCTAACGATAATTTCGGTAATAGTGTCGCGATTTCCGCCGACGGCAATACTACAGTGATCGGAGCCTGTTACGACGACGATCAGGGAAACAGTTCCGGTTCGGCGTACGTGTACCACTGGTAAGTTACATCAGGTCACTTCTAATAACCGCCGAATCTCGGCGGCCTGTCTACCTTCGTAGAAGGCAGGCAAGGAAGTGACCATTAGGCGTATTATAAAGAAATATCATACTTAATGTTATAGATGTTAATAGTTTTTAGAACCGCCCATCAATAAATAGATCAATACGCTTAAACTGATAAAGCTCAGGATTGTCGAAACAAAGACGATACTGCTCGCGAGTTCGGAGTCGCTGTCGTAATGCGCGGCGAGGATCGAGCAGTAGACCGCCGGGGGCATCGCGATCTGGAGGATCGTCGATTTGAAATCGAGTCCCTGTAGTCCGAGAAGCATCAGCAGGAAGTACGAGCCGAACGGGATCACCGCGAGCTTGATCGCCGACGCTGTAAACACAAGCGGCAGGCGTTCCAGCTTCCTGATCTTCGACAGGTTAAATCCCAACTGGAGCAGGTTGAGCGGGATCGCCGAAAGCCCAATCAGTTCGATGGGCTTGAACAACGGGGCGGGAATCTCCACATGGAAGAAATTGAGCGCGAGCGCGGCGACCAGCACGTAAAAAAACGGCATCTTGAGCGACCCGAGGAGCGCCTGTTTGATATCGGACTTATCCGCCGCCGCCACGATCACCCCGACCGTGTTCGTATAGAACGAGTAGATCACCAGAAGCACGCTCGCCACCAGAAGGGCTTCGTCGCCGAACGCGTATTGGTTGATCGGGAGGCCGAAGTTCCCCGAATTGGACAGCATCAATGTCAATATCAGCACGACCCGCGTCGACTTGTCGAGCTTGAATATCTTCCCCGCGAGTTCCACCCCGGCAATAATCAGCACCGCGATCAATGTAATCGCACCGAGCATCTTGAGAGTGGTGAGCTCGAAGAAGTTTTTATACTTGTAGATCGACTGAAAGATCAGCGCGGGGGTCAGCAGATAGAGCGAGAGGGTCGAAAGGGTTTTGTTGTCGAAATCGAAGAAACGCCCCGCCAGGTACCCGAGCGCGAAAACGATCAGGACGGGGAGCATGACCTGTATGAATACTTCGATCATGCATGGCCCTCGGAAGAGATGTTCTTCAATGTCCCGAGGTAGTATTTCAACGGATTCGGGGTGCGGCGGACTTCCTCGCCTACCCTGATTCCGGGCGCGATCAGCCCCGCGCTCCGCCGTTCGACAAGAGCCTCGGATATGTCGCGGCTCAGCTTCTCAGGACTGATCGGATTGATATAAATCTTGGTGTTCCCCTCGAATCCGGCCGGATTATGCAGGCGGAGTTTGATCAGGATATGCCACGGCGCGGCGTAGATCGAGTCGAACGGCGCGAAGAACCATTCCTCGTTGCAGGTGGTCTGCGAGGTGATCGCGCAATGGACGGCATGCACGAGGTCGCTCATCCCGCGTATCTCGTCCTCGGTCTGTTCGAACGGCCGGCAATTGTGGCTTTTCGAGTAGATCGCGACAGTCGGGAAACGGTGGCCTATTTCGGTGAACGCCATCGCGTAGTCATTCTCGGCGATCAGAAGCGAGTTGTAAATCGCGAAGTTAGACGCAAGTTCGTTATAGAGATTGGGATTGCCGCGCAGGGACTCCGTCTCGCTCGACATCTGCACGCCCCATTCGTCGAGGCCGACAAGCTGTTTATGGAGATGGTCGAACGACGCGCCCGCGGGTTTGAGCCAGTTCTGGAACACGCTGATATAGCGCACGAACGGGTTCTGACGGTAGATATCGAGGAGCGTATCGACCGCGAGAAGGAGGTATTGGTAGTGCTCGTCTGGGGAGAGTTCCCCTGAGGAGCAAAGCTCGTGATGGGATTCCGCGCCCGCCACAAAATGCTTCCTGCCTATCAGGAGTTCGTGACACCCGCCGAAAAACGGCGCGGTCTTCAGTATCCGTTCGTCCTCGGACATCCCGCTCATATCCAGCCCGATCATCCTGAGCTTCAGTTCGAGCACGTTCATAATATGGTCGTAGCCCTTTTTCGATGCCAGATAGCTATCCTGCCATTCCTTGCAGAACGCGGGCATGACATACCCGTAGTTCATCCGCCAGTAGTCGTAAGTGACGATCTCGAAGAGATTGCCCAGCCTTCTGAACTCCGCCGGGTATTTCTCGAGCGAGTCGGATTGGATAAACGGCTCGCGTTTCCACGACCCGGCCGGATCGAGATAGACCCTGTTCTTCTCGGGCGGCGTGAAGATATAGTTGGTCTCGCAGAAATGGCAATAGTCTTCCGGTTCACGGCGGTCGAGCGGTTCGGGAGCATGCGGGACGGAATTGATCGTGGGTTTTCGCCCGCGCTCCTCGACACACCAGACTTCGGTGTTGGAGAACGGGTTGATCTGCTTGATAGTGCCGTCGGGCATTTTATGGTAATACTTCTCGTAGAAAGCCATGGCCGCTCCCCGGTAAATTTCCGGTATGGGAAACGTATTTTAGTGCGGAAAAGAGTAAAAATCAATTTTAGGGCGGGTCAAGGCTTCATTTCGATCGTGAACTTCGCGCCGTCCGGCGTATTCTCCATGCGGATTTTTCCGCCGAGGTGCTTCTCGATAATCATCTTCGACATATAGAGTCCGATCCCGATCCCCTTACCCTCGTCCTTCGTGGAGAAGTACGGCTCGAAAATCCGGTCGACGATTTCGTAGGGAACCCCGCCGCCGTTATCGGATATCTCGATCTTGACTTCGCTCTTCCTGCGTACCACCTTGATCTCGATCTTCCCTTCCATCTTGCGGAAATCCTTCAGCTTCCGCCGTTCGAGGATCGCGTCGCGGGCATTATTGAGAATATTGAGCATCACCTGTTTCATCTCGCCCGGGAATCCGATGATATCAAGCGGCTTTCCGCCTTCCTCACGGTACTCGACGGCGTTTTCGCTCAGGCGGTTTTCGACCATGCGGACATCCTTGTCGGAATGGCGGTACTCGGCGGTGATAAAGATCGACTTTTTCATGAACTGCGCCGTGATCAGGCTCAGCACCTCGCGGATCATCGCGGACAGGTCGAACACTTCCTGCGCCTTACTGGGCTTGAAGAAGTTACGGAAGTCGTCGATAGTGTGCGAGAGGAATTCGATCTGCGACATCGCTGTCCCGACATTTTTCTCAAGGTAGGTCTTGTCGATCTCGCCGTAATGGTAGGCGTCGACAAGGTCCTGGAGAAGGAGGCCGAGCGCGTTCAGCGGCTGACGCCATTGGTGCGCGATCGCCCCGAGCATCTCTCCCATCCCCGCCAGCTTCGACTGCTGGATCATGATCTTCTCGTGCTCCTCGCGCTTCTTCTGTTCGGATAAGGCTTGCAGGATAGCGTTACGCTGGACGGTGATATCGTGAAGGAAGATGAGGTATCCCAACGGCTTCTTTTCGGCGATGAGGATGGGGTAGAGCGAGTAATCGAAATGGCGGACGTCGTTATCGCGGGTGTAGTCGATCACACCCCGCGAGAACGGCGCGCCCGGAACGGCCGATTTCACCACACGGTCGAGCTCCGGGAAAAACTCCGAAAGCGAGGTCATCTCGCCGAATTTCGATTTCAGCTCTGTAAAAATCCGCCCGGCGGAAGTGTTCGACTCGGACACACTCCCATCGATCCCGGCTATCATGACCGCGTCCGGCATCTTATCGAGGATCAGCTCGTGAGGCATCATCCGCAGGAGCGGAAACGGATTCCGGATCAGCCCCAGAATTGCCAGCAGCGCGGTCGCGCCGAACGCGGCGGCGGTCGGATCGAACGGCAGCGATGCGGATATCCTCAGCCTGTAGATGATACTGAGGATCCACGGCAGGATTCCCGCCGCGAGAAACAGCACGACCTGCGGCTTGAACTTCTTCGGGAAGCGTTGCACCGCTTCCCAGAGTATCATGCCCGACCACAGGAGCATGCTGTACGAGTAGAACAAGTGGATATTGCCCCACACCCCCATCCTGAAGCGGTAAAATGTCTTCAATCCATAAACGGTCGTGGTAACACCCGACCAGAAGAGAGAATGGGCTTCGTTGGTCAGCATGAGGCCGAGCGACACAATGGGAATCGCGAATACCGCGATGATGACCGGGGTTCTGGAGAGGAACGGGTTTCCGGTGTATTGCGAGGAGAATAACAGCCAGAACGGCGGGGCGAGGATGATCCCGATATACTTGATCTTCACCCAGACGGATGCCTCGGCAAATCCGGTGAACTGCCATTCGAAATAATTCCCGCCGCACCAGATGAACAGCGCGGCGAAGAGAAAGATCATCGACAGCGTACTATTTTGTTTCAGTGAACGGATTCCGGCGATCAGCGCGATGATGATCATCAGCGCACCGGCGATCAGGAGATAGGACGCTATATTTACGAAAAACAGCATAGTGTTCCCGTTTTTTGTTTATATTGTACCGTAATCCGGGTTAAAGTCAAATTGAGAGCCGGATATCCATATCCTTTCTTTACTTTTCGGAGTTTTTTTTCTATAATTAATGTGATGAATTTTATAATCAAGGAGCTTCATCCATGTTAAAGAAATCGGTTTTTCCGATCGGTCTGTTCCTGTTTCTCGCGTTATCCTCAGCTCAGCCGCAGACTATTGAAGTTTTTAACGCGATGAGTATCGTGGATATTATCCAGGAACGGATCGCGAAAATCGAAACTTTTACCGGAACGTTCGCCTATGTTTTCGACGGTAAGTCGTTCAACGGCACGATCATCTATAAAGCCCCCGACAAGTTCAGGATGGATTTCAAGGGCGTGATGCAGAGGATTATGTCCGACGGGAAATACCTCTGGCTCCTGTTCGACAGCCAGGATATCGCGGTGAAGGAAATCCTCGACAAATCCAAGGCCAATCCGATGATGGGCTGGAATTTGAAGAGACTGATAAAAGATTATGCCCCGATGGAACCAAAAGAAGGATTCAAAGTCAAATATAAAGACCAGATCGCCTACAAGATCATTTTCGAGCCCCGCAACAATACCGCGGGTTTCCGCAAAATCGAGATGATCGCGAGTTTGGAAGGGTATATCCTCAAGATCAAGGCCGTTACTTCGATGGGGAAAAATCTCGAGTTCGAACTGACCTACAACATGAGTTCGATCAACCAGCCTGTTTCCGACGGGAGCTTTGTTTTCGTACCGGACGAGAACACCCAGATGTACGAAAACCTGCTGACCCAGCAATAGAGCGGCCGGAAACCAGTCTGTTTCCGTGAATTGTTTACGACCCGCACGCCGGTGGGTGTGTTGACAAATCCGGTATTGAATAGATTTCTTGTCACTACGAGACGCGAAGCGGTGAAGTAGTCTATGTAATTACCAATCAGTTAATAACATAGATTGCTTCGGCTATGGTTCGGCATCCCGACGATGAAGTCGGGACCTGTCTACCTTCGGTAGAAGGCAGGCAAGCGCTCACCATGACGCCTCGCAATGACAAGACAAGTTTGTCAACAACCCCCGGGAAACGGCGGTTTTTTTATAGCGCTGTAAGTATTTTCAAGGAGAGTCTCATGAAAAAGCTCACGTTATTTGCCGCGGTCCTCTTTGTGCTCGCGGGATGTGTCGTCACATCCGAAAGTTTCCGTTACAAGAACCGCTTCGACCGTTTCTATAATCTCCTGACCGACCGGGAAAAACAGCTTTTCGCGGAAGACAAGCTCGCCGAACTGGGCGCCCTTCTCGATACCCATGAGACAAACGATGCGAATTTCTATAAAGAATACCGCGACGTCCAGATATACGAAGCCATTACGACGTTCGACGGGAAGAAGACGGCTTGGTTTTTCCGTTATATCATCCTGAAAGAACTGAACCGCGACAATCTCTTTGTCTACCTGAACTTCCTCAGCGCCAACGAACAGACGGCGTTCACGGTCAATTCGGGAATCAACGAGATAGTCGAGGAAAAGTACCTGAAGGATGCGGCGTTCAAGGCGTTTATCGACAATATGCGGAAAGAATTCCGGCTCTACGGATTCTCGAATATACAGGTCAACGAGTTCTTCCGGAATGTGGTGTTCCCCGAAGTATCGCGCGACCAGATTTTCCCGCTCCTGACCCTTTTGAAGTCGAAGAACCTGCTCCTCGATTACCAAGCCGCCGATAAGAATATTCCCGCTATCGCGCAGAAGCTCGACGAAGCGATCAAGGGAAGTCCCGCCGGGTTGGATAAGTCGGCGCTCGAAGATATCAAGAAGTCCTGCGGCCTGACCAAACTGGATACCTCGGCCATTCTCTCTCTCTACAACGATATCATTATGAAAGAGATGGATCAGGATGCCGTGAATAAAATATGGATGAAGCTCCTTTAGGATGGTTGAATGTCAATAATCGAACGGATAAAATCCGCTCTTGAAGAATTAAAAATCCGGGATATCAGTATCTACGATCTCGGGAAAAAGTCGGTAATTGCGGATTACATCGTCGTCTCGACCGCGGACAGTTCGGTTCAGCTTGATTCCGGGCGCGGCAGGATAGAAGAATTGATGTGGAAGACCAAGCTGCCGTTGAAGAACCCCTCGGAAGACTGGAACGGCGGCTGGCTGATCATGGACTACGGGGATATAATTATCAATATCTTCCTCGAAGAGAAGCGCAGTTTTTACAATCTCGACGGGCTTCTCGGATCTCACGAATATGAATCGAGCGAGATCAAGAATGTTTTTAATCGATGACGCGCCTTTAAAAAGCTTCCTCATCGACCTTATCTCCTCTCTTTCGCCGAAGTACGTCCTCCTTTTCCGGGACGAAGTATTTTCCAGTGTCATCACCGAATCGGATTTAAAGAGATCCGGCAAGCTGCAGGTTTCCGACCAGATCGCCGAAATCCTAAAAGACAGCCCCCATCGTCTGGCGCTACTTTTAGACGACGAGCATCTCAAGGTCTGGAGTGAGGAAAACCCGGAACTGCGGCGGCTTCTCCCGCATTTCAATAAATTGTTCGACAGCTCGTACAAGGAAATGCAGGCGAAGAGCGACGAGCAATCCATGATCGAATCCGCGTTCTCCGACCTTTATAACGCGTTCGCGGTCAATATCGGCGACGAATTCCTTTTCTCCTACCTGATCGGGACAATCGTAAAATTTCTCAACGCCGAAGTCGGACTTCTCCAGATTTTTAACGAGAACGAAACCTTGAATTTCTCGATGGGATTCAAGGCCGAGAGCCTGAAAAATATCAAGATGGACGGCAAGGAGTTCCGCGACTATCTTTATAATACCAAGGAGATACTCCTGATCGACAGCGTAGTCCGCGAGAATCGCCTTTCGGTGGCGGACTCAGACCGCCAGCACCTGAAAACGATCCTCGCCGTCCCTATTTTCAACAAGGGCGTCCTCGTCGCGATCATCTACTTAGTTAATAAAAGCTATTCCGCGGTCAACGAGAGTTTTACCGGCGCGGATAAACGTTTCATCGCAAACCTTTCCATTCAGATCGGCGCGATCATCACGAACGCCCTTCTGTATAAGAAGACCATCGAACTTAAAGAGTTCAATGAAGAAGTGCTCGAAAACATCCCTGTCGGTATCCTGAACTCGTCCACCGACGGCACCACCCTCTTTACAAACCGTTATATGCGAGAACTCGTCTACAGTATGAATATGAGTATCGAGGCGGTTATCGGCCTGATCGAAAGCTACAATCTCCCGGAGTTCTTCGGGAAGGAGCTCCATATCCAGCGCGCGGAACGGGATTTCTACCTGAGCGTATCGAAACGTATCCTCAATATCGGTTTTAAGCCCGTTGTCAACCTATACACGGTTTTCGACATCACCGACGAGAAGGAGATAGAGGGCCAGCTCCGCAAGAGCGAAAAACTCGCATCGGCGGGCGAGTTGATCTCCAGTATCGCGCATGAGATAAAAAACCCGTTGACGTCCATCAAGGGTTTCGCCGACCTGCTCTGGCAGAGGATTCACGACGAGGAATTCGTCCTGAAGTTCGCGAATATCGTTTCCCGTGAAATAAACCGCCTCAATAACATCATCGAACGCTTTCTGTCGTTCGCGAAACCGCAGATCGGAGTCCTCGCCACTATCGACCTGAACGCGATTATTCATGAGGTCAGCGAGGTGATCGCGTACAGCCTGAAGGAAAGCGACGTCAGCCTCGTCATGAACATGAAAGAAGACATTATCGTCTACGGCAACCGCGAACTGCTGTCGCAGGTATTCATGAACATCGTGCTCAATTCGATCCAAGCGTTAAGGGAGATCAAGCGGAAAAAGAAAACGATCCGCATCGATGAAGAGATCGTTTCGGGATTTGCCGAGATCGTGATCGAAGATAACGGGGAAGGAATAAAGAAAGAAGACCTCGACAAAGTTTTCAATCCGTTCTATACTACTAAGTCGAAGGGAAGCGGCCTCGGTCTATCGATTTCCCACAGGATCGTCACGGAGCATAAAGGGACTCTCCTGATTGATTCCAAAGAGGGAGAATACACCAGGCTGATCATCCGTCTTCCCGTTTTTGAAAAATCGAGGATCGAAGAAAAATGAAACGTACTCTCCTTGTAGTCGACGACGAATACGGCATCCGCGAATTTCTCTACGAACTGTTCAGGGATATCTATGATGTAACGCTCGCGGCCGACGGCAAAGAAGCGATCGAGCTGTTCGAGAAGAACCTCTTCGACGTCGCGCTGATCGACCTGCGAATGCCCGAGGTTTCGGGGATCGACGTCCTCGCTTATATCAAGGACAAGAACATCGAAACGATCCCGGTAGTCATCACCGCCGACCGCGATATCGATCATGCGGTCGAGGCGATGAAAATGGGCGCCTACGATTACATCACGAAGCCCATGGACTATAAGAAGCTTACCGTTACGATCCATAACGCCATCGAAAAGAAGGGTCTCGAGGAGAAGATCGACAGCCTCGAACGGCACATCCTTCCGAGCTCCCTGTTTTCAAATATTATCAGTCATAGTAAAGAGATGCGCGCCGTGTTCAACAGTATGGAAAACGTCCTCAATAACGACGCGACCGTGCTGATCTACGGCGAAAGCGGCACCGGGAAGGAACTGATCGCCCGTGCGATCCATTTCAACGGCAACCGCTCCGATAAACCGTTCATCCCCGTGGACTGCGCCTCGATCCCGGAATCGCTCATTGAAACCGAGCTCTTCGGGTACGAGAAGGGCGCATTCACGGGCGCGCTCAAGACCACCAAGGGGAAATTCGAGCAGGCCGACGGGGGCACGATCTTCCTCGACGAGATATCGAACATCTCGCTCGACGCGCAGGCGAAACTGCTCCGTGTGGTACAGGAACGCGAGTTCCTGAGGATCGGCGGTGATAAAAAAATCTTAGTCGACGTCCGTATTATCAGCGCCTCGAATAAAGACCTCAAGAAGATGATTCAGGACGGCAGTTTCCGCGAAGACCTGTATTACCGCCTGAACGTCATCCCGATCCGTCTTCCGGCGTTACGCGAACGGACCGAAGATATCCCGCTTCTCATCCAGCATTATCTCACTATTTTCAACGAGCGTTACCATAAGAAGGTGATTTTCGATAACGAGACCCTGCGCATCCTGATGGACTACGGTTGGCCGGGGAATGTCCGCGAGCTCGAGAATGTGCTCAACCGTGTCATCCTGACCGCGGAAAAGGATGTGGTCTTACCGAACGCGCTCCCGCAGGAGATGCGGAAGGCGGGCGCATCGGACGATGGCGCGGAGACGCCGGACTCGGACATCTCGCTCGACAGCCTCGAGAAACAGCATATCAGGAAATTGCTGATGAAGTACGATTTCAATATCAGCGCGGTCGCGGAGATACTCGGCGTGACCCGTAAGACTCTTTATTCAAAGATGGAAAAATTCGATATCAAAAAATAGGTCAGTCTTCCAGTTTCAGGTAGGGTATGATTTTCGCCAGCTTGGCGAGAATATTCTTTTCGATCTCGCGGTTTCCCGCCATCTGATCCATGATTTGCAGGCATTTCTCCTGGGAGAGGGCTTCACGGTAAGGCCGTTTGCTGGATAACGCATCGTAGACGTCGGCAACAGCGATGATCTTCGCGATCCCGGGGATTTTTTCGTCGACCAGCCGGTCGGGATATCCCTCGCCGTTCAGCTTCTCATGATGCGCCTTGACATAGGTCGCGATCTCGTAAAGTGGCTTGTAGGTGGAAACGATATCGAAGCCCAGTTCTGAATGCCGCTTGATCTGGAGAAATTCGTCGTCGGTGAGCTTACCGGGCTTGTTCAGCACGAGCTTACTGACACCGAGCTTTCCGATATCGTGCAGTATCCCCGTGATCTGTATCTTGTCGATAATCGAGTTGTTCAGTTCCATTTTCTTCGCGATTTCCATCGATATCTGCATCACCCTGCGGGAATGGCCGGCGGTATAGAGATCGTCCTTTTCGAGGATCTCGACGATGGTGGAAAGAATGTCCTCGTACTCCTTTTCGACATGCTCGCGGACATGCAGAAGTTCTTCCTGCTTCTGCGAGAGTGACTTGAATGTCAGGCCGTAACGGTATGTCAGGATGACGGTGATGATGAGGCTGAAGCCCGATAGGCCGATCGAGGTGCTCGAGTTCTCGAGAAACGGGAGGGTGTCGGGAACATTTAGCTTGATTATCGCGATGATGTTCATGACCAGCAGGAAAAGGCTTCCGGCGATGAAGCTCTTTTCGTTCATCCGGAAATGTTTGTCCTGAGCGTATTTCGCTATCGCGAAGATAAGGGTACGGATGATGTTATACACGAAGACGCCCATCAGTATTCCGATGAGAATCCAGTAAACCGGGCCTGGTTTCCCCTGAATCACCCATCCGAGCTGATGCTCGGTAGGAAGCAGAAACCAATCGGTGAAAAATACCGGCGTCATTGCCATAACAATGCCGATCAAGATAGCCTTCAATACTCTGTTCTCTTTTTCGATACCGAAAATATGCCTCGGGAGACGGATGAACGCGATCACGCCTAAAGCCAGCCCTACATGTTGGATGCGGTGAAAGAGTAGATTGACGGGGAACGAGTTCGAGATCAGAATGACAGCCTGCGCGAAGACGTAGATAAACGCGCCCGCGGAAAACTCGATATAGTTCTGGATTTCCTTTTTCTGGTAGATTTCCTGAATCTGGGATTTCCGGTTCTCAAACCAGATATACCCGAGAAAGCACGCGTTCAGGAAACTCAGGACAATACAAAGCACATTGATGAAGATCGGAGCAAACGGCACCATCTGGTTCATTTATTTTTTTACCTCGATACACTTGATAAAGACGTCCACAAGCTCGGGATCGTAATCGGTGCCCTTTCCGGTCCTGAGGATAATCATAGCGTCCTCACGGCTGAGAGCGGCGCGGTAGAAACGGTCGGTAGTGAGGGCGTCGTAGGTATCCGCGATCTGGATGATCCGCGAGAAAAGCGGTATCTGCTTCCCGCTGATCCCGTTGGGATAGCCCGTCCCGTCCCAGTTCTCGTGATGGAACAGGACATAGTCCGAAAACTGACTGAACTGCGAGCTTTTTCTGAGGATGTCGGCGCCGATCTTCGGATGCCTCTTGATCCGCATAAAATCCTCGGAGTTGATCACCCGACGGTTGCTGTATTCTTCTATCGCGATACCGACATACCCGATATCGTGCAGGAGCGCGGCTGTCTGGAGCTCCTCGAGCTCGCCGGAGTTCAGCCCGACCCTGTTGCCGATCAATGTCGCGTAAAGACTGACCTTTTCCGAATGCCCCTTGAGGAAATCGTTCTTCGATTCGAGCATGTTGACAATCATATAGATCGAAGATTCATAGCTCTCGCGCTCCTTCTTGTTCATCTCGTTCAGCGAGACCACCTCGGCCTGAAGCTCCTTATTCAGCTCGGAATACTTATAGATAAAAAAGAACGGCAGGATGAACGGCAGCACCCATGCGCCGTATAGGAGAAAAATATCCGTCGTGAAGAGGTCGAGGGTGTTGATCCCGACGATCACGAGATAGACCGCGATAAAGACCCGTTTCTCGGCTTTTTTCTCGCGTTCGAGCGTTTTCCGCGCGAGCATGTGAATCACTTCCGATATCAGGAACAGCGAGAAATACCCGTGAGACCCGTGCTCGATCGAGATACCGTTCGCCGCGATGACTATGACCCCGGAAATGAGGATTATAAGCGAGATTATCAGACGGCTGAGACGAAGTTTGCTTTCCCCACGGGGTGAATTGAAGATAAAGATAAAAACGGCGGTAATCAGCATAAAGATTGTATATAACAGGCTGTATTCGCTTGCGCTGAAAAATGGCGGCGACAGGAATTCGGAGAGCAGAAAACAATTGAGCAGGACGGTGGACGCGAGGTAAACACCCGAAAAGGGCATTCTCGAATCGTAAAATTTCGTTTTCTGGAGACCCCGCTGGAACGCGAAAATGACAAGGCCCCAAATCGAAAACGCGATGATGAACATCAGGTTGATGGAGTGCAGGCGAACCATTATTTTTCCTTAAAAAACTAGCCCCTATATATTCTAATATATTTTTAGTATTATTCAAGGGATAGAGGCTTATTTTCAAAAAAAAAGGCGGGAGACTCGCTCCCGCCTTATCAGAAATTGAGCTTACTTGAATATTCCGATCACTTTGTTCAGGGTGTAGATTGTCGCGCCGAACACAACCGCGACCATGCTCATGAGCTTGATCAGGATGTTCAGCGACGGGCCGGATGTATCCTTGAACGGATCGCCGACCGTATCACCGACGACAGCGGCCTTATGAGCATCACTGCCCTTTCCGCCATAGGCTCCGCCTTCGATATACTTCTTTGCGTTATCCCATGCGCCGCCCGAATTGGCCATCATGACAGCCAACGGGAACCCGGTCACGAGCGCACCGGCGAGAAGCCCCACGAGAGCGGACAAGCCGAATAAAGTCCCGGCAACAAGCGGCACGCTGATCGCAAGAAGAGCGGGCAGAAGCATTTCACGCTGAGCGGCCTTGGTGCTGATCTGCACACAACGCGCATAATCAGGTTCGGCTTTCCCTTCGAGGATACCCTTGATCTCGCGGAACTGGCGGCGGACTTCCTCCACCATCTTGTTCGCGGCGCGTCCCACCGCGCTCATAGTCAGCGCGCTGAAGAGGAACGGAGTCATGGATCCGATGAACAGACCGACCAGTACTTCTGGGGTGATGACGTTAGCCACCACGACCATATCTTTTCCTTCGATCAATTTGATCTTGATAATAATTTCATCGCGGAACGCGGCGAGGAGCGCGAGAGCGGTCAACGCGGCTGAACCGATAGCATAACCCTTACCGGTAGCGGCAGTGGTATTCCCGAGCGAGTCGAGAGCGTCGGTTCTGCGGCGGACTTCTTTGCCCAATCCGCCTTCGTCGCCCGCCATTTCAGCGATACCGCCCGCGTTATCCGCGACAGGCCCGTAGGCGTCGGTCGCGAGAGTGATACCGAGGGTGGAAAGCATACCGATAGCAGCGGCTCCGATACCGTAAAGACCCAGCGAATCTTTCAATTCGGCGGGATTACCCATTCCGGCGAAGAAGTAAGCGCCGATTGTCGCGAAAACGACAACCAGGACGGGTATCCATGTCGATGCCATACCGAGAGACAAACCGCCGATCACGAGAGTCGCGGGACCGGTCAATGCCTGTCCGGCGATATCTTTAGTCGGTTTATAGGAGTCCGATGTAAAGTATTCGGTGAAGAACCCGATGATGTTCCCGGCGATCAAACCGGTCGCGATAGACAGGAAAACGCCTATGTACTGCATTCCCATCGTGAAGTACACGAGGAAGAACGCCGCGATCAGGATGATGATCGAAGAAGCGTAAACGCCTCTGCGGAGCGCGCCGAGAAGAACCGGCTGGGAAGCGTTGTCGTCCTTAGTGCGGACAAGGAACGTACCGATCAGCGAAGCGAACACGCCCATAGCGGCGAGTGCCAGCGGAACGGTGATACCGAGAAGCGGGTTCGAGGGGAACGCGATAGCGCCGAGCGCCATAGTCGCGACAATAGAACCCACATAACTTTCATAGAGGTCGGCGCCCATACCGGCGACGTCGCCTACGTTATCGCCCACGTTATCGGCGATAGTAGCGGGGTTGCGGGGATCGTCTTCGGGGATACCGGCTTCGACCTTACCCACAATATCCGCGCCCACGTCAGCAGACTTGGTATAGATACCGCCGCCGACACGCGCGAACAACGCCATCATCGAAGCGCCCATTCCGAACATCAGCATTACCTGGGTGATTTCGCTGATAGGGAGATTGGCGAAGTATTTCAGTCCGATGTACCAGATAGAAAGGTCGAGAAGGCCTAAGCCCACGACGCCCATACCCATAACCGCACCCGACATGAACGCGACACGCAAACCCGCGTTGAGGCTTGTTTTCGCCGCCCATGCTGTTCTGCTGTTTGCCCGGGTAGCCATATTCATTCCGATAAACCCGGCGAGACCGGAGAATAAACCGCCGGTTAAAAACGCAAAGGGAATGAACGGATTGAGCAGGTTTTTGTCAACAGTGGAGATAACGAAAAGCAGGATAAACATGACAACAAAGAAGATGCCCACAATCCTGTACTGTTGTTTGAGGTACGCGAACGCACCTGTGCGGATCGCAAGAGAGAGTTTCTTGACCTTGTCAGAACCCTCGTCTTTCTTCAGGACATATCTCGCCGCGAAGAAAACGAATACGAGCGAGACGATAGCGGAAAAGAGAGAAATCAAGGCCGGTAAGATGGCCTGAATATCGTTACCCTGCGCGACATCCTGCAAGGGAGTCACAGTTTCGGCAGGCGCGGTCACTGCGTTAGTGACTGCAGCCGCGGAAGCATTCGTGCTCTGAGCGTGTCCGATCACATTCGAGATCAGCAATCCGCCGCAGAGTAGAGTGATACCCGCGAGAAGAACCTTGGACCAACGAATCTTTTTCAGCATGACCAGTCCTCCAAATCGTGTTATTTACTCATGGAAAATTTGCCTCATGTTATTATGACATAAACCGATGGATTGCGCAAGAAATGCGGTTTTGGAAGATGTTTTCCAGCGATGGAAAAAGAGTTCACGCAAAAAAACGCTTCTGGAAAGGGCTGAATGGCGAAGTCGGGAAATACCGGGGTTTTTCTTATATTTTTTTCAAATTTGCAATTCTCAAAAAAATTTCGTATAATAAAATGTCCTGTGTTATACTCGGAGTCTGGGAATGCATAAGTACAATGTCTTTTTCAAGTACGGCGCACATTATGATACGAAACGGGTAGAAATAGTCGGAGATTTCAATAACTGGGAAAAGGGAACCTGCCTTCTCGATGACGAGGACGGGGATAACGTCTGGTGGGGTTCCGCCAAACTGCCCGCCGGAAGCTACGAGTATAAAATCCTCGTGGACGGCACCCATTACCTTCTCGACCCCCGCAACCCCATGAAATCCAAAAATAACGGTCATGAGAACTCTCTCCTGCTGGTAGGCTCCGCGAAGCGTAAATCGGACTTCGTTCACGAGCCCGCGATCGATTTCTACACTCCGACCTGTTTTTATATCCGCGCGGCGATCAATTTCGAGAAATACCGGGATTCCCGCCTCATCGTCGTGGTCGACGACCTTTTCCACACGGTCAACGGCTACGAACTGTACCGCGACGAAGTCTACGCATATCTCCTCTACCGTTACTGTAACGGTTTCGGCGCGAAGAACGTCATGTACTACTTCGAGGTCGATCTGTTCGACGGCGGCAAAGAGTACTTCGGGAAGAACGGGCTTATCCGGAACGAATGGGAAGTCGAGCACTTCGAGTATGTCCACCCCGGCAGCGAGATATTCCAGACCCCGGACTGGGTCAAGGACGCGGTGTTCTATCAAATCTTCCCGGAGCGCTTTGAGAACGGCGATCCGTCGATCTCCCCGCCCAACACCGTACCGCTCGATTCCAAACCCGGCATCGATACGTTCTACGGCGGCGACCTGAAAGGCGTCATCGACAAGCTCGATTATATCAAAGAACTCGGCGCTAACGCTATCTACTTCAACCCTATTTTCAAGGGTCAGTCGGTGCATAAGTATGACACCGGCGATTATATGAAGATCGATCCGCATTTCGGCGACGACAAGGTGTTCGACATGCTGGTCGACGAGACGAAGAAGCGTTCGATCCGTTTCATCCTCGACGGCGTATTCAACCATTCCGGCACGGCTTTCGCTCCGTTTCAGGACCTTGTAAAGAACGGCGAAAAATCGAAATACAAGAACTGGTACTTCGTCAAGAAATTCCCGATGATAGAAAAGGGCAAGGCGAACTATGTCTCGTGGTGGGATTTCCCGTCACTGCCCAAGCTTAACGCGCTCCATCCTGAAGTGATGGGCTATCTGCTCGAAGCCGCGAGGAACTGGGTCGAACGCGGCGCATCCGGATGGCGGCTCGACGTCCCCACCGAGATTGGGCATGAGTTCTGGCGCGAGTTCCGCAAAACGGTCAAAAAGCAGAATCCCGAGGCTTATATAGTCGGCGAGATATGGTACGACTCCTCGCCGTGGCTTCAGGGCGATCAGTTCGACTCGGTGATGAATTACCGTTTCCGCGACGCGTGCCTCGGTTTCTTCGCCAACAGGAAGCTCAACGCCGACGAGTTCGTCAAGCAGATCGGCGAGCAGATATACGATTACCCGATGCAGGCGAACTTCGCGATGTTCAACCTGCTCTCGAGCCATGACACCGCCCGTTTCCACACAGTCGCGCGCGGCAGTCTCGACAGGATCAGGCTCGCGGCGGCGTTTCAGTTCACTTATCTCGGCGCGCCGAGCATCTACTACGGCGAGGAGAACGGGATGGACGGCGGGAAAGACCCCGATAACCGCCGCTTCATGATCTGGGACAAAACGAAATGGAATAAGCAGCTCCATGAACTCTATAAAAAGCTCGCTCAGGTGCGTCACGAGAACGACGTGCTCCGGCGCGGGGAACTGCGTTTCTTCTATATCAAGGGCATGACCGTCGGCTTCGAGCGCTTTATCGGCGACAGGAAGCTCCTCATCCTCATCAACAACTCCGACGAGAACGTCAATATCGACGTCACCCGTTACGCCGGAAACGGCGAATTCGTAGACATCTCCAAAGACTACCCGTTGAAACGGAAGCGTGCCTATACGCTTTACGCCAACGACTTCGCAATCCTGAAAAAGATACGGGATCTCCGCTAACCTTTCTTCCTTACCCGTTGTCTATATATCTCAAAGGAGGGATCATGAAAAACCTGAAATGGCTCGTGCTATTGCTTTTCGCCGTTTCGTGCGGGAAGACGCTCGACCTGAACCGTGTGAACAATATCAAGGGCCCGAACTATCCCAAAATCACCGACAGCGGGATCGTCTTCGCGGTCAAGTCGCCCGAGGCGACATTAGTCATGCTCGCGGGGAACTTCAACGGCTGGAACAAGCAGGCTAATCCGATGACCGCGGACACCAACGGCGTCTGGTCGATCAAGATGGATCTGAAGAAGGGCAAGACCTATCTGTATAAATTCGTGATCGACGGGTACTGGGTCGCCGACCCGGATAATCCCAATACGGTTTCCGACGGGATGGGCGGAGTGAACTCCGAACTCGACCTGAAAGAACCGAAGAACAACTAACGGGAGGCGGATATGAAAAACCTGAAACGGACGATTTTCGCATTTTTATTTATCCTGATATTCGGCGGGGTTTACTCTGTCGATCTTTCCAAGCTGAAATTCACCCAGAATATCAAGGAATACGACCTTCCTAACGGTCTGCATCTGATTGTCAAGGAAGAACCGTCCATCCCGCTCGTGGGCTTCTCGGTCACCTATAAGGTGGGTTTCCGTAACGAGACTGTCAAGGGCAAGACCGGCCTCACCCATCTCCTCGAGCACATGCTGTTCAAGGGGACGGCGAAGTACGGTAAGGGCCAGTTCGACAAGGTGATGAACGACCTCGGCGCGGAGAATAACGCGTTCACAAGCTATGACTCTACTGTCTACTACGAGATTCTTCCGGTCGCGGGGCTTGAGAAAGCGATTGAGCTCGAGGCCGACCGGATGGTCAACATCCTGCTCGACCCCAAGGAGTTCGAGAGCGAGAAGAATGTCGTCTATAGCGAACTGTCGAAGCACGAGAGTATGCCGGACACCCAGATGTACCGCAAGCTCGATTTCGCCATGTTCGGCGATCATCCCTTCTATTACAGCTACGGCCTTCTCGAGGATATCACGAATGCCCAGCGCGACTATGTCTATAACGACCTTTATAAAAAGTACTATGTCCCGAATAACGCTTATATCGTGGTGGTCGGCGCGGTCAAGGCCGAGGAGGTACTCGCGCTTGTGAAGAAGTACTTCGCGCCTATCCCGGCAAACCCCAACCTGCCCAAGGAAGCGCCTAACCCGTTCCCCAAGAAGACCGGACTGCATATCGAAGTGGAGGGGGTGGCGAGCGAGAACTTCGGCGAGGCCGTGTTCCACCTGCCGGTGTATAACCTCAAGGATAAGGACTTCCTCGCGCTTTCGTTTATCAGTTCGAGCGGTTTGATCGGCGGTTTCGGCTACTGGCCGACTATCGACGGAGGCCTCGGGTTTATCGGCTACAGCAAGGACCCGGATTACCCGTCGGAAACGATCACCCGCGAGTATGTCGAGGAAAACCTTCAGGACTTGAAGGACGAACTGCTCTTCTCCGAAATGATGCAGTACGACACGATCGACCGGATCATGTTCACGATAGTCGATCTCGCCCGTCACGATAAAGTTTCATCCTATAACGAAATAGTCAAGGCCTATGCCGATGTCACGGCCGGCGACGTAATGCGCGTGATAGAGAAATACCTGACCCCGGCGAATTCCTGCACGGGTTTCTTTAAAGTCACCAAGAAGAACCCGAAGGCCCAGCCCGGAGCCGGGATGGAGCATGAGGAGCACGGCGAGCCGATAGACTACTCCGAGTTCGACAACCCCACCGCCCAGGCGATAGCCGAGGCGAAGGAGCGCAAGGACTTCCTCTTTATCGGCGCGGTCAAGTCGATACAGGACTACCTCTCGACAGTGAAAACAGTCAAGCTCGACAACGGGATCACGTTGATCTTCAAGCCGTATACGCTTAATGAGAAGGTTTCGGTAGGCGTGGGATTTAAGGCCGGATCGATCTACCAGTCCAAAGCCTACCAGTCCGCGTTCGCCTACGACTTCATCTTCGACGGCGGCCCGATGTTCGGTATCCAGAACGACATCGAGAAGAAGGGCGCGAGTTTCTCCGGCGGACCCGGTTACGACTCGGCGGCATTGTCTATCGAAACCCCGGGCGAATTCTTCGCCGATTCGCTCAAATGGCTCTCCCTCGCCCTCAAGAACCGCAAGTTTATCCCGCTCGTCCTCGAGGAAAAGAAGTTTAACGCGATGAAGTCGCTGGACGAGATCGCGAACAATCCGTCGCCCGACCTGCACGCCAAGTACGCCATCTTCCAGTTGGCGTTCGGGAAAGAAGGCGCGGGGCTGGACTTCCACGCGGTCAAGGACGATGTGATGAACCTGACGATGCAGGACATTTACGATTACTATATCTCGTTCTACCGTCCCGAAGAGATGGTGATAACCGTGGTCGGAAATCTCGAATTCGACAAAGTGGTCAAGGCGGTGAAGGACGAACTGGGCGGATGGGAACAGCCCGCGCCCGTGATGCCGAAGATCGGCGCGGAACTCGCCCCGGCGCCCAAGGCGAACCAGGTCAAGATCGTCCCGCTCGATATCAAGCAGTCGGTCGTCCTGATGGGCGCGCCTACCGCGGACTATATCGATATCACGAACTACACCGCGCTCACCTTCGCGATGGACATTTTCGGCGGCGGCAGTTTCACTTCATGGCTCATGCGCTCGATCCGCGACAGCGCCGGTTTGACATACGGGGTCTACACCTTCCCCATCGCGTACGGCGACTACAGCCTGTTCCGCCTCTATATGCAGAACTCGCCGAAAAACGTCTACACCGCGCTCGATATGTATAAACAGCAGTTGAAGAAGTTCAAGGAGTCCGGGCCCAACGAACTCGAGATTCTGAAGTTCCAGATCAACAAGTTCAACTCGGTGCCGTTCAACTACGAGAACAGCACCAAGATCGCGAATATGCTGACCTATTACGCCATCAAACGGGGTGCGTTCGACTACGAGCTCTCCTATCTGAAGCTCATCGACAGCTTCTCGAAGGACGACCTGATGAAAGTCATCAAGACCTACTTCCCGGAGTATTACTATATCGTGATCGCGGGTAAGGATAAAGAATAGAGAACTCTTAAAATAAACCGGGATTGTTCTTTACAATCCCGGTTTATTTTATTTACTTTGCAGTAGACATTTTCTTAAATATCTCTAAATTCAATAATTCGTTTACTGCTTCCATTTCGCTCAGTTTGGGATATTTTGCTTTTAGATTTGTAGTCGCTTCTTCAAATTTGTCCTTCAAACTATAGAGAATCCAATCGTGGTATTGCATATTACCTGATACCGATAACTTATGAGACCCAACCCAGTTTCCTATGTAATAAAGCTTTCCTGCTTCTATTAAAAACTTCTCACTTTCGAGATTCTTAGAATCATAAGTGGATCCGTTTTCTCTTAAAAACCAAAACTTAGAATAGCTGTACTCACCCGAAGAAACTGGAATCACTAAAAGGATTTCATTTACATTATAAGAAAACCGGATCTGAAAAGATTTCCCGGTAGTATGATTCTGAAACTCAATTCCGAAATAAGAAACTGTAGCAGTAAAAATATTGTTTACATCTAACGAGTAAAGACTCCCAAAAATGTAGGCATCATTTGTCTTCAAGGTCTCATTAGGTTTTAAAGTACTCATTCCAAAACCGCCACCACAGGAAACAAAAAGTATCGAGATACAAAGTAACAAAAAGAGTCTCTTCATATACACCTTCCTTTAGAAAATATGTGCAATATAGTATTAAATATTTTTTAAATGTCAATACCATTTATCTTTTGTGAATGAAATGACACAATAAAAAAAGCCCGTCCGCGTAACGGACAGGCTGTATAAAAAATCGCAAATCCCAATGCGAGGAACTAGTACTGGTACTCCACGAACGTGAGTTCGGCGTTGTCCACGATCCGTTTGACCACATCCTTCGGTTTCTTGATGAAAAGGGGCTTGCCCTTCCCGTCGTTGTACTTGCCGGTCATAATCAAAAGGCTGATCGCCGCCGAGTCGATATAATTGACTTCGGCGAAATCGAACATGAAATGAATGACCTTCCCGCTTCCTATATCTTTTTCGATATCCGATTTGATATTGTTTAAAAAGAAGATCGTGAAATCGCCGTTGATCTTATAGGTGACCGTTCCATCGTCGCTAGCTTTTCTTTCGTACTGCATAGACCCTCCTTTGTACACACCAATATCTTAATATAAATTTATATTTAATCAAGTTTTTTTTGGGTTATTCCTTACTTTATTTCGGTTACCCCGCGCATATACGGAAGGAGCGCGCCGGGTATCCGCACCGTTCCTTCCTTCGTCTGGCAGTTCTCGAGTACCGCGACCATCGTGCGTCCGACAGCGAGCCCGGAACCATTGAGTGTATGGACGAACTCGACCTTCTTGGTATCGGCCCGGCGGAAACGGATATTCGCGCGGCGGGCCTGGAAATCCGTGCAGTTCGACACCGACGATATCTCCTTGTAGCCGTTCAGGCTCGGGAGCCACACCTCGATATCGTAGCACTTCGACGCGGCGAATCCCATGTCGCCGGTGGAGAGCACGATCACCCGGTAGGGCAGGTTCAGGAGCCGGAGCACCTTCTCCGCCTGCTCGAGCATCGACCGGTGTTCCGCTTCGGACTCCTCGGGCTTCGAGAACTTCACGAGCTCTACCTTGTTGAATTGGTGCACGCGGATCAGGCCCTTCGTGTCCTTGCCGTAGCTCCCGGATTCACGCCTAAAGCTGGGGGCGTATGCGGTCACCCAGATCGGCAAGTCTTTTTCGGCGAGGATTTCGTCGCGATAGATATTCGTGAGCGGGACCTCGGCGGTAGGATTTAAAAATAAGTTTTCATTCTCCAACTGATACATCATCTCGTCTTTAAACTTCGGGAGCTGGCCGGTGCCTGTGAGCGATTCGGCATTCACAAGAAACGGTACGAAATGCTCCCTGAACCCGGCCTCTGTGTGGGTGTCGAGCATGAAGTTGATGAGCGCGCGTTCGAGCAATGCCCCCGCGCCGCAGTAAAGGATAAAGCCGTGCCCTGCGATCTTCGCGCCGCGCTCGAAATCGATAATCCCGAGCTTCTCGCCTATCTCCTGGTGCGGTAACGGGGTGAAGTCGAGCTTCACGGGCGTGCCCCAACGGCTGACTTCCTTGTTCGCGCTCTCGTCCTGTCCCACCGGCACATCCGGCCGGGGCAGGTTCGGCAGGTTGAGCAGGGTCGCGCGGATCGACTCGTCCAGTTCCTTCTCGCGCGCTTCGACCGCTTCCATCCGCGTCTTGATCCCGGCGACCTCATTCATCAGCTCGTCTGCGTTTTCGCCCTTGGACTTTTTCACGCCGATCTCTTTCGACAACGTGTTCCGGCGGTTTCTGAGGTCGTCCGCTTCCTTCTGGGTCGTCTTTTTCTCTTCGTACTCGTCGACGATCTTCCGGATTAACGCCGGCCCGATCTTACGTCCGGCGAGCTTCTCCGCCGCTTCGTCTTTATTTTCAAGCAGGTACTTAATATCCAGCATAAACTTCTCCCTTTATTTAGCGTAACGTTCGATGATGATTTCGACATAACGGGGCGAGAGTTTGAGGCTCCGCGCGATCTCGTCGACACCCCAGCCCTTTTCGTAAAGGCGCAGGACGTTCTTCGTGGTCTCGTCGTCGCCGAGCGCGGGTTTCTTCTTCGACGCCGCCGGGTTGTCGGCCTGAATCGTCTCCTGCATCTCTTTCAGCCCTTCGAGGTCGTTTTGTGTGCGCCCGATCCATTCCTGGAGCTTGCGCACCTTTTTCTCCTCTTCCTCGATATGGATCAGGAGGCTTTCGATATTCGTGACCTTGCTGATCGCGTCGCTCATCTCGTCCTGCGACTTGAACACGTCGTCGATCTGGCGCTGCGCCGTACGGATCTCGTCTTCGAGCCGTTTCGCGCCCTGCATAATCACGCTTACCTTGTCCTCGACTGTATTGACCTTCTCGCGCATCGTCTCGATCGTATCGGTCGAACGGTCTATCGTCTCAAGGAGGTCGTTGATCGTCGTCTTCTTTCCCTCGAGCTCGTTCACCCGCATCTTAATATCGTCGTACATATTGAGCGTATCGACCAGCACCTTCTTGACCGATTCGGCCTGTTCCTGCTGACTCTTGATGACGTCGAGAAGCCGTTCGATATCGCGCGCCTTTTCGAGGGCGGTGTCCACGCTTTCCTTGATCGCGACCGCTTCTTTGCGGTTGCGGATCGTCTCGTTCATCATCGCCTGTATCGTCTTATTGTCGTTCTTCACCGTGTCGACGTCGCGCATTGCCTTGTCGATCTCACGGCGCTGTTCCTCGAGGTCGTGCAGGAAGTCGCGGATCGCGGCCATATTCTGTTCGGCCTTCTGCGACATATCCTCGGCGCGTTCGAGCAGGCCCGTCTTCTTGATCATCTGGTCGTAACGGGTCTCGATCTCCTGTATCTTCTTCGTCAGGTTCCGGACATCGTCCAGCACAACATTTTTCATCTTTTCTTCCTGGAGCTTGAGTTCGCCGAACAAAGATTTGACCTCGCCGCGCGCCTTATCCATCTCGTCCTTAAGCTCGGTCTCGCTCTTACGGATATAGCCGTCGAACTGGTGGCTGATCATATTGAGCTTGTTCGTGATCTCGGTCTCGATATTGACGGCCTTCGTCTGCACGGTCCCGAGCGTCTTATCCTCGATCCCCTTGAGGGACGAGGTGATCTCATCGAGGCGCGACATGAACGAACGGTAGTCATCCTTGATCTCGCCGAGTTCGCCGTCCAGTTCGGTCTTCATCGATTCTGCTTTCTTGTTGAACTGCGAGATGATGTCGTCGGCGGGCGCGAAGAACGACTCGCGGAACGCGCCTATCTCCTTCTGGAAATCCGCCTTTCTCTGGTCGAAGAACTCGCGCAGGAGATTCTGTGCCTTGCCGTCGAGATTCTTGATATTCGACTCGGTCTCGCCGAGTATCTTCTCCATCCTCTGGTTGATCTGGTCACGCGACGCGGCGACAAATTCGCCGATCAGGTCCTTGGCGTTATCGCGCTCTTTCGTGATATGCGCGAGGATATCGGACTTCTCGCTCTCCATCTGGGAATAGATCGAGTTGATGTAGGTGCTGATATTTTCGTCGATCCGCTTACGGGTGTTCTCGACATTCGCCTCGAGCTGCTGGACACTGTCCTTGACATCCTGGTACTTCTCGCGGATTTTGGATATATTCGATTCGGATGTACTCTTGATATCGGCGATCAGCTTGTCGAAACCGGCGAGTTCCTCACGGAGCTTTTCGCCGTTCTTGATCTGCCGCTCGAATTCCTCGCGTAATCGTTCGGTAGTCCGTGTGACTTCCGTTTCGAGGCCGGTGCGCGCCGATTCGATCCTTCCGTTCGCCTTCGCGAGCGAGGCTTCCATCGCTTGCTGGAAGTTTTCCATCTTGCGTCCCATTTCCCGTTCTTTATCGTCGAACTCGCGGACCATTTCGCCCGCGATCCGTTTGATCTCTTCTTTCTTGGCGTTCAGCGTCAGTTCGCCGTCACGGATAGCAGAGTCCAGCTTGTTCTTCAGATCGTCACGCAGTTTCACGACATTCCGCTCGACATCTTCCTTGACATCCACCAGCGCGCCGTCCGCGCGGAGCTTCGTGCCCTCGATATCGTCCTTGATCTCGCCGAGCTGGGCTATGCTCCAGTTCTTGAGGGAATCAACCGATTCCTTCACGCCGTTCAAAATCCTGTCCTTCTGCGAGCCGACTCCGTCCTGGAGTTCCTTGACCTCGTCGCGCAGTCCGATAATCTCGTCCTTCGTGTTGTCGATCAGAGCCTTGTAGTCCTCTATAAACGCATCCTTCAGGCGCTCCATATAGCTGTCGATTTCCTTGGTGCGGTGGGTGATCGTGTTGTCGATATCCTTCTCGAGCTTGAGTGCGATATTCCGCAGTTCCTCGACACGGTTCTTCGAGTCGTTGATATCCTTTATCAGTTCGGATTCCATCGTGGACACTTTCTTCGTGATATCGCTTTCGAACGAGTTGATGAACTTCTCGAGCTGTACCAGACGGTCGGAAACGATGTCCGAAGACTTCTCGAGGTTGCCGAGAATCTCGGTCTCGCGCGACTTGATCTTGTCGAGCGCGGCGTTCGTGGAATCGTCGGTGAGCTTGCGGATACTCTTACCCGCTTCGCCCATTTGGAGAGTGAGCTCTTTCGCGATAGCGTTGAGCTGGTTCTCACGGTCGTCGAGCTTCTCGAAGAAGCCCGTCGCCTCGACCGTGTAGTTGGTTTTGAGCGCGTTCAGCTCGCCCTTGAACTTGTCCGAGCTGTCCTTGATAAATCCGGTCAGGCGGTTATTGAGATCGCCGATTCCCTTGGCGGTATTGTTCAGATTTTCGTTAAATCCGCGGATACTCTGGTTGACACGTTCTTCGAGCTTCTTGATTTCCTCGCGCATCCGTTCGTCGATTGTAGAGACGCGGCTGCTGGCGGACGACTCGGCCTCTTTCTTCAGCAGGTCAACCGTCTTCTGGATATCGGTTCCGGCTTTATGGAAGAGCTGTTCGGCTTCCGTCTTGAATTTCTTCTCCGCGGTGTCGATCTCCTGCGCCATTTTGAGGAAGCGCTGTTCGATCGACGAGACCTTGTTTTGGTACTCGCCCTCGACCGAATCGATCCGTTTGGACACTTCGCCTTCGATTGAATCGAGACGCTTAAGGTACTGCGCGTCGAACTCTTCCATCCTGCGTTCTACGTCGCCGAAACGCTCTTCTATCTTCGCGGCCTTGTACTCGCCGTCGTCGATTGCCTTGGAAAGGTCGGCTTCCATCTTCTCGAGCTTCGCGGCCTGTGACCCGGCGATCTGGATACGGTAATTCTCGATCTCTGATTCCATCCGTTTCACGAAGTCGCCGAGGTTGTCCTGCGCCCATACCCGCGCCTGTTCGACCTCGTTACGGATCGCGCCCGCCTGCTTCTTGTAATCGTTCATATCGCGCTTGAGCGCGTCGATCTCGTTCACAGCCGAGCCGATCTCTTTAAGCTGGTCGCGGACGCTCACGATGTCCTGGTTGAACACCTGCGCGCTCTGCATATTGGTCTTCAGTTCGGAATGGATAAGGGTGGTTTTATCGAAAAAGTCTTTGATATCGGCGAGGCGTTTATTGATAAATTCGCTGGCCTTGTCGAGTTTTTTCAGCGAGATGTCGAGGTTGATCGTCTTATCGCGCAGGTCGCGCTCTTTATCGCTGAACAACTGCTGAATATTATTCATCGCCATCTGGACAAAACCTTTCAGAGTGGAGAGTTGAGCGTTCCGTTTGTCCCGCCGTCGAAAGTACAGTATCAAGGTTACACAGAGGACAAGGATAATAATATCCCAGATAATATAATTCATAATTCCCCTCCGAAATGCACAGTATTATTTTATAACAAATAACAAAATATATCAAATGATTTTTCATGTGCGTAAAGGGAAAAGCCCCGGTGAAATTCATCAAAACCTTGTGTTTTCCCGCACGTTGGGTTTATAATAAACCGTCCGATAGAAACGCGAAAACGGGGGAACGGCATGGCCCAGAAGTATGTCCCTGCGCAAAATGAAAAATCCGGCGGCGAGAAACTCGGTTTTTTTATCATCCTGATAGCCGGAATCGCCATCCTGTTTTTCTTATTTTCCCAGATGAAGGAAATCCTCCAGGATAAGGTCGAGGACCTCCGTAAAACAATCGAATGGGTTAAATCGGAGTACGAGTTCGCGCGTGTCGCGGTGCTGAAAAAAGGCGCGAGCGCTGTGGAGTTCGAGCTTTCGATCATGGGCCTCGACGGCGAGGTCAAGGGCAAGAAGGTATTCACCCTGCCCGGCACGGACATCTTCCTCGAGTCGCGGATCGTTTACCTCAGTTCCGAGGATGTCGATAAGACCGTCATCTTCCCGTACAAGGTCTACACCGAGAAGATCGCCCCTAAAGACGGTATTTCCGTCACCTCCCTTTATGTCATCAATAATTTTCCCCAGAACTATACCGCCACAGGGATTACCGATCAGGTCAAGCGGACATTAACCGGACTCTACGAGACCGTGTTCGAGTACGGCGACTACTACAGCGCGGTGAAGGGAAAATACATCACCGATATCATGGATACCGCGGTGCACCAAAGCCCGTTCAAGCCCTACGAATCCGGAAAAACTTACCGATATATTCTCCACCCTAACGGCGGAGTCGAAATGATGGAGGGTCTCAATGGAAGTCAGTAATTTTATTGCCGCAATCGAGGTTATCGACGACATACTCAACGGCTTTCTGAATGTCATTATCTGGGTGGCGAAAATCCTCTTCCTGACCCCGTGGGGATGGATTATCGTCGCGATAGCGTTCATAGCCATGCTTGTATCGAAGATACGCACCTCGAAGGACGAGATCACCTTTTACAGCGTGGTCGGCGGTATCACCGAGACGCTTTTCTGGTTCTACACCAACATTTCGACCATCCTGATCGGCCTCTTCATGGTCTTCGTGCTGTCTGTCGTGTTTACCGGACTCCGCGATGTCACGGGCAGTTTCAAGCTGTTCAGCGAGATGAAGACCCTCGAGGCGACATTGAAGAACCTTCAGTCCGAACGGAAAGTGCTCGAGGTCTCCGCGATGCCGGTTTCCGTGAACGGCACGAACCGGATGAATGTGACGGTCAAGTACTACGCGTACTCGCCGGTGAAAGAAGCGGATGTCATGACGGGTGAGAAAATCTATATCGTCGACGGTGAAAAGCTCTATGTCGATTTCGGCGTCATCAACTTCAAATACTCGCTGATCGAAAAGGGCGAGGCGTACAATATCGCCTTCCCGAACCGCATCTTCTCCGACGTGCTCCCCGCCGGGAACAGTCTCAACATCTTCGCGTCCGCCGACGGAGTCCCGCTCACGTTCAAGCTCGACGAGCAGGAAATCTATATCCTCAGCAAGGACAGCTATAACGTCCAGATTAATAAAATGATCGAGTTCTCCACGAATACCAATCTGTCCCGCCAGATCGGTGTGAAAACGATGTACGGAGAGGCGATAGGGTTCGAGCCGCAGGAAGGAAAGACGTACCTGTTCTATTCGACCGGCGCGGGCGGAGTGCTGATGAAGTAGCGATTTTTAGCTTAAACACACAACTTTTGTTATTTGGAGTGAAGATGGAAAGCACTCTTACTATTAAAGAGACAATTGTTGAATCTTTAAATGAATCTTTAAGGTTAGCTAGAGTTGGAATTGAGTATAAAAAAAGTAAGGAAAACGGAATTCTCTGGAAACAGCCAGAAGGTATTTTAGGATTTCCTGTAACCATTCTACTCTGTTCAATTACGGATGCAATAGGATCTTATATTTTGGGTTCTAAAAAGTCGTATGAAATCATCGGGGATAAAGATTTCTATGACTTCAAGGATATAAATGATTCCAATAAAGCGAATTATGCAGAAATGCTCTATACCCAGTATAGAAATCCTCTCATACATAATCAGATAATCAGAGAACAATACAGACTCGATACCAGAAACTCTGACATAAAAAGTTTATTTATACTAAATAAAGAAAATGGTTTAACAGTATACTATTTACAAGTAAATGATTTATTTGATGCATCAATAAAAGCAGTAGAAAATTTTTCCAAGAGAATTGATACATTTGTAAAAGAGGACTCGCCCATTATAAAAAACTCGTCGGCTAAACTGAAAAAGAATTATATTTCGAACCCAGAAATATCTGATACTAAACCAACAAAAGGTATGTCGGCCTGTTGTGATGACGCGGGCTTATACAACGTTCAACGATTTAAATAGAAATTTTCAGTTGATATAAAATTCACGTCATTTCCGGTAGCCTTCCCAGCCCCGCTCTTGAAGATCGGCGTCTTTTTGTTCGATCTCGGCCTTCATCTTCTCACGGTAGGCGAGAAGTTTTTCCCTGAGAGCCGGATTTCCGATAGCGAGAATCTCTATGGCCAACAGCGCGGCATTCTTCGCGCCGGCCTTGCCCTTCCCCATCACGCCGACCGGGATACCCGGAGGCATTTCGATCATCGACAGTAACGAATCGAGCGCGCCGAAATCCGGCGACGACAAGGGTACGCCGATCACGGGAAGCACCGTATGCCCGGCGATCACACCCGCCAGATGCGCGGACATCCCAGCCGCGGCGATAATCACCTTACCGCCCTGTTTCTCAAAAGCCTTCACTATCATGACTGTCCGTTCGGGACTGCGGTGCGCCGAGCTGAAACGGGCCTCCGTTTCGATAAAGAACTCCTTGAGTATCTCAAGCCCATTCGAGAGGATAGGCAGGTCGCTGTCGCTCCCCATGATTACCAATACGTCCGTCACTTTCTACTCCTGATCCAAGTCGATAATTTTTATATCCTGAATATAGTCGGTCACCTTGTATTCTTTCAGCCTTTCAACCTTCTTTACCAGCGTTGAAATCTCCCTCGCGGCATCTATCATGGCTTGGATTTGCTCGCTTATCCGGCCGTCGACCGGGTTTTCGTTGGAATAGTTCAGCAACAATTCGCCAGTACCGAGAAGCGTCGTCAACGGCTGATTGAAGTTGTGCGCAATCGCCCGTCCCATCTCGCTGACCGTGGTATCCTGCTTGATCCGGATTAATTCCCGGTTCTGGCCTGAAAGCCTAAGCACATTTTCAAGACGGATCAATAATTCCATCGTGTTGTAGGGCTTTTTCAGGTAATCCCACGCGCCCGCCAGATACGCAGACTGAAGGATATTGACATCGTGCTCGGAGGTCACCATGATCACGGGAATCCCGGCAAAATTGTCGTCATTCTTCAGTTTCCGGCAAAGCTCGATCCCGTTAGTATCCGGGAGATTGAGATCGAGGACGATCACATCGGGATTGAATTCCTCTACGGCGCTCAGAAATCCGTATCCGCTATCCAGAATTCTCAAATCGAACATCCCGGAACCCAGCGCGTTTTTCACGATCTCGGCGTCGATCACAGCGTCTTCTACTAAGAGAACCTTAAAACTTCCCATTTATACCCCAGATAATCAAATACCCCTGTGACTCTCTCCTATGGTTCAATATCTATGATCTTTACATCCTGAATATAATCCTGTACACGGTACTCTTTCAGGTTTTCGACCTTATCGACCAACTCTGAAATGGACTGTGCGGCCTCGATTATCGAATCCATCAGATCGACTACATCCTGATCGAGACTTTTCTTTTCCTTCATCATAACAATCATCTCGGCGGAGCCCATCAACGCGGTCAACGGCTGATTGAAGTTATGCGCAATCGCCCGTCCCATCTCGCTCACCGTGGTATCCTGCTTGATCCTGACAAGTTCCATCGAACGCTTGGAGAGTTTCAGGACGTTTTCGATACGGATCAAAAGCTCGATAGCGTTAAACGGTTTCTTGATAAAGTCCGCCGCCCCCGCACGGTATGCTGTCTTCAGTACCTCGATATCTTCCTCGGAAGTCACCATGATGACTGGGATTTCCGAAAGGCCGGGTTCGGAATGAACCATCTTACACAGATCGAGTCCGCTCGCGTCGGGAAGATTGACATCCATGAGGATCAGGTCGGGTATAAACTCTCTGACAAGCGGCAGGAATCCCTCTCCCTTGGCGAGTGTCTTTAGTTCGAACTGCCCGGGGTTAAGAATCTTTTTATAGATCATCGTATAAAAAACCGCGTCCTCGACAGCGAGAACCTTAAATTTTGTCATTCGTACATTCCTTTATTACATCAAGGAAATTATATCTAAATTTTAAGGATTTGTAAAATAAGGGCGGTTCTAAAAACTATAAACATTTATAACATTTGTAGTAGTAACATTTAAAAAATAAGGGCATGACGCAAAAACCGCGCCATGCCTCTATCACAACTGAAGAAAGGGGGGTCAAATTGATAGTCACTTTTACTTTCCAAGCAGTCAGCGACTTGCAGGCGGTTTCAAGTAAAAATCCTTTTGTAGAAATTTGAGCTTTTTTAAACCACCATTATCTTACGGAATAATTATAATAAATCTTGAGGCATTTGGGTATCAGGGAATCCCTGATTTTTCCGGTTATTTTTTCCTATTTCTCCCAATCCTTCGCCTCGATCAGCTTCAGTTTCGGAGGCTCGGAGGCCTCACTGAAATTACGTTCCTTTCCGGAGATGACCCTGTCCAATTCTATGACGATTTCCTTCATCCGCATCGCTTGAGCGAGCAATTCTTCCCCGGCGCTCGCATTTTCTTCCGAGCTTGACGCAGTCGAGTTGCTGACACTCGTGATCTGTGTCAACGCCGCGGTGATCTGTGTCGCGCCCTTCAACTGCTCGCGCGACGCCACGATAACATCGCGAATCAAGGCCGCGGCCTTGGCGATATACTCCTTAGCCTTATTCTGGCTCTCGAACACTTTTTGATTGACCTTGACACCGTCCTCGACGCTCTCTATCGCCAGCTCTATCAACCCGGCGGTCTCCTTCGCGGCATCGGCGCTTTTCTGCGCCAGGCTTTTTACCTGATCGGCGACCACCGCGAATCCGCGCCCTGCGTCACCGGCCCGCGCCGCTTCCACCGCCGCGTTCAACGCGAGGATATTCGTCTGGAACGCTATATCGTCGATAGCTTTAATGATTACCCCGATCCGCCGGGAGTTTTCATCGATCTTCTTCATATTGCCGCTCAATTCCAACATCCCGGCCGAAAGCTCATCGGTGCTTTTGTTAGTCTCCTCCATCCTGCTCCCGGCCTCGTTGAGAGTCCCGGTGCTGTTCTCGATAATCGCCTGAAGTTCCTCGAGCGACGAACTCATTTCCTCAATCGATGACGAAAGCTCGGATGCGCTTGACGACAAGCTCTGGCTGGAATTGGAAATCTGCCCCGCAGCGGCGTTGAGGCTTGTCGACGCCCTTGAAATATCCCCGGTGATCGCATTGACCGGCTTAGCGATCGAACGGGCGACAATGATTGCGATTGCGACCGAAAACGCGATTGCGGCGGCGAGAATAATCAGGATCAGCGTTCCCAATTCATCGGCCTTGGAATACAGCTCTACGGTATACGGCCCGCCCGCGATCATCCAGTCCAGCCCCGGTATGAATTCAAACATGACGTATTTTTCACGGGCCGCCGGATCGCCGGGATTTTTCCACATATAGGTCAAGTCGCCGTTGGACATCTTTACCATGGCCTGTGCAAACAGTTTCCCGTTTTCATCGGGAAGATTGAGGATATTCGATCCCTCGATCTTCGGGTGAATCAGGAGCGCGCCATTCATATCCATGATATATAGATATCCGGTTTCGCCGAGTTTTTGTGAGAGAATAAGACTCCGCAATGCCGATTTATCTATTTCAGGGACTCCGGCATAGATCGCGCCGATCAAGTTCCCCGCCGGATCGCGAAGCGGCGAATATGCCGTAATATACCAACCGTCGACCACGAAGGCCCGTCCGAAAAAGCTCTCTCCCTTTAAGATAGCCTGATAGACCGGCGATTCCTTCGGGATGAACGTCCCGATGGCGCGTTCATCCTTCTTCATGACCGTGGTGGAGATCCGGAGCATCCCGTCAGGGATCATCTGGAATACGGTGACGGTACTTTTCATTTTCTTCGCGAGCTGGTCTACAAATGCGTCATTCTTCGCGAGAGAAGTCCCCTGGTAGTACATTTCAGGCAAGGTCAGCTTCATCTTCCCGCCCGTTAGCTGATTGACCGCTTCCCATTGAATAATATTCCCATGATTGAGTGATACCGCGCCCGAAAGGATTTTCTGTTCTTCCAAAATCTTAGTTTTCAATGATTCCGTGAAAACCGCGGAATTCATCCTGAACTGAGCGGAAATCGATTCTTTCAGGATTTGCAGTAACGACACCATCCGCTCTTTCGTGCTCTGGAAAAGAGCCTCACGGACATTCAAATAGGTGATCACGCCTACGGCTGCGATCGACACGGAAACCGTCAATAACATCGCGATTCTTATCTTCGCGCCTATCCCTTTAAACATACATCCTCCGGTAAAACAGAATTAGCACACTCTCCCCGAATATATTTAATTGTATACTACTATTAGTATTATTATTAAACTGTAAATATTTTTGTTTAATTAATCTTAATACATGAATTGTATTTATTCAAATTTTTACGCGCTCTTTTAAACGCTTTTCAGTAATTTTACCTCCGCCGACAATTGTCCGGTCTGCTTGTTGCTGACAATCTGTTTCAGGTCGACGACGATCTCCTTAAGCGAAAGCGCCTGCGAGTTCAGTTGTTCCCCTGCGGCGGCGTTCTCCTCGGAAAGCGTAACAGTCGTCTGCATGACCATATTGATATCCGCGACAGCCTGATTGATCTGGGTCGCGCCCTTTAATTGCTCCTGCGAGCTTTTATCGATCTCCCGGATAACGGTATTGATCTTCTGGGTCAATTCGCCGGTCGAGACAATCGATTCCTTGACACTATGGCTGATCTTCTGCCCGCCGTTGACACCTTCCACTGCTTTCTCGATCAGTGCGGCGGTTTCCTGCGCGGCCTCAGCGCTCTTTTGGGCCAAACTCTTCACTTGCTCAGCGACTACCGCGAATCCCCTGCCGGATTCGCCCGCACGGGCCGCTTCGACAGCGGCGTTCAATGCGAGGATATTTGTCTGGAACGCGATGTCGTCGATGACCTTAATGATCTTCCCGATCCGGCCGTTATTCATCACAATCTCGTTCATCGAAGCGATCATTTCTTCCATCTGACGGATATTCTCTTCGGCGGATTGCGCCACGCGCCCGGTCATGACACGGGTCTCGTTGATGCTGTTGGAATTGGCCTGGATACCCGCCTGAAGCTCCTCGAGCGATGCGGACATTTCCTCAATAGAGGAAGCAAGCCGGGAAGTCCCTGCCGAAAGCTGTTCCCCGGAATCGGAAATCTGACCCGAGGCTCCGGTCAACTGCAGGGCGTTCTGGTCGAGTTCGTTGACGCCCCTCTTGATCTTGCCGGTCAGACGGGATAAGCTGAAACTGACGAATAGCCCGAGCAGTAACGTAATAAATCCGCCGATCCCCATCGCAAGATAGGTCTGGGTAAGAGATTGGGACGAGATCGACTTTTGGTCTTTATTATTCTGGGCGATATTGCTCGAAAGGATTCCCCGCATCGAGGCTAATTGCTCCTGAACGGATTTCAGGCTGACCAGTGTCACGGAATTAAAAAGCTCCGACGCGTTCTCCCATTCGCCGGCAGACAGGTATTCTTCGATTTTTACCACCGATTGATGAAGGCTTTTATGAGGCGCTTCGAGCTTTTCAAGGAATGGTTTCAGCGCGGGATAGGTTTTCTCGATATCCTTTCTTTCCTCTCCGTAGTACCATTTCCCAAGATTACATTTAGTAGGGTCTTTTTCCACCGCGATGCTCGGAGACTTCGAATGAACAGCGAGGAGGACGGTCTGCGCCCATTTCATGTGCTCCACTTCACGGGTAATGAGACTGCTGTTCAATGTATGAGAATGATCCAGATTCTTCGCCACCCCGTCCAGCTTTGTCGTCGAGGTGATCCCGAAGTATCCCAGGACAAATACCGCAATGGAAACTATGATAAATGAGAAAACTATTCTGAAAACAAGACTCACATTTCTAAACATATTATCCTCCAGATTGGAAATATATACATATCCCCGATGTAAATATTCCTCATCCGGAGCGCCATATCCCATAAAGAATAAATACGTTCAAAAAAAGCCCGCGCAGAAAACACGTATTAGTATTTATTCAATCTCTCATATGAATATACACCGGTCTGAACACTCTGTCAAGCGGTTTATTATTATTTATTTTTAGATTAAGTTTATAGGATTTAGAGTAACGATATTTAGCAATACTCATTGCTATTACATATGACAACAAAAAACCGGAGAAGATTTCTCTTCTCCGGTCTGCAATGGAAACGGTTCATGGATGCATAGTGATGTCCTCTACGGCTTGAGGTAGGCTCCGTCGGAACCGATTTTACCCGGCGCGGGGTTGCCCGGCAGGTCGAGGACGTAAATCCTCATATTGCCCTGACCGCTGCAGCTCGCGGAGAGATTGCCGTCGGTAACGACTTTAACGTCGCCCGTGATCGCGTCCTTATAGACGCCGTTGGGAATGCCGCTGAAATTCGCGCCGCCGGAGATAGTGACCAGCACAAAGCTGTCGATCCCGTTCGCGGCATCGGTAAAGCGTTTCTTGAAGCACATTCCGCCCGAACACCCGTCGGTAGAATACTGGCCCTTCTGGAGCGCGGGTATCTGGTGACGGATCATATTGAGGCGCTGGAGATGCTTCGCGAGCGGATGGTTCAGCGTGTTGGCCATTTCGCCGGTCGCGTTGTTCCAGACACCGAAGTCGGTGACATTGACCGAACCCTCGAGGTGCGCGCCGTAGTATGCACGCCCCGTCAGCGCGAGGGCCATATTCGGACCTTTATCCGCGGGAGCGCCCTTCTGGAACTGGATTTCGCTTCCGTAGTACACGCACGGTATCCCGCGCCATGTGAAGATCAGGCTGAAGCTTTCGGCGAATTCCGCCTCGCTTCCGTTGTAACGGTTATCGGTGTTGGGGCCGTAGTCGTGCGAATCGACGTAACAGACGTTCCATGTCGCGTCGTTATACCACTGGTCGTTCCCCTTAGCGAAGTTGAACGCCTGACCCGCGGTACCGAAGTTCCAGTGCATCGGGAAGTCGATCACGCCCATCCCGGATGCCTGAGAGTAATCGGGCGTATGATAGTTGTTGCCGCTGAGGTAATGGTTTCCGCTTGTCGGCTGGTTGCCGGTACCCTGGTTGTTTTCCCAGATGTAGGCGTTGGAAGCGTTCTGGGCGTCGGTTCCCGTGAACGAGTGCCGTTCGTTCCATGTATAGAACGGGGTCGACAGGGGCGGAATGCCGTGGTTCCAGACCTCGTTGACGCGGGTGCAGACTTCGCCGAAGATATAGAAGCCTTCGGGGGCGTAGCTGTTGAACGCGGGCAGGAAGCGCTGAGTCAGCGTCCAGCGGCTGATATGCTTGACCGTATCGAGACGGAAGCCGTCCACGCCCATATCGATATAATGCTTGTATGCGTCGATCAGATACTGCTGTACCGTGGCGTTCTCGGTGTTCAGGTCGATACAGTCCTCATGGATGGTACCGAGCTGGCAGGTGTAGTCTTCCCAGTTCTTCAGCCAGTCGCTGTGGAAGTAATCGGGATTGAAAAGCGCGAGATGCGGCCACTGGTAATTGTAAATCTTATACCCTTCGGGACTGCGCCACTGGGTCGCCGTGCCCCATCCGGGAAGCGAGTTCCACGGGAGATTGGGCTTGTCCTTCACCCAAAGGTCGCCATTGTAGTAGTTCTTGCCCGAGTTCGGTTCGTAGGAGATACCGTCATAGGTAAATCCGGGGTTCGGGACGTCGTAATAGTCAATCGTGGTACCTTCGCCCCATTCGGGATCGGCCGAGTCGCCCCAGTACTTCACAGTCTGGAGGCCGACCGCGCCGTAGCGGCTGGTATGGTTCAGGACGATGTCCTGGATGATCTTGAGGCCCTTCGCATGCGCGGCGTTGATCAGGTCCTGATAGGTCGCGCCGGGCGATTCCAGACGGGGGTCTACTTTATTGAAGTCCCACGCGTGATAGCCGTGGAAGTCGAAATCGCTTCTATTGAGCACGACAGGGGTGATCCAGATCGCGGAGAATCCCATCGCCTTGATATAGTCGAGCTTGGCGATCAGTCCCTTGAAGTCGCCGCGCCATTCCGGATCGTTGTTCGCCGCGTTGCCGGACGAGACATAGGTGCGCCCGGGACGGTTGTTCGCGGGATCGCCGTCATAGAAACGCGCAGTCATCAGGAAGTAGATCGTTTCCTCACGGAAATCGATGCGGTCCGGCGACGGGACGTTCGTGCTGACATGGACGATCACTTCGTCGGTGTCGGTTGCGCCCTGGTTGTCGGTGACTGTCAGGATGACAGTATAGTCGCCGAGGGTGCTGTATACTTTAGTTGGGGAGACGCCCGACAGTCCGTTATTCCATGAGTAACTGACGATACTGCCGTTGGGGTCGTAGGAGTCCAACGCGTCGAACTGGGCGGAATTGCCCGCGAGGACGATGATATCCGCTCCGGCGTTCGCGACCGGCGGCAGGTTGGCGTTAGCCGTGGTGATATTGACCGCCGCGGAAACTCCGCTGTTCCCGGCTTCGTCGTAAGCCTTCGCAGTTAGCGAATGCGAACCGTTAGGGGCATACGCCGTGTTCCAGTCGATCGAGTAAGGCTCGGCGGTCGCCTGACCTATCTTGTTCGTACCTCGATAGAATTCCACTTTAGCGACCGTGTTGTTGTCGGACGCGTTCGCCACAACAGTCACTATACCGGACAGGCTCGCGCCGTTAGCGGGCGAGGCGATACTCGCGGTCGGGGGAATCAGGTCTTCGGGGTTCGAGTCGTACCATTTATTATCGGTGAAATAGTAGCCGGTTTTATTTCTCGAAAGGTCGGCTGTCTGGGGAGACGAATCATTATTGAAGATGAGTAATGTGTTCGTGCCGGTGAACGAGAACGAATACCAGTTACTGCCGATCTGGGGAGCGGGGATCATCGCGACACCCGGCCATGTGGTCGTACCGCAGCTGCCGCCCCAGTAATAGACCTTGGGGGTCTTCGTCCAGCCCCCGGGGCGCTTGAGGTAGACGGTAAAAGGCTGCTGTACCTGCACGACGGTGATCGTGACGGTCTTCTCGGCGGACTGGTTCCCGGCCTTATCGACTGCGTAGTACTTGATCGTATGCGCGCCGAGGGAGATCGGAACAGTCGCGCTCCAGCTCACTATGCCCGAGGCTTCGCCGTAACTGCCGCTATCGACCGCGACAAACACCTTATCCACACCGGACAGGCTGTCGCTGACAGTACCGGAGATCACGAGGCTCGTGATATTCGTAAACACTTTCCCGTTGACAGGCGAGATCGCGTTCACCACGGGCGCGGTAAAGTCGGCGATCACCTGAACTGTCGGGCTCAGCGCGGATTTCGCGTTATCGGCTATCGACTTGGCGACTAACGTGTTCGTCCCTTCGGTCAGGGTCACGGAGTTCTTCTGCCAGACCGTATTGCCGACATCGTTAAACGATCCGCCGTTGACCGAAAGCTGTACCGCGGTGATTATAGCCGGTGAGTCGACCGTCGCCCCGCCCTGTACGTTGACAGTCGCGGTCTTCACGATCGCGCCGTTGACAGGCGAAGTGATGCTCACTGTGGGAGTGCCGGTCTCGTAGCTGAACGTGACGCTCTTCACGGGCGAGATATTACCCGATCTGTCTTCCGCGTAGGCATAGGCGATATGACTGCCGGCCGTGCTTAACGGGAACTGAATCTGCCAAATACCGGAATTGAGAGTGACAGGCGAGTATGCGCCGCTGTCCAGCTTGACATAGACCTTGTCGACACCGGAAAGCGATTGGCCTTCGGTGTAGATATCCTGTGCGGTACCGCTGACAGTCACGGAATTGCCGACTTTCTGGTTATTGGTGGGTGTAACAATAAATACGACCGGAGGAGTATCGTCGACAGAGGCGCCTTCGACCTTGAAAAGGATATCCGCGGTGCGAGAGGTATTGCCCTTTTCATCGACGGCGACCGCCCATGTCAGATAGTTCCCTGCGCCGCCTTCGAAGCGGGCGCGGAAAACCGCGATGCCGGACGTATTATAGATAAGGTTGGTTGAATTGGTGATACCGGATTCCACGCCGAGGAAGTACACTGAAACCGAAGTGAGCTCGAACGGCGCTTTCGCGACCGCGCTTCCGCTGACTTCGTAGATCGAGGGAACAATCTGTCCGTTCGTGGGTTTGGACAGCATGACAATCGGCGCGTTTTCGTTAAACTGTTTCGTCAGCTCCTCGAGCTGGGCGCAGGAAAAGAAAGTAAGGAGCGAAACCGCGATTGAGGCGAAGAGCAAAGAAAATCTTTTCATTAAAACCTCCGGAATTGTAACATCGATGTAACCGCTTACATTTCGATTACATTATACCATTTTTTTTAAAGGAAATCAAGGGATATTGAAAATATTTTTTTGTTTTGACACTCGGGTTGCGTCTTGCACAGGGCAGATAAAGGAAGGGTTTTCACAAAAAAGTGAGATGTTCTTAATTGCAGTGCCGGAAAAGAAAAAACCGGGATATGATCCCGGTTTCCTGTAAAATTACAGATCCCTCAATTCTCGGAGTTTTACCCTTCGGTCAGCCGGTTTCCGCTGTTTTCCCGGTCATCGATCACGCCGGGTACCGGAAGGGATACGACACCCGACGGCTAAGCTAAAATGTTGACAAGCGTTGCTGTGCCGTCTTCAACCAACCCGCTCCGGAATGGGATTGGAATAGGATGGAACGAAGGCTTTTGGCTTTTGCTCCAGGCTATCTGATCGATATTGCCCATGTCCCGGACTGCGGGTTTTGAGAATTGCCCGCTAGTTGCGGCGGTAGTAACATCCATGTTTTACCTCCGAAAATCCGTTTTCGTACTATAATTATCGGATGCGGTTTGGGTTAAATTAGAGTTATCAAGATTTTTTTATACCGTTGTGTTTAGTGTATTATCACGTTAGATGGGCGGAAGCGCATTGTGTCTTATCTTTGTTTCTTGCCGACTTCTTCGATAAGCTGGGCGATGATGGGATCGTTATTGAATACGATATACTCGAGGATCAGGGATTCGATCTTCTGGTCTTCGTGTATCTTAATCGAGACCTTTTCAGGGATCTGGAGGAACTGAATCGATGTGCCGTCGGTGATCTTACCGCTGAATGTCTTCAATTCACCGTAGGGGGTGAGCTTTTCCGACAACTCGCCGACAATATCGATCATCATCATATTGCCTCGGAATTCTCTCGGCGATTTCTTATACTTTTCGGAAAATGCTATATTGATAGATAATTTCATCTTCGCGGCTCCCGGCGGTATGAAAACATTTTTGGGGCGGATCTATAAACTATCGGTATCGATACCCTCGAAAATAAAAAATCTAAAAAAATACCTCGACTGCCGCATCTCCGCCGCCGTATACCGGCGGAAACCGGACGCGTCTATCGTTCAGTATCGGAAATACCCGCTCATTACTTCAAAAAAGTCTCATCCGAGAACATTCAGGCTCCGTCCCATCTTGTTGTCATGTAACGGCGACGGAGATTTCTCCTGGAGTATACCGGACGCAGGTGCCTTTGAAACGGTTTCCGCGATCTGCGCCTGGCTCCGTACTTGGGCGGGCCCGGGTTCCGGCTGCACACGGTACTGGGAATAGTTTGTGTTCATCGCGATAAACATAAAACCTCCTTGACCGTCATTTTCCTTCCAGCATATTATTGTACATTCATCATGAGGAAAAATCAAGCCCTCAGCGGGATTCAGGAAGAAAATCCCATATTTCCCCGATAATTCCGTCCATGATATCGCGTCCGCCGGGGGTCAGGAAGATTCTTCCGCCCTCGCGCCGCACCCATTTCTCAAGCGCGGCCCATCCCGCCGAAAACTCCGCGCTGTTCAGGTCCACGCCGAAACGCTTGAAAAACCCGTCCGCGGAAAATCCGTCGGCTTTCCTCAGCCCGAGCATCACATATTCCCGCATCGCCATATTCCGGTCTGGGGTTTCGCTCGACGCGACAGGCCTTTCCCCCGCGCCGGCCGCCCGTAAGTATTCTTTCATATCGCGCGTGTTTGTGTAACGCGTGCCGTCGATAAACCCGGCCGCGCCGAGGCCGATCCCGGCATACCCGCCGTAGTCCCAGTAGTTCGTGTTGTGACGGCTCTCGAAGCCCGGCCGCGCGAAGTTGGATACCTCATACTGCCGGTATCCGAGTGTTTCGAGTGTCCGCGACACATTGTGATAGACCGCGAGATAGTCCGAGTCGCCGCGAGGAACATACTCCCCGCGCGACGTCATCCGGTGAAGGGGCGTGCCCTCCTCGATAGTCAGGTGATAGGCGGAAACATGCTCCGGCGTGAGTTCGGCTATGGCGTCCAGCGCGGACTCGATCTCACCCCCGGCTACCGAAAGGATCAGGTCGACCGAAATATTCCCGAAACCCGCGCCGCGAAGGCAATCGAACGCCTGACGGTTCACCTCCGGCGAGTTGCGCCGCCGGAGCAGCCCGAGCGTCCCCTTGTCCATCGACTGCCACCCGAGACTCGCGCGTGTCACGCCCCGGCGTTTCCAGAACTCAGCCTTCTCCGGCGTCACGTCGTCGGGATTCGCCTCGAGAGTGAACTCGATCTCTCTTCCGGCGGTAAACTCATCGATACCGGAGAACAGGTTTTCGAGAATTGGGTTATCTATCATAGAAGGAGTGCCGCCGCCGATATAGACCGTTTTCAATCCGCCGAGATATTCCCGGTACAAGTCCAGTTCCGCTCGGAGTGCGGCGATATAGGTTTCGATCTCGGAACGGCCTGACGGCACGAACGAATAGAAATCGCAGTAGAGGCATTTCCTCACACAGAATGGGATATGGATGTAAAGCGAAGGAACCGCGCTCATTATTTCAGCAGGTCGGAATAATCGTCCTGTGTGCCGGACTGCATCTGCGCGTTCTGCTTCTTCTTGCGGAGTGTCTGGATACGTACCTTCAACGGGAGCCACATCGTGTTGTACGCGTCGGCGAGCTCAAAAACTTCTTCATCCTTGTAATGTTCCTTACTCTTCACGGTGAAGTTATAGTCCTCTTCGATCATCCCGCGTTTCATTACATACAGCGGATCGCTGACATTCTGCGCGAAGTGCCTGCCGTAGAGTAACGCGATTAGGAGGACGTTTGCGATAGTGACGATAGTAAAGATCAGGGAGACCCTCGCTTCGATAATCGCGCTTTCACCGAAATCGGCGAAACCTACCGCGGTCAGGAACATGAACACCGCGACGCTGACAGTTACGACAAGCGCCGAGACGGTCGAGACATGGTGTTGGCTCATCTTCGACATCGCGTTCTCGATCTTGCCGAAAATTTTCAATACCCGGAGAAGCCGGAGGATACGCGAGACTCGAATTGCCTTGATAATCTTCAGGTTGCCGACAAAACGGTTCCCCTTGATCGCGATTACACCGTTGAACACATACTCGTAGAACGCAGGGCCGGAAAGGAGCACGAGAAGCGGAATAGACGCGATCAGATCGATCCAGCCCTTTTCATAAATGAAGTATTGGACAAACCTGCCCTTTGCGAGCGCGGCGATAGCGCGGACAAGAAACTCCAAGGTGAAAATGACGTCGAACGCGAACCCGACGATGATCATCCAGAGGTCGAGGTCTTTCGCCCACGGCAATGCCGTCGTCCATGAACCGATGATCGCGAGGTCGTCAATTATAATCTGGGCGATGGAGAGCAGGATAATGAATAGCAGGAAATTATCTATGATTTTTTTGAAGGTTTTCATCAGATGCCCTCTTCTATAGTTATTTTGTAGAGCTCGTCGACCGTATTAAGGTCATAGATATAGAACTTGTAGTTCGCACGGGCGACGTTGAACCAGCTCCCCTCGAAACTTTCCGCTCCCCTGTCCTTCTTCACCTTTTTCCATTGCAGTGCCATATTATAGAATACCTTGAGCACCTTCGAGCTGAACTTCACGCTCTCAGCTTCTTCTGAAAAATAGTAAAGTCTGAGAATGATATCGAGAAAGTACGGCGATATATTTGGAAAAGCGTTAACGATAATCTCTTTGAGCTTCCCGAGGAAACTTTTTCTCATCGCTAAATTCGATTCGGTATCCGGGTACGCCACCGTTTTATTCGCCGGGCCGCCCGCGCCGGGCATGACCATATTCAGCGGTAAGGTGATATCGTAGATCGGCAGAAACAGCAAAGCGGTGTTGATAAAATCGATCGCCTCTTCGGGCTTGGCGAAACCGATCTGGTCGAACTTGCTCAAGCCGTTAAATACATAACGCCGGTTGTTATATGCCGCGAGGATAAACTGCGGGATCACGCTGTTCTTGATGAAATGGGTGATATAGCCGTAATGGATCCTCGAGGCGTAACGCGATGAAAGCTTTCCGGCGAAATCGGCGATCTGCTGAGCAAAAAGCTCATTCGATACCAGGAAGTCGCTGTACTTCCCCTTCCAGTCCAACTTTAACGAATCGACGACGGCTTTGATCTCCGTGCGCACGACATCCGTCATCACCTCGCCCACTGTTTTAACAAGCTCGGCTTTAACATCCGGCCACATCATTTCGGGGTAAAAATCCGGCGACGAAAACGTGATGCTCAGTTTGCCCTCGTTCTGGTTGATAAATGTCAGAACGCTTTCTTCTTTTTCGTGAGCGGGAAGGTTTTTAATCGCGGGACTGTTTGTGATTTGCTCGATAAATGTTCTCAGCTTCTCGGTCTGCATAGGCGTCCTTAAGTATTGTAATACAATATTATATAAATTATCGGAATAATAACGCAAGTTTCTTAAAAAATGACCGTCACTGTGAAGAAAATCCGCCGGTATTGACATTTTGCCGGAATCCCGGCAAAATACTGATAGGGAAATGGAGTGCGTATGAATTTTTCTCAAATATTCGAAGCGTTTTATCAAAATCACATCCGCTATTTGGTAGTCGGCGGGATGGCGGTAAACTTCCATGGTGTTCCCCGAACTACAATGGATATTGATATCATTATATATTCGGGAAAAGAAAATGTAATTTCTATTTGCCGAGTTTTGGCTGAACTTGGATTTATTCCGAGACTTCCGGTCGATCCTGAAGATTTGGCCGATCCCGAGACGCTGAAGGATTGGATTGAGAATCGCAACATGAAAGCATTCAGCTTCTATCAAAAATCTGAAGTCGGAAAGGTGATTGATATTGTCTTGGTTCATCCACTCGACTTCGAGATATCAGAAAAAAGAAAGGTGGACTTTGATTTCTGGGGTGTAAAAATCCCTGTTTTATCGATTGACGATTTGATTATCATGAAAGAGGTAAGCGGCCGCCCGAAGGATATAAGCGATGCGGAGATGCTGAAGGAAGCAAGGAAAGTATCGGAGGACTCGATTGAATAAAGGGTTTTCCTATAAAATCGATATCGAGGATATCAAACGCTACATGAAGGTACCGGTAGCCGAGAAGCTCGAATGGCTCGAGGAGATGTTCCGCCTGACCAAGGCCACCGACACGGCGAAACAGAAAAAAGTGCGCGAGCATTTCCGCGGCGAAAACCGGGACTAAATTTCGGTCCCGTCAGGAATGACCGTGTTCTTCGGGATAACGGTTATCCCGTCGATAATCGAATAGTTCTCGGTCTCGCAGTCCGTCACACCGGCGGTATTCACTATGCGGACATCCCGCCCGATCCGGCAGTTCATATCGACAATCGCGTTTCTGATCACAGTCCCCGGCCCTATCCCCACGGCGGGAATCCCGCGCTTGGCATACGCGTCCCGTTCCGCGTCCGTCTCGTAGTAGTTCGCGCCCATCACGATACTCCGTTCGATCTCCGCCCTGTCGCGGACGATACTCCTGATACCGATCACGCTGTCCCGTACCGAACAGCGCTCGAAGATAGCGCCGTCGCTCGCGATACAGTTTTTCAGCCGCGCGTCGACAATCTTCGCGGGCGGCAGGAACCTCGGGCGCGAGAAGTACGGAAACTCGGGGTCGTAAAGATTAAAGCTCGGGATGTCGCGCGTCAGTTCGAGATTCGCCTCATGGTAGGTGCGGATCGTCCCGATATCCTCCCAGTAGCCCTGGTGCTCGAACCCGCCCACTTTATGCTTTCCGAGGCAGTACGGGATGACCTCCTTGCCGAAATCGTCCATCTGCTTCTGCGAACGGAGCGCGTCGGCGATGATATCGAAACGGAAGAGATAGATTCCCATCGAGCCGTAGAACGGTTTTTCCTTTTCGCCGGGAATCCGCCATCCGGGTATTTCGTTTTCGGACTGAGGTTTTTCACGGAACCCGGTGATCGATCCGGCGGTGTCCATTTTCATAATCCCGAAACGCGGCAGGTCGGCCTCCCCCACACGGATCACGCCGATCGTGATATCGTCGCCCCGTTCGATATGCGAGCGGAAGAGCCATCGGTAATCCATCCGGTAGAGCTGGTCGCCCCCGAGGACGAGGAGATACTTGACATCTCGGTAGCCCGTGATATTCTTGAGCGCGCGCCGGACAGCGTCGGCCGTACCCTGCGAGAATCCGCCCGACTCGTCGATAGTCTGCTCGGCGGCAAGGATATCGACAAACCCATTGTGGAATATATCGAATTTATAGGTCTGGGCGATATGCGTATTGAGCGACGCGGAATTGAACTGCGTCATGACGAACACGCGGTTGATGCCGGAATTGATGCAGTTAGAAATCGGGATATCGACGATCCGGAAGTTGCCTCCGAACGGCACCGCCGGTTTCGAACGTTCGCGGGTGAGCGGGAATAGCCGCGTGCCCTTCCCTCCCCCGAGGATTACTCCCATCACATGTTTCATCGGATATGCGGCTTCGCTGAATTCAGGCATGACAGCCCCCTTTTCAACAGATTCGCTGAAAACTTGGAATGTCCGTTTCCCGGCGTTGTTATATTATATATGGAAAACGGAAAAAATTGGAAGTCCGCGGTGTTTCGTTTTTACGGGAAAGTAGAGCGGAAGGAAAACGGTGAACGCGATTTTTGATCTTGTTAGATTTGAAGATATATAGGTGATTACCCCACCAGCACCCCGACGAACTCGGCAATCCCGATCTTCGCCTCGATCCCGGAGTTGAACACAAGGAAGTCCTTTTCCACCCCGTCGCTGAAGATCACCCCGTTCTCCGGCATGTGCGAAACTACCGCGAGCGGGTTCTTCTTGTTCACCTTGCCGAACACGATCTCCGCGCCGGTGGTTTTCGTGGGGAACGGCTCCCGCACCGAGAAATAGAGAAATTTCGAATCCCAGAGGATATCCTCGGGCAGTTCGACTTCCGCGCCGGAAACACCCTCCGCGCCCGCGATCACGCTTGTCAGCCAGCCGGTCGACCCGAGGCCGGTCGAGACGATGATTCCGCTCGACGAGTGGTTCTCACGGCGCTTGCCGTGGACTATCTCGTAACGCGCCGAAACGTGGGTGCGCTGGCCGATAAAGAAGTCGTTGACCGCGTAAAGCGTCTGCCCGTCGTTGAGTGCCGCCTTCGCGATCGTGACCTCGTAATACTCCATCGTGTTCGCCATCACATCCGGCATCGCCTGCGCTAACGTATCCGCGCGGTAAGGGAGCAGCATGCCGTCCCACCTGTCCGGATCGGGATTGATCCCGACAAGCGGCTGTCCGCGGAGATACTTCAGCGTGTTCGCGACAAGCCCGTCCTGCCCAAGCGCCGCCGCCACGTCGTCCGGGCCGAACAGGAACCCCGGGGCATACGAACGGTCGATCACCTGGAGCCTGCCGAATTCGGAGAGGGTGCGGGTGACGGACGCGAGAGCGTCATGGTAGATTTCATGCTCACGGGTGTAATCGGTGAAGTCGGCGCCGAGATGCTCGATATAGAATTTCGCCTGATCGACCGTATTGTAACGCGCGATCAGGTCTTCCAGCCGGGTCTTCCGTTTGACAAGGACGATCTTCCGTTCGGAGAGGCGTTTCATTATTTCTGCTTGATGATTTCTTTCAGCAGGTCGGGCGACATATTAAGCTCGCCGATCTTACCGGCGTTTTCGGCGATGCCCCTGAACGCCAGCGCGATCAGTTGGTCGGGCTTCATCCCCATCTGCGCCAGCACCTTGAGACGCTCCGGGTCGAGCGCCTCGACCGCCTTCAGAACCGTGGACACGGTGTAAGCCTTGGCCTCCGCTTCTTTGCGGGCGTTTTCAGCCGACAGGTTCACAAGCTGCTTCTTTTGGTCTTCGTTCTTGATATAGAATTCCATCTCGGTCTTTTTCATCTCGTGGTCTTTCTGCTGGATCGCGCGTTCGGCTTCTTTCTGCGCCTCTAAAATCTGCCTCTTTTTGTTCTCGACCGCGATCTCGGTATTCAGCTCGTTCTCCTTGATCGTGCGTTCCTGCTCGACCGCCGAGTTGCGCCGCGAATAGATCGCGTCGTCGGCTTCTTTGAGTATTTGCTCGCGCGCGGTGGCCTCGAGCGCCCGTGACGTATCCTCGGTGGGCGAGATCGCGAGGATCGCGAGGCCGAGAATCTCGAGCCCGAGCGACTGGATCACCTTGTCGGAAGTGATGCTGTCCCGCACATGCGTCGCGATAGGTTCGCTCGAACGGATCGACTCGCGGAGGGCCATTCCCTCGATATGCTTCTTCGTAAGCACCTGCACTACCGTAATTACGCGTTGGGACAGTTTCTGCGGGTCTTCGGAGATATAACGTTTGGTGTTGTTGTCGAGGGTGTAATTGAGGAGGCTCGCGAGTTTCTTCGGGTCGCCTACCCGGAAGGTGATCTGTCCCTGCACGGTCACGCTCTGGAAGTCGGACGTGCTCTCGCGGAAGATGAACGGCGTCTCGGTGCTTTCAGTCGGCACAGCTACCAGCGCCGTCGTGGGGGAGTAGTAGTTGAACGCCAGACCGAGTCCCTCGCGGACAATCCGGCCCTTCCGGTACTTCAGGACATACACATTCGGCTGAAACTTGATAAAACGGAATCCGAACATAATCGCCTCCATGTTCATTCGAATCTATTCTATTCGATTTGCTGGGAAATGTCAATTACATTTCCTAATACTATACGGCGGAAAAACCGTAGCAAATACCGCGTGACGAACACCTCGAAGAATTGCATAATTAGTAAAACAGCGTTAAATTAATCGAAGACGGAAGAGAGGTTACCGATGAAGCGGAATGTGATCGCGGTCTTATTATTTTGTCTCACTACCGGTCTGTACGGCGGGGAGAAGGTGTGGTACGGTAACGGTGACAAGCTTACGGTTTTGATGCTCACGGGACTCAACCTCCGGCAGAAACCGGATATCGGCGGCAAGGTGGTCGTACAGGTTCCCTACGGCGAAACGGTGACCGTACTGGATGATGGGAACTCGCCCGTACCGTTCACGTTCGACAACATCAAAGGACATTGGGTGTATGCCGAATGGAACGGGCACAAGGGATATGTTTTCGACGGCTTTCTGAGCGCGCTGCCTGCGCCTCCTGTTATCGACGGCGGCCCGTGCCAGACCTCCATGCTCGGAACCCATGAAATCATGCATTCCTACTTCGGCATGCTCGGCGAAACAGAAATTCCGGTGAACGATACTGCCGTAGTGGACGGTAAAAAAGTTCCTCACTTTTCCGCGAAATTCGAGTTCGGGATTGAGGAGGACATCTATTTCTATGAAAACTCCGTCGAAACGCTCATCCTGCTCCAATCGGGGGCGAACGGGTACTACACGCCCTATCGCATGGAGGAGGTATTCCTTCTGATACAAGCCTGCGGATTGCTGCCCGGGTATTTTCCGCTGCCGGTTAAAAGTATGAGTGCCTCGGACAAAACATTCGGCTTCAGTGTTCTTAAGAAAGACGACCGGATAATACTTTCGAAAAAAGGCCAAAAAATCACCCTAATCGATTCAGTACATTCGGTGCATTTATGGATCGAGGAAACATCTGAATACCTCGCCGAGCACGAATTTCCCGCCCCGTATAATGGTGATTGAATGGATACAGTGAGAACGCTTTGTGGGACGTGGAACGGAGAGCGGGTTCGCAATAACACGCCCATATGGAGGGGTTATGAAACGCATCTTAATATTTATCTATCTATTCGTGTTCGCTGGTGCTGCCTTCGCGGCGGGTGTCTGGTATAAACCCGGCGATACGCTTTATGTGACCGCGCAGTCCGGTCTCAATCTCCGCGACAAGGCCGATATCGGCGGCAAGCTGATTATCAAAGTCCCGTACGGCTCGGAGATCAAAGTCCTTAAGGATACGAAGCCCCCGGTGCCGTTCGCGTTCGACAATATCAAGGGGCATTGGGCATATATCGAGTATAAGGGGAAAAAGGGCTACATTTTCGACGGCTACCTCTCGACATTGACACCCCCGGAACTGACCGTGGACTTCTCGAGCCTGCTGGATTATCTGATGTCCTATTACGACTACCCCGATCCGAAGGAAACGGTCGTGGGGGGAGAAGGGCAGGAAACGCATCACTCCGAGTACCGGTTCACGAACAATATCTGCGCGAATATCTCTGTTACCGATTACTGGACGGGCGACCCTTCTTTCGAATACTCGGTGTACACGCTTCCGGGATTCACGCGGATCGAAGAAGTCTTCGTTTTACTGAAGAACCTCGGATACTTCAAGAACGATCCCGATATGCCGTTTCCGGTGACCGGCTCATCCGCCGGTGAAAACAAGGTCTCGCTCGACATCACCTGTTCGAGCGATAGTCTTTGTTTCGCGTGCGAGGAATACCGGATCAACATCATCATGAATTCCAACGGGATTGTTGTCGAGACATTTCAGTATTAGCGGGGGTAAAATAATGCCACTGGTGACAAATAAGAGAGAGGTTTGTAGGTCTGATGAAAAGTAAATGTTTAATGGCCGGATTTGTCGCGCTTCTCTTCTCCGCCGATCTTTGGGGAATTGAACCGGAAATTTACAGCCCCGGCGGCGAGGTCTTTATCACTTGTCCGCAAGGTCTCGACATACACAGTTTCCCGTCGCCGTTCTCGGAGAAGACCGGGCTCGCCGTCTACGGCGATACGGCCGTCGTGCTGAAAGACGCGCAGACGCTTACCCCGGTAACAATCGATCATATCGCCGGGTACTGGGTGTACGCCGGGTGCAACGGACAAAAAGGGTATCTCTTCTCGGGGTATCTCTGCGTACTCCCTCCCCCTCCGGATAAAATGATCGATTCCGTTTCGGAGTATCTGGATTTCTTCTTTAAGGTGAAAGGCGGCCCGGAGACAAAAAAGGAAACCTTCCCGAACTACATATTGACCACGACGACAGCGCTCTATGATAACGGGATCACCTCGATGAAGTCCAAGCCTGTCTATCAGACCGGCGCCATCGAACTCACAATCGAGGTCTATTTCTTTCCGATGCTCACGCGGATCGAGCAGGTTTTTGTCCTGCTGTCGAACCTCGGCTATTTTCAGGATGGGTTCGGCAAGGAGTACCCGTCCGCAAGCCAGTCGGCAAAAGAAAATTCCTACGGTTATGCCGTGACGCTGTCGGAGAACCGTCTGACAGTCACGGGCGGCGGAAAACACTTTATTATCACGTGGTCGCCGGATGGAATTTCCCTGGAGATCAGGTATTGATTGAAGAAACAAATATTTCATTGGAGTATCGTATGCGACAACTCGCCGCTTTCATCATTATTCTATTCTCAGCTGCGGCCGTCCTGTCCGCCGAACCGAAATCGTGGTATCAGCCCGGCGATACGCTGTATGTACTCGCGCAGTCCGGCCTCAATCTCCGCGAGAAGCCCGGTATCGACGGTAAGCTGGTTGTCAAGGTCCCTTACGGCTCGAAAGTGACTTTACAGAAGGACTCTGGGAAACCCGTTCCGTTCGTGTTCGAGAATATCAAGGGTGCGTGGGTCAAGGCGGAGTTCGACGGTAAGCAGGGCTATATTTTCGACGGCTACCTCTCGTCGATGCCAGCCCCGTTACAGAATGGGATAAAGCCCGCCCTCTTCCGCGAGTACCTGTTGAGCCATTTCGAAGTTTCGGGGAGTCCGTCGGAGAGCCAAGAGGGCGATGACGCAGTGCTCACCCACAAAAAAGTGACCGAATTTAAAAACGGCATCACGGCGAATGTCGCGGTAACGGTATACAACAATAAGACTCCGAACTTCACCCGTGAAGTCTATTTCTTCCCGAACGTGTACCGGATCGAGGAGATATTTCTGCTTTTGAAGAACCTCGGCTATTTCCACGGCGATCCGAACTTGCTCTATCCCGTATCCAGCCAGGACGCGAATAAAGCCGGGATGGAGATCAAGACGGCGGAAGGCGAACTCAGGCTGATCGAGGGCGGAATGTACATCCTGATCTTCACAAGCGCGGACGGAGTGACATTGGATATCCGGAATAAATAGGAAACCCCGCCGAAACGGGGAAATTCGACCCGGAAGAAATTTTATTTAGAATTATCACTTTAGGAATGAGTCGACGCGTCGGTAAATAATGGGTTTTTATCGAAGTACCAAATCGGTACCAATACTAAATGTACCTTCTGACCCTGCTCTTATAATCCATATATTCCTTACCAAATCGTTTATCCAGAAACTTTTCTTCACCAAGAATGATGAGGTGATAGATTATCAGGGTATACAACCCTGCGGCGGCTATGAATATATTCCATAAATAGAGGGTTGAAGCCACGGTCAGCAAATCAAATCCGAGGTACATCGGATTCCTGCTGAACCGGTAAAGGCCGCCGGATTTAAAGGAGGTGGTTTCGTCAGGCAAACCCAACCGAGTCGAGTTCCCTAAATTAAGAAAGCTGATAAACGCGATAACTACCCCGAAAGCGCCAATTATAACCGAAAGGATTTTTATAACAAATATAGGAGGCTGAAAGAAAAGAATATTACTTATCGATAGCAGGAAAAGAACCCAGATCGAGTATCCGATCATCTTGCCGCTGTAAAACAGCGCCGGGTGTATGGTCGTCTTTCCAATAATACTCATTACAATTCCGTGCGTGTAATTTTTTCGCTACTTCATCTGCTTCATATCGAATTTACTATTTTTCGATTCTTCCAAATCATTTAAGACATTTTCAATCGCGCCATACCAATCGATATAATTTCCAATCTTGGCTTCGATAAAATCTACATCCTGCTCTGAAAGCTGAATATGCATCTCATTTTCTTCGATAACATTCAGTACATCTTCAACGACCAGACGATAAATCACTTTATCTTTTTTCATCTTCAATTAACTCTTGTCGAACTTCAGCGCCTCGGAGAGCTTGAAACGGCCTTCGTACAACGCCTTGCCGATAATCACGCCGCGCAGTCCGTCGTTCTCGTACTGGGTCAGGCGCTTCAGGTCGTCGAGTGAGGACACACCCCCCGATACGATGATCGGGATTTCGGTCACAGTCAGCATCGTTTCGATCGAATCGTAGTTCGGCCCTTCGAGCGTCCCGTCGCGGTTGATGTCGGTGTAGATTACTTCCTGCACGCCGTATTCCTCGAGCTCCTTCACCAGATCGACCGCGCGCTTATCGGTCACTTCCTTCCAGCCCTTTTTCACCACAAACCCGTCATGGGCGTCGATAGCGATGATAATGCTTTCGGGCTCGGTTTTACAGAGATTCTTTATAAATTTTCGGTTCTCTACCGCGGCCGTACCGATGACGATTTTATGCACTCCGCGGTTTTTCAGGGCGCGGATAATCCGGTTATCGCGGATACCGCCGCCGACTTGAACCACGATATTGACCTCTTCGACAATCCGCTGGATGATATCGAGATTTTTGGTCTTCCCCTCGAACGCGCCGTCAAGGTCGACGATATGAAGGCGCTTCGCGCCCTCGCGCTCCCAGTACTTTGCCTGAAACACCGGCTCGGTGGAATAGACAGTCTCGAACTGGGGATCGCCGCGCACGAGACGTACGCATTTGCGGTCTTTAATATCGACCGCGGGAATAATGAGCATCGGATGCCCTCCGAATTATTTTAATTTTCCGAATTTTCGGATAATTTTTAATCCATTTTCATGACTTTTCTCGGGGTGAAACTGCGCCCCGAATATATTTCCTTTCCGTACCGCCGAGACAAACTCGGTCTGGTACTCGGTCGTTCCGGCGATCACGCTTTCGTCTTCCGGTAATGGAATATACGCATGGTCAAAGTAAAAATACACACCGCCGGAGAATTCGTCAAACAGCGGCCCGCTTCCGTCACGGAACACCGTCTCGTTCCAGCCCATATGCGGCACCGGAAGCGTCACCTCAAACCGGACGACACTGCCCTTGAGAAGCCCGAGACCCGGGAACTCGCCGCCTTCATAGCTCTTCTCGAACATCAACTGGTAGCCCAAGCAGATGCCGAGAAACGGTTTTCCCCGCGCGACATTTTCAAGAATAGGCTCGATCAAACCGTCGCGGCGCAGGTTTTTCATCGCGTCCTCGAACGCCCCCACTCCGGGGAGGACGAGCTTATCCGCCGCCATCACCCTCGCGGGATCGGATGTGATCTCGATGTCGGGACAGCCGGTTTTTACGAACGCGTTATACACGCTCGCGAGATTGCCCATCCCGTAATCTATTATCGCAATCATATTCACCTCAATCTTCGATATGGTCCTTTGTCGAAGGGATCCGCCCCTTCATCCGCTCGTCGACCTCGACCGCCGTCCTGAGCGCGCGCGCGAAACTCTTGAACGCCGACTCGAGGATATGGTGAAGGTTCTTACCCTCGCGCACCTGAAGGTGTACGGTGTAGCCCTCGGTGACAAACCCCGAAAAGAAAACCTCGCCCAGCTCGAAATCGAACTCGCCGACCAGGCCGTGGAAGTCCGTCAGGTTGTTCGTGAAATGCGGCCTGCCGCTGATATCGATCACGGCCTCGCAGAGGGCTTCGTCGAGCGGAACCGAGGCGTCGCCGAAACGGCGGATACCGCCCTTATCGCCAAGCGCTTTTTTTAACGCCTGCCCGAACACAATCCCGCAGTCCTCGACAAGATGGTGAAAATCGACATTGATATCGCCCGAGGCGTTCAATGTCATATCGATCAGGCTATGACGCGAAAGGGTCTCGAGCATGTGATTGAAGAAGCCGATTCCGGTGTTGATATCGAACTTTCCGCTTCCGTCCAGTTCGATTTCGATCTCGACGTTCGTCTCCCGTGTTTTCCTTGAGACTTCAGCCTTTCTCACCCTTTTCCTCCGCGCTTTACTTTTTTACATTTTATCACAAATTCCGAAACGGTCAATACTTATTTCGTTTCTTTCCTTAAAACAAGATAAATGACAAATAATAGTATCCCGTCGATCAGCGTCAGGCCGAAAAACGAGGCCTTGAGGAATGTGATCACCGGGTAGACTGACAGGATATACCAATACCCCACGCCCAGCCCCGCGAGGATCACCCACATGAGCGGACGCATGAAACGGAAATTCTTCGCGACGGAATAGGTCACGATATGCTGAAGAATCGCCACCGGGATCGTCGCGATCAGGTACCACGGCAGGTAGTCCGCCACCGGCTCGTATCCCGGCCCGAAGATCAGGTTGATCACCGGAACCGCCGCGAAGATCGAAAAGAACACCGCTCCCATAAAGAGCAGGATTGTCAGCATCACACCCACCCAGAATGTGTCCTTCTTATCGTGCAGGGTGTACGAGAAGATGACATTAGCGAAAACCAGCACGAGCGAGATCATGTTCTTCCCGAAGAGCGCGCACGCCGAGATGTACCCGGCCTCCGTCCCGCCCACCGTGTTCTGGATCATCATCAGGTCGAGGTTCATGATGAGCCCGAACGGTAAAAGGATGACGAGCGCCTTGATAAACTCGATCACGAGCTTCTTGTCGAGGCGGAACTTGAAAAAGTTCCGGACGACGTTTTTAAAATCCGGCAGGACGATCATCATGATGCCGATCAGTCCCGAGACGATCGACACGCCCAGCGCGCCGGATATCCCGAAGCCGAACGCGATCAGGAGTATCCCGATCCCCGCGCGCAGGAATCCCTCCACCGCTATATTGATCCCGTAGCCTTTGAAATTCATCTTGCCGATATCTATACCCCGGTACGCGTTCAGGATAATCCAGACCGCGAGCACTCCGCCGCCGATGATGCCGTCCCAGAGGTTCGGAAGGCGGTAAAATGTCTGGAGAAACGGGGATGCCGCGCCGAACAGGACAAGTGCCGTGAGGCTGAAAAGGAACAATGTCGAGGAATACTTGGTGTTCGCCTCGGCGGCGGTCATTTTCTCACGCTGAACCTCTTTGGCGAGGGCGAGCTGGATCGAGTTGATCGGCTGGGTGAACGAGATCAACAGGTAGAAGAACGGCGTGAAGATGCCGTAGGCGATAGGCCCGAGAGCGCGCGCGGCGTAAAAACTGAACACGAGGCTGGATACGATCATCAGGATATATCCGCCGACGCTGTAGAAGGTGTTTTTCGCGAATTCTTTCTTCACAGTTCTCATCCAGTTCTGTAAGCGATATCAATGCCGTTTATTATACACTGTTTCAGCTAAAAAATCAAGCGCTTTCCCGCGATCCGGTATTTTTAGCCGCATTCTTCAATATACCATTTTAGACTCGTAAACTTAAAAATAGTTATGAAGATAAGATATTTTCTTCATTATCAAATTACTCTTGACATAAAATCCCCGAATGGATATCATATATAGTTCTATATAAGGAGCGTTTTATGAACCCTTTACAAGATATTAAACCGGTCTCCTATATCAAAACTCATACCGCTGAAATACTGAAACAGATCAACGATAACCATCGTCCCGTATTTATTACCCAGAACGGCGAAGCGCGTGCGGTTTTGATCGATCCCGAGACATACAATAAGAGTCAGGAAGTGGAAGCGATTCTCAAAATCCTTTCCCGAGGTGAAACGGAAATTGCCGAGGGGCGTTTCTCCGACACTGAAAAAGTATTTTCCAAGATTGAAAAAGAATTTGGGTTTGAGGAGTGATATGCCGCAGTTCGAAGTAGTTTGGACTGAATCCGCTCAAAACGATCTGATCCGGATTATCAAATATATCGAATATGACGGAAAAGAGATTGCGAAAAATATCTATAGAAAAATCAAGTCGAAAGTCGTATCATTGAAAGACATGCCTCTCCAAGGCAGAGTTCTACCGGAGCTCGGACAATATGGAATTGATGACTACCGGGAGCTGATCGAAAATCCATGGCGGATCATCTATAAAACCGGCGATCATAATATCTATATCATCGCTGTTATCGACGGGCGCCGGGATATGGAAGACTTGTTACGCGAGAGGACCATCCCCTAACAATCACTTCAATTCCTTCAAAAACTCCTTCGCCTGAAGATCGCCCATCGCGGCGGCCTTTTCGAGGTCCTTGACCGCGGCGGTCTGGTTCTGCGTCTCGAGGTAGATCATCGCCCTATGGAAATAGGCGTCGGTGAACTCCGGGTCGAGCTCGATAGCCTTGTTGAGGTCGGCGAGCGCCTGCTCGTACTCGCGAAGCACGCCGAAAACGACCCCTCGGCTCCGGTACGCCTCGGAGTACGACGGGTTGAGCCCGATCGCGCGCCCGAAGTCGTTCAGCGCCGCGACATAGTCCTTCGTATTGACAAAGAGCATCCCGCGCGAGTAATAGTATTCCGGGTCGCCGGGATTGAGCGCGATCGCGATGTTCATATTAGAGAGAGCGCCCTTCGTGTTGCTCTGGACATAGTAGTAGTTCCCGATCTGGTAATACGCCTGATCGAACTTGGGATCGATTGAGACCGCTTTGGAGTACGCCTCGACCGCCATTTCGGGATACCCCGACGCAAGATAGATATTGCCGATCCCGAGATACGCCTCGGCGAAATTGGTATCGATAGCGGCGGCGTAAAGGAAATCGTCGAGCGCGAGGTCGAATTTGCCCTGCTTGTAGTACTCGCTCCCGCGTTGGAAATAGGAATCGGGATTATACGGGTCGGTCGTCACGAGCGCGGTAAGTTCTTTCAGCCGCTCCTTGGGGTCGGCGGACGTTTTCTGCGGGTTCGCGCATCCGTACAGGATAACTATCGCGGCGAGCACAGCCGCCTTCAGGGTGAGATGATGCATTATTTACCTTCTTTTTTCATTTGTTCGAGCAACTTCGCGGCCTCGGGGTTGCCGAGCGCCTTCGCGTCCATGAAACTTGCCTGCGCCTCGTTCGGCAGACCGAGCCCGAGATAGGCCTTGCCCTTGCCGATATAAGCCTCGTCGTACTCCGGGTCCATACCGAGCACCTTGTCGAAATCGTCAAGCGCTTTGCCGTACTCCTTTGCGAGAAGGTAGGCCTCGCCCCGTTTCATATAACCCAGAGTCTGCTTAGGCGAAATGGAGATAAAAACGGAATAGTCCGCGGTGGCGAGTTTATACTTGCCGGTCAGGATATAGAGTTGGGCGCGGTCGAGGTAATAGGCGGGCTGGGTTTTATCGAGCGCGATAGCCTGGTTGTAGTTTTTTAACGATTCGGAGTAATCCTTCACTATCATCGCGGTGAGGCCGAGGAAATAGTACGCTTTATGGAACGCTCCGTCCGCCTCGATCGCGCTCTGAAAAAGTTTCTTCGCCTGGGCATAGTCCGCGAGGGCGAGATAGACCTCGCCCGCCGAGCAAAACACCGCCGGATCGGACGGCGTCTGCTTCATCGCGCTCTCGAAATCCGCGAGCGACTTATCGAGTTCGCCGCTCATAAAATATTCATCCCCGCGTTCGACAAGAAGCGCCGTGTTCGAAGGTTCGGCGGCGATCTTTTCCGTGAGTACCGCGATATTCGACTGTATCGACACCTTCAGACCGCCCGGCTCGGGCAGGCCGCTTCCCTTCTGCGGTTCGTCCGGCTTGACCGTCGCGCCGCAGGATACGGCTAAAAGCAGAATAAACGCGATGGGAGATTTTTTCATTATTGCCTCATTGGATCATTTTAAACTTTTTCTTGATGACATCCTTCGGGAACGCGTTGAAATGCCACCACTCGTTCGGGATGACAAGGAATCCCGCTTTCGTCATCACTTCCCTCAGCAGAAGCCGGTTCGAGAGCTGGGTATGCGACAGCAGGTTCTGCTTCAGGAACTTCTCCTCATACTTGGGCTGAGACAGGTCGGTGAAACCGTCGAACGGCGTCCCCATATCGAGCGGCAAACCGTCCGGCCCGACTATCGAGAGATCGACTGCCGCGCCGTAGTTGTGGAGAGAGCCCTTCCCGGGATCGGCGACATAGATAGCGAGCGGCGTGTCCTTCACAATCTCCCACATCGTCCATTGCACGCTGTTCGGACGGGCGGCGTCGTACACGATCAGGCTATAGAGGGGATGCGACTCTTTTAAGATCGCCTGCGCGTTCGTCAGCATCGCGGCGGCCTCCGGTACCATGAACGCCTTTTCGAGTTCGCCGTAAGCGTCATGGTGCATGAAGTTATTCGTCCCGGAATACGCCAGTTTCACTACTATCGACGGATCGAGAGCGCGGATATCCACAAGCCCCTGCGAGAGCAACGCGGCTTCTATCGTTACGATCTTCTGCGTCTCGACCGTGACAATCACAAGATTGGTCTCGACTGAAGGAATGTTAGTTTCTTCCGGGACTGTCTCCCCGGCGTTTTTACATCCGGCCAGCAGAATAAAAAGAAGCGCAGACGGTAAAAAGTTTTTCATATCGCTTTCCTCGAAACAGGATGGAATATTTTAAAGTATTGGATTGAAAATGACAACGAATGGATAGCCGGCTCAGGAATATATAAAGTCGAGCGGGCCCTTGACAGCGCTGCGGACGATGTCCCACGCAATCGGCTTAACGATCTGGATTTCGCTTTTCGAGAGGTCGACCTCTTCGTTCGCGATCCGGTTGAAACTGTTATCGAAGAAAACAGTGATATTCGGCTTGTCGAGCTTATCGGAATTGACCTTCCTGACCAGGCCGATCTTTTGATTCGAAAGAAGCACCCAGCTTCCGACAGGATAAAGGGACGCGGCCTTGAGGAAGGCATAGACCACGTCACCGTCGAACTTCTGCCGCTCGTTGGACAGAATGCGCACTATCGCCTCGCGCGGCGTCATCATCGTATCGGTGAACGGGTTTTTCGTAATAAGCTCGGTGTAGTACTCCGCGAACATCAGGATAGGCGTGTACTTCGTGAAGAACCTCGGGAATAACCCGCTCGGGAAACCGGTGCCGTCGTAACGCTCGTGATGCTGGAATACCGCGCGCTGAACCTCAAAATCGATGTTCAGCCCCTTCGCGATATGATACCCGTTACTGGGATGCAGGTCGATAATCGACTGCTGCTGGATATTCAGAACAGTGTCGCTGCGGATAGACGGTATCTGCTTCTTGAAGTCGATATCGTGCAGGAGCGCCGCGATTCCAAGATTGACCAATTCGTCGAGAGTAAACGACTTCTTACTGATCGACAAAAGCGTGCTAAGGTCGTCGGAGTTGAGCGAATGGGTCTTTTCGTTGATGATCCTCGTCAGTTCTATCGCCGTGATAATGGAAATCATCATTACCTGAAGGGAATGCGAGGAAATGAAGCTGTATTGGGAATCGTTCTGCGCAATGAATGTCAAGAGGCCGCGCGCAAGCTCGTAGCCCATATCGGACATAAAATCGACGACGATGTTTTCGACGAATGACGAAAAAACGCTCTTTTTGTTAAGTACCGCGTCCAGGAAAAACTCGGCGTTTCTCTCATGAAACCCGCTCTTTTTTACCAGTTCCGACGATTCGAGCGGATTGATCTCACGAATCCCTTCGAAATCGGCGTTGGTCTGGGCGTAATGGTCGATGACGGCCATGGTGTCTTTTTTCAGGTGCGACTGGATCGATTTGATGGACGGGGCGAACTTCTCGAGATTCTTATTGCGGTGGGTGTCGACACGGTCGTGGTATCCCTCGCCGCGGATCACCGACTTTTTCATCTCGACCACTTCTTTCAGTTTACCGTCGAGGTTTTTATCGAAAAGCGCATTCCGCATCTCGGCGTCGTTCATATTAACCGCCTGCATCGCCGACGGTTTCCGGATAACCGAATTGTCGACTGCGGTCTGAGCAGTCATTCTCTGCTGAAACGAATCCGTTTTATTGAGTTGATTCTTGAGAGCCTGGGACAGGACTACCGAAAGGGAGCCTACTGAATTTGAATCCTTGATCTTATTGATATCCGCGGCGGTCAGAACACGGCCCTGACGTAACCCCAGAGTTTCAACAAGATCCTGGTTTAGAACCATACCTTCGCGCAGCTCGTTCAATGGAACCGAGTGAGTGGAATAACCCTCCGCAACTTGCATCACAAATCCTTATCACCCCTATTAGTATATTATATCCCTAAACAAAAAATCCCGCAAATAAATTATAATTTGTTGATTCAACTATTTGGTTATCAGCGGCAGGTAACGTTCCGCCGCGGAAAGGATCGAGGTAAAATAGAAATAGAACGCGATCACCGCTATGCCGAAATTTACCGGCCTGAACGGCGGAGCGATAGCGGCAAGTATCCGTATCGGGATAAGCCCGCTCATCAGCAGAAACACGAACAGGTTCCACGGCGCGACCGTACTTCCCTCGTGGGCGATAAGCGCCACACGCACAATCATCAACTCCTGCCATACCATCATTGAAAGCGCGGCGGCTACCGGGAGCAGAATCGACCCGAGTATACGGGCGGCTTTTCTTGTGCGGATAGGGACGTCTTTCAGACGCTCCGCGCGCCCCTTCATAATCCAGTACAGGACGATTGCGCCTACCGGGAGTAACGCGTATAATCCGGCATTCAGCCAGCCGTATGTGAACCCGATATAGATCACGGACGCGGCGCCCATGAGGCCTGTCAGCGACAAAGGAAGCGCGAGAAAAATCCGTATCTTTCCGAACAGGTCGCGGGTAAACCCGAAGCACACTCCGATAATGATGACCGCACCGGAAACGGGGACAAGAGTAAAACCAATCCCTTGCGGGAAATCCGGGATACTCTCAAGGATGAAGCTCAGCATAGCGGGCATAATAAAAATCACTCCGCCCACTGTAAAAAACACGAGCAGCAGGGTGAATAAGTCGAAACCCCGCGATTTTTCCGTGATCACCCGGTCGTGACGGCGGAATACCTGTCCGAAGAACATCATGATGAAGAATTCGGATATCGCCATCGCCGCGAACGCGAAAAGCGGCCCGGTATCGAGAAGGATAAATCCCGTGACCGGGGCGGCGGCGCGGTAAATGATTGCCGCCGTGAGGCCGATCGCAAGGTCGAAGAACAGTTCGTAAGGGTTGATCCACCGCAGTATCGTTTCGATCAGCGGCGGACGCGCGTTTTTGTTTTCCATAGATACATTATACCAGTCTTATGGGTTTTTGAAAAGCAGGACAAAATTTATTTTTCATTAATTCGAGTAGATAAAGGTCAGAGGTGTGCCCGCGATTTTCCGGATCGACGAGAGATCGATCGGTTTGACGATCTGGACATTCGACTTCGCGAGGTCTTCCATGAACGGCGTCACCTTCTGGAGGTTCTTATCGAAAAACACCTTCACAATCGGGCGTTCCAGCAGTTCCTTGTTGATATCGTATACAATCCCGATATTGCCGTCGGACATCAGCAGCCACGTCCCGATAGGGAACATGGACGCCGCGCGGATGAACGCATAGATGATATCGCCGTCGAACTGGTGACGCTCCTTGCTTAGGATATCCACAAGCGCGGTTCTGGGCGAGGAGAACTTGTTGACAAACGGGTTCGGGGTGGTCGATTCGATGTAATGCTCGGCGAACATAATCACCGGGGTGTACTTGGAGAAAAACCTCGGTAATGTCCCGTTGGGGTAGCCCGATCCGTCCATCCGTTCGTGATGCTGAAAGACCGCGCGTTCGACATCGAAGCTCAGCCCGAGTTTCTTCACGAGGTGAAACCCGTTCGTCGGGTGCGTGTCGATAATCGACTCCCATTCGTATCCGCCGTTATAGCTGTATGTGAGGTCCGGGACGCGGATTTTGATATCGATATCGTGCAGGACAGCCGCGATTCCGAGGTTGATGAAATCGTCAAGCTGGTAGGTCTTCCGGCTGATCGCGAGAAACGTGTTGAGGTCGGTGTGCGCGGACTTGGCCGCCTTTTCGGTAATCATCTTCGAGAGCTCGATCGCGGTAATCAGCGAGACTATCATGACCTGAAGGGTGTGAGCGATAATATAGTTGGAGTAACGGTCGATCTTGGAGATCGCTGAAAACAACGCGCGCGCGAGGCCGAATCCGACATCGTTGATAAAATCGACGACGATTTCCTCGATGAACGCCGGCAGGATCTGCTGTTCGAGCTGTACCGCGTCGATAAAGAATTTGATGTTGCGCTCGTAACGGTCGAGCTTATTGACAAGTTCCTGCAGTTCCAATCCTTCCAGTTCGCTCAGGCCGTCGATATCGGCCGCGCTCCTCGCGAAACTGTCGATCACTTGCAATGTCTCTTCTTTCTGGTGAGTGTGGATCGTTTTCAGGGTCGAATGGAAATGCTTGAGGCTTTCTTCCTTGTGGGCTTCCATACGTTCAGGATGATTTTCACCGCGGATATACTCTTTCTTCAGCCCGACCAGTTGCTCCACGCGCTGGGCGAGGTCCTTGTCGGTGACGGCATTCCGTTTATCGAGGTCGGGGATATCGAGCTTTTTAATCTCTTCCTTGATCTCGGAGCGGGGACGGATCGGGGATATCGGGATGTTTTCCGGTTTCTCGATGAGGAGGATTTTTACATGCGTGAGTTTATCGGATCGTTTGATCCTGGCGATATCGTCGACCGAGAGGACATAGCCCGGGCGCAAGCCCGGGAAACCCGGCACATCCTCCGCGAGGACATGGCCCGGTTTCAATCCCTCTTTCTCTATCTCCTGCACATTCTGCTGAGACATACCAAAACCGTTACCGCTCGGTTCCATGAATGGAAACCTCTTCCGCCTATTCTTCTAAATTGAACTATTCCCTGTCTTCCAACTGGAGTTCTTTCTTCAGCTTCGTGATCACACTGGGAGTGAGGTCAAATTCTTTATCGACATAAAGAATGTCCTTACTTGATTTTTTGAATACGAAACTATATCCGTTTTCCTTGCTGACCCGTTCGATAATATTCGCGATCTTCGCGTAGATCGGCCCAGTCAGTTCGTCCTTCAGCGCGTCCAGTTTCTTGTTCGCATCCTCGATATACTCGTAGAGCGTTTCCTTCTTGTACTGGATTTCAGCCTCGCGGCGTTCCTTCTCCTCGTCGGTCATCGAGTTGAAATTCTTCTGGTAGTTCTGCTCGAGGATCGCGATCTCTTCTTTCAGCTTATTGATCTCAGCCTGGTATTTATCCTTCTCGATCTTTATTTTCAGCTTGATATCCTCGATGCCCGGGTAAAACTTCACGACCTCTTCGACATCGACAAACCCGATGAGAACAAGCCGCTTGTTTTCATCAAAACCGTATGCCGCTCCTGCGATCATGACCGCCAGAAGACCCAATATTATTTTTTTCATACTTTCCTCCTGCTCTACGGATTCGCGCCGGCTTCCGCCAGCTTCTTCTTCTTTTTGATCTGGCGGAATATCTCCGCCTTTTCGTCCTTTAAATCCACTTTCAATTTATAGAGAATATGCCCGGTCACATCGTATTCGGTATTGAAGTATGCCACGAACTCGGAACCCTTCACGAACACGAAACTGTAACCCTGCTCGATACTGACCAGCTTGATATACTTATTGATCTTCATCTTCACGGGCGTGATGAGACGATCCTTGAGAGACTCGAGATAGCTCGTCCCCCATGACACGGTCTCGGCGAGTTCCTTCCGTGCGATATCGATCTTAGTTTCCAGTTTCGCGAGCTCATCGCTGTTACCCGACACGGCCTTTTTCTGGTACTCCGCTTCGAGAGCGGCCAGCGCCTGATTCTTCTGCGCGACCATCCCCTCGATCCTGACTGTTTCCTCATACAGTTTCAGCTTGATCTCATCCATTCCCGGAAACTCGTTCTTGATCTTCTCGAGATCGATATACCCGACTTTCACAAGCCGTTTCATCTCCCCGAAACTGTATCCCACCGATGCGGAAAACAGAGAAGCGAAAATTATCCCGAACGACACCCATCTTTTCATTTGCCGCTCCCCTAGAATAATCCCTGTATCGAGAACACGACTTGCCAGTTATTCAGGAAGTACTGGTCCTTCTCCAAAATCCACTGGTTCAGTTCGTCGTCGAAGTAACCTTTTCTCGCGAGGTAGAGCCTGATCGGCAGACCGGGGATATTCAATTTCACCCCGAAACCGAAGCTGAACATATAGTTGTAAGGCTGGAACGTGAAATCCTTGTATCCCGCCCAGAGGCTTCCGATATCGAAGAAGAACGCTCCCCAGAGCTCCTGACCGTATATCTCGAAACGGAGCTCGGTGCTGTAGAACGCCTTCGACTCGCCCCGGTACGGATAGTTCATCCATCCGCGCAACTCGTATACCCCGTCGAAATACAGCATGTCCGCAGTGTCGTAAACGAACTTATTGCCGCCCTCGGCTTGATAGAACTGGGGCATGATAAACTCCCCGGAACCGTGCAGGGCGAAAACGAATTTCCAGAACGGGTTCCAGTAGAAGCTCGTTCCGTATTTGATCCGGATATAGTTGATATTGCCGCCGATCAATCCGCCGTTATTGTACATGTAAAGATACCCGAGGATACCCCGTAACGGATTGAGCGGATGGTCGGTCGAGTTCCAGTTGAACCCGAGGCCGAGCGTGTTCTTGGTCGTATACCCCTGTGTGATCGAGTTCGACAGCGACGAGTTGTTCTGCCATGTCGAACTGAGAATAAGCGGATTCTTGAAATTCGCGTCCATATCGCGGTACCATGTCATCCCGAACGAGATAAAGCCGTCCCAAAATATCCCGAGACGTTTCTTGATCTCCAGCCCGAACGAAAAACTCTGCTTGTAGTAGCTGTTCGTCGATGTATATGAGGGCAATGACGCCGTGTTGTTGCTGATATAGTTGATATTCGTCCCGTCGATAACCCCGTCGAAATTCTCATCGCAGGGAATGTTGTCGTAGAGGTAACGGGCGAAGCTGAAACTGACCGAGAAGTAGGTCGGGGTCTCGAAGAGCCACGGTTCGGTGAACGATACCTCGAGGAGCTGGCGCTTCTGGCCGTATTCACCCTTGAAGCCGATCACACGCCCCGTCCCGAGGAAGTTCTTTTCGGTGATCTGCGCCGTGCCGTTGAAACCCGACGCGGTGCCGTAGCCGATACCGAACGTGATCAAGCCCGTGCGCTGTTCCTCGACTTGGATATCGATATTCACAAGCCCTTCCGCGCTCCCGGGCTGGGGTACGAAGTTGACGTTACCGAAGTACTGGAGCTGGACGAGTTTCTCGTAGCTCAAGCGCACCTTCGTCTGTACCCAGAGTTCGCCCTCGGTAAAAATGAGTTCGCGGAGAAGAACGTTGTCCTTCGTCTTCGTGTTGCCGCTTAACGTCACCGATTCGATATGCGCGCGTTCGCCCTCATGGATGTAAAACACGGTATCGACCATGAAGTTGGACGGGTTCTTCACCATCTGGTAGGAAACGTTGGCATAGAGGTAGCCGTTATCGCTGTATTTGTTGTAGATTTGGTAACGCCCGAAGTCCATCTTGAGCTTATCGTAGACATCGTTGGGCTTGAGTTCGATATATTTCTCGAGGTCGTCGGATGAGAAAAGGACGTTGTTCGTGATACTTAAATTGCCGACATAGTATTTCGGGCCTTCGCTCACCGCGACATACACCACGATAGCCTTGTGCTTGTCGTCGCCGAGCTCTTCGATCTTCCATTCGAGGCGCAAAACCTTTATATCGAGGAATCCCTTCTGCTGGTAGAGCATCGTGATACGCTCTTTGTCGCCGTAGAAATCTTCCATATTGAGGATACCGCTTTGAAGGATGAAGACCTGTTCCTTCGTCTTCATTATCCCCTTGACCTCGCCGGAATTGACATCGACCGCGCCTTGTACGTCGATCTTCTCGACGACGATCTTCTTGCCTTCGGTGATATTGAATACGAGGTCGTACTTGTTCTGCTTGATATCCACGGGGACAAGGCTTGCCGATACGCTCGCCTCGATAAATCCCTCGTTGAGGTATTTATCTTTGATCCTCTCGATAGACTTGATCTTGTCGTCGGTGTTGTAATGCATTCCTTCCATGAGCGGGATGATGTCGAGCAGGTCGCCCTTATGGATCGACGGGTTCCCCTCGAAGACGATCTTGTTCAGTAACGGGTTTTCGTACATCACGAACGTCAGGATGACACCCTCGGGCGATTCCTTGAGGTAGCCCTTGACATCGCCGTTAAACGGGCTTGTGGCGGGGTTGCCGAGTGTTTTTATGGCGTCGTTAAACAATTTTTCCTTGAATACGTCCCCTACCTTGAACGGCAGATACTGTAAAACCTGATTTGAGGAAATAGTCACGATCGTTCCCTCGAAACGGATTTCCTTGATGACCGGGTTTTTCAACTCGGGAACCTTCGGGAAAACAGCGGCCGGTATTAAGGCCATTATAAATAAAAACAGGACTTTCTTCATGTTGCGGATACTCCTTACAGTCGCATCAGAAAATATTCCGGCGGACAGATTTGTCTCCCTTCATTGGAGACGCTCAAAGTCAGACCGGTTAGATGAATGAATAAACATCCAATAAATGCAGAGTAATATTTTATTGGATATTTTGTTATCGGTCAAATAACTGAACGGTCATAACGGGATTTATTGCAGTTAGAACTTCTGGTGGACGTTGAATTCGAATTTGAACTCGTATTCCGTCTGCTTGACGCTCTCGAGAATAGGCTGGAAGCGCCCGCCGAAATTGAAATTGTAGAAGTCGAACAGGAGCCCCACCGAATGGAGGGTTTTCAGGCCGAAGTCGGAATACGGATCGCGTTGGAGGGTCAACTCGTACTCGAGGAACAGGTTGGAGAAGAGGTACTTTCCCATACTGAACGACGTTCCGCCGATCAGGCTTAACGGATCGATGTTCGTCGAGCCGTAGAACATCCCCTTGGAGATCGTCTCGACCACCCCGCTTCTTATCATAAAGAAATCGAGCCCGAGGGTCTTCCTCATCGCCATGGAGATGGGATTGAAAATGAGGATGTCGTCCGCCATCCCAATTCCGCTGACGATGATCTTCTTCCCCACCTCGCTCCATACTTCGTTCGTGGTGGAGATCAGAGTGTTGTCGAAACCGAGGAGCGCGTAAAGGTCGCTTTTCGGGCGGTCGGGCATCGAGTAGAAGTCTTTCAGCTTGATATCCGAGATATCGCCCTCGAACGTCAGGAAAACGTCGATATTCTCGCCGGAACTGTCCTTATACTTCGAGAGCGTGTTGAGCGAGATGAACGGCAAGGGGTAGCCCGGTTTGCCGGAGAACACCGCTTCCCCTGTCTGAATCATGAAGTCCCGCCCGATAAAACTGAATGTTCCGCGCGTTACCGTCACTTCGCCCTTGAGCGTGAAACTGTTGTCCCAGAGCGAGCCGAGGATCGTCAACTTATCGCCCGAGACCAACGTTGTATCGATCAGCTGGTTCGCGAAACGGACGCCGTTCCCGATAGAGATGGGCATATTCCATTTCAGCCGCGCGAAGAGGTCATAGGGGTCGGGCGGCCCGGAACTCTGCCCGCCCCCGCCGGTCAATCCGACCGACAGGAACAAATTCTGAGCGACCACGTCGCCCGTTAGATTCAATACCGGCGGACTGCCGTAGATCCGGATCGTTTTCAGACGCAGGTTGCCCTGTATCTTCATTAACGGCGTATCAACATCCAGAATCAGGTCGGCGGGTTTCTCGTAGAACGACGATATCTGGAGATCGAGATACGGGACGGGGATATGGCTCGTATCGATATAGCCGTTGAGTACAAGGTCGCCGGATGATGTCGGCAGGACGCTCTGCGCGAACACAAGCTTGCTTTCCTTGACCGCGAGCGTGAAATTCTGGTTCATGACCTGGGTCTTGGTATATTCGAGCGCCAAGGAGAGATTATATATCCTGAGGTCTCCGTCAAATAAAGGCTCGGAGCCTGATCCGCTCGCCTTGAGTGTCAGCTTCGCCTGCCCGTCGATCTTCCTGATAAACTTGAGAAACGAGAGTAGTTTCAGGTCGGCGTTCAGGACAATCGAGCTCGATTCCACTTTTTTGTTCTTCACTTCGTAGTACACGTTCCCCCAGACCTTGTCGGTCAGGATATCCAGTTCTATCTTCGAATGGTTTTTCTGATCGCTGATCGTACCGTTGACGCCGTTCTTATTCGCGAGGCGGTAAAACTTATACTGGCCGCCGTTGATGATCACTCCGCCTTCTATCTCGCCGATAGGTATCTCGTTGATTTTAATCGTATTGAGCTTGTAGGATACGGTCTGGGAATCGGGTTCCTGCTTGTAAGTGATATTGAAATTACCGTCGATAGACCCCATCAGCGAGGCTTTTCCGTACGCGCTGATATACATATAGTTCTTTTTCATCGTGACCTTGCCGTCCGCCGCGACCCAGAAATCCCTGTCGAAGTACTTCAGGTTCTGTAACGTATAGATATTGCCGGCCTTATAGAAATCGTCCACTGTTAGGATCATCTTCTTCGGCGCGTTGGGTGAATTGACAATCTGGTAAACAAGAGCGCTGCCGTGGATATCGGGATCGGTCAATTTACCCTTGAGCGTGATCGCTGACGTCGCGAAATACTTCTGTCCCTTTTTGATCAGGTCCTGTATCTCGAAATCGTGAAATGACAGCGCCGCGACCACATCGTCGAACGACGCGTCGAACGAGAAGTATCCCCGCACGAAATCGATTTTTCCCTTCAGGCGTTTCCCGTTCTCGGACATCCACCCGGTCGTCGAGAGCAGACTGTCGCTGTTGAACGATATCGCGCAATGGTCGACATAGATATCGCCGCCTCCCTTCTTCTTCTCCGAACGGAGATAAAGTTTGAATTTATAGCCGCTGTCAATCGGGTAATCGAGGTTCAGATTGACACCGTAGAGCGACCCGGCATAGAGTTTGAGATCGGCACTGCCGGAGAGGTAACCCGGGAAATCGAAACGTTTCATCGGGTAGGAACGCAGGTCGATGCCGACATTCAGCCATGGGCCGCTGCCGTATATCCCGACTTGTATCAGTCCGCCGAGGTCGAATCGCCCGTTAGCGACACCCTTATCGTTATCGATATTCACTTCGCCCTTGACCGCCATATAATGACGGTAGAGCCAGTTCACATTGCCGTCGAAAACGATGTCCGTGTGCAGTTTATCCGGGGAAAGAATATCCATTCCGCCCGTAATAAATATCTGGTTCACGAGGAAATCGAGCTTGTGGAAATAAAGGTAGGTATTGCTCAGGCTGACCTTTGTCTCGAAGAACTTCCTGCCGTAGTAAAAACCTTCCAGATCGCCGTCTATCTTGAAAACACCGTTATCCGTGTAAAGCCTTGCCAAGCCGGTATATTTTCCCTTGCCGAGATTGAAAAAGTCCATGTGGATATTTTTCACCACAAACTCGCCGTCCGCGTTTTTCAGGCGGATGAAAATCTGGAGTTCTGTGTTCGTGATCGAACCGTCGACAAACGCCTGATACGGCCCTTTCATGCTATGGAGATCGACTATCCCGTTAGTCTGGATGACGATCGTTACCCCGGCGTCGCCCACAAGCCCGCTATTAAGCTGTAAGCCCTTGACACTGGCGATGACCGTGTTGGAATGGGACTTGATTGTCGCAATCCCGCCGAATTTCAGCCCGTCTAAAAACGCGATATCGCGCATCTCGACCGTCCCCTCGGGAAGCTGGGCGTCAGGCTTGAAACTGACATCGGCCTTGATCAACCCGTACTTCGGGGTTTCCACGAACCCCTTGACATAGAAACGGTCGCCTTCGCCGTGCATCTCGAGCATTCCGTAGGTCTTCGTGAGGTCGGCGGATTTGATCGATGTATTAAGGACGAGCATATCGTCTCTATAGACAGCCTCGGTCTCCATGATGTACTGGTTAGTCGGGAAAATATATTCGAAAAGCTGGTGCTCCGTGTACTTGGAATAGTTCATCAGAAACGGCGACGCCAGTTTGAAGACAAGGGCGCCCTGCTCGATCCGGATCAGGTTTGAAAGCGAGGGGTCATCCCAGTCGAATATGACCTCGTTCGTCTCGAACGAAAACTTCAGCGACTTCTGGGAGAATAGCCTTGTTCCGCCGAAATCGATCAGTTCGAGGCCGATCTCCCCGGTGCCGGTACGGTTCGACAGGTCGGTGATATCGAGGACGAGTTTAGTGTCGGCGTTCAGGTATTCGATGTTCGTCGATAGAAAGACTTTCATCTTAAGGTCGGCTTCGAGATTGAGTTTGTTCTGGTTGAACTCCATCCTGATATCTTGGAGCTGAAGGTCGGAACTGATCATCCCGAGCAGGCCGAGACTGATATTGAGCGAACGGACATCGACCTTGAATGAGCCGGTGAACGGCGTGTTCTCGCCGGTGTTGGTCTGGCCTTTTTGGAGCATCTCGATCATCGAGGTGATCCGCGGAATGGTCGAGAAGAGTGTGACGCTCCCGACCGATACACCGGTGATCGCGCGGACAACCTGCCCGCTTTGTATCATGCGGAGCACGCTATAACGGATATTGGCCGAATCGACATAGACATACGAGCCGTCGTCCATCAGTATCGAGAACCCGTTAGCCTGAATCGACAGGAACGGCAGGTTCTGAAATCCCTCTACGGTGACTTTCTGAACCCCAAGAAAAGCCGCTATTTCGGTTTCTATCAAATCCTTGTTATTCTCGAGAACTAAATGGATAGCGCCCATCAGGCCGAAATAGATAGTTGCAAGTAAAACTAAGGATGCGATCGTGTATTTCAATGCCTTCATATTCAAAAGAAACGCCCTACTTCCCCATCTCCTGCAGTTGTTTCTTCAGTTTATCGAATAAGTTCTTTCGCGCGATCTGTATCGCCTGCTGGGGTGTCGCGGCATACGCCCCGCCGTTCATCTTCGCCGACTTCTCGAGCTTGCTTGTATCGATATCGATGATCGAGAAGTTCAACTGGACTCCCACCGAGACTTCGTTTTCGAAGCCCTGTCCGGGTCCGACAATATCTTTCGTCTTCCCGAGCAGGTTTACTATTTCCACCCCGAAAAGGAGCCGTTTCACATTGGGGTACTTCGACTTCAAATAGTCGATGACCGCGGTCTTGATCGCGCTCTCTTCCACACCGGCGCTGAAAATACTGTCCGGTATTTCGACCGAGATGATATTGAAATTATGGTTCGCGAAAATCCCCGCGAGGTGTTCCTGCATCTGCGGGACGATCTGGGGCTTGTTCACGAGCTTCTTATCCTTATTATCGAACACGACGCTGACTCCGACAACCGCCGTCGGCACCGCGAGCATCTTCGCGGACATTTTGAGCGGTACGACGAGCGCCAGCGTGTTCTGGAGCTTGGCGATCTTGTTGTAAAACTCCTCGTCGATCTTCTTCAGGTCGTCGAACTTGCTGAGCGAGAACGAGACCTTGACATCGATTGCGTCATGCTTCGATTCTGCGCGCGCCTCGTAGATCACAAGCCCGCTCGTGTCGCAGGAATAGCCCGCCTTCGCGAGCATCTCGGCTTTGCCGTTCGGCTCGTAGGCCGCTGTCAGGAGACCCGCCGCCGGTTTCCCGGTCTTCGACGATCCGGCGATCACTTCGATCGCGTCGCTCCCGCCTTCTTT
>Ga0154538_103_pt2 | contig 99167 bp, 85 predicted proteins | sample RifGroF1_FD_105681 | JGI IMG/M metagenome (GOLD analysis project Ga0154538, IMG submission 105681) | Spirochaetes bacterium GWF1_51_8 | reverse complement strand
CACTAACACGTCGGACAGGATCATGGGATGCATTTATACCTCGCCGGACTCGAACTACCTGCAAACGGTGATAGAGAAACACCCGCCTTATTTCGAACCGTTCCTCACCGGGAAAATGATGCTGAATAACCAGATATTCCGCGACCTCTTCCTCGTGGACAATCTCCCCGACGACCTGTCGCTGAAGATCAACGATATCACCCTGCTTTTCACCGACCTCAAGGGTTCGACCGAACTCTACGACAGGACCGGCGATGTTTTCGCGTACAAGCTGGTGCAGAAGCACTTCAAGATTTTGCAGAAGGTTGTCCATTCCAATCACGGCGGGATTGTGAAGACGATGGGGGACGCCATTATGGCATCCTTCAACATCCCCTACGACGGGATCCGGGCGGCATTCGATATGATGGATGAAATTGACGTATTCAATCAATCGGTGCAAACCGGCGAGAATAGTATCGGGCTGAAAGTCGGACTCCACCGCGGGCATGTGATCGCGGTCAAGGCCAATCAGGCGCTCGATTTCTTCGGCCAGACCGTAAACATCGCGGCGCGCGTCCAGGGACTCGCCGGATCGGGCGAAGTCTGGATCACCGACGACATTATGAAAGAAGAGGCGATCTCAGCCTATTTCAAGTCGTGCGGGTATAAGTCCGTCCCGAGGGAAGTGGTTCTCAAGGGTGTCGGAAGCCCGTTGACCGCGCACCTCTGCCGCAGGTAATTCTAATATTTGAACCTCATCATACCGATATAAAACCAAGTATAATAATATTACTGAAAAGAAATGTATCTTTTCTCTACATAGTATATTTATTATACACTTTTATATGTAGTGATAAAAATGTAACTCGTTATCCGAATATAAATAAAGGTGATTTAGAATTGGCACGAAATATGCCAATTGATAAAGGGTACATCGCGGGGTTCATATCCATCTCGATCATTTCCTGAGATTATTTAAATATCGACAGAACGCCGCGTTTTTCACTTCTATAGAAATCGGGGAAGCACTGCTGTTATTGAGCTAGAAATCCAGAAAGGGGAGATGTCGACTATTAAAAGGAGGGTACTCTATGAGAGTCAAAATGTTGTTAGTATTAACGTCTCTTATTTTCACCGTTCCGCTGGTTTTAACGGCACAGCAGACTAAGAAAGGCGACAAGAAACCCGCCGAAGTAAAACAGACCAATGTTATCGTTACCCCCGCCCCTGAGGTAAAAGATCCCGTGCCGAAGGAAACGGACGCTGCATCCGCCCCGGCCGCCCAGCCGAACGAACCGTTCTTATCCAAGATGAATATTTACGCTACCTACGGCGCGGGAAGCATGGTGAATCTCGCGTTCTATTACCGTTTTAACCCCGCCATCCGTTTCGGCTTAGGATTAGGATATACCCCTGAAGACGCGGGCAACTCGGGTATTAACGTAATGTTGTCCGGTATTATCGACGTCATCAGGCTGAATGCCGGGTTTATGACGATAGACCTTTCAGTTGTCGATAACATCCTCTTCTTCAGCGACAGCATGGCGATCTATTCCGGTATAGGCCCCGCGGTTTATCTCCAGTTCAACGACTTGCCCATTCTCGGGATAGGCGTCGTCAATCAATTCTATTTCAGGGACAGCGGCCCGGTTTACCAACTGGGTATCTCACTCGGCCTGAATCTGTAGGAGGAAAAAATGAAAAGCAAAATAAAAAGATTTTTCGGCATATATCTGTTCCTTTTGATAGCCGGAGGCCTGTTCATCGTCGAAGCATGCAGCCTGAACCCGTTCTACGGGGTCGGGGCTAACGCACAGGAGACGAACGCTCTTCCCGACCTGTCCGCACCGGTGATCTCGATTATCAGCCCGGTATCCAACCAGGAGATATCGGGCGTCATCAACCTTGTGGGTACGGCGGCTGATGTGTCGGAGATCGAGTATGTCAAGGTATCGATCACCGGCACCAATTCCGCCGATTACACCAACGCCGTCGTGAATAAGGGAGTGTTCTCTTACTCATGGGACGTCGCCGGGTATGCCGAAGGGAATTACACGATCTATGTGTATGCCGCGGACGTCGCGGGCAATATCGCGGCCGTGTCGCAAGTCGATATCATCATCGACCGTGAAGTCCCTACCGTCAGTATCACTTCGCCTACCAACGGTAACCACTATAAGGCTAATTTCAATATCGCGGGTTCGGCACACGATTCCAATACGATCAATCTCGTCCAGTACTCTCTCGACAACCAGAACTGGACAAGCTTCTCTATCGTGAGCGGATCGTCGGTCAACTTCACGACCCTTCTGAACACTGCTTCGCTGACAAACGGGCAGTATTCGATAAAAGTCAGGGCGTTCGATAAGACCGGTAAGTACGGCACGGCCGCCACTATCTTGACTATCGATAAGGAACTTCCTGTAACAACCGTCCTCTCCCCGACAAATGAAACGACTCTCGGCGTATCGTTTAATATCAACGCAACCGCATCCGACAACCAGGGTATCAACTATATGCTGATCCGGATGCAGGGAGTGCTGATCGCGAGCAACTCAGGAGGGGTGATCTCTAAGTCTTTCGTCACCAACTCGACATTCGAAGGCTCGCATACTATCACGATCGAGGCGTACGATTTCGCGGGGAACAAGGATGAAGAGAATATCTTCTGCGTCATCAACGAGAATCCCGCGCGTATCTCGGGAATTACACTCAGCAGTTCGGGCAGCGGAAACTACCTCACCGGAGTGGCTGCTATTTCCGGAACGGGTTTCGACTCGGGTACCGGCGAAATATCGAATATCTTCTATAAGGTCGGCGCGGCCTCAGCATGGATACAATTCGCGACAAACTGCGGCGTCCTAACCACAAACTGGACGTTCAACCTGAACACCGCGCTCTACCCCGGCGGTACAAATACGTTATTCTTCAAGCCGGTGGACAATCTCGGCGGCTTCGTGATCGCATCGACGAATATCTATATCGATAACACCGCGCCGATAGCCGTCTTCGTGAACCCTACCGCGAATTTCGAGGCGAAAGGCGGATACCTGACTATTTCCGTCAACATCTCGGATAACGTCTCCTTGAAACAGTTCACTCTTTATACTAACGGCAACGTATGCACCAATATCGCGAGCATCCTGCCGCTGAATACGAAATCCAAGCTAATTTCCGCGCTATGGGATTTGGTCAATTACAATGATGGTACAACAAACACTATTATCGCGGTCGTGAAAGATACGGTGAACAAAACTTATACTCTTACAAACAAATTCATCGTACAAAACAACACCCCGTCGATCATCGTGCAGAATCCCGCTATCGGGAGCTATGTCCCCGTGAAGATTAACATCAAAGGGATCGCGGTCCGTTCCGACGGTATCAAACCGTCGTGGATCAAGATCGACAACGGAGCATGGCGCACGGTGCTCCAGACGAACACCATCGTCGGCGGCGGTATCACCAACATATTCAACCATACTACCAATGCCGCGTCGATGGCTGAAGGCGACCATACCATTACTATCAGGGCGTTCGCGAGCAACGGGTCTTACATCGATGAATTTATTCCGGTTATTCTGGATAAGACCTTCCCCGTTGCGTCAATCACCTCGCCTACCAACGGTGTCAAGTATTACGGCACCCTTCTCCTCGCGGGAACGGCGTCCGACAACAAAGGCATCAGTTATACAAAGCTGAAAGTCACTACCAACGGTGTAACCGTATTCGGGCCGACGAACCTGACTCTCAGCGCGGGCAAATGGAGTCTCAACTGGAATACCGTCACCCTGCCTGTCGGCAATATTAAGGTTATTCTCGAAGTCTCCGACCTCGCGGGAAATATCGTTTACAAGACCAACTCGGCGACAATAGCGCCGTATATCACCTACGTCTCCGACAGTTCCGCATGGATCGGCAAGAGCATCACCAATAAAGGCTCCAACTTCGGTAACGGCACTGTCACGATCAATTTCAAGGGCGGCGCTACCACCAACGCCACGGCGACAATGACCAACCTGATCTATACCGTCCCCTCCGGCGCGAAATCGGGATATGTCAGTTTCACGGTGAAAGGAATCAACAGTATCAATTCGAACTGGATGGATTTTTGGTCATTCGCCCAGGTTTACGCTAACGCCAGCGGTCAGCAGAACAGCCGTTTCTGTGTCGGCGATGACGACCAAATCTATTTCGTGCAGTCCGCGAAGAGCGGCTCAGTATGGGCGTCGAATATCATGATCTCTTCCTACCCCTCGGCCTATACGGTGAAGAATTTCTTTAAATCCCATACTCCTAACGGAGAAGTCGTAGGACAGGGGAATGCGATCGACGTACAGAACAATGTAATGGCGATTGCGTTCAGCCCCTCGAAGACTAACGGGGTCTTTGTTTCCGTATTCACGAACTCCGGCAGTTCATGGGTATTTGTGACCACGAAGCGGGTACTCGTAAATTCGCTCCAGGGCACCCCTCTGATGGGTATTAAAGTCGACTCCAATAAGAAAATCCATCTGGCGTATTCGTGGACTATCGCGGGCGCTATCGGATACGGAGTATCTTCCGATCTCGGTACTACATGGGCGACGAACCACGCGGTAACAGGCGTGACATTCGACCCCGTCATACTTGACGCGATGCCGTCTATCGACGTCGACTCCGGCGGAAACCCGCATATCGTATACTTCAACTATGCGACACAGAAGCTGAAGCATACATGGAAGAGCGCGGGTGTGTGGTACAACGAGACCGTCGACCCGTTACAGTACAACGGCGCTTACGCAAGTATTAAGATCGATGCGGCAAACGGCATGCATGTCAGCTACTATAACGGCGATCAGGGCGACTTGATGTATTGCTACAAACCCTCAAGCGGGTTCTGGACAGCCGGCCAGCTTGTCGATTACAGCGCGATCACCGGGCAATACACGTCGATCGACGTTATGGGAACCCAGAAGATTATCAGCTACTTCAGCGCGGCATATAACAACGCATGGCTTGCCTATTACAACGGTACGTCATGGCACAACGCGCTTATCCCGAGGTATACTCCGGGAACGATGGGATTACCTTACGGAAAATTCTCCGGTACAGGGTTTACATCCGATGGAAGGATCTACGTCGGATTTGTAGACTTAGGCAACAAGCTGTGGCTTGCTGAATACTTGAAATAAAACGAACTCGGGGCCGTCCCAAAAGACGGCCCCTTTTTTATTCAATATCCAATTCGGCAATAGTCGCTCCGAAACCGCCGAGGTAGTCCGGCGCGTCGTAGTGACGCAGGACGTACGGCGTCTCCGAGAGTACCGCGCGGACAATCTCCTTCTGCACCCCACGCCCCTTGCCGTGTGCGATCTTCACCGTCCTCAGTCCATTCTCCCTCGCGGCGTCGAGGTAATTCATCACCGTCTTTTTCACATCTTTCGGCGCATACGAATGCAGGTCGAGTTCCCATGTGATCTCGACTGTTACGGTCTCGTCGTTCAGCTCGATCAGTTGTTTGGGTTCGGAGATCAGGTAGTCCGGCTCGAACGGTACATTCTCCGGGGTAAAGAAGCCCCATGTCACAAGCGCGAAATCGGCCCCGGCGTTCGACGCGTACTCCGCGTCATACGGGCTGTCGCCGATCACGAGACAATCCGAGGGATCGAGGTGTTTACCCTGCCCGGCGTAGAACTCGAGGATTTGCGTGAGCGACCCCGGATCGGGCTTCGGGGGCGAGTTGTCAGCGCAGGCGAGGTAATCGAAATATTTCAAGAGGCCGTGGTTCTCGAGCGTCCGGCGGGCGCCGTTCTGCCCCTTGTTCGTCGCGACCGAAAGGAGGACGCGGCCGGACAGTTCGCGCACAGTTTCCGCGATACCGGGATAAGGCTTCTCGCGGTCGATATAGCCGAAGTAGTGCTTGCGGTAGACTTGCCTGCCCCACTCGAGCCTGTCGTCGGGGACGCCCATCACATTCAGGATCGTGTCGAGGGTCTGGCCGATCATCGCCGAGGCGCGCTCGATACTTTCACGCGATGAGCCGAACTCCGCGCCCGCATCGTAAAGGGCTTGGGTGATCGTCGAACGGCTGTCGATCAGAGTCCCGTCGATATCGAAGATATAGAGAAGGTATTTCATTATGCCCGGAGATAGTCGAGGCGGACATGCACCCCGTTTTCCGCGAGATACTTTTTGACGTCGGTAATAGACATCTCGCGGAAGTGGAATAACGACGCAGCGAGCGCGGCGCTGGCCTTGCCTTCGGTGAACGCGGTCAGGAAATGCTCGATCTTACCGGCTCCGCCCGACGCTATCACCGGGATCGTGACCGACTCGGCGACCGCGCGTGTCAGCCCGAGGTCGTACCCGTCCTTCGTGCCGTCATTATCCATCGAGGTCAGCAGGATTTCTCCCGCGCCGTAGTCATGCACCCGCTTGGCCCATTCGACGGCGTCCATCCCCGTATCGATCCGTCCGCCGTTGATAAACACATTCCACTTGCCGGGCGCGACCTTCTTCGCGTCGATAGCGACTACGATTGTCGACGAGCCGAACATCCGGGCGGCCTCACGGACAAACTCGGGATTCTTCACGGCGGCGGAGTTGATCGAAATCTTGTCCGCGCCCGCCTTGAGGACATTGCGGATATCGTCGGTCGTCCGAATCCCGCCGCCGATAGTGAACGGGATGAAGATTTCTTTCGCGACACGCCGCGCGAGATCGACCACGGTTTCCCGCTTCTCGTGGCTCGCGGTAATATCGAGGAAAACGATTTCGTCCGCGCCCTCGTCGTTATACACACGCGCGCTTTCGACCGGGTCTCCGGCGTCGCGGATATTCACAAAACTGATTCCTTTTACGACGCGCCCCTTGTCGATATCGAGGCATGGGATGATACGTTTGGCAAGCATGGCCGCTCCTTAAAATGGACTGTATATTTTACCGGAAGGATTGAAATATTTCAAAAAGCCCGCCCGATTATATTTCGCGGCTGAATTTAATCGATAATTAATTTTTTCCTAATCTATTCTTTATTAACAGGTGTCAGAATATTCACGCTCGAAAAAGCGATAATGCGGTTCCGGGCGCACTTAGTAATTAAAATTAATTTAAGGAGCGAAACAATGGATGCGATTTTACGTGAAGTACAGAAACAGAAATTACTTAAAGAGAACATGGCTCATCCCGCCCCCGAACGGGAACACCTGTCGGTGCTGAAGGAAATCGAGACCGGTAAATTACACGGCGAAATCGTACAAAAGCTAATCAGCAGCGGATATTACGTCCAAAAGGACGCACTGATCGAAGACCTGGCTATGGATTACGGTCATCATCGGTCGATCATGGCAGTCGGGGTAGTTAACGACGATATGCAGTTCCTCGGGATTGTCAAACGGCGAGAGTTGTTCGATCTTCTCGGGAAGCCATTCGGGCGCGATGTCATGAAGCACAAGACGGTAGAGCGGATTATTGAAAAAGTACCGGTGTACAACAAAGAACGTAATATATTTACGGCATCCGACGACCTCGCGCAGGATATGAAGGATTCTTCCATCAACTACTACGCGCTGACCGATTCGGACAACCGTTTTGCCGGGATATTCAGTTCGAAGGATTTGCTGATCTATCTTTCATCCATTACCCAGAAGGACATCGCGCTTGCGCGTTCTCTCCAGCTTAGTATCGTGAAGGAAGAGACGTTCGTGGACCTGTCGAGCTTCCAGATACTCGGCGCGTCGAAAATGGCGAAAGGGGTCGGCGGGGACTTCTACAGTATCCGCAGGTATTCGGAGCATCGATGGATTTTCGCTATCGCCGATGTATCCGGGAAAGGCGTCGCCGCTTCGCTTGTTACCACCAGTATCAGCGGAATGTTCGAGATTTACGATTTCAAACAGGGTATCCCCCACTTCATTCAGAAACTCAGCGATTATATCCATTACTCGTTCGAGAGCCAGAAGTTTGTTACGGGGCTTTTCGCGGATTTCGACGACCGGACGGGTCATATCACTTTCTACGATATGGGGCATTCCTATATCTACCTCTTCCGTAAGGAAAAGTTTTTCCGTCTGAAGACGGCCGGGAAGAATATACCGATGGGCATCGAGCCGGGGATAAATGCCGAGGCGGATAAGCTCAATCTCCACAAGAACGATATCCTTATCATGATTACTGACGGCATCGCCGAGCAGTCCGGCCCCATCGGCGAAGAATATGGCGACAAACGCCTGATGGAAATCATCACCCGGAGTAAAAGCGCCGGAATCCAAAGAATTAAGAACGACATTTTCAGCGACATCTACCTTTTCCGCGGAACCCAGCCCCAGCATGACGATATGACGATCATGCTGATCGAGTACAAGTAGATTATTCATAAAATAGAAAAGACTGTTATTGTATGATATAATTATTGATGATAAAAAATCTAAGCCCAGAACAACAGGACACAATCGATTTAAACACTCTTGATAATAGTATTCCCAAGATAGCAAAGGATGCTCAACAGATTCAAAAAATAGAAGAAATTGTAAAAAACACTTCAACAACACATTATCTATACAATAACGATTCGACTAAAATCGATTTTATTCCAAATGAATCAACACATTTGGTTGTCACATCGCCTCCATATTGGACATTGAAAACATATAATGATACAGAGGGGCAACTTGGCCACATTGAAGGATATAATCAGTTTCTGGATGAGTTGGATAAAGTATGGAAAATGTGTTTCGATGCTTTAGTTCCCGGAGGCCGTCTTGTTTGTGTTGTTGGTGATGTATGTCTATCCAGAAGAAAGAATCATGGAGAACATACGGTAATCCCGTTGCATGCTTCTATTCAGGAGAGATGCAGAATGATTGGATATAGTAATCTTTCTCCAATTATTTGGCACAAGATATCTAATGCTTCATATGAGGTAAAAGGCAATAAAGGATTTTTAGGAAAACCGTATGAACCAAATGGAATCATTAAAAATGATATCGAATACATATTAATGCTTCGTAAACCCGGCGGATATAGAAATCCTTCAAAACAAAACAGGGTCTTAAGTATTATATCTGAAAAAAATCACCGGGAATGGTTTCAACAAATTTGGGATGGAATTACCGGGGAATCAACTAAAAAACATCCGGCTCCATACCCTATCGGACTTGCGGAGAGATTGATAAGAATGTTCAGTTTTGTTGGCGATACTGTATTGGACCCGTTTATGGGAACCGGAACAACCAACCTAGCCGCATCAAACTGGGGAAGAAATAGTATTGGAATAGAATTGGATAATCTCTATTATAAGATGGCGATAAATCGAATGAATGAAAAACAAAACTCCATTTTTAACAAAATTAGAATACTCACTGAATGTGAAAACCGTTTAGAGGAAAATAATGAATAATATTAATTTATCAATAAAAGAGGCAATTATACATTTCTGGAAAACACGTGATCTCCAAAATGTAAATCAAGGCGGAAAAAATGGAATAAAAGACTACGGAAATAGAAGTGCGGTAACCGGTGGAGCTCAGCTTGATGGTTTTATAAATGTCTTTAAAGAATTCATTGTTTCCGAAGGAATCCCAGAAGATTCAGTTATCATTAAATCACCAACACTACCGGGTTTCTTTAGACCAACAAAAGAATGGGATATCGTTATTATTGCCGGAAAAAGACTTATCGCTGTTATTGAGTTAAAATCCCATATTGGGCCATCTTTTGGAAATAACTTTAATAATCGTATTGAAGAAGCTTTAGGGAGTGCGACTGATTTGTGGACTGCATATCGGGAAGGGGCGTTCAAGCCTTCTCAACGTCCATGGTTGGGTTATTTCTTAGTACTTGAAGACCATCCCGGTTCTATTTCGTCAGTAAAGATTAATTCTAGTCTTTTCCCGGCATTTAGTGTCTTTAATGAAACATCTTACAAGGATAGATACTGCTTGTTTTGTGAACGGCTCATTCGAGAACGATTATATGATTCCGCTTGTGTCTTATTATCAAATAGAAACGATGGATTAAAAGGTGAGTATACGGAACCTTCTGAAGAATTAAGTATTGAAAGCTTCTTTAAGTCAATCAGAGCGAAAATTAAATCTGCGATTGATTGAATAATACTCTCAAATACCTTTAGGAAAAAATACATGATAAACGTCTCCGACATAGTCCGGGAAATCACCGTGTTCTGTGAAAAAAACGCCGACCCGAAGCTGGTCGAGAAATACTCACGATACTTCACCGAGGGTTACGACGCGTACGGGATCGATCAGAAAGCGATGGAGGCTTTCCGCGAGGAACGTTTTCCCGAATGGACGTCGGCGCTGGCTATCAAGGATGTTTACGCTCTCACAGGCGAACTCTTCAGGCTCGGCAAGTACGAGTTCGCGGGATTCGGCGTATGGATGCTCGCTCGTTACAAAAAGGAATGGGACAAGTCCCAACTGCCGCTGATCCGCGAATGGCTCGATCAATACATCAAAAACTGGGCGCATTGCGACGTCCTGTGCGGCGAGATCGTGACGGAGTTCATCCGGGGCGGCGCGGCGGATTACCGCGACCTCGCGCCGTGGCTGGTATCCGACTCACGTTGGACACGCCGGGCGGTGCCGGTCTCGCTCTGGAAGACGATCACCCCCGTTAATGTCGTCGAACTTCTCGAGTTTCTCCGCCCGCTCACCCGTGACGCCGAAAGAGTCGTCGGACAAGGGATGGGCTGGTTTCTCCGCGAGGCATGGAAAAGAGTCCCCGCGCCGGTGGAGGATTACCTTCTGTCTATCAAGGATTACGCGCTCAGGATCATGATCCAGTACGCGACCGAGAAGATGACGAAAGAACAGAAAGAGCGATATAGAAAAGCGAAATAGATAGTCACTAACGGAGGACACGATGGCCCAATTCGACGATAGATTCCTGAAGGCGATCCCGAAAACGGACGTGCATGTCCATCTCGACGGTTCGATGCGTGTCCCGACCCTGATCGAGCTCGCGCGCGATATGAATGTCAAACTGCCGTCCAAAACCGAAGAAGGGCTGAACGAGTTGGTATTCAAAGAGAGCTACGCGAACCTCGACGAGTACCTCAAAGGGTTCGGATACACCTGCGCGATACTGCAGGACCTCGAGGCTATCGAGCGTGTCTCCTACGAGCTCGCGATAGACAATTTCGCCGAGGGCGTGCGTTATATCGAGGTGCGTTTCGCGCCCCAGCTCCTGATGGACGACGCGCGGGGCTTCGAACTGGTGGTCGGCGCGGCGGATAAGGGCTTCAAGCGCGCCCGCACCGAAATCAACTCGAAGATTCCCGCCGACGAACCCGAGTTCGATTACGGGATGATTATCTGCGCGATGCGTTTCTTCAACGAGCACTTCTCGCCGTACTACAAACGGCTTGTGCAGGTGCACGCGCATTCCGCCCCCCGTGAGCAGATCAAGATGGCGTCGCTCGAGGCCGCGCGCGCGACTGTCCGGCTCCGTCAGAGCACCGACTTTCAGGTTGTCGGTTTCGATATCGCCGGCAGCGAGTACGGCTATCCCGCCGACAATCACCGCGAGTCCTACGAGATCATCCATAAGCATTTCATCAAGAAGACTGTTCACGCGGGCGAGGCGTACGGCCCGGAATCGATCTTTCAGGCGATCACGAAACTGCACGCCGACCGAATCGGGCATGGGCTCTTCCTGTTCGACGAGAATATGATCTTTTCGAAGGATATCAAAGACAAGAAGCGTTATATCCAAAGCCTCGCGAATTATGTCGCCGAACGGCGCATCACGATCGAGGTCTGCCTTACCTCGAACCTCCAGACCACGCCGTCGCTTAAAGCGCTGAAAGACCACTCGTTCGGCAAGATGCTCGACAACAGTCTCTCCGTCACCCTCTGCACCGACAACCGTCTGGTGTCGCATACCACGGTGACAAACGAGGTCAAGCTCGCTATCGAGAACTTCGATATCACGCCGAAACGCCTGAAGAACATCATTATCTACGGCTTCAAGCGCTCGTTCAACTATCAGCCTTACCCGAAGAAGCGCGAGTATGTCCGCAGGGTAATCAATTATTACGAGAAGCTGGAGCGGGAGTACGGGATCGAATAATATTGCTTGACGGATTGTTATTTTCTGATTAAACTTTGGATAAAGTTGATCGCTTACAGTTCCTAGTGCGTGTTATTACTTGTCTGAATTATCGTACTCCGACTCTTTTTTTAAGGAGAAGGAAATAATGAAAGAACTTGTTATGTCAGTCTTGGGAAATTTAATTTCAGCGTTAATTCTTTCTGCTCAACCTGAAGTATTTATAGGTGTAGGTATGGCCCTCGTGCGGAGTATACAAACACCATATTACTAGGAACAAGTCGATACTGAGGGTCTGAGGGGGTTAAAAGCCCCTCATCCGCACCAATCATAAAATCCGATATTCCTCTTTTACTTGTCAGATTCGGCCTTCCGGTGTAGAATACTCATAGGATAATAATACAGGAAGGTCATTCGATGAAAATAAAGAAGTCTTACGGTTATTCGTGGTCGGAAGGGAAGAAGCAGGCCGCGCCCGAAGGAAAAACGCCTTCCGAGGGACGAAAGGGCACGGCGGTATTCCTGATCGCGGCGGCGCTTGTGGGGATAGTCGTCATCAGCGTCGCGGCATTCGGCCCCCTCGAGGAAAACCAGCCCCCGGTCAGCATACCTCAAACCCAGCCCCAACCCGTCCCGCAGGATCCTCCCTCTCTACAGAACCAGCAGACTCCCTCGTCCACAAACACCCCGGCAGTGATTCACGGCTATTCCAAGGACGAGCTCCTCGGTAAAATAAACCCCAAGAAGAACGGCGCATTTATGAAAATCGAATCCAAGTACACATCCAAGACGGATATCTATATGCGCGCGGATGCGTATGCGTCGTTTGTGAAAATGGCCGCCGCCGCGAAAAAGGACGGGATCGAACTCACCATCGTCTCGGCCTTCCGTTCGTTCGCCGACCAAAAGGGTATCTGGGAACTCAAATGGAACGGCGGCAAAACGGTCGCGGGAAAGAACCTCGCGAAGGAAGTGGCCGACCCTGTCGAACGCGCCAAGTATATCCTGCTTTTCAGTTCCATGCCCGGAACCTCCCGTCACCATTGGGGAACCGACATCGACCTGAACAGCCTCGAAAACTCCTACTTCGCCGACGGCCAGGGCAAAAAAGTCTACGACTGGCTTGTCAAGCACGCCGCCGAATACGGGTATTATCAGCCCTATACGCCAAAACCGGAGACTCGTACCGACGGCTACGAAGAGGAAAAATGGCACTGGTCGTACCTGCCCGCCGCGAAGCCGATGCTGTCCGCTTACATGAAGGAAATCGGCTATTCCGACCTCAACGGCTTCCTCGGGTGGGAGACCGCCGCGAAGATCAAGGTCATTGAAAAATATGTCATGGGGATCAATAAGTCCTGTCTTCCGTAAAAACTTTTTCAGGAGGAAGCAATGAAATATGTAATCTTGGTTGTATTATTCGCGGCGGTAATTATGCCGGGAACGCTCGGCGCGAAAAATGAGATCAATCCGCTTACGGAAAACACAGGTAAAAAAACTGTGATCTCGCCGGACGATTCCAAAAAAGAGGATCAGAATAAAAATTCCCACGGCGAAAACCACATAATCGTAGTCACCCCGAAAAATCCGGAAAAGCTCCAGAAAGTCATTGACACGCTGGAAGATGGAGATAAAGTCCTGATCAAGGCAGGGACGTACAAGATACACGATAGCCTCAAGATCGCCGGAAAGGATAATATCGTGATCGCCGGCGAAGGCAAGGTCAGCATTCTGCTCCACGATGTTTATCAGAATGTGTTTTCCATCGAGAATTGCGGAACGGTCACCCTATCCAATCTGCACGCCCAGCATATCCAACCCCTCCCGGAATACGAATGTCACGGTGCGGTCATCGCGGCCGCCGGGACCCGGAAACTGACCGTCACCGGCTGCGAGCTGAACGGCTCCGGCGCGATCGGGATTACCGCCTACGATTGCGGGGAAATCAAGGTTTCGGATTGTTTTATCCATAACAATTCTTATAACGCTTTTTATTTTAACAAGGTCGATACCCTGTTAATCATTCATAACGTTATTAAAGATAATAAAAGCTACGCGCAATTCTATCAATGCGGCAATATCGAAATGTACGGCAACGAGGATAACAACAATACGGGTTATTGGGAATCGATGGGCGAATAGTTCGAATTCAAATTCTATATGGAGGAATATATGAAGAAAGTTGTTTTCATGCTGATTGGACTGCTGATTTTGACGGGTTCAGTTTTTGCCGGAAAGCCCGATAAGCTGACGATCCAGAATAAGAAGTATGGCTTCTCGATCGATCTCTTTCCGGGATGGGAACTGAACGAGGAAACCTTCCATGAATCCTCGGAAATGTACTTTAGCATCCCGTCCGATGAAGAACAGGGTATTTACTACACGTTTTATATCGTTCCGTTGAAGGGAAAATACGACGCGATCAAGAAAGACATCGTGAAGGGTTTCCGCAAGGAAATCTTCAAGAGCTTCGACGAGATGTACGGCAAGGAAAGCCTGACAATTAAAGTTCACAAGAAATCGTCCTGCACTAAAGTGAACAAGATCGAAGTCTGTTCCGCCGAGTTTAACTACGATTACCAGGCCGAAGGTCCCCAGCGTACCTACTTCGGCATCTTCAAGACCAAGAAAGGCGCATATTTGATCTTTTTCTCGTCCAATCCCGAAAACTATGACTTGATGATCGAAGATTTTAAAGAGAATGTGCTGGGCACGATAAAACTGCTGAAATAAAAACCAATTTACCGATTTCGAAAAGGGGTTGCCGTTTGAGACAACCCCTTTTTCTTTCACCTCTGCCGTTTCTCGATGAAAATCGCCGGGGCTTTCCGTTCGGCGGGATAGTTCCGTTTATAGAGCCGGGTATGCGAATAGACCGCGTAACGGAGCGCGTCCATCAGGTGATCGTTGTACTTCACCGGTGCGTCCATGACCTGCTCGCTGTTATCCAGCTCCCATTCGTAGTTGCGGATCTCGCGCAGGGTCTCGCGGCACGACGGATCGATAGCGAGATCGACCGACATCACCCGTTCGATCCCCGCGCGCACCGAGTACGGCGACTTGTCCGCGCCGGAGATAAGGAAACCCGCGTCGCGCCACTCGCGGATTTTATCCGGATCGGCGGAGTCGCCGTAGACGACAACCCGGTTCTTCAGCCCCGGCTCGATCCGTTCGAGAACGCCGCCCGCAAGCGCGATAAACTCCGTATTGAGACATCCCGCGCGATATGCCTCCGCGACAATATGGTAGGAGTTTTCCCTTCGCCCGATCAGGACGAACGCGAAGGGCGACTGCCCCCCGCGCCCGAAATCCACCCCCGCGATCATCTCGTCGAACACCGCCGAAAGTTCGCCCGCCGGACGTTCTTCCTCGCGGTAATGCGAGTAGATCACATGCCCCGCCGCGACCCATGCCCCTTCGATATTTCGTTTGTACCACACGCTCCCCTTCGGGATCGACAGCTTGAGCGAATCGAGATACTCTGGGTCGAGGAAGGTATTGTCCTCGAGGGCGAAATGCCATGACGAGATCGCGATACGTCCGTTGGACAGGTGCACCCCGTTCCTGTCGATATAACCCGTTTTCACCGGATGGTCGGGTTTATCGGGGTTGGAGTCCCAGAAGATTTTCGCGCCGTGGCCGGAACAGCGAGCGAACGCCTGCCGGATCGTCTCGGGATGCTGTTCGGTGACCTCGTTGGCGTACCATCCGTGCGCGGTAAATCCCTTGAGACTGCGGGCGGCGTCGGACTCCCCGCCCCCGAAACAGATGACGCGGTTGCCGAACATATCGAACTCGTTGCGCGAGTCGAGCGACGTGTCAAACCCGAACAAGCCCGAGAGGTCGTCCAGTACGTTCCGTTTGACCGAGCCGAGCGTGTTTCCGGTGATGATAAATTTCTTTTTCCGGCCGCGGAATTTCGCGACATGGTCGACCCAGAGCAGGTTATTGACCGTGGTTTTCCCGCTCCGCACCGCGCCTTCGAGGATGAGCTGGCGCGGCTCGTTATCGAGATAGAACTTGATGACTTCGAGCTGGCGCGGGGTGAGTTTCCCCCGGAGATTAATCCTCATCCGGCTCCCTGAGCCCTTCGAGGAAATAGGCGATCCGGTCGTCGTTATTGTCCCGTGAGTCTCCCCAGACCTTCGGCTTACGGTTTTTCAGCCACGCGAGGATCGCGGAAAGTTCCGGCTGGACATGCTTGCGGACGCTTTTCACGGGCGTCATCTCGAAATCGCCGTCCCCTTCTTTAGTCCATTCGTAAGTGACCTCGTCGTAGGAATAGCCGCACGCGCGCTTGAGAAGCGACGCCTCGACTATCGTGTCGAAGAGTTCCGCGCCGCCACCGAGCGACTGCTCGAACTCGGGATACGCGCGCCGCCAACGGTTCAGTGTCGACGGGGCGATCCCGAGCTCGTTCGCGATATCCCCCGGAGTTTTCCCCTTCTTCACAAGCCACATCGCGAGATACGGATGGATCGCGCGGTCGTAGAGGGGTTCATTCGTTTTCAACACCGACTCCCTCGGGCTCGCGCTGGGGACGCCCTTTCAGGCGGTGCTTGAGATAGACAAGTTCGCCGCCTATCCAGACGGCGGCGTAATGGCTGTGTTTCCACATCTGGTGGCGTTCGTTCCGGTAGGAACGGTTGAGGATAGCGCGGACGGCCTCGGCCTTATCGGCATCGCCGCCGCACAACCGCACCAGACCTTCGAAATTTTCGAGAAAATCCCTGTTCTCATCCCTGATCATCAAACCTCCCTGTTTATACAAGAATCGAGCAAACGGCGCAGGCGTTTCCGGTCGATCCTGCGGTCTAAGTTGTAGAACTGCCTCACACTCTTGAGCCCGAGCGCTTCGCAGGTTTCCCAGATAGAGTAACGCTCGATATAACGGAATTTCAGCAGTTCGAACAATGGGGACGGAAACTCGGTTTCGAGGCAGACGAAGAACTCGGCCCGCTCGAAATCGTTCATGCACACCCCGCCGGCACGGTGTGCACCGGCTCTTCGTCCGAAAGCGCGGCGGGATGACGGTCCGAGAGGCGGAACATCGCCTCGAACTGCGCGTCCTCGTTCAGCACAAGGACGGTGCGGTCGATCGGACTGCGCCAGACCCTCTGCCGTTCGAGCACGCTCACATCGATCTCGCAGAGCTTGATCCGCGTCAAAGTCCTGTTCGTGATCATATAACGGTACCATTCGTAGCGATACCTCTGGGGGGAAAGGCGCACGAGCTTGATGACGTTCTTGAAAACGCGCTCGCGGTCGCGCCCGGGATTGTAGAAGACATATGCGACCATCTCGCCGTCCTCGGAGAAGTAATCGCGGAGCGCGCGGTACTCGGTATGAGAAAGCCGCACATAGTTATCTTCGACAGTTTTCCCGAAGGTTTCCCTAACGAACACTTTGACGCTTTTCGGAACCAGGTCGTACTTTTTCGCGAAACGCACCACAGGCAGATCAATCCATTTCATTCCGAAACCTCCACATAATTTCCTCTTCGTTCTCATCGAAATAAGCGTCGTCTTCCCATCCCGGATATCTGTCCCCGGTATCCCAAATTTCCCCGATCTCCGTCACGGCCTTATCGCGCGAAAGCCTCTCGAACCCCGGTTCGTCCGTTTCCGTCTCTACGATATGGCCGTCACTGTAAACCACTCGGCAGAGCTTCAGGCAGAACGCTCCGGCGCGTTCTTGCTGATCCGTTCCTGCACCATAGCGAGGAGTTCGATCGCCTGCTGGTAAGTCATGCGCTCCAGTACCCCGTTGCGGAACTTCTGGTACGCCATCGTCCTCGCGTCGTCGAGGGAAAAATAGCCCTGCTCGTGTATCTCCCGCAGTTCGTGGATAATAACGTTGCGGATCGTGTTCTCGATATCCGGCGGGCGGCGCTTGCGGGGGAGATTGTCCGCGAGCATCTTTTCCGCCGAACCGGGCAGAACCGTGCGCAGGGCTTCGATCATCGCCAGCCCGGACTGCTCGTCGGGTGAAGCCGTCCTCACGGGACGTGCCGCGCCGGGCGCGGTTTCGTCGGGCGGGAGGATATCGAGTTCCTCGGCCGACACCTCGCCGAAGGCGAGAAGGTCGGAGAGGGCGCGGTTCTTCGCGCGGGTCTCGGCCGTGGCGCGGAGGTAATGCGGGGTGACGTCCTTGCCGCGCCCGTTATGCCTCGGCTCGAACTGCGAGCACGCCCCGGTGCCGTCCATGAAATGGCCGTCGGGAAGACTCGCGCGCACGGTCACGAAATAGGTCGCCCCGCCGCGTTCGTCCTTTTCCTTCCATTCTTCCCGTTTCTCGATCGACACACCGGCGATCAGGGCGAGTTTCCTCCAGAAGCTCTTGCGCTTGAACGCTTCCTTGCCGTAGTTCACGATATCGGACTTCGGATCGGTAATCGCGGCAAGCAGGTCCTTGCGCGCCTGGATAAAACTCTTCGCGCCGTCGATATCGTCGAGGAAGCCCGCGGACTGTTTCCGCGCGCGCTTCTTGGTGTCGAGTGTCCCGGCTACAGCTTCCCCTCCCTGTACTGCCTGGACATCAGCCATTGTCATAACTTCCTCCTTGTCCGTTATGTTCAGGCGCTCCTGAGCCATGTCCCCAGCCGCCTGAGAGTGCCGTCGACACGCGCGCGGGTGTTTTCGTCGAACTTCTCCGAGACGCAGATATTGTGCCCGCTCAAAAACGCGATCAGCATTCCTTCGTCACGTAACGCGCGGACATATTCCCGTACGGTATGCAGCGGTATCTGGAGCGCAAAAGATATCTCTTCGTACGTCTTCCGGTTGTAATACCCGCGCACGCGGTTTTTGAGGTAGTAACGGATCCTTTCCTTATCGCTTGTCATCTTTGGGCCTCCCTGAGTTTTGCGATACGAAGCATGCGGTCGAATTCCGCGAGTTCTTTCCGCTGACGTTTCGGCATCTTCATCCGCGCGAAACGTACCATATCACGCCGTTCTTTTATCCGCGTGACCATATCCGAGACAATTTCCCACATAGCCGCCTCCTATCCGTTAATGTGATATTATTTCTCTTTATCGCGTATTATTTTACAAAATAGCTTGACTTTCATCGCCTACTGTGATATAATTATATCACAATAACGAGTACACGTCAAGTATTTTCTTAAAAAATATCACGTAATGTGATTTTCAGGAGGGCCTATGGGACCGGGTGAAGGGATTGGCGAACGTTTGAGAATGATCCGTGACGATTACGGGATGAGCCAGATCGAGTTCGCGGAGAGGCTGGGAGCCAAGCAGAACGCGCTCAGCCAGTATGAGAACGGGCAGAGAAAACTTCCGCCCGAGATGCAGTCGATACTCGCTTCGGTTTTCAGTATAAATCTGAACTGGCTGTTGACCGGACAGGGCGAAAAAGTCCTCGCTCCGGGCGCATCCCAAAACGCGCCTCAGCCGGTGCGCGGCGACGGAGATATTTACCTGATCGACCTGATCGATGTCAGGGCATCCGCCGGGCACGGCGCGCAGAACCTCGACGAGATGGGCGTGATCGACACTATCCCCGTCTCGCGCCACTTCCTTTACCCACACGAGCCTTCGCGGGTCAAGCTGGTCGAGGTCAGCGGGAACAGTATGGAGCCCACCCTTTGGGACGGCGATTATGTCGCGGTCGCGGAAGGGGTCACCACCGGCAACAACGGCATCTTCCTCGTGAACTGGGACCGCGAGCTTTTCGTCAAACGCCTCCAGTTCAAGCTGGACTCGCTCAAGGTAGTCAGCGACAACCCGCAGTACGAGGCGAAGGAAGTCCGCGACCAGTCCGATATGTTCAATATCATCGGCCGTGTGATCTTCCAGATCAGAAGGTTCTGACACCCGCGATATTCATACCGCTCGATTTCACCTGCCCGTCCTGAACGGAATAAAATAGTTGACTAATTCCCGGGATAGTCTAAAATAATACTACTCGATAAAGAGGGCGGAAATGTATCAGGAAAAAGATTTCGATTCCATAAAAGTCACAATCGTCTCCAATCTCCCCGGGGTAAAAAAGATAGTTCTCTTCGGCAGCTATGCCAAAAATACGGCGTCCGACGACAGCGATATCGATATCGCGATCCTGACCGAATTACCTGTCGACCGCAGGGAAAAACTCTCCGCGCTAAGTTCTATACGTTGGGTGTTCGGATTGAAGGGGTATAAAACCGATATCATCGTGAAAACCGAAGCGGAGTATGAAGAAGAAAAAACTCTCCCCTCGCTCTCATCGGTGATCGCGCGTGAAGGAAAGGTTCTATGGACGAAAAATTAAATGATTTGATCACACAAAAAAAACTATTTTCATGGAGCGAACTATACCAATTCTATACTGATAATTTTAGGATTACCTACGATCGTTATGTTCCCCCTGAAATACTTAATAAAAATTCAATAGAGGATAAACGAAGACCTCTATGGATATTTCGAGGACAAGAAAATGATGTACCATTGGAGTCATCTTTAAGGAGATATTTGAAGGGATTCAACATTCCTGTAAATAAATATAAAGATAAAGAACTAGGTTTAATTAGGAAGTTTAGAAGAGAATATCAAAACTACCAGCACTTCATTCCAAAAGAAAACGACTTAATCCAGTGGCTCTCAATAATGCAGCATTATGAATGCCCTACCAGACTATTAGATTTTAATTACTCATTTTTCATAGCTCTCCATTTTGCGATAAAGGAAATTAAAGAGTTTAAGGAGAGTGATAGTTTTGCTTGTATCTGGGCTATCGATAGTAGATGGCTTGATAAAAAAGTAAAACATTGTTCGCCTTCAAGAAATGGAGTGATACGTCAATTAGAAAACAATACTCCCGAACGTATTTCCGATTTTATAATCTATAAAGGACAAATTCGTGGTATTTATCCGATTAGTCCCTTTGAACTCAATGACCGCCTTCGTGTTCAACAAGGCTTATTTCTCATCCCTTTTAGTACCAATATTTCATTTGAAGATAATTTGATTGAAATTATTAGAAATATCGATGAGCAAGAAATTAAAAAGCATATAGTTAAGATAAAGCTCTACAAAAATAAAGACTTTATAATCGATTGTCTTCGAGAAGTAAAACGAATGGGAATCACTGAATCCACTCTATTCCCGGGTTTAGTCGGATTCGCGAAGTCTTTACGTAATCTCATTCCGCTCGAAGATGAATTTTTAGCGCCCGGCGAATAGCCCTCACTTAATCTTCTTGATAATACTTTCGGCTGTCTTCCGTATCTTGGGGTTCGGCGACTTCAGCCACTCGTTTACAGCCGGCAGAACATCTTTTCCGAGTTTCCAGCAGGCTTCCTGAAGCGACTGCACGATCCGCGCGTTACCGGTTTTGGCGAACTTATTAATAAATTTCACCAGTTCGGACTTATCGCCGCGGTTCATAATCCCGATTCCGAACTTATTCATTTTATAGACCTGCTCGTCGGGATGAGAGAGAAGCGGCTCGACTGCATCGAGTACGCGCCGGGAATAATCCGGGCGTTTCATCGGCAGACGGTACAATATAACAAGAGCGCCGCGAAGTACCCAAATATTCGCGCTTTTCAGGTAAGCGGCAATCTTATCGAAGTAAATTTCGGGGTTATTCCGCGCCAGATGTTCGAGACCGTAGCCGCCGATATTATCGCTCTCCTCCCAGTTGTTTGACGATTCAATCAGGTGAAAAACATAAGGGATCATGCGGTCGGGCTGCAGCGACGCCATCCCCGCAAGTGTAAGCGATAGACCGACCCGGAAATCGCGTTTTCCGGTCGCCCAGACTATTTCGCAAAATGGGATAAACTTTTCAAAATTCGCCGCGTTGACCGCTTTCCCCAGCAGATCGCCCACAGTATCGATCAGTTCCTTCGGCGCGCCGTACATCTCTTTTTCGGTACGTTCGAGGTTGAAAAGCCCCTGTAGTAATGGGGTCGTATTTGCGGGCTTTCCATCCTCGATTAAACCTACCGCTTCCCGGCAACCGTCAATCAGTTTCTGTTTAGTTTCCGTCAGCATAGATATTATTTGGGTACGAAATTATTGCAGGAGCCTCCGGAAGGAACATCGTTGCCGAAGCATTTCCCGATACCCGCGTTAGCGTTTTCTGCTTCAAAAAACTTGCAGTCGCGGCATTGTTTACCTTGTTCCCCATTGGGCGTAAATTTCACTTCCATCTTCACTTCCTCCTTTTATTTGATTCTAGGCGTAAAATTATCGCATGATGCAGACGCGGACACGTCATGCCCTTTTCTCCGTTAGGAACATGTTTTTACATCCATATCATCCTCTCCTTAAATCGGATTATTATCGACCAGCTTTTTAAGTGTTTCCTGTATTGCCTCGCTTTTTATCGCCGTAAATCCCATGTTATCGTCGCGCTTCATGATAATCAACTGCGAGCCCTTCTCGATCCCCAGCTCTCGCATTAAACCGGCAGGAACTACAATCTGCCCTTTGTCGCTGACAGTCACCACCCCCCGGAACGGATTGTTTTTATTACAGGTCCCCATTTGTCTTACTTCTCTTGTTTTTCTTGTATATATTGTATCAAAAAACGCGTCCCTTGTCAATAGAGCGCGTGAATTTTTTTATGTTATTTCAGCGGGTACCACCACACCGAGCCGATATTCTTCGCTTCGCCGATATCGTCACCGTACTCGCCGATCATGAGCGATTTGCCGTCGGCGGAGATAGCGACCGAGCCGCCGAAGTAGTCCCCGCTCGACCCTTCCTGCGCGACGAACTTGTTCGCGAGTTCCCACCCGCCCGGCGTTTTCCTGAACAGATAGACCTTGCCCTGATCGGCCAAGCCGCCGTTATCGCTCCTGTACGCCCCCGCGGCGAACAGCGTGCCGTTGGACGATACCGCGATACTCAGCCCCATCCCTTCCGCCTCGCCGGGATAGAAGAACATCCGCGCGAGATTCCACGCCGTCCCGCTTTTCTCGTAGACAAGCGCCGCGCCGTTCAGTCCGGAGTATCCCGACGCTCCCAGCACGACGACCGAGCCGTCGAACGACAGCCCGAGCCCGCGCCCGAGATAGGCGCCTTCTGGGAAATCGGACTTGACGATCTTCTGCGCGAGTGCCCATGACGCGCCCGAGTTCGTGAAGAGATACGCCGCGCCGGTATCCTGCGATACGCCGGTATCGGCGAAACCCGCTCCGATCAGCGCCGTCTTGCCGTCGCCGGACAATGCCGCATGGTAACCGAACTCGTCGCCCGCCTGCGCGCCGGGCGCGGAGATCATCGTCTCCTGCTTGTACTTTTCGCCGTTCCAACGGTAAATATATGCTTTTCCGGTCTGGAAGCTGTCGTAATATTCCCCGACCATGATGACCTTGCCGTCGGCGGAGACCGAGACCGCGCATCCGAAACGCCCGTCGGCGAACCCGGATTCTTTTTTCACCCCTCCGTCGGAATAGGTCAGTTTCTGGATTTGTACCCACTCGCCGCCCTTCTTCTTATACACATACGCCGAGCCCTGGTCGTTGCCGTTCTCGTAGTCGTCGCCGTATGCGCCGACTACGATCACCTTGCCGTCGGCGGATACAGTCACGCTCTTGCCGAAACTCAGCATATCCGGCCCCTGGGGCGGGACCAGTTTCTGCGCCTGTTTCCATACCGCGCCTTCACGGAGATAGATGTACGCGGAGCCGTGATGGAAGCTCTGGCGCTCGAAGTCGCAGAGCGCTCCGACCACCGCGACCGACCCGTCCGCGTTCAGCGCGGCGTCCCAGCCGAACAAGTCCTCGGACTCGCCGTCCAACGCCGTGATCATTCCGGCCACCGCCGTCTCGGGGATCACACCGCTCTTCGTCGGCTTAGCCTCTTTTTTCGCATCGGACGCGGATAGCCCGTCCATCGCCATCCCGAGCATACCCAGTATGACGGCCGATAACAGTACGATAAAAATCACGCTCAATTTCTGCGGGTCGGAAAGTCTCATGTCGGCTCCTGTGGAGAATAAAGAAGGGGGGAGCGATAACTCCCCCGCATTTAAGATAATCTAAAATCCCGAACCTGTCAATAATGAGAGCCGTTCAAAAACACCCATACGGCGTTATTCTACCGACGGGACATCTGTTTCGGCGAGGTTGAGGTAACGCCCGATGAACCCGGGGTCGAACTTGATCCCGGCTTCGGCTAACGTTTTCAGGACGTCCGCCTTCCGCTCGTTCAGCCCGTTCTCGCGCGAGATATCGAAGCTGAATGTCACTTTCTCGCCGGGGAAGTTGTATTCCGTCAGACGGGCGACAACCTTGCGGATACTGCCCGCGACAGTCTCGGCGAGGTCGGTGACTGTCTTCCAGAACAGGTCGAACTCCGTACGCGACTTGGCGTAACTCCCGGCGGACGTGTCGGTAAACCCGAGATCGTCGGGAAGTCCGAGGTTGCGGGAAATCGCCTTGTTCTCCGCCTCGATCGCTTTCTCGAACGCTTCGAAGCCGCCGCCGGAAAAGCCGGGTTCGAGGAAACGGATTTCCACCCCCGGCATGAGGCCTTTCCCCGCCGGGTCGAATGTCCCGGGAAGCGTGACCCGCGCGTCGTCCTTGAGCCCCGCGACCATCGACTGGAGCGCGTCCCATTCGGGAGTGCCGTGGCGGTAACGGTTCTCGTCATAGGTGACCACCGCCATCGGGAACGCGAAGTTTTCGAGTCCGAGGTTACGGTAGCGTTTCAACACGTCCTTGTTGTACCATTCGCGGTAAATTTTCCGCAGGTCGGATTGCCCGTAGAAGTAGCTATCGGGCATGACTTCGGGATAGGTAAAGATGTGAAACCAATCGAGCGGGAACTCGCGGCCGTCGTAGTTCAATGAGACAAGTGCGGCGAATTCGTCGGTCACGAACTCGACCTTGCGCGCGGGCAGGAGCCGTTCCTCCGCGATCACATACCGGCCGCCCTCGGACTTCCAGACCTCTTCGAACACCGCGAACCCGTATACCCGCGCGGTCAGCAGTCCCGAGATAAACTTTCGGAGATCGAGACGTTCGAGCGCCTCACGGATAAACGCTGCCGCTTCGGGATTTGGACTGTCGAAACACCAACCGAGGGTTTTTACCGCTGAATTGACCGCGCCCAGGACCTGGCTGATCTTGTCGTCGAGTAGCATCTTCTCGTAGATACCGATAATCCCCCTGAACGACGAGTAGTTTCCCGGGAAGGGCGAATACTCTCCGTAGGCGTTCAGGAACGGATCGGGATTGGATATCCATTGCCCCTTCGGGAAAACCGCTATCGACGGTTTCCCGGCTTTTTCCAATACGTTATTCATGGAGTCCTCCTTGCTATCTATATATATAGCAAAGATGACCCCGTTTTTTTTACGTTTTTTTTCTTTTTAGCGGCGGAAACGGATGAATTCCATCTGGAGAATGCCCGATGTCGCGAGGAGCGCGCCGCCGAGGGTCAGATGGACTGTAAACTCGAAGATGACGCTGAATAACAGGAGCAGTATCCCTGAAACGGCGACAAACCAGACCTGCATTTTCTCAAGCGGATTCCGCTCTTTCAGGTAAAGGACCAGAATAAAGCCTCCCGAGACGATAGCCGCCGAGGGCAGGATGATCCTCAGCATATCGATGATAAACAGTCCGACGCCGCTGGGGTAAATCCCGACTCCGCCAGTAAAAAACGCGGGAATCACAAGGGCCGCGCCCGCTAATCCGAAGAGCATTGGAATTTCATTACGCATGGGTTCCTCCCGAATGGAATAAGTTCATATGTTCCGCCCCCTAGTCCAAAATCTTGATCAGACTGTACATATCTTTATCCGAGATCGGCAGCACGTTTTTATCGCTGAACGATATCTGCACTTCACGCTCGGCTTCCTGAAGGAGATAATAGTCGAGTTCCTCGACATCCTTAAACGCCAGCGTCTTCGTATGCTGATACAGTTCGATCGCCATATCGCCCACCGCATTGACAAACTCGTTGAGTCTGTTGTAGGCTTGCTGTGTCTTCTTCGACTTCGCCGCCTGTTTCAGTTCGAGCACACGGTCGAATACCGATTCCTTCCCGGTCTTGCCGTTGACATACCCGAATATCACCTTCAGGTCGTCCTTTGTCAGCGACTTATTCCGCATCATCACATCCTGAAACTGCGAGATCATCATCTCGTGGATATAATTACTGACGTCTGCCTGCGTCAGGTGATACGACGTCATAAACATCTTCTGATGTTCCTTCAATTCATTTATCTCGAACGGATACTGACGTTCGAGGTCATTCAGCAGGTACACCAAATGTAATGCAAACTGCTTCTCGGTGATCACGCCGATATTGACGTCGGAATAATCACTGCTCTTCGGTTCTATCACCAAATCCTTTTCAAGGATGAGGAAAAGCGCGATCACGAATTCATACGGGTGATCGAGCGCCTTGTCGTTACGGGTCAGGCTGGAAGCAAAGTCGAGGATAAGATTTTCGTAACGGTAGTTCAACTCGAAATCGAAAAACGCGGCCTGATCCGGGGTATACTGATAGAGGCGAAGGATATAGGCGACCGGGGGTATCTCGATATACCCATACGGCGTCTTATCCGCGCACACTGCCGAATCGACACCCAAGGCTGTCATCACGATAACCAGCGGTAAGAATATCCGTTTACCGTTCTTCAAAAATTCCCTCAACTATCTTTCTATAATATTATACAAAGAATCCGTTCATAAATCAATCCCTTTTGTCCTTCGTCGAGATTGCGGGCTGTCTATTTCATCGGAATAAAGGGGGTAAAAAGATAAGGGCGGTTCTAAAAACTATGAACATTTATACATTTGTTGTGGTAACATCTAAAAACAAGCCCAATCGTTACTTCTTTGAGGGCTGTCCCAAAAGGATACTTTAGAGAGCCTTTGTCATTGCGAACGAATTTGAAAAATTCGTAAAGCAATCTATACTTTTAACTTATAAACAGTTACATAGACTGCTTCGCCTGCCTTCTCCTTCGCAGGAGAAGGAGACAGGTCACTTTGTTCCTCGCCTGTCTACCTTCGTAGAAGGCAGGCAGTGACAGGCTTTTTTACATTTTCTGTACTTTTGGGAGAATCCCTCATTAGAAGTGACCATAAGTGAAAAACGCTCGAAACTACCCGCCGCAGATCGGGCAATCCGGACGGCGGACTCCCGCGATATGACTGAACCGGTAGTTCATCTGGTCGAACGACAGGTGCGCCGATACGAGGCCGCACGGCCTTGTCAGGCAGTCGACGATCATCGAGAGACAGGCCGACGCGACAATCGAGTTGAGGGTGATTACCGCCGGGGGCGTAGCACCGGTTCCCATCAGGTAGCCCCGTTCGATATCCCGTTCGCGTCCCGTGCCGTCTCCCGCCGCACGGGGATCGAGCCCCATACACCCGAGGCAAGGCCCATCGGGGAGCGCCGCCCTGACTTGCCCGCCCATCTCGTCGACCTCGGGCGCGTCGGCCCGTTCGTCCTTCAGGAATATCCCGCTGCCCATATCGAACAGCGGCTTGCCCGTCGTGAGCGCGAACACCTGGGCATTCACACGGGCGTAGTCGTTATCCGCCCCGCACACAAGGATGTCGCACCCAGCGAAACTTTCGAACATCCGCGCATCGCGTACCGGATCGGGCGGAAACGTCGAGGCGAAGGTCTCTACCGTGACGCCCCCAGTTTTTTCCATCTCGCGTCTGAGAACGTCCGTCTTCGGTTTCCCGATATCGCCCGGAACCGCGCCGATTATGCGGTTCAGGTTGGATGCTTCTATTGTTTCCGGGTCCGCGATCACGAAACTGGAAAACCCGTGCCTCGCCGCCATTTGAGCGAACGGGAAAATCAAGCCGCCCGCGCCGATACAGCCGAGCCTTGTTCCAGAGATGATATTGAAATTCCGCGAGCCGAGCCAAAGCATTGTCCTATGATGCAGTTCCGCGCGCTCTCGGATCGTTTCGGCGCCCGGGACGGCGGTGAAGTACCTCGTCTTATCGGCGAGCCCGACATGCGTGATGCCGATTCCCATGAAACGGCTCGCGCGGAGAATATCGTAGAAACCGGGAGTCCCGCCGGGCAATTGATCGGCGAGAATCGTCCAGAACGGAGCGTCCGCCTGTTCTATCGCCCCGAGCTCATACTCCGCGCTCCCGCGGAATCCGGCGCCGAGTGCGACAACCGGAAAACCGTATTCCGTATCGGAAGCCTGTTTCCCGCACGGGAAAAGCGTCCCGCCCGACTGAAAGAATTCGAGCGCGAACCGTTCCGAAGACCGTGACATGATCCTGGCCTCTATTTCACCGAACTGTGCCGGACTGAGAAATAGCCTCATATCTTACCCCCGTGCCCGAGAAGGGATTTTGACGAACTTATAAAATACATGGCTTTTTGTCACTGCCTGCCTTCTACGAAGGGAGACAGGCGAGACGCGAAGCGGTAAAGAAGTCAGTTAAACATTATATAAGATATTAATATAGATTGCTTCGGCTTTCGCCTCGCAATGACAAAATAAGTTTGTCAACACGCCCGAGGGCGAGCGGCCGGAATCTGCCGCCACGATAATCGTAATACTCGGCGGAGATATCATCCCGGCTGAGCACCATCCGCAGGAATTCCGCGCGCGGATTCCATTCGCGGACATCCTCCGTATTAAATCCGTTATTGCGGTCGTCGATGGAAGAAAACTTCGCGGGATATCCCGCCGGGTGTGAATGGATTTGCAGGAACGACAGCGAGCCGTCCGCGCGGAGCTGCTTGATAAGCGGATACGCCGATTCGGCAAGAAGCGTGACCGCCGCCTCGGTGCGTTCGGCGTAGTCGGAGTCATGGGGCAGAAAGAGCCGCGCGAGCCTGAACACGCCGAAGAGGCTTTTCCGGCAGAGCGCGAGTATCATCCGTTCGCGCCCATCCTGAAAAAGGTAGCCCCGTATCGTTTCGAGCTCGGATACGCCGAGCGAAAGCGTCATCCGCCTAACCCAGCGTGAAATCCGATAACGCGTCCAACTGGTCGTTATTCTTCACTTTTTTATCGATCGTCCCTTGTTCGATCTTCTCCAGTTCGCCCTTGTCGTTGACACGGTACAGATTTTTCCGTTCGGGTATCTCGAATTTCGCCTTGATCTCCTTCATGTCTAATTTCTCGAATTCCTCTTTCCGGTTCTTATAGCTTAACGTAAACATTTCCGGACCTCCTCGAGATTGTTTTTCCGGTCATCGTTCAGTTCTATCCTGTTTGAAAAGTACAGCTCGATAATGATCCGCACGATATCGCCGCGCGCCTTGTCGACTGTATCGCTATTGTAGGGATTGTCCTGCGAAAGTTCGGCGCGGCCGATCTTGAGGATGATATCTGACGCGGGCGCGGGGATGGCCTTCAGGAACGGCTCGAACCGGCTCATGTCTTCGATCCCGGTAAACGCCTTGGCGAAAAGAGGAAATCCGCCCGCCGCGAACACCTTGAACATCGAGAACCGCCCGGCGACCCCAGTCAGCCACCAGTCCCATCCGGGCTCCTTCCGGTTACGGACATAAAGAAAGCATTCGCCCGCGATCTTGTCGCGCAGTACCTTGACTATCCCGACCCGGGCAAGATTGATCATATACGCCGAGACAACGCTCTCCTTGAGGGATTGTTTCTCGCGGGCGTAATCCGCCTGGCCGCGTTTCGACACCATCGAGAGCACTCTCGCCTCGGCTTTTTCGTCATAGTCGGCGAGCAGGAAACAAGGCGCGATACGCGCGATTCCCACACGGTGAATCAGGTAATCGATCTCCGCGTCCGTCGCCTCGAGTATCCACCGGTCGGCAGGCTTCCTCAATAGAAGCTCGATATCCTGAATCGTCTCGACCGAATCCTTGAACTCCTCGTATTTGCGCAGTGAATCGAAACGGAGCTTGTCGAAAAAAATGCTGTGACCTATCGCGGTCTTCACGGAGTAAATGACGTTTTTATACCATTCCGGGTCGTCGATCTTGCGGAAGTATTCCATCTCGTCCAGTATCCCCTTCCGGTGCGACTTCGAGACGTTCTCGAGGATGCGGTTCTCCACTTCGGGGTAATAGATGAGCACCGACGCGATCTGCTCATAGTTCAGGTAGTGCTTACCGAGAAGGTGCTGGAAAAGGCTCTGTGTCTCGGCGGGGGTAAGATTGAGGATGAAGCTGTCCAGCCTCCACGGGAAGATGTCCATCCCGCTCACTATAAAAAACGCCCAGTCTTTGAGGATTTTGAAAAGGTTCGCGACGCTCAGATCCTTGATTTGGAGATTTTCCGAGCTCCGCTGGACAAGGAAGTTCAGGAACTGGTACGGTATGACAAGATAAAAAAACAGGTTGCGGTCGGTCGTGTGAAGAACATACTCGATCGTCACCGTACCCTTCACCGTCTGCTCGGGTACGTTTGTGAAATCCACCGTGCGCGACGCGTCCTTCACCACCGCGATATCGAAACGGATAAAAGTGAGAGCCTCGATATTGTCCAGCCCCTCTTTCAGGCGTTCGAGGATATATTCGAACGGGAACGCATTATCGTCCTCGGTCCTATGCAGGAGCACGACCGGAAACACATAACCGCCGCCCGAGGCGTAATTGAGCCTGTGGCCGGAATAGACCATCCGGTCGTAGGGAAATCCCCCCGCGCTCACGGAATTCGCCTGAGCGAAATAAGGCTTTGTTTCGCCCGCGCCGTCCGGCTGTTCCGCCTCGCTCATTTCGCGATAGGGGATGAATAGTTCGCTCACGATCATATCGGAATTGCGGTAGGTACGGTAATCGGACGGTTGGAGCCCGGGCATAGTTTCTCCCGTGAGTATTATAGAGGGAGAGACGGATTTTTTCAAGAACGGAATTCATCGCAAAGCGGGGCTTATATCGCCAAGAAATAAGCTATAAATTCCCTATCGGGAACGTACCTAATTGGTTGATTTCACCCGCGAACGCCAGAATAGCATGGATATCTTCCGGTGAAATCTCCGGATATTTTGAGAGAATGCAGTCTTTTGAAAGGCCTAAGGCAAGATCGGCGATAACACTGCTGACAAGAACCCCCGTCCCCTTGATCACTAGTTTTCCCCGGCAATTTGCATTGTCGATAACAATTCTACCCTTCACCCTTTCCTCCTGAAACCCCCGAAACAGAAATTAATTGTACACCATTCCTGAAAACAAGTCAATCCTTTTTTTATTATTTGTCTTCGCAGGAATCATGCAGACGATGAGAATCCTTGTTTGTTGGAAAACGGGAAACTCACACGGAGAACACGGAGAAAAGATATCGGCGGTTTGTTATAGAGATATTAATTTTCAACAATAAGCTCTCTTAAATCTATGGCTTCGGTTTCAGTCTCCGTGTGCTCTGCGTGAAACTTCTTCTCACGTCAGTCCCAGAGCCACCTCATCGTCCGCCAGTTGTTCGAAAACTCGAACGCCTCCATCTGCTCCTGATGCCTGCGGATGATTTCGTCCCGGCCCCTATTCATCGCATCCAGTTCCCTCACGAAGTCCGGGTCGCCATACAGAATCTTATTCAGCGCGAGCGTAACAAGTTTCGTATGCTCGGTCAGTCCCGTGTACTTCGAGAACGATGCCTCCATCGGATCGTCCGGGTCGCCGAACTCGCCGCTTCCGCTTTTTTCAGCGATTGCGCCGAACACCGGATTGAGCGGTTCGAGCGGCGGGGTGTGAAAACAGATCCAGTACCACGCCCATTCCTTCCCGTAGTCCTTCGGCATTCTGACATTCATCCCGGCAAGCGCCTTTTCGATATACGGCGCATCCTTGGGAATGTGGACAAGGTGAAAATGCGCGGCGCTCTTCCTGAGCAATATCCAAGTGTGCTGAATATTCACCCCGAAGCCGAAACCGCTCGGTATTTCGAAAAAAAGATACGTCCTGTTGCATTTGTAACCGTCCGGCGGCTTGAAGTTCTTGATGAGAATCGACGTCCTGTCCTCGGCCTCGAATACTCCTTCGCTGTACAGCGCTTTCAGTTCACGCAGTTCGGCGCGATAGAACGACGCCCGGATCATAACACGCCTCCCGGGATGAACCCGAGGCTCTGGTAGACAGCGAATTCGCCCCGGAGCCGTGGGTACGCCTTCTCGATATACCCGATGCCGAGCATTCTAGAACGGTTCATCTCTTCGCCGAAGATATCTTCCGCTATCGTGCGTTCCGTAAACGGGAGTTTCGACACCGCCCGGATGAAAAACTTCCTCGCCTCGCCTTCCTTCATCTGCGACATCGGGTGATAAAGAAAAATATCGAAAAAGTTCACGAACCGTTCGAAGCCGAAAAGGTAAAAGAGCCGGGTCATTCCCCGGCTGTCGAGCTCGCCGATCGCGTCCGCAAGCCCCCGCATATCGAGCGTGCTTTTCCGGGGATCGGTACGTTTCACGAGTTCGCCCTCGAGGAGTTCGTGGAGCGCGAACGAGTTCTCTATTTCCATACGCTCCCGCTCGTGACGCGGCATTGCCTTGATCCGTCCGCGCGCCTTCCCTATCGCCGCATGGAACTCTTCCTGAAACACGGGCTTGAACATCCCGTAGAGCTCCGTCAGGAAATCGTCGCCGTGAAACGCGGCAAGCGTGACCAGCCGTTCCTTTCCATCGCCGCCGATCAGGGGATTGACCTGACGGGAAGCAATGATCCGGGCGATCATCCCGCCCAGCGGGAGAAGCTTTTCCTTCTCACGGTATCGCAGTTCGCGGAAACGGGAAGCGAGTTCTTTCACAAACACCCCGTTTTCCGGTAGGAGTTCGTACATCTTCGGGTCGTCCCGCAGAACGCGCGAAAATCCCTGACGGAGTTGAAAGAGAGCCTGATTCCGCCAGCGGTAACGGCCGTAAGCGTCGGGCAAGCCGATATTTACCGCGACAGCGTACTGGTCGAGCACGGCGGCGTTCTTCGCGGAAAGCAGGCCGCGCAGTATGCCGAACTCCGCGCGCTCATTCACAAACACCGCAAGGTGCGGCAACGCGATATACCCGTTCTGGAGCATCTTCGCCAGAAGGTTCGCGAGCATGGCTTTGCCCTCGTTATCCGCAAGGTCTTCCCTCAGGAGGAGGTTCTGGAACGGGTAGAAGAAGTCTTCTTTCGAGCAAAGGATCGAGTTTTCTATCGACGCGATCTTGTTGACCGGATCGTTATAGGATGGTTCTGTGACGATAAGCCTGCTGTCGGAATCGGCGATATATTCGAGCCCGGCGAGTTTCATGAGGAAACGGATCGTCTGCCACGGGACTAAGAGGTATACTGGCCTGCCGGACGGGTTTTCTCTCAATGTGAACATGACCTTGTCCGTCCGCCATTCCGCGCCGGGATTTGAGATATATCGCGTTCCGGCGTTCTCGAACCCGATGTTCGATCCGGCCTGCGACGGCAAAAAGGAAAAAAATATCTGTTCGGCGAGTTTTTTCGTTTCGTCCCCGCCGAAAACCGGCTCCTTCTTCCATACCCCGAACGGCGCGCAGAGAAAGATGAAGTTCTTCGAGACCGATTCGTATTCACGGCATGTCCAGATCACGCTTTCAAGCTGAACTTCGCCGGCCAGATTAAAGTCGAATTGTGACGAGGGGATCGCGTCGATGAAACGGAATTCCCGCAGGCGCGGTACGAAAAACGAAAGGAGCCGAAAGAGCACCGTATCCTTTTCCTCCATCGCCGCCTCGTCAGGAGTTGATCTGTCGTTCGAGCGCGGGAAATTTCCCGTTAAGAATGTCCATAATCTCTTTCGTCAGGGTGTCCTTCGAGTGCATCCCGTCGAGTACGCGGATTGTTTTATCGGCCTTCGCGAGTTCGAGGTAGGCCTCGCGCACGGAGTTGTGAAATGAGTAGTCCTGCTTTTCGATCCGGTCGAGGGCGAGGTTCGCGGTGCGCTTCCGTTCGAATCCCACTTCGGGCGGAAGATCGATCAGGAATGTCAGGTCCGGACGGCAATCCTCGATAATCATCTCGTTAAACCGCCGGACGATATCGAGGCCGATCTTCCTTCCGGTCGCCTGGTAGGCGTAGGTCGAATGGTAGAACCGGTCGCAGATCACGACATAGCCCTCGTTCATGTAAGGCCTGATCGTTTCGTTGATATGCTGATTGCGGTCGGCGAGGAAAAGGAGAAGTTCCGCGACCGGGAAGACTTTTTCATGCAGGACGATATTCCTGATCTTATCTCCAAGCTCAGTACCGCCGGGTTCTTTGGTCAGGATCGTTTTTATTCTCCGGGATTCGAGCAGGTTATACAGGATGTTCGCCTGCGTGGATTTTCCGCATGCTTCGATGCCCTCGAATGTGATAAATATCCCGTCCATTCTCGCTCCCGAATCTTGATATTTGAATAGGATTTGATTAAGATAATTATAAAGGAAAAAATGTTTTATGTAAAATACGCACTCCTCATTTTACTTTACATAAAACTAAATTTGAGATACAATTATTTCGATAATTATTTAAACAAACGGAGGGAATCATGAAAAAACTTTTAGTCGGCCTATTAAGCCTGATGTTTTTTGTGAATATCGGAACGGCTAAGAATCCCAAGGACTATACATTCTACGACGATCTCGATCCCGCGGCCCGCAAGGAATTCGCGCAGGCGTGGCTCGACGCCGGTAAGGCGTTCTATGACGCCGGCAAGAATAACAAAGCCAAGGCAAGTTTCCTCTTCACGTTCTATCTCTACCCGATGGGCTCCAGTTCCGAAGAAGCCTGCGGCCTGATCAAGGATTATTTCAACGAAACCTTTACCTATGACGCGGATAAGTATTTCTCATATTATATGTCGCGCGGCAAGAAGTTGACCGATACCAAGAAGAAACTGAACAATTTCCTCATGGCGGTCGAGGTCAATCCCGCCGATCCCGATGCCAATTTTGAAACGGCTAAGTCCTATTACGAGCTGGGCGATACCGAAAAAGCGGCGAAATACCTGAAGACGGCGATTGAGAACGGTCTCGACCCGGAAACGCTTCCTGCCGAGTTTCAGGCTCTCGTCCAGTAAAAGAAAATTCCGGCAGGACGCCCTAAATATTAACTTAGTTCGATACACTGACGATAATTATAGTGAATAGCGATAAAGCGGCGATTATTCGTCGCTTTTCTTTTAACCCGGGGGCCTGTGTGGAGTTTATTATTATCGGTGTCATTCTGGTCGGACTGACAATTTTCTACCTCGTCCAGACCATGAAAGAACGAAGGCTGAAAGAAGCAGAAAAGGCGTACGAGGACGGGAATCTGGATGTCGCTCTGGCTATATTCATGGATTCTCTCAGGAAGAATCCCGAAGACGTAGATACCCTTTGGCACCTCGGGAATATCAACGAAGAAAAAGACAACAATCTCGAAGCGATCGGATACTACACCCGGATTCTTGGAATCAATAAAGAATCGACGCTTTTCAGCAAGTTCGAACTCCTCAAGCGTACCGGATTGCTTTACCGCAAGGTCGACCGCGATAAAGAAGCCCTCGATTATCTGATCCAGGCATATCAGCTCCTTTCTACCCATAAAGACGTGATCGCGAATATCGCGGACATCCTTTTCTCGCAGAAACAGTTTTACCGGGCTCTCCCCTACTATGAAAAAGGTCTTCCCGCTATGCCGGAAAACACCGATTTCCAAAAAAAATACGGTTTCTGCCTGATGATGGTGGATAACCTCAACGATTCCCTCAGCCTTCTCGAAAAAGTGCACATTCTGGCCAATCAGGACATGGAACTGAAATACCTGCTCGCGTATCTGTACCTTAAAACCGGAACCTACGCCCGTTCGCGGGAAATGATCGAGGAGGTCGTGAATTCCGAGAAAATAATCCTCTCTCTTCCCCAGATGTATTTCGCGCTGAAAATGCTGACGATGGCGTATATGCTCGACAAGAATTACGAAGTCGCGAAGGAACTCCATAAGAAACTGGAAGGCATCCTAACCAGCGAGGAGAATCCGGCATGGCGGGAAGAGACCGCGATGCTGTATATCCTGATGCGGATGAAGCAGGGATATTACGATCTCGCGCTCGAAAAACTAAACTCCGTTCTCGATATCAATGTTGATATGACCGGGATGAACGTGGAAGAACAGAACAAAGTGAAGGAGAAACACAGCCTCATCTTCGAACTCCTCACCACGATGGATAAGTATAAGAAGGAAAAGGAAAAAATCGCCGAAACCGGAGACCCGAAGCGTTTCGATGTTTCCTATTCGATCCTCGAGGCTAACGCGAAGGACGCGAAGAAACAGCTCGACCAGATCTATGTCGATTTCGAAACCCGATTCCTCGCGGTGGACAATATCTGGCAGCTTTGGGGTCCGAAGGTTTCGATGACATTCGACCCGACAGTGATTCTCGATAAATACTCCGAAGAAACCATGAAGGAAATGAAGGATAAATTCAAGACGATTCAGGCAAAACCGCTAAATGCCGCGCGCAGTCTGAAAGCGCTCGGGATCGACCCGAAGGACCCCTGCCAGTCGATGAAGGACATGGACTTCCCGTCGTATCTCCTTTTCGGTAAGGAGATCGCCGAACGGCTGGGTTACAGGGTGCTCAGCGATACGATCAAGATCGACCAGGTGGCCTACTCCGAGGGTCAGGGCTTCGACCTCTACTGCGAGGACAGGATAAAAAAATCGAAAGCGCTTATCTGTATGCGCAGATGGCGTGAGCCCATAGGATTTATCACGATCATGAATCTCCTCGGCGCGCTCCCGCAATACGGCGCCGAAAACGCCGTACTGATCTCTACTATCCCATTGACGGATGAAGCACGCAATATAGTGGAAAAAAATGATAAAATCGCATTATACTTATGTGACGAAATCGGGCATCTCCTGTCTTAGTTTTAGGAGTATAAATGGAATTCAGCTATCTTTATATCCTTGCTGTTGTCGCGATCGGCGTGATTCTCTATCTCGCCATCGCGAATATTCTCAAGGACAAAACCAACCTGCTTGAAAAAGCAAACCGGATGATCGAGACCGGGGATTTCGACGGGGCGACCGAGGTGTACAACCAGCTTATCCTGAAGAACGAGTTCAACCCGATCTATCATGCGATGCTGGCATATGTCTTCTTCCGCACCGAAAACTACCAACGCGCGGTGGTCGAGTACGAGATCGCGCTGAAGAACGAAAAAGATCTCCCGTTAAAAGAAGTCTACAATGTCAATAAGTACTCCGGCATCAGCTATTTCCACCTGAAGAACTATCCCAAGGCCTTCCTTTCGCTCTACAACAGTTTTATGACAAACCCGCAGGACGCGGAAGTCTGCTACAACATCGGGATGATCTACGCGTCCCAGCGGAAGTTCGAGAAGGCGCTCGATTTCATGTCGCGCGCGGTGGGGCAGGAGCCGATGAACTACGAGGCCCATTTCTACACCGGGCTTGTCGCGACCGAGGCAAACAGGCGTGATATCGCGATCCGCGAGTTCTCTATCGCCAAGAAAATATCGCAAATCCCCCAGCTCGATCTCTACATCGCCGCGCTGTTCAAGGAGAATAAGGACTTCATGAACGCTATCCGCCATCTGAAAAACGCCACCCGGGGAACGCTGACGTTCGAGGAAAAGACGAAGTCGTTCATCCTGATGGGCGAATGCTATAAGGGGCTTGGGCTGATCGAGGACGCAGTGACCGCGCTCGAACTCGCGCGTCAGGAAACCGATACAGTGGACGACCCCAAGGCAATGGAGTACAAGAAGAACATTCTCTACAACCTCGGTATGGCGTATGTCAAGGACGGAAAGCCCGAGAAAGGCGTCTCGACATGGAACGACCTCAAGCAATTCGACTTTTTCTATAAAGACGTGAAGGAACTGACCTCGGGACAGTTGAGCGACGATGTTATGGCGAGGCTGACCGAACGCTGGATGCTGATGCCCGGGCTCACGACACGCGACGTGATCCCGACACGCGATATCGTCTCGAAGAAGTTTTTCGATATCGACACCCTTGAAAAAACAGTTACGCGGAATGTCGGCGAGATGAAGGCCGATCCCAATGCCACCAGCTCGCGGATCGAGCAGTTCAAGCAGCTCAATATCAAACGGTTCCGTGAGGTGTCCCGTGAGATCCTGAAGTTCATGGGCTTCACGATCCAGAAAGAGATCACGTTAAAATACGACTCGGACTTTACCGACGGCAAAGCCTCGGGGTTTGTCGCGCGGAAGAACAGTCTGGACTATCTCGTCATTATCAAACGGCATAACGACGACGTCTCGGGCTTCGTTCTTTTAAACGCGCTCGGGACGGCGAAGTCGATGAACATCGTGAACACAGTCGTGATGATCACGTCGCGGTTCAAGGAAGACGCGCTGACTATCGCACAGAAGAACAAGAACCTGACTATTATCGACAGGCGGGGGCTGATAAAAGCGCTGAACGTGGCGCTCCAGTAAGCGAAGGGTACTTTTTATCATGCCCATTGGGCTAATCTGTCGAACAGACAGCCTGAAAAGCTGAAATTGATAGATGTATTTTTAAACCGCCCGGAAGTATCGGAGGATGACATGAGCAAAGTATTCAGGATAATCTTGAGCGTTTTGGTGATCGGAATAGCCGGATTATGGGTTTATCTTCTCTATAAGGAATTCCTGCTCTTGCCGGTTGGCAGTGAGTACAGCCAGTTCGTGCTCTTCGAGATCAAAACCGTCCTGTTCGCCCTGTTCGCGATCGCATCGTTGACGCTCATTCTCTATTTCAGCATGTTCTCCCTGCGTCCGCAAGTAAAAGCGGAAGCGAAGCCTGAGTCGCCCCAGCTCGACCAGTTCTCAGTTACCGGAAACGATGCGAGCAATATCGACGTCATGGCCAACCTCGAATCGATCCGTCACCTGCTCTCCTCCCGCCTGAACGTAATCGACCGGATATGGGAAAACTCCAACAAGATGGAGAACCGCGCACCGGGCGGGGAAACCGACGGCGAAGAGACGTTAATGAAAGTTCTCGCCGGACAAATACAGCTTCTCGGCACGGAAAACTTTCCCGACCTCCTGAATTCTCTCGTGGAGACCGCTTCCCAGACTACCGGCGCGAAACGCGTCTCGCTATTCCTTCACAACCCCGAGAAGAAAAACCTGAAAATGGTGCGCGGCATCGGTTTCGAGACCGCCGACCCTATCGAGATCAAAGCCGAGGACGGCTTCGCGGGATACGCGTTCACTTCCGGCAAGCGTATCTTCGTCACCAATGTCGAAACCCATCCCCAGCTCGGCCGTAAAAACAAACCGCAGTACCGCAGTAAATCGTTTATCATTTTCCCGATCCGCCTCTTCCTCCAGGATAACTGTATCGGCGTGCTGAACCTGACCGAAAAGGAGGGCGAGAACGGGATATTCAATATGGTCGACCTCGAGAAGATGAACATTCTCGTCAATAACTTCAAGCTGAAGATGGAGAACCTGATTCTCCTGCGCGAGTTCAACAAAAATAACCCGGGCGAGACTCCGTCCGCGTAGAACCGGGTTATTCTGACTCTACACTCTTCCCGCGGGAGTTCCGTGCTGGAGAAATGTGACGCTTTTTACTTGAAATTCCGCCCTGTCCGTGTTATATTATTTTAAAGATTCCAACTTGGATAGAAATCAGGAGGCATATTATGAAAAAAGTATTGGCGGTGTTTGCCGCGGTTTTGGCGATCAGTTATTTGACGGCTTGTTCCGACGCGTTGTCGAACGATAATGTCGCGAAGTATGTTGCGTCCACCGCGAACGCTAACTCGCAGTCGGCCGGAGTAGTCAACCCCGTCGCGTTTAAGAGTATGATGTCGATCTATAAGACAATGGGCTTTACCCCCCTCGGAACTGTTACAAATCTCGACGGCAGCATCACGGTTTCTGAAGAATTTAGCGGTATTACGATGACCAGCACCACATGGACGAATACATATGTCGGCGGCAATGTCCGCATGAGATTTTCGTTCTCGATCAATCTCGGTACCGGCAACGGCAGTTTAGGTATGGATACCGACCTGACCACACTTTTCTATTCGACCAATTCTCCGTCTTGGACGCAAATTTATATTACAAATGAATCATATCTGGACGGCGCGTATTTGAACGCGTTCGGGATAGGGATGTTCGGTTCGATCTCGATGAACGTAACCGATAAGGACAATAAAACCTTCTCCATGACAGGGCAGTTCGGCGACAATCTTGAAAATCCGTTCAAGTATTTCGGCGGCGGTTCTTCGCTGGTTGTCGACGGCTCGATCGCCTACACGATCACCGGTGCGGATATCGGCGAAGCGATTACTCTTTACTATGACTATGATAACCTGACTTCCACCGAATTCGGCGGAATACCCTCGGGTACTGTCAACGGCTATGTAAAGCAGGGTTCGAAAACCGTTACATTCACTATCGTGTTTAACGGTACATCTACCGCTGTTCTGACCGTTGCCGGAAAAGTTTACAATATCAACATCGCGTTGGGTACTTACACCGAAGCATAAAGATCATTCATACATCGGCCCCGCGCTGAATGCGGGGCCTTTTTTTATCTCCCGCGCGAACTTGTTTTTTCCGCCCGCCGCTTTTAAAATAACCCTATGAGTCCTGATAATAAACCGAAATCACTTTTTATCACGCTCGACGACGAGAGCATCGTTTACGCGATCAACCGACCCCTCATGCTGGAAGCTTCGGCGGGAAGCGGCAAGACGACGATGCTGACCGAGCGTTACCTCGCGTGCCTCTTTTACCTGCTCGGCTTCGAACGTCTGAGCCCGTGGGAAGCGGTCCGTTCGATAGTCGCGATCACCTATACCAAAAAAGCCGCCGCCGAGATCAGAGACCGTATCCGTAAAAAACTCGCCGAGTGTTTGAATAAGGAATACCTGCTCGAAATGTTTGTTTACCTCAGCCGGTATTCCGATACCCCGCTTCCTGACCCGGAAGGCGCGGCCGGCGCGATCCTCACGGGAGAGGACTCGTTACTCAACGCGCTCAACGACGCGCCCATTTCGACAATCCACGCCTACGGCTTCGGCCTTCTGAAAAAGTATCCGGTCGAGGCCGAGATCGACCCGTCCGTGCGGATATCGGCGTTCGCCGAAAACGAATCCAACCTGCCTATCGGGATCGAGGCCGCGCACCAGGCGGTCACGAAGCTGATGCGCGAGAACAGCCGCCGGTTCGCCCTGCTTGTCTCGCTGATAGGGATCAACGAGACGATGGATTTCATCGCGACGATCCGGAAGACCGCCGACGACAGGGGTTTCGGCGAGTTCGAAACGCGGCTCCGCGAAACGGGCTATCTCGAGTACGCGGATAAGCTTGCGTCAATCGAAATCGCCGATCTCCCGGATTTCGTGAGAAGTAAAACCGGGGCGCATATTGACGGAATACTGGGTTTATGCAGGCGGCTCGCCGCGGACGAAAAAAAGCCCCCGCAGGGCGTGACCGCGCTTCTCGCCAGGCTTTCCGGCGCCGACCCGTCGAGAATCGAACATCTAATCGGGCTAAAGTATGAACCGACCAGCAAATCGGAGAAAAGCGATAAGACCGCGATCCAGAACTCTATCCGTGACGCCGTTCTCGCGCTGTCGTTCGAAATCCATAAAATTCTTTTCGCGTTCATCCTCCCTGTCCTGCGGGAGATATACGATACCTATTTCAAGCTGAAGCTCGAACGGCGGGAACTGCTGTTTTCGGATATCGAGACATTGCTCGACGGCGTGCTCGCGCGGAGCGTATCGCTCGCGGAATGTGTCCGCCGCAATGTCCGCTACTTTTTGATCGACGAGTTTCAGGACACAAGCGATATCCAGAAACGGATATTCTACGCCCTGCTCTTCGGCGGAAAAAGCGCCCCTACAATCGTCCCGTTCATTGTCGGCGATCCGAAACAGTCGATCTACAGCTTCCGCAACGCTAATGTCGCGGTGTTCCGCGAGACGGCGGAAGATTTTGCGCGGCGCTTCGGCCCGGACTCGGTCAAGTATCTCCGCAAGAATTTCCGTTCCGTCCCGGCGCTCGTGAACAATATCAACACGGTGTTCTCGAACCTGTTCGACAATCCGGCAAGCGGAGGGATCGAATACCAGCCCCAGATTCCCGGCGGCGATAAGACCGGAACGGGCGATTTTTATTTTGTACGTTCGTCGCACGAGGGCGGGAGGGAAACCAAGCCGGCGCAGGAAACCAACTACCGGAACGCCGCGCGGCTTGTGCGGGCGCTGGTGGAGAACAAGAAGTATAAGCCGGGCGATATCCTCATCCTGCTCAATAAGACGACAACCCCGCAGAAAACGCTGATCCCCATCTTCCGCGAACTGCTCCCGGAAAATATCCCGTTCGTCTTCGCGGATAAACGGAATCTGCTCGACGACGACGTCATCCGCGATATCGTGATCTACCTGCGCGCGCTTGACCGTCCGGGGAGCGATTACCATTTCGCGGCGCTGTTAAAGTCGCCGTTCTTCCGGCTCGACGACGGCACCCTGCTCAGCCTGCGGAACGACGCCCGTAAGGCAAAGTCCTCGCTCTACGACGCCCTTCTCGCGCGCGGGGGAGAAGACATCCTGTTCTTCGAGTCGCTTGTGAAGATCAAGAGCAAGCTCGACATTTCTTCGCTCGTTCGGAGGATTGTCGACGAAACCGGATATATGATATACCTTTATTCCCTGCCCGACGGCAAATCCCACGCCACGGCGGTGATGCTCTTCCTCAACTTCATCGAGAGTATCAAGACGGGCGAAATATACAATCTCACCCAGTTCATCTACTATCTCCAGACAAATAAACCCGAGCTTGCGTTCCCGAAGCTGTTCGGCGAGGTCTGCGACGTCGTCCGGATCATGACAGTCCACAGCATGAAGGGATTGCAGGCGAAGGCGGTGATCTATATCGCGACATCGGCATACAACCCGCCTGTCGATATTCTTACCGGCGACGAGCCCGGATGCCCGAAGATCGGATTCGACCTGATCGCCCGCGATAGGAATTACGTGAAGCTCAAAGAACGCTCCGATGCGAAGAACCATGCCGAACAGATTCGGCTCGCCTATGTCGCGCTGACACGCGCGTGCGACGACTTTTTCTACCTCGGCTTTATGAACGACGGGCGGAGAACGATCGACGCGTGGGCGGAAATCTTCCGTACCGGCACCCGTCCGGAACTCGAAAAGTTTATCCGGGATAAAGAGACGGACATCGACAGCCTGATCGAAAAGTTCTCGTCGGGCGACCTCGCGCTGAATGTGAGAAGAGACGTTTCGCGCCTCGCGGACGATTGGGCGGACAGGCTTCTCTCATCGCCGCTGAAACCCGTCTCGCCCCTTCTCCCGGCGGTCATCACGATTTCCCAGCTCCTCGATATGGAATTCGCCGCCTCCGAGTTCAAGCAGAAGTATATTATCAAATCCTACCCTATCGGCGACATGATCGACAGTCTCGAGATCGAAGAGGGCGAGATAGTGACTGCGGCCGGACGCGCTGAAATCGGGACGTTCATGCACGGGGTTTTTCAGTTCGCGAAGCCGTCGGACTACACTGCCTACATCGACGCGACCGGCGAGGAAATGGGTTTCGAGGACAAACGGACGCGCGAAGAACTGCTCCGCCTCGCGGGAATATACTTCGGTTCGGAGCTGTACAAACATTACTTCACGGCGCCGGAATGGATCCGCCACGAATGGGAATTCAACTACCCGTTCGCGCACACCCGCTACACCCCGCTTGTGAAGGGCACGGCGGACTGCTTCATCCGTTCGGGCGGACGCGGCGTACTGATCGACTACAAACTGTCGGTGACCGACACGCGCCGTTATTCCCGCCAGCTCGGATACTACGCCCTTCTCCTCGGGAAAATGGGCTACCCGGCGGACGAACTCCTGCTCTACGATATCGAGAACGGGACTTCGATCCCGGCGGAATACGACCCGGCGTTGACAGAAAAGAAGCTCGCGGAAAACATCGAAGCGATAGTGGATGAATTTATGGGCGCTTTTAATAACCGCCGTATTCCTGCGGCAAGGTAGCGTCCACTTGTGGTCATTTCAGATGACTAATATAAGGAAATGACCATTCGGCGTGTTTAATTAAATAACAATGCTCAATATTAAGATTGTTTATAGTTTTTGCAACTGCCCTTATAAAAGCAGGTTGACGATCAGACCTTTAATGCCCTCGATGAGCTTCATCGCCTCGAGGCGGTTCGTCTCATGCGAAAGGACGATTTCCGCGAGGCGCGCAAGGTTCTGGTCGATGATCTCGACGGATTTATAGAGATTGATCTTTCGGAATCCCGACCGGGACGATGTGTCCTTGATCTCGAAATTGTCGCTCAGCATATGAACAAACCGTGTGATTTGACGCTTGTATTTGGTGAAGTTCTCCGGGGTGGGTTCGCGTCCGAGAGTGTCGCCGAGCTTCGTGATGTCTTCGGCTATTTTAAAAATATCGCCGCCCTCGATCGATTCTTCGCCTGTTACCATCAATCGTTCGAGTTCGCTCTCGCTCGTGTTTAACGACGCGGCAAACATTCCGGTATTCCCGACACGCTTCCCGCCTTTACCCTTCCCTCTCTCGGTTATACCTAACGGATCGATTCTCATCGAAAGCCCCTCCCGGATGGGCATGTTGACAAACTCATTTTGTCATTGTGAGGCGTCATGGTGAGCACTTGTCCCGCCTTCCACGGCGGGATGCCGAACCATAGCCGAAGCAATCTATTTAATTACTGGGTATAAATTTAAACAGACTGCTTTGTCGCTCTGCTCCTCGCAGTGACAAAAAAATCATGAATTTAATGAGTTCGTCATCAAGCCCGGATGTGCCCGGGCTATTCCCTCTTTCCGCCGCGTACCAGCCCGGTCAGTATATGCCTGATTATCTCCTCGACGTCCTTTCCGGACATGTCTGGATCACGGAACGCCTGATCGATGGACGGCTTCACTTCCTGATCGGCGTAGCCCAGCACCCGCATCGCGAGCAGGACTTCCAGACGTTTCCGCCCGAGGTTGTCTTTCCCGGACGTGTCTTCGTTGACAATCAGGTGGCGGATTTTATCTTTCAATTCGAGGACTATTCTCGACGCGAGCTTGGGCCCGATGCCCTTGGTTTTGGAGAGGACTGACGTGTCCTCGGCGATGACTGCGTTCCGTATCTGCAATGGTGTTAGCTCGGACAGGATTTTCAGCCCCGTTTTCGGGCCTACTCCCGATACGGATATCAGGTTTTCGTAAAACCGTTTGTCTTCCGGCGACGGAAATCCCACCAGCATCATCGCGTCCTCGCGGACAATGAGCGTAGTATATAACGTCGCGTCCATCCCGATCTCGGGCAATGCCTGGTACGCCGGATGGCCGATCATGATCTCGTAACCCACCCCGGCCGCTTCGATCACCGCGACAGTCTCGTCCTTATGGAGCAGACGGCCCGTAACCGAAAAATACATCCCGACTATTCCCGGACCGCGAGGATCACTTCGCCCGGTTTCAGGCGCAGGTTCATTTTGCCGTCGACGGCTCTATACTTTTCGCCCGTGAATATATTCGCGAACGGTTCGTCATACCCGATGGAGACGGTCGAGATCACTTCGTTCTCGAAGTCCATATTCCCGACCACGAGGAAATCCCGCTCTACTTCGATAGGGAAGAGGATTTCACCGAACATGCCGGATGTCAAGATAGTGAGCATGTTCTCTTCAAAAAAGCGGATAAACGAGATCGTCGGGTTTTCCGGCGACATGAACGGTTTGCCGTTCGTCTCGTTCTCGACCCATTTGAAGTTATCGAGATGCAGGATATTTCCTTTGTTTTCGGCGCGGAACTCGTTGATCTTCTTCACATGCGCGACCATTTCGTCGGCGAACGGCGAGTCCCATGACAGGTCGGCGCGGTCGAAGAATGCGAGGGGTTTCTGGCCGAGCACCTTGATCTCTTCGGGCGTAAAATCGAGGCCGAGGTTGTTTGGCTTGTGATCGCCGAGCTCGAAGCCGGAGAAGCAGAACGGCACCATATTCGGCAGGCAGTTCAGGATCGTCCAGATCGCCTTCGAGAACTTGATCCCTCCCTTTCTCGCCGCCGCGCGCGGGGTGTCCCCGGTCTCGGGGCTTCCCCAGACCGGATTGGGATATTTCGGCAGTTCCTTGATAAAATGCTTCGCAAGGCTGTCGCCGTTCTCCGACGGAGCCATCGTCCTCGGGAAGGTATACCATGAGTTGCCCATAACCATGTTGTAGCCCTTTTCACGCGCTCTCGCCCAGACATTGAAGTCCTCGGCGAGGAATCCGAAGTCGGGATCGATATCGCGGGCTTCTTCGATAATAATATGCTCGAGCTCGTGAGGAAGGGCATGGCCCATATCGATTCTCGCGCCGTCGATACCGAACTCTTCCTGAAAGAACGGGATGAAGTTCGCGATAGTATCCCAGAGCGCTTTATTCTTTTTCGCGATACGGCTGTCGTACATCCGGATCGTGTTATATGCGACATAGTTGAAACCGGGGTCTTCGTAAAGCTTATAATAGGTGACATCGGTCCACGGCGGCTGGATATCGTCCGGCGGCCAGTCCGCGAACGCGCCCGGTACGACCACTTCCTTCCCGCCCACCTTGCCGACATATCCCGCTTCCGGGCTGACATACTCGATTGTCTCGGGCTGAGGCGGTTCGGTAAACAGGCTGACATAGTCCTGGTGCGGCGGTATCATATGCTTCTCTTTGGTGTCATGCCAATGGTCGACGCGGCGGTGGATTTCGTGGAGTTCGTCGCGGGTGAACTCGGGCGAATGGTAGTTCTTATCGGCATCGCGGAGAATCCAGTAGAACCAGTCCGGATGCTCCTTGATGAAGTCCGAGTCGCGGGCGGCGGTGCGCGGGACAAAGTCCAGCATCACGCGCATCCCGAGGATATGCGCCGCTTCCACAAACGCGCGGAACTCGACATCGGGGCCGTATTCGTCCACCATCGGGTCGTGAAACATTGTATCGATCTTAAAGTTGTTTCTCATCCCGTAAGGCGAACCGAGCTCGCCCTTCCTGTACGCCGTGCCGGTCTGGCTGATCGGCAGGAGATAGACGGTATCGAACCCGAAGGACTTGATATACGGAAGGAGCGCCATCGATTTTAGGAAGGTGCCGGTTTCCTTCACGCCCTGCTGATTCAGGGTGATGTTCTTCTTCGAACCGCCGAGGACGCCGTCCTGATCGTGGTCGAACGCCGTAAAGTTGCGGACATACATCCCGTAGATATTCGATCCGCTCAGCCAGTCGCCGGGCATCCGCTTGACACCGTTATCGACAACCTTGCCCTTGTCCATCTTATAGCCCATCGTCGAGGAAAGGGCCTTGCGGTAGTCCGTATCTTCTTTATATAGCTTTTCGATCTGCTTGAACTGGGCTGTCAGGTACGCGCACGGCTCGACCTTGGCGTTCGTGCCCTTCCGTTCGAGCACCTTCACTTCCTTTGCCGTGATCCATCGCTCGGGAATCCAGAAATTCAGGTCTTCCCGTTCCTTCGAACTAATTGCGTCAAAAATCAGCCGGAATGAACTCGACATACGATTTCTCCTATGTGGCGGTAAGATATTCTATGTTAAAATTATGTTTTGTCAAGCGATTTCGTGAAAAAGAACTAACCCGCCGCCCTGACAGCTTTTTTCTTCTCGGGTTTATTGGGATCCATGAAATAGTACGCGGAATTCACAGACAGGACGATCATGCAGAAAATCCCGATCGCGAGATAGGTGAATGATGGAACCATCTCGACCCATTCCGTCTGGAAATCGTTGATAATATAGACAACCGTGTTAAATCCGCCGAAACCGGCAAGCCCGACAAAACCGGTCAGGCTCAGAACCCATGCCCAGCCTTTGAGTTTCAGCAGGTATCCCCCCGCGAGCACCGCGTAAATTGAGCCCGCGAGCTTCAACGCGAGTTCCAGCCCAAACGGTTCGATTATCAGCGAAAAGAAAAGTACGAGTGTGGAGACGAGGTAGGTATACGCGCCGAGAATCATCGCCCATGCGAGAAGTACCGTTCCGAACGGCGTTTGGCCTAAGTAGGCCTTGCATTCCGAACAAAACTTTTGTCCTTTCGGGTTTTCCGCGTCGCATTTAGGGCATATGATCATGTGCGCCTCCCATTCAGTATTATGGACACTTCTAATAACCACCGATTCTCGGTGGCCTGTCTACCTTCGTAGAAGGCAGGCAAGGAAGGGACCATTAGGCGTATTTTAAAGATATATCATTATTAACGTTAAAAATGTTAATAGTTTTTAGAACCGCCTTTATTTTAAAAGGGATGCGTGTTTTGCTCAACTTTTCGCGCAGTTCGAGCCGAAAAACCGGCGATTAATCGAAGAAGAGAGTCGTTCCCGCGGAAACTTCGCCGATCATGACCGGATAGAAGATCAGGCCGATACGCGCATTGAGCAGGACACCCGCGAGCTTGAGTTCGGCGGATAACGCCGCATCGGCGATTTCAGTGTATTTGTCCGGTATGCCGTCATCCATTTTAGCCGTCTGTATTCCGCAATCGGCGAGCAGGCTGAATAGGCTGCCCTCGGCGAGAAAGAAACCTGCCCGGGCGAACAAGCCGGTCTCCATCAGGCTGAAGCGTACGGCAAACGGCAGACGTCCGACGAACGAAGCCGGGAAAATTTCCTCCGGGCAGATTCTTTTCCGCACGGAAAGGATGGCCGCGGCGCTGAGAACAATCTGCCGGGTGTTGTAGTTATCCAGATTGAAACGGAAATCGCCGAAAAACAGCATGCTCTGGGTAGTAAAATAGTTCCGTTCGGCGGCATCGAAAATCCGAAGTCCGACATTCATCTCCGCGCGCAGTTCTATCCCGACATACTTCCACCATTGGAACTCCCAGCCGACCCTCCCGGCGATATTCCATGTATCGAGCGCGGGTTGACCTGCTAACGAGATATCGCCGGACTTCAATCCGGCGCCGGCTGTGTAGTCGAATTTCATCCACGGCGATATCCGCTGTACGGCGAAGAGTGTCGCCGAAATCCCGCTCCCTATCGATAACGGGTGATTTGATAACACCGAACCGAACCCGGCATAGATATAATCTATCCATTGCCCGGACAGATCGAACCCGAACGTCCATGCGAATTCGCCCGGCAGATCGATCCAACCCGCATACACGGCGCCGTACATCCCGATCTCAGCGTAATGCTCCCACCACAGCTCGCCGACAGCGTAGGAGAACAAGGCGAATCCCTCTACTCCCAATCCGCCGGGAAAGAGAAACCCGCCCCCGCTTAACGGGATTAAACCATCGATTGTCACGGCGTAATGCCCGGGGAAATCGCAGTTACGCGGCAAGGGCCCTTTCGCGGATACCGCCGCGGAAAGTGCAAATAGGAATCCTATACATACGGGTATTCTTTTCATAGATAAAACACCTCGGGATTATTCTATCGGGGTAAGGCGGGGATATCAAATAATCCGGCGGATCTTTTCAACAAGCTGATTCATCGAGAAAGGTTTTTGGATATAGAAATTTTCTTCTTCTTTGAAGCCGTGCGAGTTGAGAAGGTTGCCGGAGTATCCCGACATGAAAAGGACTTTGATATCCGGGGTGATCTCCTTTATCCTGACAGACAGTTCCTTCCCGGTCATATCCGGCATGATCAGGTCGGTCAGGAGAAGCCCGATCTTATCCTTATTCTCGACATAGAGCCTGAGCGCGGAAGTGCCGTCCTCGGCGACAAAGATATTGAATCCGCACTTCTTCAGGATACTCTCGGTCAGTTTCCGGACCGTGACATCGTCCTCGACCACGAGGATCGTCGTGGATGATGCTTTCGGGATGGACGGCACCAAACCCTGCTCGTCGGCATGCGACCCAAGATTGAATTCCGTATCCGCGCGTGGAAAATAGATCGAAAACTTCGTCCCGCCGTCCTTCGAGCTTTCCACCTCGATATGCCCGTTGTGCTGCTTCACTATTCCGTAGACCGTGGCAAGCCCCAGTCCCGTCCCGAAATCCTTCTTCGTGGTGAAGAACGGCTCGAAGATAAGTTTGATGGACGCGTCGTCGATTCCCTCGCCGGAATCGGTGACCCGAAGCAGAACATACTTTCCGGCATTGAGGACGTCCGAGCTGAAAAGAATGTCCTTTTCGATATCCATGTTTTTCGTTTCGATCCTGATCTCGCCCCTGTCGTAGATAGCGTCCTGAGAGTTGACACAGAGGTTCAGGAGGATTTGTTCGATCTGGGACGTATCCGCCTCGACACTCCAGAGCCCGGTTTCAGCTTCGAACTTGATCTCTATATTCTCACGGATCGTGCGGCGGAGCATCGAGTAAAACCGTCCGATAATCTCGTTGAGATAGACCTTTTTCAGGATCAGCATCTGCTTCCGGCTGAATGCCAGAAGCTGATGGGTCAGGTTTTTCGCGCGGATCGCCGCATCGTACAGGTCTTTCATCGGAGCGTAGAACGGATGCTCGGGCGTGAGTTCATAATTCAGGAACATATCCGCATAGCCGATGATCGGGGTCAGCATGTTGTTGAAATCGTGCGCGATCCCTCCCGCGAGTCGCCCGATCGATTCCATTTTCTGCGCCTGGCGAAGCTGGTCTTCGATCTTACCGCGTTCTTCCTCGATATGCAGGCGTTCGATCTCGCTCGAGATGCGCGCGGCAAAGAGCTTGACAAATCTCTCTATCATCTCCGTCCTTACGATGGGTTTGGTATTCATCACAACCAGAAACCCGATAGGCTTGCTTTTACTGCTGTAAAGGGCAATTCCGCCGTAACCCTCGATCTCCCTGTCCCGTATCAACTTGGCGTTGGGGTAAAGCCCTCGGATCCCGCTCGGGAAAATGCAGAACTTTTTCTCGAGCACATCCTCGCACGGCGTATCTTTCAGGCCGTACTCGAAGTTTTCGATCAGCATATTTCTCCGGCAGACCGAAAGGGTCTGGACATGCCCGCCGCCGGAAACCGACAATTCGCCGATCAGCACGTAATCTATATCGAAAATCTCGGAGAAACCCAGCACCATCGAGTTAAAGAAGTCGGTGCCGGTCAGAGACGAGGCTTCGATAATATGGGTCAGCGCGCGTTCTATCTTATTTGCCTCGGTAATATCCTCGAAGGTCAGGATGACCTTTTCGATCTCGTGCGCGTCATTGAAAAGGGGAGTCCCGTTCACGGAGAGAAGACATTTTTCACCCGACGGCAATTCGATCAGGTGGCGGATATTACTGACAGGCTCTTTGGTCGCCAGGACTTTCGATACCGGTATTTCCGTTTCGGAGAACGGTGTTCCGTCCAACGATAAAATTTTCCACGCCGGGGCGTTGTATGTCCTGCTCTCGATCTCCCGGCGGGACAGACCTAGTACTTCCTCGGCTTTCCTGTTCGCGAAAACGATCTGACCGTCCCTGTCGACTATTGTCAGCGCGACGGGACTGATCTCCATGACATGGTCCAAGAGGTCGCGTTCCTGCTTCAAGGCCTGTTCGGCGTGCTTCTGCGGGGTGATATCCCGGAAAATACACGCGAAATATCCTTTCGCGGAGGAGTACGCAGTCACTTCGAAGTACTTATCGAGCGGCGCGGTATAATTCTCAAATCTGGCCGATTCTCCGGTCGACGCCACCTTGCCAAAAGTCTCGATCCAGAACGGCTCCGTGTCCGGCAGAACGTCCATCACCTTCTTCCCGACTACCTCCTCCGCCGAAAGGCCGGACATCTTCTCGAACGCAGGATTCATCTCGAGGAAGATATAATCGACCGGTCGGTTGTTTTCATCGAATACCATCTTATGAAACGCGAAGCCGTCCAGCATGGAATTGAAAAGCTCGCGATAACGTTTCTCGCTATTCCGGAGGCGTTCTTCCATATCTTTGCGGGCGCCGATCCCGCGAAAGAGCACGAGTGTCGCCGGAACGCCGTGATATTCGATATATGTTCCGAACACCTCGACATCGATATAAGTCCCGTCGCTTTTCACGAATTTCTCTTCCATGAGCGGCATTTCGCCCTTTTCGGTAAGAATTTTTCCGATACGCTCGATGGCCTTCGCCCGATAATCGGGATGAACGAATTCGATTGCGCTCTTCCCTATATAGTTTTCGCCGGGACGCGCCGCGAGAATCTCAAGCGCCGTTTTGTTCACATAGACAATGACTCCTTTGGAATGAACACAGAAACCGATTGGGATATGGTCGACAGGTATCAGGATGTCGCTGTTTTCTTTCTCCAGAAGCGCCCACTCCGGGTGATCGGCCCTTACGGCCTCGGCGAACAAAATCCCCCTGCCGTTGCCGTTCGTAAACCCCATCAATGCGACATGAATTGTATCTCCGCGTATTAAAAATGGAAAAACTCTAGCGGCACCGGAACCGTCGCCGAAAATTCCGTGAATGTATGACTCGAATTCGGCTTTCGATTCCGGGGAGATTCCTAGGAGTTCGAAGAGGTTATGGCCTAAAGATTCCTGAATGCCGATTGAGAAAATTGATGAAAATAACTCCGTTGCTTCTATAAGGTTAGAGTCGGATGAGATCACCGCGCAGGAGTATTCCAGAAGATGAAGACGCGAGAGTACAGGAAAAAGCACCGAGTCAAACCCGGAAATATTACTTTTTTCCATGTTTTTTACACCCCATTAAAGCAATTATACAGAACTCCCTGAAAAAACGCAATAAATACCGTTAATATTTCTTCACGCGGGAGTATAGAATTGCTTTTTTTCAGCATTCTGTTTATACTTATATAACGAAATTAAGAGGTACAAATGAACGATTTGCAGAGCTTCAGGAATTTAGGTCTTTCAGAGAACTCCATTCTCGCATTAGGCAACAAAGGTTTTGAAGAACCTACGGATATTCAGGAAAAAGTCATTCCGATTGCATTAAACGGCACCAAAGATATAGTCGGACAGGCGCAGACCGGAACCGGTAAAACCGCCGCGTTCGGACTGCCGATCCTGGAAAAGATCGAACCCGGTCAGGGATATGTGCAGGCTTTAGTTCTGTGCCCGACACGCGAACTTGCGATCCAGGTTTCGGAAGAGATCCATTCGCTCCGCGGCCAGAAAAACTTTCATATCCTGCCGATCTACGGCGGGTCGTCTATCGAACAACAGCTCCGCCGCCTGAAATCGGGCGTGGATATTGTTGTCGGTACTCCCGGGCGCGTGATCGACCATATCAACCGTAAAAGTCTCAATCTTTCGAAGATATCCTATATGGTACTCGACGAGGCCGACGAAATGCTCAATATGGGTTTTATCGAGGATACCGAAAAGATCATCAGCCACACCAACGATAAAAGGAGAATGCTCCTCTTCTCGGCGACTATGCCCGATGCGATACTCGATCTCGCGCGGAGACATATGCGCGACTATGAGTTTATCCGCATCCAGAAAAAACAACTGACGGTAGAAACGACCGACCAGATATACTTCGAGGTCGCCGAGGGCGACAAGTTCGAGGCCCTCTGCCGGATCATGGATGTCGAGCAGGAGTTTTACGGACTCATATTCTGCCGCACAAAAGTCGATGTAGACGAAGTGACGAATAAACTTGTCGACCGCGGGTATGAGGCTGACGCCCTTCACGGGGATGTCTCGCAATACCAGCGCGAACGGATCATGGAGAAATTCAAAGGCCAGCGCCTCAATATCCTCGTCGCGACCGATGTCGCCGCGCGCGGTATCGATGTCAATAACCTGACCCATGTGATCAACTACTCCCTGCCTCAGGACCCCGAGTCCTATGTGCACCGTATCGGCCGCACAGGCCGCGCGGGTAAAGAAGGCACCGCCATCACGTTCGTCACATCCGACGAATACCGGAAACTGCTCTATATCCAGAGAATCGCCCGCGCGGATATCCGCAAGGAAGACCTTCCCGGTATCGATCAGGTGATCGAGCAGAAACGGAGCAGGATTAAAGAGGACGTGCACGAGTTGTTGGGAAGTAACGAGATCGAGATATACCGCACCTTCGCAAAGGAACTCCTCGAAACCGCCGACCCCGAATCGCTTGTTTCCGCTATCCTGCGTTATTCGTTCCAGGACGAGCTCGACCCTGCTAACTACAACGAGATCAGAAAAGTGTCTATCGATAAAAAAGGGAAATCCCGCCTGTTTGTCGCTCTCGGGCGCAACAAGGGAATGAACGCCAAGAAAGTCGTGGACTTTATCGAGAAAGAAGCCGGGGTGAAAGCCCAACGGATTCACGATGTCCGCGTGCTCGAGGAGTTTTCCTTTATCACCGTCTCGTTCGAGGACGCCGAGGTCATCCTGAACTCGTTCAGGAAGAATAACCACGGCAACCGGCCGCTTGTCGAGAAAGCGAAGGATTCCAATCCGCCCGCCGGAAAGAGGAAACATTACTAATCGCCGCTTGATTTTTGTTCATTCTGTGTTATAATACTACTGTGAGGGTGGGTGTAACCTTCGGAGGGTAATGTGGCAAAGATGAACTGTTGGGAGTTTAAGAAATGCGGCCGCGAAACCGGCGGCTCGAAATGTGTCGAATTAGGCGTCTGCCCCGCCGCATCCACTACTAAAGCCGGGGGCATCCACGGGGGTGTCAACGGCGGCAGAAGCTGTTGGGCGATATCGGGTACGTTTTGCGGCGGTAAGGTGCAGGGGACATTCGCGCAGAAGATATTCAACTGCATGGAATGCGATTTCTATAAAAGCACGATCGCTGATGAGGGTAGAACTCTGCTTCCCTCACGGGAAATCATCAATCTCCTCAGGGCTTAGGTTTAATTTTGACTAACAGCGCGCTCAATTCTTCAGCACGGTAAGGCTTCGCGAGCATACCTGCAAACCCGAACTTCCTGTAATCCGACATCACGGGCGAGTTGGAATATCCGCTCGCGACTATCGCGGTTACGCCGGGATCGATCCGCTTCAGCTTGGTCAATACTTCTTCGCCGCCTATTCCTCCTGGGATCGTCAGGTCGAGGATGACCGCCTTGATACGTCCGCCCGTCACGAACGACTGCCGATACTCCTCGATCAGCTCCTCGCCGTTCGGGAAGCCCTGCGCCCGGTATCCGAGCGTTTTCAGGATCGCCACCGATGTCTTCAGCACGCCCGGCTCGTCGTCCATCACAAGCACCCTGCCCTCTCCGGTAAATATCTTCCCGTCCTCGTCAGTCGTTCCGAAAGACTGGGACTCCTCGGCAGGCAGATAGATTTTAAATTGAGCGCCCCGCCCTTTTTCAGACCCGGCTTCGATCATTCCGCCGTGACGCTTGATGATCGAGAAGACCGTCGTGAGCCCTATCCCGCTTCCGGACGCCTTCGTGGTAAAAAACGGATCGAAGATTTTCTCGAGGTTCTCCTTCGGGATACCCGGACCGTTATCACTGAATGTGATCGCGACATATTTCGACGCCTCGGGATTGACTAACGGCGTATTCTCCGGGCTGACCGTCTCCATCTTTACAAAAACCGTTCCGCCGTCGGGCATAGCCTGCACCGAGTTGATCGAAAGGTTGTTGAATACCTGCGAGATTTGGCCTTCGTCGTACTCGGCGAGGGGAAGGCTTTCAGGGATGTCGAAATTGTAATTGACGCTGGTGCCGCGCAGGGAGAAACGCACCGTTTCCGAAACCGTCCTGCCGAGGTCGCCCGGCCGTTTGACAGGCTGGCCCCCTTTCGAGAATGTCAGCAGTTGAAGGGTGAGTTCGCGCGAACGGAAAACGCCTTTTTCAGCGTCCTGAAGCAGTTCGACAAGGTGTGCATCGTTCTGGGCGATATACTTGGCGAGCGAGATATTCCCGAGGATAGCAGTGAGATAATTGTTGAAATCGTGCGCGATCCCGCCAGCGAGTATGCCCAAAGACTCCAGCTTATCGCGCTTCCGCATCTCTTCCTCGAGCCGTTTCTGTTCGCCGATATCGCGGAACACGATCACCGTCCCGCCATCGGAATTATCCGGCAGGCGTATCGACGCGACACTGCCTGAAATCCTAACAATCCCGCCGTCCGCGGCAAAGAGGGTCACATCGTAGAAGCGGCGGACGTACGAACCTTTCCCTTTCTTGAGAGAGACTGTCAGGTCGAGCGCGGCGTTGCCCTCGCCCACACGGGTGTTGAAGACCTCGCGCACCGGTTTCCCGGCCGCAGTCCCGATCTCCCAACCGGTCAGAGTTTCAGCGTTCCGGTTCATCTGAACGACAAAACCTTCGAGATCGGTGCTGATCATCCCGTCGGCCATCGACCCGAGTGTCACCGAGAGGCGCTCCTTCTCAGCCTCAAGCTCGAGTTCGAAACGCTTCCTCTCGGAGATATCGTTGAGCACGCCCTGTATCCCCGAGATCGCCCCCTTCGTGTAGACCGACGAGCAGAGGCATTGCACCCAACGGTACTCCCCGTCGCGCTTCCTGAACCTTAGTTCTACGGAAGTCCTGTCGCTTTCTTTCAGGCTCTTAAGCTGTTTACTGAAAACCCGCTTCTCGCTCTCATGGACATAATCTGCGAGAAATTTCCCGATAGTCTCGCCCGGACTATATCCGTAGTCCCGTTCGAGCGCGGGACTCATATACACGATCTGCCCTCGCGGGGTAAGGCTGAAGATGACGGAGTTGATCTGTTCGACAAGGTCGCGGTACTGCCGCCTGCTGTCCTCGAGCGCGGTCTCGGTCATCTTGCGCTCCTGTATCTCACGGGTCACGCCGGCAAAACCGACCAGCTTCTTATGAGAATCGACCAGCGGATTACTGACAAGTTCGACCCAGATCAGGCTCCCGTCCTTCTTCTTCATCTCCGCTTCGAGACGGACAGGCGAGAAATAAGGCTCGCCCTTCATAAAACTCTCTATTCTCCGCCTGATGACCTGCTGGAATGTAGTCATATACTTCTCGCCGAAGAACTGTGAAATCGTCGCCCCGACCAGTTCCTCGGGCGAATAGCCGTAGATATGGCGGCATGACGGGCTCATATAGGTGAACTTGCCGGTTACATCGGTAGACCAGACCACATCCGCCATATTCTCGGTCAGGAAACGGATCCTCCGTTCGGTCTCGGCAAGCGAATCTTCCATCCTGCGGATGCCGGATATATTAATCGCGAGCAGAAGGATATTCTCGATCGCACCGCCGTCTTCCGTCATCGGGATCACATCCACATGGTAGCTTCTGCCCCCGTAATCCTGTTCGAACGAGGTATGCTTTCCCTGATGCGCCCCGGCGACGGCATCGAGTATCTTTTTCTTCCCTTCGGCAGACATCCGAGCGGCCGAAATTTTCTTATGAAAGTTTTCGTTAGTCCACCCAAGTTCCCTCGCCTCATGCCCGTCCACCAGCACGGGCCGGTCGTCTTTATCGAGGACACACACCACCGCGTTGGGAATGCTTTTCAGGATCGACGAGAGAAACACCTTGTTTCGCTTGAGGCTCTCGAGACCCTCGATCAACGTTGTGACGTCTTCCATCTGGAGCAGGAGATTTTTCACCGAGCCGTCGCGAAGAAACGGGCTGACTACGAACCGCACGATTGACTTACGGGCATCCTGATCCGCCGGGAACTCCTCGTGGAACTCCACCGTCTCCCCGGCGTCGAGCCGCGATTTGTAGAGAGGGAACCATTCCTTGAACAGGGACGGCATGCGCGAGATGTTCTTCCCGCCGATCATATCGACGGCTTTTTCGTTCATCGCGGATATTCTCCCGTCGGGTTCGAGGAGAATACTCCCGAGAGGGGAGTGCTGGAACATCTCGCGGAAACGTTCCTCGCTGTCCGCGCGGCGGATTTCCTTCAATCCGTCCTCGATCAGCACATTGAGAAGGTAGAGATAGAATTCCTTGATTTTAACAAGCCTTTCGCGCGAAATTTCAACAACTTTCCCGGCGGCGTCCCTGAACGCAGTGGGGTCTTTCTGATGATCCGGATAACTTTCGGCAAGAGCCTCCCTCCCGCCCCCGCCCTCGAGAATGAACTGCCCGAAGAATACGCCCCCGATCACGCGGCCTTCGCAAAAAACCGGCTCGACGATATTATGCATTCCCCTCGGGCAGGAAAACTCCGCGGGCGCGCCGGATATGACAGTGTCCTTGATCTGCTGAAACTCGGCCCGGCATTCTTTGAGGGTAACCTCGTTCCGCTTGAAGAAATTGACACAGAGTTCCTGCTGTCCGGTCATAAAAACCAGTTTCCCGTCGGAATCCATGATCCCCATCGGAATACCCGAGAAAGCGAACGCCTCCTCGAGAAATTTTTCAAGCTTGACCGAATCGATGAGTCCGCTGATCGAATAATTCGTCATCGTATTTCCTCACGTTATATCATACCTCTCTCAATAATTTTGTCAATCGAAAGGGCTATTCTTTTGACGAAATCCCGCTAAAAGTCTATAATATCCGGAATAAGGCGCGATATGAGGTATTTATGATGAAGTCTACGTTTGCTCACATGTTTTCGAAATCGTCGAATAACATGAAGTCGTCCGAGATCAGGGAACTCCTGAAACTGCTGAATAGCCCGGAAATGATTAGTTTCGCGGGCGGGCTTCCCAATCCCGACGCATTCCCGATAGAAAAGCTGAAACCCGTCATGGATCATGTCATGGCGTCGCATGCGCGGGACGCTCTCCAATATGGGACGACCGAGGGCCACAACAAGCTCCGTGATGTGATCGCGAGAGGGATGGGCGAACATTACGGCGCGCCCCAGCAGATGTCGAATATCCTGATTACTAATGGTTCCCAGCAGGGACTGAACCTGATCTCGAAGGTATTCCTCAACCCCGGCGATAAGGTGTTGACCGGGAACCCGACCTACCTCGGCGCGATCATGGCGTTTGTCGCCCATGAAGCGTCGATCAGCGCGGTGACGATCGACGAACAGGGCATGGTTCCGGAACTGCTCGAGGACAAGCTGAAATACCTCGACCGCAGGAAGGAGCACCCGAAGTTCATGTATCTCGTCCCGACATTCCAGAACCCGACCGGGGTCACTATCCCGCACAAACGGCGCGAGAAGATATACGAGATCATGTGCAAGTACGATCTGATCCTTGTCGAAGACGATCCCTACGGTCTCCTGCGCTTCGAGGGAAAACGCGAGCCGCTCATGAAGAGCTTTGACGATGAAAACCGCGTCATCTACCTCGGCACGTTCTCGAAAATCCTCGCCCCGGGTTTCCGCGTGGGATGGATGGCCGCGCCCGAAGAGATTATCCGTAAGGTGTCTATCGCGAAGCAGGCCGAAGACCTCTGCACGAACAGTTTCGGGCAATTCTGCGTGTTCGAGGCGATGTACCATAACATCCTCTTCCCGCATATCGAGGAAATCGTCAATCTCTACCGGAAGAAACGCGACCTCATGATCGATGCGCTCGAGACGCATTTTCCGAAGGATGTCAGATGGAACAAGCCGCAGGGCGGACTTTTCCTCTGGCTCGTGATGCCGGATTATATCAATACGCTTACGATGCTCCCGAAGGCTATCGAGAATAACGTCGCTTATGTGACCGGAGAGCCGTTCTTCCCTAACGGCGGCGGGCACAATACGATGCGCCTCAACTACAGCTACGCCACAGACGACCAGATCGTCGAGGGCATCAAACGCCTGGCGGATGTCATTAAGGAATTTATCGACGAAAATAAAGGGAAAATCGCCGAGGACTATGTCAGCATCCCGTAGAGTTTATTCGATGGAAAACTTATCCCCGATACGATAAAAAAAGCGGAAGATCAACCTTCCGCTTTCTATTTGAGTTACTGTTTGTATAAAAATACCTGCGGCATATCGTCAGTGCTCTTCTTCTCCCCGTTGACCATCGTCGGGACGAGCTGAACATACGAGTTTTTCAGGAAAGTCACTTTCATCTGGAGACTGGTCTTTGTCTTGCCGTCATCGGCGGCAATATCCAGATATTCGGCGCCGGAAACAAGATCGATATTCCATTTACCCCATTCCGACTTTTTACCCTTCATATCGGTGATGATAAAACTGTTGTCGGCCTTGAACTCGATAATGTAGGTCACACCGCTTTTCGACTTGCTTCCTTTATTGATATCGTCGACAGTCCACATATCCCAAATCCATTTTCCGAGGATCGGGTTCATCTTCGCGGAAGATTTCTTGGATTCCTTCCCGGCGGTATCGGTATAGAGATCGATCAGCTTCTTCTGATTTAACGAGAAGGCGTACTTCCCGGGTTTGAGCGAGTAGGAAACATATTTCTCACGGTCCTGCTTGAAGAACACGAGGAGTGCCTTGGACGACTTCATCGAGACCGATTCCCCGGCGGGGATAAAGAAGGTCTCGACGTTCTTCCATGCCCAGCTATCGTCGTACTTGGTATTCTTATCGACAAAAAATGTCAGCGATTTCTTAGTATCGTTACGGACGATTATATCGCCGTCCTTTCCACCGGAGTCGGGCACGATAGGCGTCACGGGTTCAGCGTTTTTATCGATAGAGCTCGCCATCGAATAGATGTACGGGTGCTGTCCGGTGATCCCTTTTTTCTTCAGGTCCTTTTTCATCGAGTCGGGGAAATTTCCCATATTGACCATGTAGGTAAATTTCTCCTGCGTCAACTGCTGTGCGTCGGCGATAGTCTCTTCCCATGTAAACTTTGGATCGTTATAGAGGACTTCGTTGAAGAACGAGACTGTGAACGACCCGCCGCTCCCGAATCCCCATGCGTACTCGCCGGGACTCGCGGAAGTGACATAGAGAAGACCTTCGTAGTTCAGGAAAAGGTTTTTATAGATTTCGATATAGGCGTTCTGCTTCTCTTCGAGTTCGCCGTCATCCTCGAACCATCCGCGTGAATCCATCCCGCCGATGGAACTGCTGCACGCGTCGGAGACCGCGATCTTGAGTTTGGCCGACTTGGACTTGAGATACTTTTCGACATCGTCACGCCAGAACTTCTTCGAGTCGGCGGTAAACAGGAAGGTCTTATCCTTCTCCATCCCGCCGTGCCCGCTGAAATAGAAAAGGATCACGTCGTCCTTCTCGGTTTCGACATTTTTCAGGAGCTTATCCATATTCGCATAGGTCGCGTTCTTTCCCTTCAGGATAGTGATTTCGACATCGATGACCTTGCCCTTCTGGAGGCCGTTGAGGAACGACTGGACATGCCCGAGATCGAGCCGGACATCTTCCGCGATCCCGTTCAGGTTATTGTCGATATAGTTGTCCTGGATGATCAGCAGGGCCTTGAGAACCTTGGCCTCCGCGAACACCGGGACGAGAATGACCGTGAATAACACCCACAAAATACGAATAAGACGTTTCATACCCGCCTCCATCTTTTTCACCTTATTATAAGGATACCATATTTTCGGGGAAAAGCAAGATTTCGTCTTTATCTCGGCGAGGATTATATATCAATTTCACAAACTTGTTACGCCGTGCAATATAATCGTGAAATCCGAAATTTGAAAATACTATAAAACCATACTATAATAGTATCCAATTAACTTCAGGAATTCGTATGACAGACACTCACGGAATACTCAGCATGATCACGGATTTTTTTACCGGCGGCATGAACACACTCAATCCGCGGCAGCGCAAAGATTTCTTCCGGGAAACCGAATACAAGCTCTTCTTCCGGGGTCGGGTCGCGATGATTTTTGTCGCCTTCGCGAATATCGCGGTGATCGTCTATTTCCTCTCTAATATGTTCAGCCCCGAACAATTTATCATGCATCTTGTGCTCGGCGGTTTCGCCGCGATTTTTGCGGTTGCCTCGTTTATCAAGCCGCCCTATTCAGCATCCGAGCTCAAACTCCCTCACCGCCTCTATGTCTATTCCTCCATTGCGCTCTCGCTGATCTGGGGCGCGGTAAAAACATCGGTCGACCAGATCGCGGGTTCGCCGGTACAAATCTATCTCCTCATCCTTTATGTCATGGCGGCGTTCGGGGTATACCATCCCCTCATGAGCTTTCTCATGTTCGTCCTGTCGTTTGTCCTGATGACATTAGGGGTTTCGGTCTTCCAGACCAATCCCGCGCTCGCGATCCCTATCTACATCTCCAGTTCCATGTTCACCTTGATCGCATGGTTCTTCTCGCAGATTATCCTGCGCGCGAATATCAGCGATTTCAAAAACAGGATCATTATCGAGGAACAGAATAAAGACCTGACGTCGAAAGAGAATAAACTGGAAACCGAGCTCGACCTCGCGAAAAAGCTCCAGGAAAGCCTGCTCCCCCGGAATATCGACGCGATCTTCGGGATAAAGTTCTATATCAAGTACTTGCCGCTGATTAAAGTCGGCGGGGATATATACGATGTGTACAAACTGCGCGAGGGCGTGATCCGTGTGTTCCTCGCCGACGCCACCGGGCACGGGGTAGAGGCCGGGTTTGTCACCATGATCATAAAGAGCGAGTACGAAAAGCTGAAATCGATCATCGACAATACCGCCGAACTAACCGAAGCGCTCAATATCAATATCCTCGACGGGTATCACCGTATCAATCTCGTTTTCCCCGCTATCGTGGTCGATATCGACACTCTCCGTAACGAACTCCGTTATTCCTCCGCCGGATATAACAACCAAATGATCCTCCGCGAAAACTCTGGGATTCTACCCCTTTCCGCCACCGGAAAGATTATCGGGGTCGAGAGCGCGATCAAGTACACCCAGCAGACAGTGCAGTTACAGCAGAACGACCGCATTTTGCTTTTTACCGACGGATTGTACGAGGAGTTTAACAGGGCGAACGAGGAATTCGGTTTTGAACGGCTGGTTGCCGAAATCGAAAAGGTGCGTTCCGAGCAGACACTCGAGTATATCGTCGAGTACCTGTTAAAAACGGTCTGCGGGTTTATCGGGACGCATCCCGCTAACGACGACATCACTATCGTCGGCATTTCCGTAAAATAGTTCGGTTTTACTTTTCGGTTTGACAAACCCTCATAATAAGGGTATAATTCATCATGGAGGATTTATATGATTATCCTGCATGGGATTTATGATAACGGAAAAGTCGTGCTGACCGATCAGGAAAAACCTAATATCAGACAGGAAATCCAGATCATCCTGAATCCTGAAAGCAGCGATGATTCGGAAAAAAAGTCCGACATTTCTATGTTCTTCAATCGGTTTCATAAGGATTTGACCTGCTTTAAATTCGACCGGAACGATGCGAATGAAAGATAATTACTTCCTCGATTCTTCCGTAATTTTATACGCTATCGGGGACGAAACTGAAAAGAAAATGAAATCCGTTTCCTTACTGCAAGGTCAACCTTTTCTCTCTACACAAGTGATCAGTGAAATTTCCAATGTCATGAACCGCAAATTAAAGATGACGTATTCTGATATTGCTAGCATTACAAATAAAATCGTTCAGAATTCAAATTTAGTTCTCATTGACTATCATACAATTCAATCCGCCTATCGTCTTGCCGAAAGGTATTCCTTTTCTTATTATGACAGTCTGATTATCGCTTCCGCAATAGAGAATTTTTGTTCCGTATTGTACACCGAAGACTTAAATAACAATCAAAAAATCGAAGGTAATCTAAGAATTATCAATCCATTCATCTTCTGATGTTATATACTTCTTGATAAAAATAAGCCTAAACACCCAAGTCAGTCGGAGCGCGGCCGAGTCCCCGCAGTAACGAGAGGGTCGTCTCGATCTGCTCGGGTATGCCCTCGTGAGAATGTGCCCTGTTCGGGTAAATCTCGTAGCACTCCCTGAAACGCTCCGGTGTCACGTTCAGCATCACCGAGTTCGCGCCCGCCATCAAGCCCTTCTCCCGCGCGCCGGGATCGACAGTCTCGAACGCCGTCGTCACGAGAATCTTTGCGTTCTCGGGATCGGCGATACGCGCGGCGGCAAGCGTTCCGAGGATCAGTTCGACATCCGGGGTATTGTTCCCGGCAAGCGGGGTATCGGGATGGGGGACGAACGGGCCGAAGCTGAACATCTCGGCGTGAAGCTCCTTCGCGAGCAGGATGTCGTTCAGGATATCGCGCGGGGTCTGCCCGGGAAGCCCGATCAGTCCGCCTGTCACAATCAGGTAGCCTATTTCGAACGCCTTCCTGAGATGCTCGAGGCGCGTTTCCAGCAATGAGCCGGGGTGAAGTTTCGCGTAGAGTTCGGGGTCGGACGTCTCGAAACGGAGCAGGATACCCCGCGCGCCCGCGTCGTACAGTTCCTTCAGCCCGTCGATACCGATCTCGCCCACGCTGATGAAGATCAGGCAATGGTGCCGCCGTTTGATTTCACGGATCAGTTCCGCGAGCTTCGGCGCGGAAAACTCCGGGTCTTCGCCGGACTGGAGCACGAGCGCCTGAAAGCCGTGCACCTCCACCGCCTCGCGGACGGCGTCGAGGATTTCGTCGTCGGTCATCCTATAACGTTTCAAGCCTGTATGATTGGTCGATATTCCGCAGTAATGACAATTCCGTTTGCAGAAGGACGAGAACTCGATAATGCCGTGAACACAGCATGAGTTGCCGAGGTACTTCCGCCTCAGAAAGTTCGCGGTCTTATAGAGCAGTTCGCGTTCGTAGGGGGTTTCGAGGGTAATCAGATGGTACAGCTCTTCGGGTTTCAACTCGCGTCCCTCGGCGGCTTTATCGAGTATTCTGAGGGTCTTCGCGTCGACACCCTTCGACTCCGTATCCAGCCGCGAAAGCCGTAAGTCCATTTCCTGAAGCTCGAAGAACGTCTCCTTCCAGACCGCGAGGATCGATTTCGCCTCGGGCTCGGGCAGGCTCTGGATCACAAAACCGCCCTGGGCGTAGATATAGTCGCCGATTTTCAGCCCGTCGAGCTCGTTGATCGCGCGCTTCTTCTCGCCGAAATAATCGACCGTCACATACCGGTCTTCGATTGTTTCAACCCTGCCGGGTATGGCGTAACACATGTATCCTCCGGGAGATTAATACCCAAATTATAAATGAAATGCGGAAAAAATACCAGATAATCCCACGCCGGATGCAGGATTTATTTCTTCCGGAGTATCAGTTTGACAAGCTCGTCCGATGCCGCGGTCACTTCGGGACTCATATCCGCGCCCATCTCGATAGTTTTCACCTGAATCCCGAGGAAACGGACATTACAGCGCGCGTCTTTCCGGATGATCTTCGTGATGACCGGGAGCGGAAACGCGTGCGTGCTTAATGGGTTATCAGGGATGAGTTCGTCCGGGATGAAACGGACTTCGCCCGGGGTACCGCCGAAATCGGCGGCGTCGATCATCACCGCGCGTGCGGGGAAAAGCTCCACGGCGTCGTCCACGATGTTTTCGGGATTCTCGCCCGCGTCGAGCACAAGCGTCCCGGCGGGCGGTTCTTCCAGTTTCGAGGCGATATACGGCCCGGCCCCGTCGTCGGCACGCAGGTTATTCCCGACAGTGATGATGAGTGTCGGCGACGCGGGGTCTTTGAAGTATTCGACGATCTCTTTATTTAACAAATTTTACATCCAAAAAATGCGCCGAGCAGGAGATGCACGGGTCGTAAGCGCGGACAAGCATCTCGAGAGCGAGAGTGATTTCCTCTTCCTTCTTCTCCATGATCTCGGGGACGAGCTTCTGCATATCGCGCTCGATATTGTTGCAGTTCTGCCCGGTGGGGATGATGCAGTTGGCGTTGACAATCAAGCCCTTCTCATCCACCTCGTAGCTGTGGAAAAGGATGCCGCGCGGGACTTCGACCGCTCCCACCCCTAACCCGGGTTTGATCTTGACCTTCTTCTGCTCGTTCAGCCCGACCACAATCGCTTCTGAATGGTCGACGCCCTTTTCCTTGAAACGGGTCAGGATGTCGATCGCTTCATAGAGACAATGCACGCATTCGACAAGCTGAGCGGCGGTATTCAGGTAGGGATTGACGCAGATAGGCTTAAGGCCGATAGCGTCGGCGATCCCTTTTGCTTCCTTGCGGAGCTTGCCGGCGTTCAGGTTGAAACGCGCGAGAGCGCCCACCGCGTAAGAGGCGCGGCTCAGCTTCGCGTGCTTCGCGGAAGAATGCGGCACTATAAATTCGTTCGTGATCTTCTTATAATCCTTCTTGTTCATCCGCACGCCGTCGGTGGAACCGACATCGCCCATCAGCAGCGGGTACTCGGCGTCGTCGCTGACCAGCGCCACATACTCGGTCTCGCGCTGAAACTCGGGAAACTTGAGCGACGCCGCGAGCTCGACAGTCGCGTTCATATCGGGAATCATCCCGGTCAACAGCGCGAGCATCGCGTCAAGGTCTTTTTCCCTCGGCAGCTTCGTCCACCCTCCGACAATACTCGATATCGGGTGGATATGCCGCCCGGCAAGAATGTCGCAGACGTCGTTGATTGTTTTCTTCATCCGAAGCGCACGGCGGACTACTTTATTATGGGAATCGATTAACGGCACAAAACTCTTTACCCCGAGAAGGTCGGGCGCGACAAGAAGATAGATATGCAGGATATGGCTGTCGAGGTTTTCCAAATGCAGGAGCAGTTTGCGTAACTCGATAGTCTGCTTGCTGGGAGTGAAGCCGATAGCGTCCTCGGCGGCCTGTATCGACGCGAGAGTGTGGCCGCAGGCGCAGATGCCGCAGATACGCGAGGTGATATGCTGGGCTTCGAAGATAGAGCGCCCCCGGAGCATCCCCTCGAAGAAACGGGGGCTTTCGACGATCTCCAGCATGCACTGCTCGAGCTTCCCGTCGTTCACATTCACCACGATATTCCCGTGACCCTCTACACGGGTCAGGTATTCCACGTTAATATTTATATTTTTTCCCATTATTTAATCTCCCGGCATTTATTATACATGTTCATCTTGTTCATGATGAGGTCCACCGTGATATCGTACTTTTTCAGGACTTCCTGAAACCCGGTTTCGTTGGGATTGGACATCATGCCGCGGCACCCGTAGCAGATGTTGCCGTTATTGACACACCATGAGTTGCATCCCGAACGGGTAATCGGCCCGGCACAGGTCAGCCCGCGCTCGTACATGCAGACATTTTCGTTCAGCTTGCACTCCACGCAGACGGCATTATCCGGGACATGGTACGGCAGTCCCGCGAGCGCGGCCTTGAGCACCGCGATGAATTCCGGCGGGTAGATCGGACAGCCGTTGACATAATAGTCGACGTTGACCACCTGATGCACCGCGCGGGTGGGAATGGTATCGAAGAACTCGGCGTTGTCGTTGTAGACATAACGGCGGATATCTTCGAGGGGGTAGTTGTTTTTCATACCGTTGACGCCGCCGATCGTGGCGCACGAGCCGTAGGCGATCAGTATCTGCGAACGCCCGCGTATCTCTTTAATCCGTTCGACAGCGTGCTGGGTCGTGATGCTTCCCTCGATCACCGCGATATCGAAACTCTGCGTCCATTTCTCGGACATGACCTCGCGGAATTCCACCACATCCACCGCTTCCAGAATATCGAGAAGCGCTTCTCCCAGATTAGCTACCTGCAGCTGGCATCCTTCACAGCAAGCGAAGTCGAAAAACGCGATTTTTGGTTTTCTCATCAGATCGCCCCCTTCAGGTCTTTAATTCTTTCATAGACGAACACGGGCCCGTCCTGACAGCAGTAGATATTGTGAATCTGGCAATGCCCGCATTTCCCGAGCCCGCATTTCATGTGGCGTTCGAGAGAGACGAGTATCCTGTTATCGGGTATTTTTTTACCGGTCAGTTCCTTGATGACGAATTTATACATGATGGGCGGGCCTACCACCACCGCGTAGGTGTTCGCGGGGTCGAGGTCGACACCAGGGATGAGCGATGTGATCAATCCGACATTCCCCTTCCAATCGGGCGCGCCCTTGTCCACCGTACAACTGAAGTTGATATCCATTCTGGTCTGCCATGTCTCGATCTCATCGCCGAAAAGCATATTGAGCGGCGTTTTACATCCCAGCAGGATGTTTACTTTGCCGAAATCGCGGCGGTTATCGAGGACATAGTTGATGAGCGAACGGAGCGGAGCGATCCCCAGCCCTCCGGCGACCAGCATCAAATCGTTCCCCTCGAACATCTGCACCGGGAAGCCTACCCCGAACGGGCCTCTGATTCCGATATCGTCACCCGCTTCCATCTTGTGCATCGCGTTCGTGAAACGGCCTTCGCCCACCGCGCGGACACAGAGCTCGAACGAGCCCCGTTTCGTAGGCGACGAGCAGATCGAAATAGGCGCTTCGCCTACCCCGAAAATCGACACTTCCGCGAACTGTCCCGGTTCGTAGTCGAGGCTTTCGCCGTTCTGGAGCGCGATATCGAACAGCTTTTCAGTGTCGGTCAGCATTCTCGCACTGAGGATTTTCGCTTCCTTGATTCTATATGCCGAACGGTTGATATTCATTTTTTCCATTATTTATACTCCTTCGCCAGAGATCTAATAGTATCTTTCAGGTTTATCCTGGCCATACAAACACGCGTACAGCGTCCGCACCCGGTGCAGAAGAACTTGCCGTAACGCTCTACCGGGTAACGGAACTTCCGGTTGAACCGGTGACGCTTTCTGTCCTTACGGAGCGAACGGAAACTCTCGCCACCGGCCACTTTCGCGAACGGCTCGTTCTGGCAGGAGTCCCAGACCCGGATACGCTTACCGGTCTTGGCCCCGAAGTCCGGATCGTCGTATACGTCGAAACAGTAGCAGGTGGGACAGACATTGGTACAGTTCCCGCACGAGATACAGCGTTCGCCGAGATCGTCCCAGACCTTGCTGTCGAAACCCTTCTTGAACAGCTCGGGAATCATGTTTTTATCGACATCGACCTCGTTCTTGAAGATCGTCTTTTTCTTCTCACGCAGCGCCTCGAGCGCGTTCATATGCTCCATCCGCGCCTCTTCATGCACCCCGGTCTTGTTCATCAGTTCCTCGCCAAGCTGGGTATTGACATGCACGAAAAAATAGTCCCCGATGTCGGTAAAAAACATATCGTACCCGCCCTTCGGCAGATAGTTGCCCATCAGTCCGCAACTTGCGTCCTCGTCGCAGTAGAAATTGCACTCGAACCCGATGATCGCGATCTTGTTCTTGCGGATCAGGTAGTTCAGGTCTTTCGGACGGTCGGAGAACACGATATTAAGGCATTGCACCCCCGCGAGATCGCAGGTATGCACCCCGAACAGGACAATCTTCTCCACTTCGGCCACCGCGCGCATCTTCTGGCCCTCACGGGTGTCGTATTCCAGAAGGGTCTCGTGCTGCGGCATGAAGTATTTTTTCGGGGGCAGAATGGTCGGGATGTAATTGAGCGAAATTTCCTTAGCCGATTTCACTTCCTCAAACGCGAAATGCTTCGGGCCTTTGGCGACCGGCGCCATCACCTTCTCCATTGTCGCGAGGATGGAAATAAAATCGTTTAGACGGGATTTACGCAGAATAACATTTTTCATATCACACCTCACTTGTGATCATTTCAATAGAATAGTAATGGAAATGATTACTTGTCCCCTTTTCATTATTCTCGATTGTTGATAAGAGGACTAGCTATTCGCACGTAAATAATAAAGCAAAAAATAAAAAACGCAAGCAAAAAGTGCAATTTTTCACAAACAAACTATTCCGACTGTTTTACTTTTTAAAATAGAGCCTTCTTTATGAACATTAGTTTGTATAACAGGAGAGAAACTACTAGGAATTCTCAGGTCAACACATTAACTTCGATCAGCCCGCGCACGGAGTTCCCGATAAAGATTTTATCCGCATGGGCAAGGCCGCTGTAAGGGATAACTTTCTCACGCACGATACCGAGGTCGAGCAGGCTCGCGCGGTAGGTACCCGGCAGAAGTCCGCAGATCACCGGGGGCGTGTAAAGGGCTTCCCCCTCGCGCCAGAAGAAATTCGCGCGCGTCCCCTCGGTCATCTCGCCCCGCTTGTTGAAAAAAAGGATATCGGCATACCCATTGTCCGCGAGTACTTCGGAGGCTTCACGGTAATGGTCACGGACGGTGGTTTTGTGATAGAGGAATTTGTTATCCGGATCGATAGGCGTCTGCCAGACCTTCACCTCGCGCGAGAGGATGGGGACAATGTGTTCGGCGTCGCCTCGCATCGTACCCTCGCGGGAAAGGAATATCCGCACCTTTGCCGGAGTCCCGTGATCACAGCCGTCACGGCATATCCTGTCGAGCGTGCCGTAGAAGTCTTCCTCCCTGAACAGGAAGCCGAACTCGGTGGCGGAGTTTTTCATCCGGCGGAGATGGTACTCGAGAAGGGTAAACTCGCCCTCTTTCCAAAGTATCGACTCCAGAATAGAAAATTCGATGTTATCCGGCATGGTCTCCCTCCCTCTCGGCGGAATTGAGAAACTCGGCTTTCAGGAGACATTCGTCATACTCGGCGTCCGGCACTGAGTCGTAGACTATCCCGCTCCCGACCCCGATTTCGCCCGCCCCGTTCTCGATCACAAGCGTCCTGATCGCGACATTGAACATCATCTCCCCCCACGGCGCGATCCAGCCGATAGCGCCCGTGTAGATACCCCTCGGCCCAAGTTCCGTCTCACGGATAATCTCCATCGCGCGAATTTTCGGCGCGCCGGTGATCGAGCCGCATGGGAAAAGCGCCGCGAAGACATCGAAATATGAGGTTCCGGGCGCGATATCCGCCGCGACGGTCGAGGTCATTTGATAAAGGGTCGGGTATTCCTCTATCTCGAACGACTTCTCCACACGGACATTCCGCCCGATCCTCGAAACATCGTTCCGGATCAAATCGACGATCATCAGGTTCTCCGCGAGGTTTTTCTCGTCGGCGCGGAGCCGGTTCCGCAGGTCTATATCCTCCGCGGGAGTATCGCCCCGGCGGATCGTCCCCTTCATCGGCTTCATCCGGACAGTCCCGTCCTTCAGGTGAAAGAACAATTCCGGCGACAGCGACAGGATTTCCCGCCCGCCGGTTTTGAGATACGCGGCGTATCCCGGGTTCTGCCTGCGGAAGAGGTAGTCGAAAAAGCCCTGCCTGCCGCCCTCGATACGGAACTTTCCCTTGAACGTAAAGTTCGCCTGGTAGATATCGCCGTCACGGAGATACCCGCGTATCCTCTCGACCTTCTTCTCATAGACCTCACGGGACAAATCCGCGCCGCCCCATCCGAATGTGTAATCCCGGGCTGACGGTACAGCCGTGATTTCCCCGGGTGCATCGAAGACCGCGAAAAGCCCCAGTTCGCCGGACGGCGCATACCCGCGCAGCCTTTCCTCGAATAGGTAACCCGCCTCGTAGGAGAGATATCCCGCAACCCAACGCCCCGCACTGCTCTCCGTTTCGAGCGCGCGGAAAAGCTCCGTTAAATCCGTCTCCCGCGTACAACGGAACACTTTTATCGGAGCGGAAAGCCCGAACGGCACGGCTATTCTATCGGGCGAAAAGTAAAAACGGAAATCGATACCGGTTGTCATGTAAAAACGCACCTCGGGGTATCATAACGGGAATCGCGAAAAAGGTAAACAAACGGCGGGGAATGGGAGGCATACATAGCTCGCGGGCGTGACATGAAAAATACATAAAAAAATCCGGCGGATTGCTCCGCCGGACAAAAGTTTTAGAATCGATTACCAGTTGAATAGATCGGTCAAGGTGTAATTGTATTCCTTGCACTCCCACGCCGTCTTGTTCGGGGTGTCGTTGAGGTAGATAATCAGTTTTCCGATACGCGGTTCGAAGATCACGCTGTGGAGAGTGAAGTAGTCGTCCACGTACATCAGAATGTTCTTCGCTTCGGACTCGGTGACATTGCCGTCGTTCAGGATGGCGTTCGTCATGTAGTGCTGGATGAGGACGTAACGTTCGCCGCTGTCGTCGGTATATCCCGGCGCGGAAGTCTTACGTTTGAGGTAATGGTTCACATTGATCATGCAGTTTGTCAGATTAAAGCTCTGGATGAAATAGGCGTTATTCGGAAGGGTGGCGTTATCGGAAGCGTAACGGACGGTTGCGCGGCCGGAAGGCTGTGTACTGTCGCCGTCATACTCGAACACAGCGGCTTGATCGTTCAGAGGGAGTGACGTATTACTGAAACAGACAAAAATGTTGTTGCCGTAGTATGCCGGGTAGCCGTCGAGCAATGTTTCAACATCCGAAGGACCCTGAGCAGGCCCGGTCAGTTCTAAAATCTTTCTGAGCGCGAACAGACGACCCATATACCCGTAATCGTCGGTAGTAGGGAAGAAATCGGTGTTGTGGAGGACGCCGGCAACGCCATACTGGTTCATCCCGGTCATCGCGCCGAGCACTCCGCATACACCCACTCCGACCCATGAGTACGAGCCGTCGTTAGGCTTGCAGACCGTCACCATATGGAACATTTTACACATCGAACTGCTGTCGACCAAATAGTCGAAGTTGCGGGCGAGAAGCATGCCGTTACCGGTAGTCTGGCCCGGGCCCCATGCCGCGAAACTGGAGCATGTCCAGTCGCCGATCGTGTTGATGACCATCAGGTCCTTCAAACCCAGTTTATGGACTTCGCCGTTGGGCGGAGAGATCATGAGGTTGCTTTCGGGAACGGTCGCGTAGATACCTTCGAGCATCCCGACCATTTCGTTGGAATAGCCCGGGTCCCAGTCGAACTTCGCCTGGAAGCTGTACACATCGTCGTAGGTCTGCAACGGATACTTCAGCAGAAGCACCCAGTAGACATAATGCTGAAGGGTGTTGATGATCTCATTGCCGAGAAGGTAACCGTAGGCGTAACCCATTTCGTAATGGGAGCCCTGCATCTTCAGCATACGCATCCCGCCGTCGATGGTGAGCTGGGCGTTACTGTATGTGTAAGTCCCGTTTCCTTTCATCGGAAGGAGCTGAACATTGATCGGAACAAAGATCGCGCATCCCGCGATAAAAAATATGACCGTGAATACGGCCAATAGAGACAAAATCCCCGACTTTTTCATAATGCCTCCTGAAAACATACTATATATATGATAATACAGATTTTCATAATTTCAACCCCGCGAGTGGATTATTTTTATTGAGGTAATCCTTTGCCTCTTTTGCTTCGTGATTTTTTCATTGCTTTCCCGGGATAAAAATATACAATTTTCCCAACTTTTTTTGAGATAAGCAGCCCTTGGCTTTCTAGTGATCTCAAATCTTTTATTGCAGTCTGCCTCGATATTTTATATATATTCATATATTTTTTAAAAGAATTCCTTTCATCGGGATCAACTAGTCCTGTTAAAATGAAATCTTTTTGTCTTTCATTCAAGGTGTACTTAGCCAAGAAACTGTCTAATTCGGTTTTCAGAATTTTTTCTATTCTATCTAATTTATTAATATACATCAAACTTGAGGAAATTAATGAATTGGTATTGTACGTAATAAAATATGTAAGATCATTATCATCTCTTTCAGAATATATATAAGCATTTTTGTATTTCGCCGGGCTATTTTTTAGAAATAATGAAACTGGAAAATAAATCACTTTATGATATCCATTTTTAAGAAGATACCAATAAAAGATCGCACGCGCTAAACGTCCGTTTCCATCAGTAAACGGGTGAAGATAACCGATCCAAAAATGAAGCATGATCGCTTTTACAATGGGATGAATAATACTATCCGCGATTGGAATTTTATCATTTGCCGTATCTATCAGATTCTTAATCTCATCTCTTACGAATTCCATTTTCGGCGGGATGTGGAGCACATCATTATCAAAGGTATTTTGAACCGTTATATTATGTTCATTTAAGCGGAATTTTCCTTGTTCGTTTTCCGGAAGAGAGGTTTTATTTGTGAGAATGAAATGCAATTCAAAAAGAATTTCTAAACTTATTTCCATATCCGAATATACGTTTAATATTTTATCCATCGCGTTATAATTATTTATTATCATTTGCTCGGATACATCTCGAGGTTTTCGTTCAGTAAGTATCATTTCTCTTGCGATTTTTCTTGTAGTACTAGCTCCTTCTAACACTGATGATGCGATTGATTCTTCAATTAAACTGGAAAAAAACTCTTTAGTCATTAAATATTCTTGAATAGATTTAGGTGAGAAAGAACTATCAAATGCAATGAGGCACTTTTCAATCCCTTGAGTTTTAAACCATGTAAAACATTTTCCATTTTCATCGCGAATTATTGTTTTCCGCGATTCCATCACCCTATACTTTTTCAATAATTTCCATACATCGATTGAACTTCTACCCTGAAACTCTTTGTACTGAATCTTCTCCCAATGCAAATATTCCGGATAGTTTAGACTATCCAATAACTCTCGATTTTTATCAATTTCTTGTTTCAGTTCATCCAAGCCAGTGAAATCCGGATCGGTAATCTTGGGCGTTTCTATTTTTCGCATAATCTAATATAAAATGCTAAGGGTAATCTGTCAACAATGTGTATACTTTTCTAAAAACTATACACATTCTATACTCATCCGCGCTGAAACAAAAAGGGGAGCCTGCGCTCCCCCTGTCTATCTTACTTCTTCTTGCTCTTGATATACTCGTCGATCGCCTTCGCGGACTTCCTCGCCGCGCCCATCGCGAGGATCACGGTCGCCGAGCCGGATACCGCATCGCCCCCGGCGTATACGCCCTCACGGGTCGTCTTGCCGGTCTCCTCGTCGATCACTATCGCCTTCCACTTGTTCAGTTCGAGGCCGGGCGTGGTCTGGGAGATCAACGGGTTCGGGCTGGTTCCGATAGCGATCACCACCGTCTCGACCGGGATTTCATATTCCGAGCCCTTCACGGGCACTGGGCGCCGTCTGCCGGACTCGTCCGGTTCGCCCAACTCCATGCGGATGCAACGGATCGCGCGCACCCAGCCTTTCTCGTCGCCGAGGATTTCGACCGGGTTCGTCAGCAGGTGGAACTCGATCCCCTCTTCCATCGCGTGATGGACTTCCTCCGCGCGGGCGGGGAGTTCTTTTTCCGAACGGCGGTAGACGATATAAGACTTCGCGCCGAGACGTTTCGCCGAACGGGCCGCGTCCATCGCGACATTGCCGCCGCCGACTATCGCCGCGCTCTTGCCCGGACGGATCGGCGTATCGAAATTGTCGTCATATGCCTGCATCAGGTTGTTCCGGGTAAGGAACTCGTTGGCGGAATAGACTCCGTTCAGGTCCTCGCCGGGGATGTTCATGAACATCGGCAATCCCGCGCCGCTCCCGACAAACACGGCCTCGTAGCCTTCCTCGTCCATCAGCTGGTCGATAGTCACCGTCCGTCCGACAATCACGTTCGTCTCGAACTTTACGCCGAGCTTCTTCAGGTTGTCGATCTCGTATTCGACGACCGAGTTGGGGAGACGGAACTCGGGGATACCGTAGACCAGCACCCCGCCGGTCTTGTGCAATGCCTCGAAGACGGTGATCTCGTACCCGAGCTTCGCGAGGTCGCCCGCGCAGGTCAATCCCGCGGGACCGCTCCCGATCACCGCGACCTTGTGGCCGTTGGGCGTGACCGGATCGTTGAGGTTGAACTTGTGCTCGCGCGTCCAGTCGCCGACATAACGTTCGAGTTTCCCGATAGCGACAGCGTCGCCCTTCTTGGCGAGCACACAGCGTTCTTCACACTGGGTCTCCTGCGGGCAGACTCGTCCGCAGACCGCCGGTAACGCGCTGTCTTCGGCGATTTTTTTGCATGCCGCCTCGAAGTCGTTGTCCCGCAGGTATTGGATAAATTCCGGTATCTTGATTGCGACGGGGCATCCGTCCACACACGGGCGGGTCTTGCATTGGAGACAACGGTTCGCTTCTTCTATCATCTGCTCCTTCGTGTATCCGAGGCAGACTTCATCGAAATTTGTGATCCTTTTTTCGGGCGCCTGTTCCCCGATAGGCGTACGCTTCATGTTAACCAATTTGAGCCCCCTGTACACCGCAGCCCTTTTCGGGCTTGTGAGTAGTTCCTTCCGTGGTGCGGAGCGCCTTCCGGCCTTCCTCGGTCTTATACATCGCCATTCTCCGCATCGCACCGTCATAGTCCACCGCGTGACCGTCGAACTCCGGCCCGTCCACACACGCGAACTTCACCGCTCCGCCGACATTCACACGGCATGCGCCGCACATCCCGGTGCCGTCCACCATGATGGTGTTGAGACTGACCACTGTCGGGATGCCGAGTTCCTTCGTCAGTTTCGCGGCGAACTTCATCATAATCATCGGGCCGATAATCACCGCGTGATCGTACGATTTCCCTTTATTCTTTACGAGGTCGGTAAGACAGTCGGTGACAAGCCCGTGGAAACCGTAAGAACCGTCGTCGGTGCAGACATATACGTCCTTCGCGGCCTTTTTCATTTCGTCCTCGAGGATAATGAGGTCTTTATTCCTCGCGCCCATAATCACATCCACGTCGACCTCGTGCTCCTTCAGCCATTTGACCTGGGGATAGACAGGCGCGACGCCGACTCCGCCGCCGATAAAAATGAACTTTTTCTTTTTTACTTCCTCGAGCGGTTCCTTCACAAAATCCGACGGGTGACCGAGGGGGCCTGTGAACGCGAAGAACGAGTCGCCTTCGCGGAACCCCGCCATCCGTCTCGTGGTGTCGCCCACTGTCTGGAACACGATCGTTACCGTGCCTTTCTTGATATCATAGTCGCATACCGTTAACGGGATACGCTCGCCCTTTTCGTCCATGATCACGATCACGAACTGGCCGGGCAGCGAAGCCTTCGCGACCCTCGGCGCTTCGATATCCATCAGGACAATCTGCGAGCCGAGCATTTTTTTCTTCAGGATTTTATACATTATTTTCTCCGATACGAATAATTGCATTCCATACTGCGCGGTAACGGAAATCATTCCCGCGCGTATGTTTATTATAGTCACTTATAAATAACCATTTAAGGAAGTGACCATTGGGCAATTTATATTCAATTATGTCTTGAACTATTAGAAAAATCAAGGTTTTCAGAACCGCCCTTATAAGCCCGCGGAACGGATATTTCAAAATATTGAGAAGCGCGGTTGTCAATCCGTATAAATATAAACAAAGCGGCGGAACTTGTCCACCGCTTTGCTATAACATGAATAGTTAGATCAAACCCTGATCCATCATCGCGCCCGCGACCTTCATGAAACCGGCGATGTTCGCGCCGACAACATAGTTGCCGGGCTGGCCGTAGTCTTTAGCGGCCTTCGCGCACGACTCATGGATGGACTGCATGATCATATGGAGACGTGTATCGACCTCTTCTCTCGTCCAGGAAAGTCTTTCGGAGTTCTGGGTCATTTCGAGGCCGGAAGTGGCGACACCGCCCGCGTTCGCGGCCTTTCCGGGAGCATAGAGAATCTTCGCTTCGAGGAACTTTTTCACACCGGCGGGAACGGTCGGCATGTTGGCGCCTTCGGCGATCACATAACACCCGTTCTTGAGCAATGTGCCCGCGTCGTCCGCGTCGATCTCGTTCTGAGTCGCCGACGGGAACGCTGCGTCGCACTTGATACTCCACGGCTTCTGGCCATCGTAGTACTTGGCGTTTTTATACTTCATCGAGTAGTCGCTGATTCTTCCTCTCTTGACATTCTTCAGCTCCATTACGAAATCGAGCTTGTCGGCGTCGATGCCGTCGGGATCGTGAATAAAGCCGCTGGAGTCGGAGAGAGTGACCGCTTTCGCGCCGAGCTGGTTGAGCTTCTCGACAGTGTACTGCGCGACGTTGCCGGAACCGGAAACGACGCAGATCTTACCCTTGAAACTATCCGCGCGGGTCTTGAGCATTTCTTCGGCGAAATAGACGGCGCCGTAGCCGGTGGCTTCCGGACGGATAAGCGATCCGCCCCAGTTGAGGCCTTTCCCTGTGAGAACACCGACGACTTCATTGCGGATTCTCTTGTACTGGCCGTACATAAACCCGATCTCGCGTCCGCCGACACCGATATCCCCGGCGGGTACGTCGGTGAACTGGCCGATATGTCTGGAAAGTTCGGTCATGAACGACTGGCAGAAACGCATTACTTCGTTATCGGACTTGCCTTTAGGATCGAAATCGCATCCGCCCTTACCGCCGCCCATAGGAAGGGTGGTCAGCGAGTTCTTGAATACCTGTTCGAATGCCAAGAATTTGAGGATGCCCAGATTTACAGAAGGATGTAAGCGGAGACCGCCCTTGTACGGACCGATCGCGCTGTTGAACTGAATTCTGAACCCGCGGTTGATCTGCGGTTCGCCCTTGTCGTCGATCCACGGAACACGGAACATGATCACTCTTTCAGGTTCGACGATCCTTTCCAGGATTTTCGCCTTTTTGAACTCGGGATGCTTTTCCATCACGGGTTCGAGCGACTCCATGACCTCTTCTACGGCCTGCAGAAATTCCCCTTCGCCGGGGTTTTTCGCCTTGACCATAGCGAGGACGTCTTTCGCGTAAGACATTGAAACCTCCAAATCTAAATATTTATACTGCTTGCCCATGCCCGTGAACGGGACGACGCGCGGATATTTTCCCCCTACCCGCGGCCGATAAATACGGACATGAACGAGTATTTTCTCTCTTTAACGATACCGCAATAACCCTATCGGCCTCCTTGACAACTCAAAGGATATTTTATGCAATGAAGATTCTATATCGATTTTCCAAAAAACGCAATCGTGAAATCGTTCCCTCTCAGTAGTGATAACAAACCATTTTGTCATTGCGAGGCGTCATGGTGAGCTTGCCTGTCTTCACCTTCGGAGAAGGAGACAGGCCGAACCATAGCCGAAGCAAACTATTTAATTACTAGATATATAAATTAAACAGACTGCTTCGTCGCTTCGCGTCTCGCAGTGACAAAAAATCATGTATATTATGAGTTCGTTAAATTCCCCTCAGTTTACCGCTCCTTGTAGCATACGACGGACTGGTTCTGGGTATCCGCGTAGAGCCTCAGGTTCGCAAGCTCGGGGATTTCCGATGTATCCAGCACCTTGATGACAGCTTCGTACTCCCCGGCGTCCGGCAGGAGAGACGTCAGCTTATTCGGCGCGTTTTCAAAAACGGCGCTTTTCAGCACGGTGTCCTGCCTGTCGGGATAGACCGCGAGGTAAAGGATATCGAAATCGACGAGGTCGTTGAAGAAATGCGTCCCGAGCGATACGTCGGGAACAATCCCCTCGCTCATCGCGACGATCTCGCAGAGGTACTCGATATTGCTGATATCCGAGAACGCGACCGGTACCCCGAGCGACGGCGTAGTCGTACCCCATCTCCCCGGCCCCATCAGCAGGATTTTCCTCTGCTTCTTGACACCTTCTTTCTTCACGATCTTGCCGATCATCTGCGCTACCGTGTATTTATCGCTGATCCGCAGTTCGGAATACTTGTTCGGGACGACATAGATCACCCTGTCGATCATGCCGATCCGGCTTTGCCCGATCACCGGGCCGCCCGTCCTGAACACGATATCCTCTTCGCCGATATCGGGCGAGATTTCCGCGATTGCGCCTTTATTCTTCGCCTGGAACGGTCGGCACTGCACGAGATTGATCTTGATTCCGCCGTCATCCGTGAGGTTCGCCGTAAACTCGACGTCGACCGGGTAACGGTACGCCTCGTGGATCACACGGAGCATTTCGCGCATATTCGCCACAAAGTCCGTATCGCGGAGTATCCCGTCGAACGTGATGATGCCGGAATAGGCGCCGCTCTTCCCGCTTTCCTCGACACGCTTCTCCATTTCGAGGTCTCTCGACGCGATCAGGTCGATATTGAGGTCGGGACTGAATGCCATCACCTCTTCGAAGTCAAGCGACACAAGCCGGTTGGCGTTGAGGTCGAGCACATCGACCCGTTTCTGCGAGTAGCGCCGGAGTTCGTCGGCGCCGCTCTCAGGCCGGCGTTCGGGAGCGTTCAGCGCGACAATCCGGGTGTAGTCCGAGTCGGAACGGTCGACCGCGCGGGTGCCGAGCCCGAAAACGAGCCGGAGCATTCCCGACGCGGGATCGATATAGTCGCTCCAGACGTAGGGATTAAACGAATAGGCCACGCCCGCGATATAAGGATAAAAGATATTCGAATGCATATCTCCCGATACCCGCTGGACAAGGAGAGACATCTGCTCGTCGCTCCCCAGAAGGTCGAACTGCGCGCGGTAGAGCAATGCCTTCTCGCTCATCGTACTCGCGTAGATCGTCTTGATCGCGATCATCAGGTCTTCGAGGCACTTCTCGCGCGGGCCCCTGTTCGGGCGGAATACGCTCTCGTACTTGCCGGAGAATGCGTTGCCGAAGTTGTCCTCGAGGAGACTGCTGGAACGGACTATGATCGGCGACTGCCCATAATAGTCGAGCATATCGGAAAAGAACTTGACGATATAATCGGGGAAGCGCCCTCTGTGGATCAGGCGGCGGGCGTGCTCGGCGTGCTGGAGGAAATGATCGAGGTCTTTCTGCTGTTCGCGCGCCCACCAGCACCCGTTCTGCACGAGAAAGGTATAGAATATGTCGGACCCGATATAAAACGAATCGTGGATTTCGAGAACACTGTCGAGCCGGGGTTCGTTCTTACGGAGGATCGCCCGCGAAAGGAGCATACCGACCGACTTCCCGCCGATCAGCCCCGTCCCGATGATCCGTTTCCCGATCTCGAGCACGTCCTCGAGAGTAAAATACTCCCGTACCAGTCCGAACAGTTTCTCATCACGGGTGATAGACATCCGAAGGAGTTTATCGAGGATCGCGTCCTCCGCTTCGGGGTCGCGGATACCGTTACGGATATTCTCGAGGATCGTTTGGCCTTCCTTGAACGTCCGGTTCCAGATATCGTACTGGCGGCTCGCGGATTCCGAGCCGATCAGCGGCTGGCTCGCGAGGATCGCAGCATTGAGAGAACTGGATGTCACCGGAACGAACTCATCGTCCTTCCAGTGATGAAGCATGTGCATGGTGGTGGAATAACGCTGTTCCACCTTGATCGGGTGAATATAGACCTTATCATTATAATGGTAGATATCGAGAAAAAGCTGGGTGGTATCGACAATGGGCGAAGTCGCATAGGAAGAATGCTTGAACTTCTCGATCGCGAAATAGGCGATCGCTTCCATATCGAGCAGGAAGGGACAAGTCAGCATAAAGAAGTTGGCAAGCATCTGATCGCTGAACCAATCCGCCGCGAGGTCGGAAAGACAATCGAAGACATAGCATCCGCCGCGCCCGTTCTCGTGAACGATCTGGTGCAGATCGAGCACGAAGCTCTCGAACCCGTTCTCGGGATTGAGCACGAACGTCTTGACATCGGGATTGTCTACGATCAGGGGCGGGTGCTTGGAGAAACGGAAATAAGTGACCGGCTGGCCTCTGCGTAACGCCGTGTCGCAGAACGGTTTGACGAAGAGCCGGTAGTCGTCCAGAGAATTGATCTGCCAGACGATATTATCGCCCGGGATGAGTTCCTTGATGATACTGTCCAGACCGGGCAATCCCGTACTGTATTGAGCTTCGGTCACGGCGGTCGAACCTTCCTTCTTCCCCGCATCACGGCTATCGGGGGAAGTGTGCGGACACGACTCCTTACATGAATCTCCGGCGCCGTCCGCCGGAAAAATTTTCCCCCTTTTCCCGGTTTCGGGTAGTCTGTTCATGGAAAGAACGCTGTCCTCTATGATCACTCTATTTATCACATGGTAGTTGTTACTTCAAATCGCTCTCGTTTTCGATAAAAAGGTCTTTGTCCGGCTCGGCCTTCTTCGCGGCATCCATTGCCGCCTCTGGAATCGGAGCGGCTTCCCTCGCCGCCTCCGCGATCGACATCCCGCTTGCCTCATGTTCCGGTTTCGGAATGTCGTCGGGAAATACATACGGGGTTTTCTCTTTTCTCTTCGCGAAACTATCTTTTATTTCGCCCAGTTTCTTGATAATCCCATCGTCCTCGAGCACATTTTCGATATTCCGGCTGTCATCGAACTCGAGATTGACCGGGATCGGGTAACGGACGACTTCTTTCTTGGAATTGATATAGATATTGACGACTGGTTTGAGGGATTGCGGAAAACGGTAATCGATCACCTCGCCTACTTCGCCTGAATTCAGGAGCACATAACAGCCCTTCGTGAAAATCTCATTCTCGGTCAGGTATTTCGGCATATCGTCGACAAACGCACGCGCGAGGCGCGGAGCGAACGCAATACCGCTGTCTTTCTTGATCTGCGAAAGCGCGTACCAGTACGGACGCGCGGGCTTATAGGGGCGTTCCGATGTGACTGCGTCGAACACGTCGGCCATACTGACTATCTGCGCGATCTCGCCGATCTGCTCGCCGCGCAGGCCGAACGGGTATCCCTTGCCGATGTGTTTTTCGTGGTGAAGGAGGACGACTTTCTGAATCAGCGTCCCGAAGTTCGACTGCGAACGGATAATCTCGTAACCGAAGACCGGATGTTTTTTCATGATCTCGAATTCTTCCCGGGTTAAACCTAAAGGTTTATTGAGGATTTCCTTCGATATCATCATTTTGCCGATATCGTGAAGGAGGGCTCCGGTACCGATAATCTTCAGGCCTTTTTCGTTGTAGTTCAGCTTTTTGGCAAAAAGGATCGACAGCAGGCAGACATTGATGGAATGGGTGTAGGTGTAGTCGTCGTATTCCTTTAGTTCCATGAGGTTGAGGACTGTCCCCTCGGATGTCGAGATATTGTTGATGAAGCCGTCGACAATCTCGTTTACCCCCTTTTCGGGAATGATCGCTTTCGAGGTCACGGCCTGTTCGAGCTCATGGGAGATATCCACCGCTTTTTTAAGGATTTCTTCGGAAACCATCGGGTTTCCCGTTCCTTTATCGTTAACCACCCGTGCGCGTGTGTAAAATACTTTCTGGATTCCGCGTTCGATCAGTTTCTTGATCGCGTCTTCGGTAAACGGGGTGTTTCCTGCCCAGACCTTCTCGCCGCTGTAAGTATACGCGTCGCCCTTCAGGATAATCCCGGGATAAAGAAACTTTACAAAGAGTTCAACTCTGAACTCGTTTTTTCCGTCAGACATAAATTCACCTTATACCAAATTTTTCAGAAAATCCGCGCCTTGTACTAAATTGATTTTTCTAAAAACAAAATGATTTCCACACTCGGGAGTCAGCCCGAAAAGTGAATAAACGTTGATCGTGAAATTCGCGATCACCTCGCTCTTCAAATCCTTAGATATCCCTTCGAGATCCATCGGAGTGAGAGGGAACGGAACCTTGCAAATCACGTAACTGGTATCGCTTTGTTTGATGATCCAATAGTTCTGCTGTTTGATAATCTGGCTCGCCGTGCGCAGACGGAGAAACCGGCCGACATAGTCCTGAAACTGAACTGTATTTTTTGAAAGGATATTTTCCATCTTGGGGTTGTCGAGCAATACACGGTATTTTTTCAGGATATCCGGCAAATCCTTATAGTTTTTATCGATAGTCGCGGCGTCGCGCCAGAGATAAAGCGCGCGGTAAACCTCGCCGTCCTTAAATAAGGCGCTCCCGGATTCATATAGAAGCGCCACCTTTGTGCTCGGCGACACCACGTTCAGGTAACGGTTCGAGAAATCCATGATGCGCTGCAGGTTGTTGGACCGCACAAGAACATTGACTATTTTCAGCAGCACGTCCTCGAAAATCATCTTATCGTTCATCAGGTTCGACAGCGCATCCACCGCCTTATCGTAACGCTTTGTGAGCGCAAGGGCGTCCGCCAGATAATAGACCGCATCCTTATAATCCGGGTCGGAATTCTGCATCTTGGCTACTAATGGCTCAAGATGACTCGCGGCATCGTTAAACTCGTTCAGATGGTAGCATGACTTCCCGAGAAGAAGCCTTGCCTTGACATTGTCGGGCTTGATCTTGACCAACGTCTCGAGATACCCCTTAGCCTTCTGGAAATTCTTTGTGTCGAAAAGGAGACTGGACGCCTCGTAAAGCACCTTGCTATGGGTGGGAATTTTATCGAGCACCAGCAGGAAATATCCGAGCGCTTCCTTATACATCCGTTTCTTTTTATACAACTGCCCGACTTTCAGGTAGATCTGGGGCTTCATTTCATCGTTGTGGGAGGAGGACGCCGCGACAGAGGCTTTTTCGTAGTAATGGGCGGCGGAGTCGTAATCATGGAGCCCTTCGTAAGCCTGCGCTATGTAATACTTGACCACATAGTCGTTGGGATTGCCTTTCTGGTGCTTCTGCGCGAGTGCAAGAGCCTTGCTGAAATTACCTGTTTTAATTAAACTTTCAACCGAACCCATGGCGTTGTCTTTTTTCAGATAACGGAATACGATTATCAGGATGACTGCCACCACCCCGATTCCGAGTGCGATCCAGAAAAGAAAAGCGACATCACCCCATTTTAGTCCGGGATTCATTGAAAACTCCTTTATTTACGCACATATTATAGAATAAAACTTCCGAATTGAAAAGAAAAAAAAGGAAAAATCGTATTATTATTATGTGAAAAAAAGGCCGTCTTTTCGGGTGTATTAACGAAGTCATGAAGTGTACGATTTTTTGTCACTGCGAGCCTGCCTTCCTGTCCACCTTCTGACGAAGGCGGAAGGCGGGCTACCGAAGGTAGACAGGACGCGAAGCGGCGAAGCAGTCTATTTAACTTATATATTCAGTAATTAAATAGATTGCTTCGGCTATGGTTCTGCATCCCGACGATGAAGTCGGGGCAAGCACTCACCATGACGCCTCGCAATGACAAAATGAGTTTGTCATCAAGCCCTTTCGGACGGCCTGAATATTGTACTAGTTTAGGTAGGTGTAGAGGTGACGGCTGTCTTCGCTGTTCTTCATCTGGTCGAGAGCGATCTTCTCGAGCTGGCGGATGCGTTCCTTAGTGAGTTTCATCTTTTCGCCGATCTTGCTCAGCGACTGCGGCTCCTTGCCGTTCAGCCCGAAACGGTACTCGATAATCTCCCGTTCGCGCTCCCCGAGCCTCTGGAGAAGAGTCTGGATATTCTCCTTGAGACTGGCGTAGATCGCGACATGATCCGGATTGCTCGCTACATCGTCGGTCTCACGGCTGAAGATCACTTCGTCCGCGCCGGAGGTATCGTCTGGAATCATTTCTTCCAGCGACGAATTGGTCGAGAGGTCGATCAGTTTCTTGATCTCGTCCTTGTTCATCGAAAGTCCGCTCGCGATCTCCTCGTTATCGGGACGTTTCCCGTAAACCTTCGAGTAGTTCTCAATAAACTTGCCGATCTTCATCAGCTCGTTCGCGCGGTTCATCGGCAGACGCACCATGCGCGACTTTTCGGATATCGCCTTCATGATCGCCTGTTTAATCCACCACACCGCGTAAGAGATGAAATGCACCTCGCGGCGGTAATCGAACTTCTCCACTGCGGTGATCAGACCGAGGTTGCCCTCGCTGATCAGGTCGGCGAGCGGGATGTTCTTTCCCTGGTACTTCTTCGCGATCGAGATGACGAAACGCAGGTTGGAAACAATCAGCGTTTCCTTCGCGTGCCTGTCACCCTCAGAGGAACGAATCGCGAGGTTTATTTCTTCTTCACGGTTTAACAAAGGTATTCTATCGATCTCTTTCAGATACACGGAGATTGCGTTCTTTCTTAAAATCGATTCATACTTTTTCAGTTCCAGCGACTTATTCATAGCTTCTTTTGCTTCTATCATATCGTTCTCCTGTCTGTTTGCATATATATCGCAATCCGCGTACCATTCGCGAATATTTATATCTCGTTATCCTGCTATCAGTTATCGGATTCGTCCGGAAAGCCGCCCCCGGAAATATTGTGTCATTTCGACGCATGTTTTCAGCGGATTCCGGCGTGTTCGTATCATAATTCCCGCCATTCCGCGATAGGTTGCCGGATTCCCCGAAATCTGCTAAAATATGGAATAAAGGAGCCGAATATGATCGCTGGAATGGGTATCGATATCATCGAGATAGAGAGGATTAAGGGTGTTTTCGAGAAGCGCGGGGAGAAGTTTATCAAACGGGTCTACACCGAGGACGAATTGAAATACTGCCACACCTTCGCCGAGCCGTTCACCCATCTCGCGGCGCGTTTTTCCGCGAAGGAGGCTTATTATAAGGCCGTGGGCTTCGGCGTGATCTCGTTCCATGAGATCGAGGTGTACAATCTGCCGACCGGCAAGCCGGAGATCAGGCTTCACGGCGAAACGCTGGCGCGCTGGGAGTCGATCGGCTCGCCCCGCATCCATGTGTCATTATCGCACAACCGCTTGATGGCCACGGCAGTGGTGGTGCTGGAGGGGGAGCGGCTGAATGGCGGAAACGGTACATAAACCTTCGATTTAAGGGGGAAACAATGACCATCGTATTTGTCGTTAATGGGATAATCTTTTTGGTATTAGGCATACTCGTTTATTTTCACGCGGAAAACGGTTCCGCCGCTCTGCAGGGAACAAACATCCAAAACAATCCGTCCATCGCGGAACAAACAACGCGAATCGGAATTCAGTACGGTGTGTCGATACTATTTATTGTCATCGGCTCTGTTTTACTTATTTTAAGTCTTATCGGACTAATCAAAAAGCTGAACAAATCGCGTCTCGCGAAAAGGATTCTTCAAACCGGGATCGAGACTGACGCTCTTGTCACTTATGTCGATAGAAACTTCTCCATTTTGATCAATAACCAGCCGGTCTATTCCATTGTCGAGTACGAGTACAGGGATAATGAAGGAAACGAATATACTGATAGAAAGGACAGGGTGCCTTCCGAAACGGTGGTCAGGAGCAATATCGAAACGGGGTGCACGATCAGGATAAAGTACCTTCAGGAAGACCACTCGAAAAGCGAACCGGTTATATCCTAAAACCGGAATGAGCGATTCGACAAGCTATACCGCGATTCCGCGCATCCGCAGATAGCGACGACTGTGGTGATGGAAAAAATAGTAACAACTGACAAGTAGAAAGTGAAATTCTATTTGCACTCACAATCGTAATCTTCTTCAACTTCAGAGATTGTGTATTTTTTTTTAAAAGAAAAGATACCCTTTTCTTTATTCCATGATAAATCGATTTTTCCATATTTATATTTTGTGATTACCTTAGAGTAATAGTCATTTTGATCAATTCCATATTTATCATGAGAATTATCGAATGGATCAATTAAAAAATAGATTTCATGAAAATATACTGAAACAGTTGTACCATGTTGGGGTAATATATATTCAAGTTGATAGATCTGATATTTTTTTTCAGGTAGTTTTAAGCTTTCATCCCAAAAAGTTTGAAAGTTAATATTTGGAAGAACTTTTCCATTTATTTTATAATATTTCTTATCTTTATATTCTAAAAAAATAGCACTAAAACTATTTGTTAATTGCTGCCTAAAAATCCTTGTAGTAAAACCAAATACTTTTTCCTGTTTTGAATCTAGAAAATAGGTAAAATCAACATAATAAACACTTTCGTTTATATTAACACTTATATGAATGAAAGCATTTTTTTTATCAATAACTACATCATCAATTTTTGCCCATTCCAATGATGATTTCCCGTGAATAAAATTACTCATTATATTATACCCTTTTTGATTAAACTCAGAAAAAAAGTCATTAGGGAGTAATAAAAAGTAATCGAGTACATTTTGAGGATTTTTTAAATTAACATCTTTCAGTGAAAAATACGATCCTTTACTGTCTAGTTGATTTTTACTTGAAGTAAGCATAGTGGTTGTAGAAAAAAGTAATAATAAAACATAACTGGTAATTCTTAACATACTTTCCTCCTATGAAAATGTAAAACCTCTAAAACCAACCCCCTTTCATACATCTATCGCCTCATTTTGGATGCGCTTCTTCAGGAACGGATTTGTAAAACTACTGTTAAGAATCACATCGACCGGATGATTCAGATTCCGTTCTATTATCTCCTTGATATGCACCAGCGCAAACAAGTCCGGCTGGTTCAATTCGACTACGATATCGATATCGCTCTCAGGAATATTTTCATTACGGGCAAACGAACCGAACAAAGCAAGCCGAGTCAAACCGAAATCCTCAGCAAAGCCGGACTTAAGGTTTTTCAATTCAGATATGATTGTTTCTCTGTCGAGAACAACTGTCATCATTGTTTTCTCCGATAATCAGCCTAAATGTATTTTACATTGATCGGAATGTTTTAACAAGTATTTATGTAACACACCGCAGATAAAAATAAAAGCGTCCCTTGCGGGGACGCTTTTATGGGTTTGTACTGTGTTGATCCGGTTACCGCAGGAGCTGGAGCATAAGCTGAGGCTTCTGGTTCGCCTGTGCGAGCATCGCTGTCGCGGCCTGAGTGAGGATCTGGGCTCTGACGAAATTCGACATTTCGTAGGCCATGTCCGTGTCGCGGATACGGGATTCCGCGGCTTGCAGGTTCTCGAACCCGACCATTAAACCCTTGGACGCGTGCTGTAAACGGTTCTGGTACGCGCCGAGGTCCGCTCTCTGCTTGCTGGCTTTGGTCAACGCCTGGTCGATCAGACCGATCGCCATGTTGGCCTTGTCCGGGGTGCTCAAGCTGATGAAAGAAGCGGTTTCGGGGTTGCCCACAGGAGCCTTGAGACCGAGACCCTGGGAGTTCATCGTGCCGATGTAGACTCTTTCTCTCTGGTCCATGTTCGCGCCCATGTGGAACCACATGCTGGCCATCACGGTGTTGGTGCCGGTAGGTTTCGCGAAACGTCCGGTCAGGAGGTTCATCCCGTTAAACTGCGCGTGCGACGCGATACGGTCGAGTTCGTCGATCATTTCGGAAACTTCGACCTGGATCATCATACGGTCGGTAACATCGTAGATACCGTTAGCCGCCTGCACGGCAAGTTCACGAAGACGTTGGAGGATCTGCTGGGATTCTTCAAGGTAACCTTCAGCAGTCTGGATGAACGAGATACCGTCCATGACGTTTTGGTTCGCGCGGAAGAGACCGCGGATCTGGGTACGCATCTTCTCAGACACGGCAAGACCGGAAGCATCGTCGCCGGCTTTGTTGATCTTCATACCGGATGAGAGCTTCTCGATGGACTTGTCAGCGTCCCAGTTGTTGACCGTCAGCTGTCTTTGGGAAAAGATCGCGCTGATGTTGTGGTTGATAATCATATCATCCTCCTTGATGATTTGGCAGCGACATCCTTGTCGCCTCTATTTAATATTTCGGTAGTTTCCCGTTTTCGATTATACTTACGGGAAAAATTTTTATTCGGGAAATTCAATTCCCCGCTTTTCATTTCCCCGCTTTCAGGTTATAATGAGCTAGTATATAAATGGGGATTCTTTTGAGTTTTTCGAACCTGACGCTGTTAGACCGGTATGTTGTCACTGAAAAAATCGGAGAGGGCGGGATGAGCGAGGTCTTTCTCGGTAAAGACCTTGTTTCCGATACGCGCGTCGCGGTTAAACTGCTCAAGTCGCATTCCCTGTCCAACCGGATCGAAGATATCATCCGTTTCCGTTTCGAGGCGAGCACTATCCTCAACATGGACCATCCGTCCATTGTCAAGGTCTTCGAAGTCGGCGATGTCGATACTATCGAGGCGGGCACTGTTCCGTTCATAGTCATGGAGTATCTCGACGGCTCGAACCTGCAGGACACGATCCGCCAGTCGATGAAGTCGTCTATCGAGAAAAACCTCACCATCTTCATGTCGATTACCGAAGCCCTCGAATATATCCATAACAAGGGGATAGTCCATAAGGATTTGAAACCCGGCAATATTATAGTAGACAAACGCGGCCGGGTGAAGCTGATCGACTTCGGGATGGCGCAGATGAAAGACTTGTCGCGCATCAGCGACCGAGACCTGATTATCGGTACGATCAGCTATATGTCGCCCGAGCAGTCCGGTATCCTGAAACGCGGCGTGGACGAACGGAGCGACCTGTACTCGCTGGGCATACTGGGCTACCAACTCTTCACCGGCGAACTGCCGTTCAACAGTACCGAAATCTCCGCGCTTATCCACCAGCATATCGCGAAAATCCCCGACAACCCATCTACCATAAACCCGAAGATTCCATTATCGCTCGAGAAGATCATCCTGAAGCTGATCGAGAAGGAGCCGGAGAAACGTTACCAGACCGCGAGAAGCCTTTTGAACGACCTAAAGCTCCTTCGCGACGGTAAGGAAGCGTTCGAGATAGACCGCTCCGATATCATCGGCAGCCTGACCTACCATGCCGAACTCGCCGGGCGCGGGAACGAGATGGCGCGGCTGTGCAAGTTCTATATCGACGGCATCGCCGGTAAGGGAAGGGTGTGTGTTGTGAGCGGCGAGGCGGGAATCGGAAAAACCAGGCTGCTCGAGGAAATCCGCGGGCTTGCTCTCACAAAGGGCATTCCCTGCATCGAAGGCCGAAACTATTCTGGCACTTCGCTCAAAACCCCCTACCATTCTCTCCGCGAGGCGATCGAGGAATACATCCGGCACTTCGGACGTTACCCAAAGGAGAAACAGGACGCAGTCCGCGCGGCGGTCAGGGAGAAAACCGGCGACCTCGGCGAAATCCTGATTAAGCTCTCCCCATTGACACGCGAGTTGATAGGCGAATGCAAACCCCTTGAGGAAATTGAGATCGAGAAGGAGAACCAGCGCTTTCTCACCTTTATCTCTTCTTTCCTGACCGCGCTCGCGGATATCGAGCAGGGAATGGTACTGATGCTCGAAGATATCCATTACGCCGACGACGGCACCGTCTCGATCCTAAACGAGCTTTCCCATAGCATACAGGGGCATCATCTTTTTGTCGCCGCGAGCTACCGGCCCGACGACGTACCGAAAAGTTCCAAGCTGGAGCACTTCCTTCACGACAATCCCGATTTCGCGAAAACCGCGTTCGAGATCAGGCTTAACCCCCTCGGCTTGGAAGAATCGCGAAAGCTCGCCGGGGAAATCCTGAGCGGCGAAATGATCGAGGCGGGGACGCTCGACGAGGTTAACGAGAAGATTTACGATAAAGGACGGGGTAATCCGTTCTTCACTATAGAGCTGATCCGCCAGATGATCGAAGCGAGGATACTCTACCCCGATCAGAAACGTTGGAAGTTCAACCGCGCCGCGGCGCAAAAACTGGAATACTCCCGTTCGGTAGTCGATACACTGATGAAAAAGATACACGCCCTTCCGGGCGACGCACGGGAGATTGTCGCGGTAGCCGCCGTGTTCGGCAAGCGGATTCCGCTCGGCTTCCTTCTCCGGATGTTCCCCGGTATGCCCCCGGACAACATCGTCTCCGCGGTAACCCAGGCTGTCAAGCTGAACCTGCTGAGCGAAATCTCCGGCGAACGCGGTTACGCGTACTTCGCGCATGACCGTGTGCGGGAAGCGTTCTATAACCTGAACAGCCCCGAGATGAAAATGGCGCTCCATCTCCGCGCCGCGACATTGATCGAGGAAAGCGACGAGTATAAGGAAAATCCCAGCCTGTACGTGTTCGACCTCGTCAGGCATTTCATCGATACCGACAACGAGGATAAACTGCTCCATTACGCCTCGAAGGCCGGACGCATCGCCAAGGAAGCGTTCGCCTACGAAGAGGCGATCTCCTATCATGAAATCTGCCGGATGCGGTTTTGGGAAAGGGAAAACATTCCCGATTGGCTCCATGCGCAGATAGAGATCGCGAACCTCAACCTGACTATCGGGAATAACGACCTCGCGATAGAGTTTTTCAAGGAAGCGCTCTCGTTTATCAAAGACCCGTTCGAGAAGAGCCGAGTCTACTGCAAACTCGGTAAGGCGTACTACCAGAAAGCCAATATGGAGCTTTTCGAGAAGTACGCGAGACTCGGCCTCGCCCTCCTCGGAGACCGTCTGCCGAAATCCCGTACCATCGCGCTGATCGGTTTCTTTAAAGAAATGATCAAGTACTTCTTCCTGAAACTGATCCCGAAACCGAAGCATATCACCCGGAACCCCCGGAAGCGTGAAAAGATGCGTCTCAGGTTCGAGTTCTACCGTTTCCTCAATATCGGATACGGCCTCTCCGACCCGCTCAAGTCAATCCGGGCGATTATGAGAAGTATGAACTTCACCTCATGGTATCTCCCGAATACGCCGGAGAATATCAACGCCCTATCAATGTACGCAACATTGCTGACATACGGGAAGCAGTTCTCGATGGCGGATAAGGTATTCCGTAAGGCCATCGCTATCGGTGAAAAGATCGGCAGTAGCGACGCCAAGACGAACGCCCAGTTTTTCTACGGCCTGCATAAGCAATGGGCGGGCGAGTTTCAGGAATCGATGGAACTGTTCAGGAAGCGTATGGAGTATCTCGACCAGATCGGCGACCTGAAAGAAAAGGTGCTTGTCGTCAACAATATCATCAACGACTATATCTATACCGGCGACTATTCCAATGCCGAAGAAATGAACCGCAAGTTCCAGCAGATCGGGCTGAGCTCGAAGGATAACTACGCCGTCGCCGCGTTTCACCAGGAGCAGATGCTGATCCATCTCGAACGGGGTGAAATACAGCAGTCGATCCAGTACGGGAAGCTGGCTATCGAAGAGGGGAAAAAACAGGATCAGATCTTTGTTTACGCGCAGGCTCTAATCCACCTTGCCAACGTCCTCATGGAAAAAGGCGAGTATTCCGAAGGGAAACAGCTCATCCGCGAAGGGAGATTGCTGCATGAGAAATACCGCTTCATGTACCAGTACGTCGATCTGCTCTACCCTATCGAGGCCGAGATCTATCTCGCGGAATACCTCTCGACCCAATACCTTCTCAAGCCAGGTGAAAAGTCCGAAGCCCTGAAAAAAATATCCGCCCTCTGCCGCACCGCGCTGAGAAAAACCCGTCATATAGCGACTTTTTACCCGAACGCGCTCCGGGTGAACGCGAAGTTCCTTTTCGCGAGCGGCTATACTAATATGTCGTCGAACTATTTCCAGAGAAGCATCGACGCCGCGAAGAAAATAAACCGGAGATATGAGACGGGACGAGGGTACTACGAGTATGGACTCGCGATGAAACAGATGCAGAGGTATTCGGAAAGCCACGCGCTTTTCGAAGAAGCCTATAAGATTTTCTGGGAAATCGATTCCCGGATGTATCTCCAGCGATGTTCCGAACTGCTGGGCATCCAGTCGAATAAAGCCGAAAGTTCGACTTCTATCGAAAGGCTGAAATATAAAGAAAGGCTGTCGTCGGTGATAGCGATCACCCGCGATATCAGCTCGATCCTGAACATCAACGAGCTCCTCGATCACATCCTGCGTAAGGCGATCGAGGTCACCGGGGCTCAGCGAGGATATCTTTTCCTTGCCGAGCCGCTCGATAACGAACTGCTCCTGAAGGTTAAATACGATATCTCCGGCGCGCAGACCGAGGAGTACTCCCGCAATATTATCCGGACGGTCTCGGAGACGAAGAAGGCGCTTTTAACTACCAACGCCGAGGCGGACGCCGAACTGATCCGCTTCCAGAGCATCGTGCGCTACAATCTGAAATCCGTCCTGTGTGTGCCGATTCTGCGTCACGAGTCGCTGGTCGGGGTCTGCTACCTCGATAACCCGCTGTCGAGTTTTGTGTTCACCGACGAGGATATCGAACTGCTGAACGTCTTTATGAGCCAGGCCGCCGTCGCTATCGAGAACGCCCGCATCTACGCCGAACTGGACGCGTTCAGCCGCTCCCTCGAACAAAAGGTCGAGGAGCGCACCCGTGAGCTCTCCGCCGCATACGAACGGCTCAAGGAGAACGACCGCGCGATGATGCAGGACTTGAAGCTCGCGAAGACATTCCAGGAAAGACTCCTACCGTCTGCCGATATCGACCTCCCCGGGATAGAACTGATCACCAAGTACCTACCGCTCAATATGGTCGGCGGCGACTTTTACGACATCTCGGAGATCAAGCCCGGGTGGTTCAGGGTGTTCATCGCGGACGCGTCCGGGCACGGGGTTCCCGCCGCGCTCATCACCATGATCATCAAAAGCGAGTATGAGAAGCTGAAGCACCTGATCGAAAAACCCAGCGAGCTTCTCGAAGTGCTGAATAACGAATTCCTCATTTCATACTATCACCTCGCGGTATTCTTCACGAGTTTCATCGCGGATATCCGTATGAAGGAACACCGGATCGATTTCTCTTGCGCGGGGCATCCCTACCAGTTCCTGATCCGCAAGAATATCGTCGAACGGCTCGGGTCGCCGGGTAAACTCGTGGGTTTCAAGTCCAACGAAGTGTATATGTCGAATTCGGTGGCGTTTGAAAAAGGGACCCGGCTTTTCCTGTTCTCGGACGGCTTATTCGAGGAATTTAACGAGAAGGGATCGGAGTATGGGGAAGAACGGCTCCTCGCGGCTGTCGACGAGCACCGGAAACGAACATTGACCGATATGACGGACGCGGTTGTCAGCGACGTCCTTCTCTTCGCGAATAATACAGAACTGAACGACGATATCACCGTCATCGCGATGGAGTTCAACGGGAAGAAATAATCAGCTTTTCTTCATGACGATCCCGGAGCTTTCGCGAATGTGTCATTGCGAGGAAAACCGTCAGGTTTTACGAAGCAATCTGCCGCTGATACAAACTGCTTTACCCTGCTTGTCAAAACGTTCACGATTCAGAGTGATAACAGTCCTGCCGATTCGTACTTTGTCATCAATGTGACTCCCTATTTCAAATGAAGATAAATTTCAGCTTTTCTTCATAACGATCGCGGGGTCCTCGTGGGGGATGTAGTCCACACATAAGAGCGCCCTGTCGTCGTCGCGCGGCTGTTTGCCGCAGAAACGGCTGATGTCCTCGCTGATCGCGTCGACAAACAAAGTGATCTCGAGCTTTGCGTGCCTCTTCGCGGACGCCATCAGGCTATCGTAACCCCAGAGCTTCTTGGCCTCGTTACGCGCCTCGACAATCCCGTCGGTATACAGCAGTATCCTGTCGCCCGCTACCAGCTTCATGCTTTCCGTTTTCCATTCGAAATCCTCGAAACTCCCGATGATCGTGCCCGGGGTGTTGAGGACAAACGATTCTCCTGTGGAACGCCGGAGCAGGATCGCCGGATGGTGACCGGCGCTGCTGTACTGGAACTCTTCCGTTTCGAGATTGAGGATACAGTAATAGGCGGTGAGGAAGTACTCGAGGTCGCCGATAAACTCGTAAAGGTCTTTATTCACATCATGGATCGTATCGGAGGGAGAGACGCCCCAACGGGAATGCGTATTGAAGTCGACCTTGACCATCGCGGTGATCAGCGCGGCCGCGACACCGTGGCCGGAGACGTCGGCGATCAGGAAGCCGTAGCCGTTCTTCCCCACACGGATGACGTCGTACAGGTCTCCTCCGACGGACTCCATCGCCTCATACCTCGATCCGAACCCCAGTTCAGGGCGTTTAGGCATCCGCTGGAGATCGGGAAGGATATGCTCCTGCACCCGTTTCGCCATCTGGATTTCCCTGAGAATGGATTCCGTATGGGTGAGCAGGGTGCGGTTCAGGTCGTTTAGCTCGGCGGTGCGGCTTGTGACCTGTTTCTCCAGTTCGGAGTTGTATGCGCTGATCTTCTGGTTGATACTCAGGAAGCGCCGGATGAAAATCACGACGAACGAGAGCAGGAAGAAAAACATCCCGTAGTGCACGGTGCTCTTATTGCCGGGGAGTATTTCGAGCGCGCTCAGGACGTTATAGATACCGAACAGGATCATGAAGCCGAATCCGGCCGCGTAGATACGCGCGTCCACATCGCCGTCGATCATATACCTCACCGCGAGCGCGATCAGGTACACCCCCCCGATCATGATCATGACCTGCACTGTCAGGAGGAGATGGATAAGCGGGATGATCCCGGCGAGGTCGAGCCCGACAAAAGCGGCGGCGGCGACAAACAGCACCTGCGCGAGCCTGAGAACGAAAATATTGTTCTTCGATATGAAGGTATAGTAGAACGCGAGCGTGATCGTCGGAGGGATGAGGTTAAGAGTGAGAAGTTCGATATACGACCAGACGCCCTGATCCATGACCACCTGCATCCTCAGGTCGGACTTCGAGAAAATGTAGTACCCCGCGCAGACCGCGAATGCCCCGAACGCCGCATAGGAAAAGCCCTCGCGCTTCCGGAAGATAAGCTGAAGGATGCCCGCGAAAATCCCGAGCGCTATCGAGACGATAGCGAGGCTGAATTTGACGATATCCGAATTGACCACCGACGCCCAGAACGTCCCTTCCGAGCCGATCCACACCCAGCCGTATATCCCGACAAAGATACGGTAGGACTGCACACGGATATAGACTGTTTTCCCGGCGAAGTTTTCCGGTAACGGGACGATATGCCACGATCCGGTATAGGTCAATGGCGACGTGTAGAACGGTTTGCCGTCGATATAGAAGGTACTGCCGGTCGCGATCTCCGTATCGAAATAGAGCGAAGGGTGTTTCCATACCCCGGCGGGAAGTGTCAGACGGTACCAGATCACGGTTTGGCGTTCGCCCCACGGCGGGTTGCCGTCGAGCACAAGTGGTTTCCATCCCGATACTTCAGGGGTGGGATCGAACAAGGAATTGGATACCGAGTATCCCGGCAGGTCGCCCCAATAGAACTCCCAGCCGTGGACTATTTTTAACGGCGCGGTTTCTAACGGTTTCTGCGCGGTTTGACCCGCGAATAAAGGATAATTGATACAGAGCAGTATCCACACCTCAAGTGTAAAACGAGCCGGCATATTTCCGCCTTTTTTCACCCTGAACTGCCCTTATTATATTTCGGGAAAGCCGCGATGTCAATAGAGGATATGAATGACGGGAAAATCAGGCCGGACGCTTCCCGGTTCTCTCGATACAGAGGATACAGCGGCCGTCCTCGGCTGAAACGCTCCCGCGGAATACCGCGAAATCTCGAATGCTCTTTATATCATATATCGGGAATATGACAACTATTGAATCGATATTTTATACAGCGCGTAATGAAAAAGAGGGGATAAACTCCGGTATCCCCTCTTTTGGATAGTATTTATTCTGACAGATTGAGCGAGGAAATATCAATAACCCAGAGACCATCCAAATCATCTATACTTCTCCCAGAAATACTGTCATATCCTCCGGGAACATAGGTGACTTTAAATGCGATTTTCTTCAAATCGGACGAGATGAATCCTTGCGAATCCCATACCAGAGGACTTTGAATAGGTTCGGTAAGCGTTACGCCGGGTTCATTCAATAATGATGATTGATAATTCACCCCGTCCATGGAGTATAAATCCGAACACGTTTTGTCGACAAGATCGACAATCGCAAGCCCGTAATCCCTGAAATCGGGGTAAGTAATCGGTTTTCTAATAACCAAATATTTTTCTTTAGGCGACGCGCTTTCAATGGAATATGCAAATCCGATTAAACTAGGAACGGAAATATGATTCGTCGAATAATCAAAAAGATTGATAAGCAAAAAATCGCCTTGACCGTCCGTCATAATAATATTAGAGTAAGTAACAATAAATCTTATACTGCCGGGTCCCGCGCTATGAGGGGGATAATCCACTTTTGCTAAAAACTGCATATCAAAATCAAGAATATATGAATCGGTGTCATATATCCTGACAATCTTCTTAGACGGACTGAAAGCAGGCCAATAACCGCCCGCATTCGTTCCGGGAAAATTGGTATATCCGGTAGACAAATCAACTATATCGGTGACGGCTGTTTTTGTTTCGAGCGACATTTCGTAAAATTTCAATATTGTTCCATAATCATAATATATTCCGAATATTTTATTCGATACATGCTGGTATCCTGAAATGGGTAATCCCCAAAAGTAATCGAGAGATTCGGCGGCTTTAGAAATAGTATCATAAAGATAAGCTCCGGATGTCCCTCCTGATGGTTTATACCTCACTATTACTCGATTGCTCGACAGCCATGCGCTTACGCTGTGAGTATTTTCGTATCCCGGCAAAATTTTCGTACAGACAAATCCCGCTTTTTCATATTTTAATATCGGGTCGTAATATAATCTATCTCCTCCGCCGCAGGAAGTTAATGTAAACGCAAACAAAAATAGAATAAAATATTTTTTCATAGTTTTTTCCCTCCCTTTATTTAATGAATTACCGGATACATCGCGAAATGAAAACCCTGGTTTTTAGGTTCCACGAAATCGCCTCCGTCATATCTATTGTCGTGAATGAAAAAGAATTGAGTATTATGAAAAATCATACCTCCAATTTTAATGCCCATTTCACCGACCCCATATATTACACGATAATGCCACTGATAATCCTTTTTACCGGTTCCGATTTTTTTACCGGTTCTCAGTGAGAGAAGAGGTAGTTTATCGTTGATTATGTAGTTTTTCGCGGTTTCCCACCAATGACAATGATGACCTTTCACTCCATATTGTTTGCCTGTTACGGATCGGAGCGCGTCGTTTAACAGCCACGGCCAACTGATCCCGTTCCACCCGGACGAACCCGTATTTTGATTAATTAAAACATAATCATTTGACCATTGAAGAGGTGTCTTGTATGCTAATCCAAATAAACCTATTTCAACCCAATGCAGAGAGGTAGGGCCGCACCAATACCAGTAGTCGCCAAAATTGTAATATTTCCAAATATCATTTAGACAAACCCACAAATTAGTACCGGCTATACTTTTCATTAACGGGGTATCAAACTGAGGTAGTGTATTGATTTTTTTAACAATACCAATCTTTGGGTATGCTTTGGAATTTGCTGCAATCGGAGGATTGTTCGTCTCGATAACAACATTGCCTTGAATCATTTCGTCGGAAAGGGCAAGAATGTTGCTCCTATCCTCTTCTATTGATATCCACAAACTCTCATTTTCAGCCCGGTTTTGTGTTTCCGCTTGTATCCCTTCCTGAATTATTGTATCATTGGTGAATCCGAGGTTTGAGCGAAGTTCCGGTGAAATATTCGTAATAAACTCTGTAAAACCTATATCAACGCTTACGTTTGTCAGTCCGCCGCTATCGGGATCGACAGCGAAAATTATGTCGTCACCCGGTACGGAAAGCGGCGCGAAGGCATACCCCGTTCCATTGGCGATGATTTTGAAATCCAAGCTTTGTAATAAAATCTTGCCGTAATCCTTCATTGTCTTAGTGATTTTTACTACCGGACCGCCGTCTTTTTTCTGCGCTACGGTCACGATCGCTCCGACTTCCTTACCATCCTGAATCACTCTAAACTCGTAATACTTCGGTTTGGATTCGCCGTCATAAAGAAGCACCGCTCGTTCCGAGAGGGTCGCGTTGACCCATCCGTATTCTTCCGAGAACGCTTCCAATTCCATTACAGCGAAAGGACGAGTTACCTTCCAGAACGTATACTCGCTTCCGAGATTCGTCACGGCGTCCAATTCTTCGGACGACGCATAAGGTGTGGGCATGATATTATTTTTGACGGCAGGATTATTCGGGACGGGAATCGCTGAGCAGGACAGGAAAAAGAGAGAAGCTA